>Ga0137412_10000496_pt1 | contig 27744 bp, 21 predicted proteins | sample CZODoug2_1_16fun_FD_122160 | JGI IMG/M metagenome (GOLD analysis project Ga0137412, IMG submission 122160) | Vadose zone soil fungal communities from Angelo Coast Range Reserve, California, USA - CZODoug2_1_16fungal (Hybrid Assembly) | ecosystem: Environmental > Terrestrial > Soil > Vadose zone...
CTCTCGAAATCCCGGAGCGTCAACAGATCGCTGATCGCCGCGTCGGCTCGGCTGGGGAGCGCTTCTACGGTCGCCATCAGACGCCGACCTGGGCGGTTTCCCGGGCAAAGAATGCGGCCAGCGGCGCGCGGTGGGTCGCCTCGCCGGTCCAGTCGTTCTCCAGATTCTCGGTGACGTGGTGCTCACCGACCAGGTCGCCGCCGCGGTAATGCCGAAGGACCGGATGCAGATAGCGGCCCTGTTCCGATCGGGCCACCTCGGTCTGGGTAATGCGGCCCGCGGAAATGTCGAACGGGTCGATCCGGTCGTGATCCGGCCCGTATTCCAGTGTCACCGTGAAATAGTCGGCGCCGCCGATATCGCCGCCGACCACGTAGTCGACCGGCACCTCCGCCAGATACCGCGGACCCGCGGCGGTCAACGTCACTACATCGCACAGCACGCCGAACTGCTGCCACAGCGCCGAAGTGCGGTTGACCCGGTCCAGCACGGCGTCGCGCAGTGCCGCCGGATCCGGCGGCAGCTCGCGGGCCGGCCAGTCGACCGCCTCGTATTTTCGCTCGAGAATGTGATGCAGCGCGCGCACCCCGTAACGGAAGCCGTGAATGAACCCGCTGGTGGATCGGCGGTAGTCCCGCATCTGCATCAGTGTCCCGGCGAAATACAGGTCGGGCACGTTTGTGGCCTGCCACTCCGCGGTCTGTGCCGGCAGCCGGTCCTTGATCACCAGCTCCGGCCGGCAGTCCTCGGCAAATATCGAGGCGTCGAAGCGAAAGCCGGTGCACGCGATCACCCGGTCATAGAAAATGTCCTTCGTGACCTCGTTCGCCCGCGAGAAGCTGACCGTCACCAAGTAGCCGTCGGGCGCCCGCTCGATACGAGCGATATCCCCGTCCAGTAAGGCATTCTGCGACTTGAGCTGGTACGTATCGAGGAAGTTGTTGTTGACCGCCCGCAGGTTTCCGACAAAGTGGGTCTGCCACGCCATTCGGATCGAGCTCGGCCCGGCGACGTGAATGACCGCTGCAGTTTCGACGAGATTGTCCGCCGTTTCGAACGCCGAATTTCCCTTGCCGATAATCAGGACGCGCTTGTCGATGAAGTCCGCCGGGTCGACGCTCACGTCTCCGTAGCGTTCGGCGTGTTCGATCCCGGGAATTGCCGGGATGTACGGGCGGCTCACGCCGGTGGCCACGATCAGCCGGCGAGCCCGGTACTCCACGCCATTGTGATCGGTGGCTACGAATACGCCGTCCCGCTCGATTCGTTCGATTCTCGTGCCGGTACGTACATTCAGCCGGTGCTGCTCGGCGAAGTCACCGAGATAGCGCAGGAGGTCGGCCGCGTCCGGGAAATACCGCTCGCTGTAACGGGTGAAAAGCAGGTCCGGGTCGTCCGACAGCAGCGAATTCCAGTCCATCCGCAGGTTGAGCTCTGCGTCGGTCGAGCCGGTGTACCGCTTGTTGACCGAGATCAGCGTGCGGTGCCGCGGAAACGTGCGAAAGAACGTGCCGACCGTATCGCCGGCCTCGACGATCAGATAGTCCCGACCGGCCCGGCCCAAGAAGTAGCCGAGCTGCAGCCCGGCCGGTCCGGCACCCAGTACGAGATAGTCCAGTGTTGACGTGGCCACGAGCTGCCTCCGGATCGTCACCCTCCGACTACGACACCGTGAGCATCGCGGTTCAATCTCAGAGCAGGCTCAGAGCTGTCGTTCCGGTATCGGACAATGGTTTGGGAAGGGAGGTGCCGATGCCGCCGGTCTCGGTCGCGCTGGAGGCGGCGCACCGCGAGCACTGGGCCCGGTTGCTCGCGCTGCTCACGAAATCGGTGCGCAGCCTGGACATCGCCGAGGAGTCGCTCGCCGAGGCGTTCGCGTCGGCGCTGGAGCACTGGCAGCGCGACGGCGTGCCCGACCGCCCGGAAGCCTGGCTGATGGCCGTCGCCCGCAACCGGGCCACCGATCTGCTGCGCCGGGACGCCACCCTGCGCCGCAAGCTCCCATTGCTGGTCACCGACGAGCTGACGGATGGGCCGGAGCCCCACGATGATGTCGCGGTGCCGGACGAACGGCTGCGGATGCTGTTCACCTGCTGCCACCCGGCGCTCGCGATGGACGCCAGGGTGGCGCTGACCCTGCGGATGGTCGGCGGGCTGCGCACGCCCGAGGTGGCGCGGGCGTTCCTGGTGACCGAGACGACCATGGGCGCCCGGATCACCCGGGCCAAGAAAAAGATCGCCGCCGCCGGCATTCCGTACCGAATCCCCACCGACGCCGAGCTGCCGGAACGACTCGATGGCGTGCTCAGCGTGCTGTATCTCATTTTCACCGAGGGGTACGCGGCATCCTCTGGTGCCGGGCCGGTGCGCCGTGAGCTGGCTGACGAGGCGATCCGGCTCACCCGGATCGTGGCCGGACTGATGCCGGCGGAGTCCGAGCCGATGGCGCTGGCCGCGCTGATGCTGTTGCAGCACTCGCGGCGCGACGCCCGACTCGATGACTCCGGTCATCTCGTGTTGCTGGGTGAGCAGGATCGCCGACGCTGGCACGCCGCGGACATCGCCGCCGGGCTTACCCTGCTGGCCGCGGCCGCCGAGCGAGGCGGCCTCGGCTTCTACGGGCTGCAGGCGGCGATCGCCGCAGAGCACGCGAGCGCCGCCCGACCGCGGGACACCGACTGGGCCGCTATCGTCGAGCTCTATGACGTCCTGGTAGCCCGATCGGACTCACCGGTGATTGCGCTCAACCGCGCGGTGGCGGTGGCCGAGCTCCATGGCCCGGGCGCCGGGTTGGCGCTGCTCGACGGCCTGGACCGGCAGCTCCCGTACTACCACCTGCTGCCGGCCTGCCGAGCCGACATGCTCCGCCGGCTCGGCCGGCATGCCGAGGCGGTCGCGGCCTATGACCGGGCGCTGGCCCTGGCCGGCACCGCCGCCGACCGACAGCTCATCTCCGCCCGCCGGGCCGAATGCGCCGCCCAGGCTCGATAATTCGCGAAACCAAGCACGCCTTGCCGTCGATCTTGAAGTTATGGCCCCTCTGAATCGATTCACAGGGGCCATAACTTCAAGATCGGCGGTGGAAAAGTCAGCCGGCGCCGATTTCGCGCAACCCCGCGGCCAGGCCGGTCAGCGCGTCGGCGGCCTCGCGCAGCCGGGTGTCGGTCAACGCGGCGGCCGGGTCGCCGGCCGAGGCCGACACGGCCTTGGCCGCGGCGGACACCAGCCGCTCGTAGGCCCGTACACCGCCGACCAGCTCGTCGGCGGCCGCGCAGGTCGCTTCGTCCAGATCGCCGGCGGCGTCGGCCGGAGCGTCACGGCGGGCCGCCTCCAACGTCACCACCCGGTCGGCGCAGCCGCGCAATACCGTCGCCGCGGACCGCGCCTCGGCCGCCGTATCACCGGCGGCCGGACCGAGCAGGATGAGCAGCTCACCGAGCGTTCGTTCCCGGGCGGCGAGGGTCTCCATCGGCTTGCGGGCGGCCGATCCGGTCGGCGGCAGCGGCGGCGCGACCGGCGGCATCGGGGTGCGCTGCAGATGCCATACCACCAGGCCGGAGCGGACGACCGCGACCAGCATCGCCAGCGCAAGCACGGAGACGAACGCGCCGATGATCAGATCGCCGTCCCGTACCGCCATTCCGGCCAGCACCGCAACGACCGCGGCACCGGCCAGCCGCATATAGAGGCCAACCCGGGCCCGGCGTCGGCGGCGGCGCAACCTCGCCGCCGGATCCCGCCATTGGCCGACCGACTGGCGCACGGTCACGGCGAAGTCCTGCGCGCGGCGCGCACTTCCCACGGCGCGCAACGCACGAACAGCCAGCCCGCCGACCACCGCGTCTGCTTTCGGCTATGCCGGGTCGGCTGGCTGCGGGGTCGAGGCGCTCTGGGTGGCCTCGGTGGCCGCCTGGCCGTTGCCGCCCTCGACCGCCGGGGTCGAGGAGGACGACGAGCCGGTGATCGCCGGGGTCTCGGCCGAGGAGTCGGTGATTGCCTGCGCACCCGAGGACGAACCGCCACCGATGCTGGCCCGGATCTGCTCCAGCCGTGCCGCACCCGCAAAGTCCACTGTGGACTGTTGCACCTCGAGCATGCGGCCCTGGACCGAGGTGTTGGCGAGCTCGGCCTGCCCCAGCGCCGTGGCGTACCGCGCCTCGATCTTCTCCCGAACGTCGTTCAGCGAGGGCACGTTGCCGGGCGCGGCCATCTCGGAGACCGACTGCAGGGAGGCGGACACGCGCTCCTGCATCTTGGCCTGCTCGAGCTGGCTCAGCAGCTTGGTCCGCTCCTGCAGCTTCGTCTGCAGCATCTGCGAATTCTGCTCGACCGCCTTCTTCGCAGACTCCGCAGCCTGCAGCGACTGGTCGTGCATGCCCTTGAGGTCTTCCACCGACTGCTCGGCGGAAACCAGTTGGTTGGCGAAGGCCGCGGCGCTCTCTTCCATCTTTTGCGCCTCAACCGCGTTGCCCTCGGCCCGCTTCTTGTCGGCCAGGATCAGGGCCTGTCGGGCATTGCTCTGCAGTCGTTCGACATCGCCCAGCTGACGAGACAGCTTCATCTCCAGCTGGCGCTGGTTACCGATGACTTGGGCCGCCTGCTGGCACAGCGCCTGGTGTTGCCGCTGCGCCTCCTCGATCGCTTGCGTGATCTGGATCTTCGGGTCGGCCTTCTCGTCCACCTTCGCGCCGAACCAGGACATGAAGTACTTGTATGACTTCACGAAGGGGTTGGCCATGATCGCGTGTCCTCCCATATGCGACGCACCCCTACGGTACGCCAGTCTCCATCGTGTCAGGTCGATTCACAGTCACGCACCCGCTCCGGGCAAACGAGGGAGGAATCCCCCCAACTCGCCGGCGGCAGGCCCCCGCCTACCGGTGGAGATAACACGCCGCCGTGCCAGAACACGCTGTAACCGAGTGGGAGCCAGGGTAGCGGACAGGCCTTAGGAAGCGGGGTGGTCGCCCGGTGCCGGCGGGCCGCCGAGGGTGCCACGGGAGAGCTGCTCGGTCTCGGCCAGCCCGAGCCGGAGGCCCTCCAGCTCGGTGGCGAGCTCGGCGATCTCGTTGGCGGCGACGTCGGGGGTGGCCGCCGCGGCCAGTGCCGAGGCTTCGGCCGCCCGCGATACCAGCCCTTCCAGCCCGACCGCGGCCGCTTCCATCCGGGCCAGCAGCCCGTCCCGGGTGGCCCGCAGCCGCCGATCGGAGGCTAGTTGTGCGTCGATGTCGGCGATGGCCTGCCGCTGCGATTCCTGTAGCTCGTCCGCACCGGCTGCGGAGGCCAGCTCCACGGCCAATCGGCCCCGGCGTTCGGTCAGGGCCGGACTCGGAATGCGCGCGATCGCCTGGTCGACCAGCGTCACCTGGCTGCCGATCCGGCGAATACCGTCCAGCGTCCCGGCGGCGCGCTGCTGGACGTCCGCGAGCTGCTCGGCGGTCGGGCCGGGGGCGATGGTGTGGCCGAGATCGGCCAACGAGCGCACGGCCCGTTCGGCCCGGCGCAGCCAGACCTCGGCCGGGCTGCCGCGACGGGGCGGGACCAGCGGCGGTTGCGGCGGCCCGGTGGAACGGCGACGAAAGAACGGAAAGCGCACACCGCCAGTGTGCCCTGCCAGCGACGAGTGCGGTGAGACGGCAAGCCGCACAAGGCCGATTGATCAGGCAGCTACCACAACGCGGCCGTCGTGCGGATCGCGATTCGGCGGGCTGATGACGACCTTCTCGATGGGCGGCAGCGCCTTGCCGGCCGCGACCGCGGCAGCGACCTCACCCTGGCGCATCGACTGGCTGGCCTCGGCTAGCAGATCGGAAAGCTGAACATCCAGTGCGTCACAGATCGAGGCAAGCAGCTCGGAGGAGGCCTCTTTCTGGCCACGCTCCACCTCGGACAGATAACCCAGGCTGACGCGCGCAGCCGCGGACACCTCACGCAGCGTGCGGCGCTGGTGCAGCCGACGACCACGCAGTGTCTCGCCCAGAACTCGACGGAGCAGAGCCATCGCCGCACCCCTTTCCCTTGCTCGTGAAGCCACCGTACCGCCCATTCACCATAGCCCGCTGGCTGCCACCAGGCGTGTCCGCCGAGGGCGTAACCGGGCCCGGGTCAGTCCGATTCCACTTTCAGGGCGGCGGCGAGCAGTCGTACGGCGGCCGCCACCGTCGCCCGGCGGATCTCGGCCCGGTCCCCATTCAGGTGCAGGTCGAGCACCTCCGGCTCGGTCCGGTCGGGCCTGGCCAGGCCGATGAACACCGTGCCCACGGCCGCGCCGCCCTGCGATGCCGGCCCGGCCACCCCGGTCGAGGACAACCCGAAATCGGCGCCGAGGCGCTGCGCCACGCCGGTGGCCAATGCGGCCGCGACCGGTCGGCTCACCGGACCGTGGCTGTCCAGAAGTGGCCGCGGTACGCCGGCCAGTGTGGCCTTCAACTCTGTTGCGTAGACCACAAGACCGCCGCGGAAGGTCGCGCTACTCCCGGCGGTCTCGGTCAACGCGGCCGCGATCAGGCCGGCCGTGAGCGACTCGGCCGTGGCGACGGTGGCCCGACGCGCCAGCAGGGCCTCGTGCACCAACGCGACCAGCGGCGTACCCGTACTCAAGACTCAGCGACTCTCGGCTTGCGGCGCAGCGTCACCACCCGGAAGACGTAGTCCACACCGGTAGCGACGGTCAGCACCACGGCCACCGCCATCACCAGCGCCGGCAGCGCATTCACGCTGTGCGGCAGCGGCAGCACATAGAGCCCGATCGCGACGGCCTGCACGAACGTCTTGATCTTGCCGCCGCGGCTGGCCGGGATCACGCCGCGGCGGATCACCCAGAACCGCAGCAGGGTGACGCCGACCTCGCGGCCGACCACCACCAGAGTGACCCACCACGGCAGCAGATCGAGCGCCGACAGGCCGACCAACGCGGTGCCGATCAGCGCCTTGTCGGCGATCGGGTCGGCCAGCTTGCCGAACTCGGTGACCAGGTTGCGGCGCCGGGCCAGGTCACCGTCGATCCGGTCGGTCAACGACGCGACCGCGAAGATCGCGCATGCCACCAGCCGCCAGCTCGTGTATTTCCCGTCGTGCTGAAAGAGCGCGACCGCGAACACCGGGACCAGGGCCAGCCGGATAACGGTCAGCGCGTTAGCGATATTGAGCAGCCGGGCGGTCTGCGGCGGAATAGCCGCGGGGTCGGGGACCAGCTCATTCGGATTGGGGAGGTGCCCTTTCACCACGCGGCCCCCCGACATGCAGTCATGGCGCCGTCTCCGGCACCTCCATGCTATCGGCGGGCATGTTATCGGCTGAGGTGCCGGCCGCGATGGCAATCGGCTCGGCAACCAGGTCGCACCCGTCTGCATCGACGACCCGTGCGGCCACGATCTCGCCTATCTGTGCCGCACCGGCCGGGCGCAGGGTCGTGGTGCCATCGACCTCTGGGCCCTGGTGCGCGGCCCTGCCCTCCGCGCTGCCATCGGCATCCAACCGCTCCACCAACACGTGCACGACGTCGCCGATCCGGTCCTCGGCCCGCTGGGTGACCAGCTCATCGACCAGGGCGGTGACCCGTTCCACCCGCTGGTCGATGACGTCCTGGTCGACCTTGTCCGGCAACGTCGCCGCCTCGGTGTTGTCCTCGTCGGAGTAACCGAAAACACCGACCGCGTCCAACCTCGCCGCGGTCAGGAAGCGTTCCAGCTCCGACACGTCGTCCTCGGTCTCGCCGGGAAAGCCGACGATCACATTGGTCCGGATGCCCGCATCCGGCGTGATAGCGCGGATCTGCTCGATCAGACCGAGGAACCGCTCGGTATTGCCGAAGCGGCGCATCCGGCGCAGCACCGGCTCGCTAGCATGCTGGAAGGACAGGTCGAAATACGGTGCCACCCCGGGCGTGGCGGCAATCACCGCGGTCAGCGTCGGCCGCAGCTCGGCCGGCTGCAGGTAGGACACCCGGATCCGGTCCAGTCCCTCGACCGCGGCCAGCTCGGGCAGCAACGTCTCCAGCAGCCGCAGATCGCCGAGGTCCTTGCCGTACGAAGTGGAGTTTTCGCTGACCAGGAACGCTTCCCGTACGCCCTGCTCGGCCAGCCAGCGCGCCTCGGTCAGCACGTCCGTCGGCCGGCGGGACACAAAAGCGCCGCGGAATCGCGGTATCGCGCAGAAGCTGCACCGCCGGTCGCAACCGCTGGCCAGCTTCAACGGGGCCATCGGCGCCTGGCCGAGCCGCTTGCGCATCGGCCGCGGCCCGGACGCGGGGGCCAGGCCGGCAGGCAGATCGGGGACACCATGACCGGGCACCGGTGCGTCCACAGTGGACCGATCGACCGGCGAGATCGGCAGCAGCGCGCGGCGATCGTGCGGCTGATGCGACTCCACCGCCCGGCCGGCGACGATCTCGGCGAGGCGGTCGGAAATCTGCGGGTAGTGGTCGAAGCCGAGCACCGCACTGGCCTCGGGCAGGCTGTCGGCCAACTCCTTGCCGTACCGCTCGGCCAGGCAGCCGACCGCCACCACCTTGGCACCGGAGCCCGCCGCGGCAAGCAGCGTGTCGATCGAGTCCTTCTTCGCCGCGTCGACGAAACCGCAGGTGTTGACCAGCACGGCATCGGGCTGGCCGTCGATCCCATCGGTGACCTGCCAGCCGCCGGCGCTGAGCCGACCGGCCAACTCCTCGGAATCCACGTCGTTGCGGGCGCAGCCGAGGGTGACCAGCGCAACGCTACGGTCGGGGACAGAAGTACTCACCCCACGAGACTACCGGCGCCCGGTCGGTGCACCGGACCAACCTGTGGGCGATCATCCTCACCCCGCGAGGCTGGTGCCCGTCGGCTTGAAATTCACCGTGCACACGGTCTGCCCGCACGGCGGGGCGCTGGCCGCGCCGTTGACCCGAACCTTCACGACCGGGACGTTCCCGAAAACGGCGGTCAACATCGATGCATCGGTGAAATGCATCCGCTGCCCGTCGGCGAATTCGCCGGAATACACGACCGCGCCTTTGCTGGATTTCACCTGGACCCAGCTCTGCCCGCCGGTGACCTGAATTACCAGCGATACGCCGGTCGGCTTGGGAGTGGGTTTGGGTGTCGGCTTCGGCGTGGGTTTGGGCGTCGGCTTCGGCGTCGGGCTGGGCGCGGCCGAGGTCGTCGGTGCGGCCGAGGTGGTCGGTGCCGCGGCATGCGGCGTGGAGCCGTTGTTGCCGCGATCACGTACCGCGCGGCCGATCAGCAGTACCACGAGTACGAGTACGACGACCACGGCCGCCGCGGCCCAGCGCGGCGCCGGTCGTCTGGTGGTCACCGCCCCGACGCTCGGTGTCGGAGTGGCCGCGATCAGGTCGGCATTGGACTCGTGCCCGTGGGTCGCGTCGAAGTCGCGCACCAATGCATCGGCGTCGGCGTCGACCACCCGCGCGATCGCCCGCAGGTGGGCACGGAAATAGAACGGGCCGCCACCGCCGGAGAAGTCGTCATGCTCGATCGCCCGGATCAATGACGCGCGCAGCTTGGTAATTGCCGCGACGTCCTCGACGCTCAGCCCCTTCGCCTCCCGCGCGGCGGCCAGCACCGACCCGATCGGAACGCTCGGCTGGGCGGGCGGCTCCGGCGACGATTGCCCACCCTGCGCAGGCTCCGCGTCGTCGGTCATCAGACGACCCTCCTCCGCGCGCCCATGCCATATCTACTTACAGGTCCGATTTGAAGTCTAGGGTGCTCATCCGCCGAGATGCTCGGTCGGGACCTGAGAATTGGCTTTAATCCTCGGCGCGCAGCACCGTGAGAATTCCGTCGAGCTCCTCCGGCTTGACCAGCACGTCACGCGCCTTTGAGCCTTCCGAAGGGCCTACGACACCCCGGGTTTCCATCAGATCCATCAGCCGGCCGGCCTTGGCAAAACCGACCCGCAGCTTGCGCTGCAGCATCGAGGTGGAGCCGAACTGCGTACTCACCACCAACTCGATCGCCTGGCACAGCAGGTCCAGATCGTCGCCGACGTCCTCGTCCATCTTCTTCTTCGGCGCCGGCGCGGCGGTGACCTCCTCGCGATACGTCGGCTCGGCCTGCCGCTTGCAGAACTCGACAACCGCGGCGATCTCCGAGTCCGGTACGTACGCGCCCTGGATCCGCTGCGGCTTGCTGGCGCCCATCGGCAGGTACAGCCCATCCCCCTGCCCGATCAGCTTCTCCGCGCCGGGCTGATCGAGGATGACCCGGGAGTCGGTGAGGCTGGAGGTGGAGAACGCCAGCCGGCTGGGCACGTTGGCCTTGATCAGCCCGGTCACCACGTCGACCGACGGACGCTGCGTGGCCAGCACGAGGTGGATCCCGGCCGCCCGGGCCAGCTGGGTGATCCGGACCACCGCGTCCTCGACGTCGCGGGGCGCCACCATCATCAGGTCGGCCAGCTCGTCGACGATGACCAGCAGATACGGGTACGGCTGATAGACCCGTTCGCTGCCCGGCGGCGCGACGATCTTGCCGGCCACCACCTTGCGGTTGAAGTCGTCGATATGCCGTACCCCGGATGCCTCCATGTCCTCATACCGCATGTCCATCTCGCGTACGACCCACTGCAGCGCATCGGCCGCCTTCTTCGGGCTGGTGATGAGCGGCGTCACCAGGTGCGGGATTCCTTGGTACGAGGAGAGCTCCACCCGCTTCGGGTCGATCAGCACCATCCGTACTTCCTCCGGGGTGGCCCGGGAGAGCACGGAAACGATCAGCGAGTTGATGCAGGTGGATTTACCGGCGCCGGTCGCGCCGGCAATGAGAATGTGCGGCATCTTCGCCAAGTTCGCGAGAACGAATCCGCCCTCGATGTCCTTGCCCAGCGCGGCCAGCATCGGATGGTGATCGGCCGTCGCGGTGTGCGAGCGCAATACGTCGCCGAGCATCACGCTTTCCCGGTCGGTATTGGGGATTTCGATGCCGACCGCGCTTTTTCCCGGAATAGGACTGATGATGCGGATGTCCGCGCTGCCTACCGCGTAGGCGATTGTCTTGGACAGGGACGTGATGCGTTCCGGCTTGACCCGTGACCCCAGCTCGATCTCGTAGCGGGTAACCGTGGGCCCGCGGCTGAAGCCGGTAACGCGGGCGTCGAGCTCGAACTCCTCGAAGACGTGCTGCACCGAGGCGATCACCTGGTCGTTGGCCTTGCTGCGGGTCTTGCCCGCGGCCCCGGCCGACAGCAGATTGGGCGGCGGGAGAACGTATGCACCTTCCGGAGCGGTGAGGGCGAGTTGCTCGGCTCGCGTCGGCGCCGGTGCGGGCGGGCTTTCGCTGCGTTTGGGTTTGCGTGTCGGCGCCTTGGCCGGCTCATCGGTGGACAGCGCTACGTCGAGATCCGGCTTGTCGCTGGGCTCGTCCGGGTCCTGGGCCAACGCCGCCTGCCGCCGCCGCGACGGTCGGCGCAGCCGCACCGGCGGGAGCTCCTCGGCTTCGGCCGGCTCCTCCTCGACGCTGTCCGGGTCGTGCTTCGGGCGGCGCATCAGCCAGTCGTGGAACTCGCGCACCCGGGCCGGCACTTGGTTGATCGGAGTGGCGGTGAGCACCAGCACCCCGAAGAAGCCGAGCAGCCCGAGCAGCAGCCCGCCGAGGTACGGGGTGATCGCATTGTCCAGCGGGCCGCCGATCAGCGCACCAATCGCTCCCCCGGCGCCGCGGCGGCCGTGCGCCGTGGTCGGTGAGCCGTGTGCGATGTGGAAGAGCCCGAGGATCGACAGCACGATGGCCAGCCACGCGATGGCCAGTCGGCCGCGCGAGTCCGGCTCGGGTGCCTGTCGCATGAACGCCACCGCGGCGACCACCAGAACGGCCGGCAGGCAGGCCGCGGGCGCACCCATGACCGACTGCGCGGCGGTGGCGATCCACCGGCCGAGCGGCCCGGCTCCGTGCCACCACACGCCGACCGCCAGCACCACGGCCAGGCCGATGAAGGTCAGCGCCAGGCCGTCGCGGCGGTGCGCGGGATCGAGCTCGCGGGCGCTGGCGGCCTCGCGGCGCACCGCCCGGGCGATGCCGCCGATGCCGCGGGCCAGGCCCATCCAGGCGCTGCGCACACCCCGCCCGAACGAGCGGTCCCTGCCGGCCGGTTTCCGGCCCTTTGTGGAGGTCGACCGGGTGACACTGGAGCGGCCGCCGTTGGCCGGTTTACGGGCCGGCGCGGTCCGCTTCGTCTGACCGCGCTGCGGCGTGGAAGTGCGAGCGGGCATGGGTGTAACCGTACCCCGCTTGTCACCTCCGCCTCAGGAGTCACAACCTGCGACACGCGCTGTGGTGTGACCCAACCCAATCGGGTCGACCGGGTGTACACCAAGTGTGACGCTCTGCGGAGAGGCGCGCTGATGCTCGACTCGGTGCCGCGTACGAGAGATGACTTCGCCGACTGGGTGCGCCCGCACCTGGCCGCGATGACCCGACTGGCCGCCCGGTTGGCGCCCGGCTGCGACCGGGACGACATCGTGCAAGAGGCGCTGGTACGGGCCTGGCGCAAGCGCCGGCTCTTCGATCCGCGCCGCGGCTCGGCCTCGGCCTGGCTGCTCGCGCTGACCGCCGACCGGGCCAGGCGGGCCCGCACCCGGCAGCCGGCCGCGCTCGAGGTACTCGATGCCGTTCCCGCGCCGGAGCACTCCGACACCGTCGATCTGACCCGGGCGCTGGATCGGCTCGCCCCGCGGCAGCGGCTGGCCGTGGACTGCGTGTATTTCGCCGGGCTCTCGGTCGCCGAGACCGCCGCGGTCATGAAATGCGCCGAGGGAACGGTGAAATCGACGCTGTCGGACGCCCGGGCCCGGCTGCGCAGCTCTTTGGAGGTGTCCGGATGACCGACGACGTCGACGTACTGCTGCAGGATGCGGGCGCGGACTGGCGGGCCGACCAGTCGGGCCCCACCGAGCCGGACTGGCACGCGGTGGTGAGCCGATCCCGACGGCCGATATGGCTCGCGGCGGGGGTCTTCGCGGTGATCGCTGCAGTAGTGGCCGGCGCACTGGCGTGGTCGTCGGGCCACAATTCGCAACCGGCGCACCCCACCGCACCGGTTGCGCAGCCATTAGTGCCCTACGCCAACGGCGCAATCGTCCCGGTCCCCAGAGCACTCACGGTGCCACACAGTCGGCCGGCGCCGATCTACTGCAAGACCGGCAACCTCAGCGGCTCTCTAACCTTTCACCAAACGAGCGGCCGGCTGGTCGGTGAGCTGCGGCTTCGGCTCGCGACCGGATCGGCGTGTTTCCTTCCCGGCATACTCGACGGCGACCCTGCGTCATTGCATTTGCTCGATCGCAAGGGGCGGGTGCAGGGCAGTGGTACCGACATGCGCTCAATGTTCCCAACAAATGTTCCGGACTTCGACGACATCGTGCTTATGCGGGGCCGGACTGCGACGATGTATCTGGGTCTGCAGGGTGATCCGTTCTGCACCGCCCCCATTACCTCGGCGCTGATCCACGACCCGCATCTATCAGTGGAAGTTCCGGTGACCGGCCTGCCGAGTTGCGGCAAGAACGGGACCGCCGAATATCAGTACGGGCCATTTAGTACGCCCGCTCACCCGGTCACCGTTGAAAATCAGAGCTGGTCCAACCTGTTTGCCACAATTGATTTCCCCACGGATCTGGTCCGGAGCAGCACTGCCACATTCCGCGTGACGCTTGCTAATCACGGCAATGAGGCGATACCGCTAACGCCGCGTGCTCAATACGGTCTCGATATCGAGGGCAGTCACCATGGCGCTCTGGGCTCGGGATTGATCGGCGGTCCCAAGAATCCACGCATCATTGAGCCCGGGCAGAGCATCACGCTCAATTTGACCTACAGCGATCATGGGAGGCTGCCGCCTGGGAAGTATGACGTGCGGTGGGCTATTGCCGGGGTCAATACGGCGTACGCGCAGACAACGGTTCGGTGAGCGGGTAGCCGGCCGGGCGCATACTGTTACGGCGGCCCATCGACGTACCGGAGGAGGACCGGCGGCGTGAGCGACATCGGCACCGAGCCCGGGCACCCCACTCTGGAGACGGTCGCCGCGGTGGCCGGCGTCTCCCGGGCCACGGTCTCCCGTGTCATCAATAACCTCCCCCGGGTCAGCCCGGCGGCCCGGGCCCTGGTCGAGGACGCGATCGCGCGCACCGGCTACGTCCCTAATCGCGCGGCCCGCAGCCTCGTCACCCGACGCACCGACTCGATCGCCTTGGTGATCCCCGAATCCGACGCCCGCTTCTTCTCCGACCCATACCTCATCGGGATCATGCGGGCGGTCTGCGACGAGCTGGCCACCACCGACCTGCAGCTGGTCCTCACCCTTGCCCGGTCACCGGAACGCCTTGCCCGGCTGGTTTCCTACCTGCGCGGCGGTCACGTCGACGGCGCACTTGTGGTGTCCGCGCACGGTGAGGACGTGCTCGAGGAGACCGGCGTGACCACGGTCCTCGGCGGCCGCCCGCTGCGTCCGGACAGCAAGACGGTGTACGTCGACAGCGACAATGTGGCCGGCGCGAAGGCCGCGGTCACCCACCTGCTCGACCGGGGCCGGCAGCAGGTCGCCACCATCGCCGGCCCGGCCGACATGTGCGCCGGGATCGACCGGCTCGAGGGCTACCGGCAGGCGCTGCCGACCGGGCACTCGCCGCTGGTGGCCCACGGCGACTTCAGCCGGGTGTCCGGCGAACGGGCGATGCTGCGGCTACTCGCCCAGATCCCCGACCTCGACGGCGTTTTCGCCGCGTCGGACATGATGGCCGAGGGGGCGCTGGCCGCGTTGCGCTCGGCCGGTCGCCGGGTGCCCGAGGATGTCGCGGTGGTCGGCTTCGACGACATCGAGGGCGCTCAATACACCGATCCGCCGCTGACCACGGTCCGGCAGCCGGTGGAGAAACAGGGCCGCATGATGGCCCAGATGTTGCTGCGCCGGATCGACGGCGAGCCGGTGCAATCGACCACGCTGCCGACGCAGTTAGTGGTACGACAATCCAGCTAGCATTGGCTCCCCGGACTGCCTGCCGCCGAGATCGGCGATCGCCGGTGCGTCCGGGCCGAATGCGGGGTCGAGCGCACCGGCGGAGACGGTCGCGCTACCGGCCGTAATCCAGCCAGCTGCCGGCGCCGAGATGGCTACCCCAACCGACAGTCCACCGAGGACAATTGCCGCCACGCCGATCGATGGCGCGACGGCACACAACCATTTCACTTTCATCAAGTCCCCGATTGACTGAGCCGACGGCCAGCAATGATGACGTCGCCGCCGCGCAGGGCGATGGGGTCGATGTTGTTTTGCCGTTGACCGCGGCGCATCGGAGGGACCTCCCCATATTTCCGATGCCAGCCAGCCCCCAATGAATATGGGGAGCTGGCGAACGCCATTCGACATGCGGTTGCGCGTCGCCGGACTGACAATGGCGTACATGCATGTGATGGAACGTTCCACGGTCGTGTCTGCTTTGGTCGAATACGGTCAGACCAGCCAAGACGGCGAAGGCCGGCTGGTATTGATGTCGGGCGAGGCCGGAGTCGGCAAAACCACCGCGCTGGAACTGTTCCGATTGGCCGACCGGCCCGGACGCTGGCTTCAGGCGGGGTGCGATGGCCTGTCGACCCCACGCCCGCTCGGTCCACTCTTCGATATTGCCGACCAGCTCGGTGGTGCGTTGCTGGCGGCGTGCCGGGCCGGCGCTTCGCGTGATGACCTGTATGCAGCCCTGCTGCGTCAGCTCGACTGGCCAGGCACCCTGACCGTTCTGGCCATTGAAGACATTCATTGGGCCGATGAAGCCACCCTGGATCTCGTGCGATATCTGAGCCGACATATTCGCGATGTGTCCGTGCTGGTCATCGTGACCTATCGCGACGACGGCCTGACCCCACGAGACCCGCTGCGGATCCTGCTCGGTGACGTCGCCACCCATCGCATCACCAGACGCCTCGCCGTTCCACCGTTGTCCGAGCATGCAGTTGCCGTCCTCGCCGCCGACAGCGAACTGGATCCCGCCGAGCTGTATCGGCTTACCAGCGGCAACCCGTTCTTCCTCACCGAAATCATGAACGCGCCTCGAGACCACATCCCACCATCGGCCCGCGACGCGGTCCTCGCCCGCGTCGCCGGCCTGACCGAGGACGCCCGGCGCACCGTGGAGGCCGCGGCACTCATCGGCACCCACATCGACGCCGACCTGCTGGCCTCGGTCGCCGCCACCACCCACGACGTGCTCGACGAGCTCGTCGACTCGGGCGTCCTCATCAGCGACCACGCGTCGTTGCGATTCCGGCACGAGATCACCCGCCTGGCCGTGCAACAAGACATACCCGGGCACCGCAACCGCCCGATCCACGCCCAGGTCCTTGCCGCGCTGCTCGCGGCCGGCTGTGTCGAGGACGCCCGGCTGGCCTACCACGCCGAGGGCGCCGCCGATGACGCTTCCGTGCTGCGGTTCGCGAGTAGGGCCGCGACTCGGGCAGCGGACCTCGCCGCGCACCGGGAGTCCGCCGCCCAATACCAACGTGCGCTGCGCTTCGCCCAGCACGCCGACCCGGCCGTCGTCGCGGACCTCTACGACCGGCTGGCATTCCAAAACACCCTGATCGACCGCTGGCAAGGAGCCGCCGATGCACTGGAGCGCGCCCTCGAACTGTGGCGCCAGGTCGGCGATCCGCTGCGAGAAGGCGACACGCTTCGCCTGCAGTCCCGCACAACGCGACGCCTGTGCCGCGGAAGTGAGGCAGCGGCCAGCGCGCAGGCCGCGCTCGGCACCCTGGAACCCCTCGGCCCCACGCCCGAGTTGACCTGGGCCTATGCCAACCTCGCCGCGCATCGCATGTTCCGGGCCGACTTCGCCGACAGCATCGCGGTTGCCCGGCGGGCGCAGCGGCTGGCCACCCGACTGGACCTGCCGGCCGCGCGGAGCGACGCGCTCAACACCGAGGGATGCGCGCTGCGGTATCTGCATATCGGCGACTGGGAAGCGCCACTGCACCAAGCGCTCGCGATCGCCCTCGAGTCCGGCGCCGACGAGCAGGCCGGCCGCGCCTATGCCAACATCGTCGAGTTCAACACATCGAGCATGCGATTCGCCGAGGCGCAGCGGTATTACGTGGAGGGCGCGGCCTTCTGCGCCGACCACGACATCTCGACGTACCTGAGCTCGCTGCGCGGGCACCAGACGGTCGCGCTGGCCGCGACCGGGAAGTGGGACGATGCCCTTGCCGAGGGTCGCCCACTGCTCGAGATCGCGTCGCCGATCAACCGGCTCGGTCCATCGATCGCGGTCGGGATCGTGCTGGCCCGGCAGGGCGATGCGGCGGCGTGGGAGCTGCTCAACGACGCCGCCGACGTGGCCGCCCGCACCGGCGAGCCGGCCTGGATCGCAGCCTCCGGGCTGGCCCGGGTCGAGGCCTGCTGGCTCGCCGGCCGGTCCACGCAGGCCGCTGCCGAGCTCACCGCGGTCCATCGCGACGCGCTGTGCTGCGACGATTGGATTCGCGGGTCGCTCGCGGTCTGGCTGCGACGCACCGGGGTCGATCTGCCGGTCCCGGAGGCGATTGCCGCGCCGTATGCATTGACCATTGCCGGCAATTCCGACGCCGCCGAACGGGCCTGGAGCGATCTTGGCTGCCCCTACGACGCGGCGCTGGCGCTGCTGGACTCCGGGACCGACGACGGGCTGCGCGAAGCCTTGCGCCGATTCGAGTCGCTCGGTGCCCGCGCTGCGGTACGCGCGACGCGGCGGACGATGCGCGACCTCGGTATCCGGTTTGTCCCGGTCGGCTCGCGCGCGGCCACCCGGTCACACCCGGTAGGCCTCACCCAACGCGAGAACGGCGTCCTCGAGCTGATCTGCGCCGGCCTCACCAACGCCGAAATCGCCGCGCAGCTCTTTATCTCGCCCAAAACCGTCGACCACCACGTGTCGGCCATACTCGCCAAACTCGGCGTACCCACCCGCAGCCAAGCGGCCGCCAAAGCCACCCGACTCGGCCTGCTCGCCGCCTCGGCCGGTTAGGGCGTGTCGGCTAACTGCAATTAGCAGACGTACCCTGGCCTGCCCGTTCGGGCACACTGCGCGGCGATTGCTAGGCAAACCGCGACAGGCCAGCCGACAATGGTGTGCATGCGCTTCGTGGAACGTTCCACCGTGGTGTCGGCGCTACTCGAATACGGCCAGACCTGTCTCGCGGGTGAGGGCCGATTGGTGCTTGTCTCTGGCGAGGCAGGCGTTGGCAAGTCGACCGTGTTGGAGCAGTTGGAACGGGCCACGCCCGAGGCGCGCTGGCTGCTCGCCGGCTGCGATGGCCTGTCCACCCCACGTCCGCTGGGCCCGCTCTTCGACATCGCCGAGCAGTACGGCGGTGACCTCTTGGCCGCGTGCCGCGCCGGCGCCGCCCGCGACCACCTTTTTGTCACCCTGCTGCGCCAGCTCGACCTGCCGGGCACCCTGACCGTCCTCGCTCTTGAAGACATTCATTGGGCCGACGAATCGACCCTTGATCTCGTGCGGTACCTGGGCCGACACATCCAAGATGTGTCCGTGCTGGTCATCGTCACGTATCGCGATGACGGTCTGACCTCACGGGATCCGCTGCAGATCGCGCTCGGGGACGTCGCTACCCAGCGCACCACCAGACGGGTCAGCGTCGCGCCGCTGTCCGAAGCGGGCGTGGGCCTGCTCGCCGCGGACAGCGACCTCGATCCGGCCGAGCTCTACCGACTCACCGGCGGCAACCCGTTCTTTCTGACTGAAATCATGAATGCACCCCGCGACCACATCCCGCCATCGGCTCGCGACGCGGTCCTCGCCCGCGTCGCCGGTTTGACCGATGAGGGCCGACGCACCGTCCAAGCCGCGGCACTCATCGGCACCCACATCGACGCCGAACTACTGGTGGCTGTCACCGCCGCCAGCCCGGATGTACTCGACGAGCTCGTAGCCTCGGGCGTCCTGATCAGCGAGCACGCGTCGTTGCGGTTCCGGCACGAGATCACCCGGCTGGCCGTACAGCAACACATACCTGGGCACCGCGTCCGGCCGATCCACGCCCGGGTCCTGGCCGCGCTGCTTGCCACCGGCTGCGCCGAGGACGCGCGCTTGGCCTACCACGCCGAGGGCGCCGCGGACGGCGCTGCCGTACTGCGGTTCGCGACCAGGGCCGCGGCCCGGGCGGCCGACCTCGCCGCCCACCGGGAGGCCGCGGCGCAGTACGAACGCGCGTTGCGTTTCGGCGAACACACCGACCTCGCCGTCATCGCCGACCTGTACGACCGGCTGGGATCGGAGGACGCACTGATCGATCGCTGGCACGAGGCGGTCCAGGCTCAGGAGCGGTCGCTCGACCTCTGGCGCCAGGTCGGTGACCCACTCCGTGAAGGCGACGTGCAGCGGCGACTATCCCGCACTATGCGGCGGTTGTGTCGTGGTCCAGAGGCCGCGGCCCACGCCGAGGGCGCTATCGCCACCCTCGAGCCACTCGGCCCCACGCCCGAGTTGACCTGGGCCTATGCCAACCTCGCCGCCCACCGCATGCTGCGGGCCGACTTCGCCAACAGCATCAGAATCGCCCGGCAGGCACACCGGCTGGCCGAGCAATTCGACCTGCCAGCAGCCCGGAGCGATGCACTCAACACCGAGGGGTGCGCGCTGTGGTGCTCCGGCGGCACGGATGGCGAGGGACGCCTGCGCCGCGCACTTGAGGTCGCTCTAGAGGCCGGCGCCGATGAGCAGGCCGGCCGCGCGTACACGAACCTGACCGAGATATATGTCACGTCGAAAAACTTCGCGGGCTTCGACCGCTATTACCGGGACGGGGCTGCCTTCTGCGACGAGCACGACATGTCGACGTTCCTGAACCTGCTCCACGGGCACCGCACGATGACGCTGGCCGCGACCGGGCGCTGGGACGACGCTGTCGAGCAGGGGCGCCCGTTACTTCTGGCCAGCAGCGCGTCGCCAAACAACCGGATCAGACCGTCGATCGCGGTCGGGATCGTGTTGGCCCGCAGGGGCGAGGGTTCGGAGTGGGCGCTGCTCAACGACGCGCTGCAGGCGGCGGTCAGCGCCGATGAACCCGGCTGGATCGCGTTGACCCGGCTGGCCAGGGTCGAGGCCTACTGGCTGGAAGGCCGGACCGCGGAAGTCGCCGCCGAGCTCGCGGCCGTCCATCCCTACGCCTTGCGCTGCAACGACTGGACCCGTGGCTCCCTTGCTATCTGGCTGCGGCGTACCGGCGTTGACCTCCCGTTGCCAGCGGCGATCGCGGCACCATATGCACTGACACTCGCCGGCGATTTCTCGGCCGCCGAGCGGGCCTGGAGCGATTTCGGCTGCCCCTACGACGCCGGACTGGCGCTGTTCGACTCCGGCACCGAAGCCGGCATGCGTGAGGCAGTACGACGATTCGAGTCCCTGGGCGCCAACGCGGCCATCAGCGCGACCCGGCGCGAGATGCGCCAGCTTGGCGTTCGGTTTGTCCCGACCGGCACCCGCGCCGCCACCCGAGCACACCCGCTCGGCCTGACCCCGCGCGAGCACAGCGTGCTCGAACTCGTCTGCGCCGGCCACACCAACGGCGAGATTGCCGCACGGCTCTTCATCTCCGCCAAAACCGTCGATCACCACGTCTCCGCCGTGCTTGCCAAGCTCGGCGTGGCCAACCGCAGCCAGGCCGCGGCCGAGGCAGCGCGCCTCGGCGTAGTTGACGCGGGACACTAGTGCCCGTTTGGGCACACAACTCGAGGATTGTTAGGCGAACACCGCGATTCCGGCCGACAATGGGCCCATGCGCGTGATGGAACGTTCCACCGTCGTGTCAACACTCGTCGAATATGGCCAGACCTGCCGGGACGGCGAGGGCCGGCTGGTGCTCGTGTCGGGCGAGGCCGGCATCGGCAAATCCACCGTGCTGGAGCAATTCGCCCTGGGCGTGCCCAAGGCTCGCTGGCTGCTTGCCGGCTGCGATGGCCTGTCCACCCCGCGTCCGCTCGGGCCGCTCTTCGACATCGCCGAGCAGCTCGGCGGCGACCTGCTGGACGCGTGCCGGGTCGGGGCCGCGCGCGACGACCTCTTCGCCATCCTGCTTCGCGAACTCGACCTGCCGGGCACATTGACCGTCCTCGCCATCGAGGACATCCACTGGGCCGACGAATCCACGCTCGATCTCATCCGCTACCTCGGCCGGCGGATCCGCGACGTCTCGGTGTTGGTCATCGTGACCTACCGCGACGACGAGCTCGCGCCCCAAGATCCGCTCCGACTCGTGCTCGGGGACGTCGCGACCCAACGCACGACGCGACGGGTCAGCGTCGCGCCGCTGTCCGAGGCGGCGGTACGCGTCCTCGCCGCGGACAGCAATCGCGACCCCGCGGAGCTCTTCCGACTCACCGGCGGCAACCCGTTCTTCCTCACCGAGATTGTGCATGCGGCCGGCGAAAACGTCCCGCCCTCGGCCCGCGACGCAGTCCTGGCCCGGATCGCCCGGCTGAGCGACGACGCCCGGCAGACCGTCCAGGCCGCGGCTCTGATTGGCACCCACATCGACGCCGAACTACTGGTGGCGGTCACTGTCGCCAGCCCCGATGTGCTCGATGAGCTGGTTAGCTCCGGCGTGCTGGTCAGCGACAACGCGACGCTGCGGTTCCGGCACGAGATCACCCGCTTGGCCGTGGACCAGCACATTCCCGGCCACCGCCGCAGGCCAATCCACGTCGCCGTGCTCGTCGCCCTGCAGGCGGCCGGCTGCGCCGATGACGCGCGGCTCGCCTACCACGCGGAAGGCGCCGGCGACGGCGAATCCGTACTGCGGTTCGCGACCAGGGCCGCGGCCCGGGCGGCCGACCTCGCCGCGCATCGGGAGGCCGCTGCACAGTACGAACGGGCGCTGCGCTTCAGCCAGGACGCCGCCCCAGCGGTCGTTGCGGACCTGTACGACCGACTGGGATCGGAGGACGCGCTGATCGATCGGTGGCCAACAGCCGCCGCCACGCTGGCGCTCGGTCTCCAGCTGTGGCGGCAGGTCGGTGATCCGTTGCGGGAGGGGGACACGATACGGCGACTGTCCCGCACGATGTGGCGGCTGTGTCGCGGCCAGGAGGCCACCACGTACGCCGCGGCGGCGATCACGACCCTCGAGCCGCTCGGGCCGTCCGCCGAGCTGGCTTGGGCCTACGCCAACCTTGCCCACCACCAGCTGGGGCACGCCAACTTCGCCGACAGCATCGCGACCGCCCGACGGACACAGGACCTGGCGACGCGATTCGACCTGCCGGCAGCGCTCAGCGACGCGCTCAACACCGAGGCGTGCGGGCTCCGGTACTCCGGCGGCCGCGGGTGGGAGGAAATCCTGCAGCGCGCGCTCGCCGTTGCGCTGGCCGCCGGCTCCGACGAGCAGGCCGGCCGCGCGTACACGAACCTGAACGAGGTCTACCTCACGTCGATGCGCTTCCCAGAAGCAGAGCGGTACTACAACGACGGCGCAGCATTCTGCGACGACCATGACATCTCGACGTTCCTCAGCTGCCTGCGCGGGCGCAGGACGGTGGCGCTGGCCGCGACCGGGCAATGGGACGAGGTCATCACGATGGGGCTGCCGCTGCTCCGCGCCGGTATCGCGTCCCCGATCAACCGAATCAGCCCGTCGGTCGGCGTCGGCACCGTGCTGGCCCGGCGCGGTGAGGAATCGGCATGGGCGCTACTCGATGACGCGGTCGGCGCGGCCGCCGACACGGGCGAGCCCGCCTGGATCGCGTTCGCCCGGCTGGGCCGGGTCGAGGCCTACTGGCTCGACGGCCAGACCGCGCAGGTCGCCACCGAGCTCGCCGCCGTGCACAGCGACGCGTTGAGCTGCGACGACTGGGTTCGCGGCGCGCTCGCGGTCTGGCTGCGACGCACCGGGGTGGATCTCCCGGTGCCGGAGCAGATCACCGGGCCATATGCGCTGACGCTGGCCGGCGATTTCGACGCGGCCGAGCAGGCCTGGACGGAGCTCGGCTGCCCGTATGACGCGGCCCTGGCCCTGTTCGACTCGGGCACCGAGGCAGGACTGCGCGAGGCATTGCGCCGATTTGAGTCGCTCGGCGCGGATGCCGCGGTGCAGCTGACCCGACGCGAGATGCGCCGCCTGGATATGCGGTCGATCCCGGCCGGAACGCGGGCGGCTACCCGCGCCCATCCGCGTGGCCTGACCCCGCGCGAGAACGACGTGCTGGAGTTGATCTGCGGCGGCCATACCAACGCCGAAATCGGGGCCCGGCTCTTCATCTCGACCAAGACCGTCGACCACCACGTCTCGGCCGTACTCGCCAAACTCGGCGTACCCACCCGCGGCGACGCCGCCGCCGAGGCCGAACGCCTCGGCCTGATGCCCGTCGCTACACGGTCAGCACGGTCGGGATGATCATCGGCCGGCGGCGGTAGGTGTCGGACACCCAGCGCCCGACCACCCGGCGGACCACCTGGGCCAGCCGGTGCGTATCGGTGACACCGTCGGCAGCGGCCCGATCCAGCTCGGCCTCGATCAACGGTATGACGGCGGCGATCGCGTCCGGCTCGTCGGAGAAACCGCGCCCGGACACGTGCGGCGGGCCGGAGGACTTGCCGGTCACCGAGTCGACGATGATCGTGATCGCGATGAATCCCTCGTCGCCGAGGATCCGCCGGTCGCGCAGTGTCTCCTCGCCGACGTCGCCGACCTCGAGGCCGTCGACGTAGACGTAGCCACAGTCAACCACGCCGGTGATCGTGGCCAGCCCGTCGACCAGATCCACCACGACCCCGTCCTCGGCCAGCACCACCCGCTCCGGCGCCAGCCCGGTCGCCTCGGCCAGCCGGCCGTGCGCCCGCAGGTGTCGCCATTCGCCGTGCACCGGCATCAGGTTGCTCGGTCGGGTGGCGTTCAGCACGTAGAGCAATTCACCGGCCGGCGCGTGCCCGGATACGTGCACCCTGGCGACTTCCTTGTGTACGACGGTCGCGCCGAGCCGGGCCAGGCCGTTGATCACGCCGTAGACCGCGGTCTCATTTCCGGGCACCAGGGACGAGGCGAGGATGACCGTGTCGCCGGGCAGCACGCTGATCTGGCGGTGCTCGTGATTGGCCATCCGAGCCAGCGCCGAGAGCGGCTCGCCCTGCGAGCCGGTGGAGACGAGCACAACCCGCTCATCGGGCATCGAAGCGGCCTCGTCCATGCTCACCATCAGCCCCGGCGGGACGTTGAGCAGGCCGAGATCCCTTGCCACGCCCATGTTTCGCACCATCGACCGGCCCACGAAGGCGACCTGGCGGCGGTGTGCGACCGCGGTGTCCAGCACCTGCTGGACGCGGTGCACGTGCGAGGAGAAGCACGCCACGATCACCTTGCGTTTGGCGTCCCGGATGATGCTGTCGAGCACCGGCCCGATCGTCTGCTCGGAGGTGACGAATCCGGGCACCTCGGCGTTGGTCGAGTCGGCCAACAGCAGATCGACGCCCTCCGCGCCGAGCCGGGCGAAGCCGCCGAGGTCGGTGAGCCGGCCGTCCAGCGGGAGCTGGTCCATCTTGAAGTCGCCGGTGTGCAGTACCAGCCCGGCGTCGGTGCGGATCGCGACCGCGAGCGCATCCGGGATCGAGTGGTTGACCGCCAGGAACTCGCAGTCGAACGGACCCAGCCGCTCGCGCTGCCCCTCCCGTACGGTCAGCGAGTAGGGCTTGATCCGGTGCTCGCGCAGCTTTGCCTCGACCAACGCCAGCGTGAACGTGGAGCCGACCAACGGCAGGCCCGGCGCCTCGCGGAGCAGGTAGGGCAGCGCGCCGATGTGGTCCTCGTGGCCGTGGGTGAGCACCACGCCGACGACGTCCTCGTAGCGGTCCCGCAGGTACCCGAAGTCGGGCAGGATCAGGTCGACGCCGGGCTGATTCTCCTCCGGGAACAGCACCCCGCAGTCGACGATCAGCAGCTTGCCGGCGTGCTCGAAGACCGTCATATTGCGGCCGATCTCGCCGATCCCACCGAGCGGAATCACTCTCAGGCCGTGCTCCGGCAGCGGCGGCGGCGGGCCTAGCTCGGGATGTGGATGACTCACCGGCCGCACTCCCCCCACGTGTCTCGCATCTACTCGGCCACCTCGACGCCGGCGGCGGCCAGATCCACCCGCAGCTGGGCGATCTCCTCCGGCGTTGCATCCGGCAGCGGCGAACGGACCGGGCCGCCAGGAAGACCAACCAGCGTTAATGCGGCCTTGGTCAGGATGACGGCCTGGGTACGGAAGAAGCCGCTGAATACCGGCAGCAACTGGCGGTGAATGCGCAACGCTCCAGCGACATCGCCTGACTCGTACGCCCGAATCATTTCTGCCTCGCGCACGCCGGTGAGGTGCGTCGGCACGCCGACCACCCCGACCCCGCCGATCGCCAGCAACGGCAGCGTGTGCTTGCAGTCGCCGGAGTAGTACGCCAGGTCGGTGCGGGCCAGCACCCACGAGCTGGCCTCGAAATCCCCCTTCGCGTCCTTGACCGCCACGATGCGCGGGTGCTCGGCGAGGGCGACCAGGGTCTCGGTGGCGATCGGAGTCGCCGTGCGGCCGGGAATGTCGTACAGCATGACGGGCAGCCCGGTGGCATCGGCGATCGCGCGGAAATGCCCCAACAGCCCGCTCTGCGGCGGCTTCGAGTAGTACGGGGTAACCGCCAGCGCCGCGTCCGCGCCGGCCTTCTCCGCCGCCTGGGTGAGCTGAACGCTGTGTGCGGTGTCGTTGGTGCCGACCCCGGCGATGATCGTCGCCCGGTCGCCGACTGCCTCGACAACCGCCCGCAGCAGCCGGTCTTTCTCCTCATCGGTGGTGGTCGGCGCCTCACCGGTCGTGCCGCTGATCACGAGACCGTCGTTGCCGTTGTCGACCAAGTACGTGGCCAGCCGCGCCGCACCGTCGGCGTCAAGCGCGCCGTCCGCGGTGAACGGGGTAACCATGGCCGTGAGCACGCGACCGAACGGTCGGGTGTCGGTTTGGGGGTCGTTGCCAGACATGACTCGTACGCTACCGCGCGCACAGCGTGGCCGGACCGGCGCCATTCCTCGTGTCTCGCCGCCGCCGGGCAGTAAAGAGCCCCGTGACGCGCCAGTCGGGGGTCCAGAGCGTCACGGGGCTACGCACTGATTATCGACCGACGCATACGCCACGTTACGGGTAGCGCGGGTCGAATTTCCGGCAGCTTTCCGGCCGTACGAATTATCCGACATAGACCACGAGACAACCCCAATTCCCCGGGCAATCATCGGAACCCGGTCCGGCCAGCGTTCGCGGCTGTGATCGCCCAAAATCGGCTGACGTTCCCGCGCCGCTCGAGCCCCAAGCCCCGTGATCATGCAGGAAACCTGAGAAACAGGCCGCGCACAACCTGCAGATGCGCATGATCACCGACCGGTGGGGTCGACGTGGTCAGATCGGCCACAACCGCGTCGATCTTGACGTTCCCCGTCGATCTTGACCTTATTGCCGCCCCATAACGGGCAAAACCGGCCGACAACGTCAAGATCGGCGAGGGTCGACGTGCCGTCCCGAATTCTCGTCCAGACGAAGCGCTTGCGGTGATCATGCAGAAACCCATGCTCTGCGCGGCGTGTCCTCCAGACTTTGTGCATGATCACGGAGAACGAGCGGCCGCGCGAAACCTGGAACGGGTACTCCGCGGGACACTAACCCTCGGTGACGAACGGGCTGGAGGCGACCTCACTGCCATCGGGCAGTCGGCTGATGTCGAAATCGGCGAATACGTTGGGCGCGACCCGCTGCAACTCCCGCAGGCACGCGATAGCGCAGTCGCGGATCTCGACGTCGGCGTGCTCCGACGCCCGCATCGCCACGAAATGCCGCCATGCGCGGTAATTCCCCGTCACCACAATCCGCGTCTCGGTCGCATTGGGCAGCACCGAACGGGCCGCCTGCCGGGCCTGCTTGCGCCGCAGCGTGGCGTTCTCCACGTCGGCGAAGCGCTTCTGCAGCCCCTCCAACAGCTCGGTATACGCGGCCAGCGACGCCTCGGTCGCCGCCAGGAACTTCGCGTGCAGCTCCGGATCGGACGCGATCGCCTCGGGCTCGACCATCGCCGCGTCCCGCTCCGGCACGTACCGCTGGGAAAGCTGACTGTAGGAGAAATGCCGGTGCCGGATCAGCTCGTGGGTGAACGACCGGGACACCCCGCGCAGGTACATCGTGACCGTGCCGTGCTCGAGCACCGACAGGTGCCCCACCTCGAGAATGTGCCGCAGGTAACCCGCATTGGTGGCCGTGGCCGGGTTGGGCTTCTTCCAGGACTGATAGCAGGCACGACCGGCAAACTCCGCCAGCGCCTCGCCGCCGCTGGTGTCGGTCTCCCAGGGCACATCGGCGGGCGGGGTGAACTGGGTATAGGCGATGACCTGCACCGACAGCGGCACTATCTCGGGCACGGGCGGACTCCTTTACGTACTTCCCTCGTGGCGGCGGCTCGGCGCCGACTCTAACCCGCGGTCCGGACACAACCGCGAATCCGACCGGTGACGCGAGTGGGACTTGACTGACGTCGCTAATGACGTCATAGTGACGTCATGGAGCTGTCACCGTATCTAGAAACCGTAAGCGAAGGACTTGCCGCCGCCGTAGCGGCCGGCGGTGAGGCCGCCCAGAAACTCGGCATGCAATTGGCCGCCGCGGTCGAGCCGTCGACCCGGTTGGCGCTGATGGAGGCCATCAGCGCGGCGGCCGCGGAAATCACCACGTCCCTCGACAGCGCAACCGTCGAGGTGCACTTGCGTG
>Ga0137412_10000497_pt1 | contig 27739 bp, 45 predicted proteins | sample CZODoug2_1_16fun_FD_122160 | JGI IMG/M metagenome (GOLD analysis project Ga0137412, IMG submission 122160) | Vadose zone soil fungal communities from Angelo Coast Range Reserve, California, USA - CZODoug2_1_16fungal (Hybrid Assembly) | ecosystem: Environmental > Terrestrial > Soil > Vadose zone...
TCTGCCGTCTGCATCATGAACGTGGTGCCTCTCGATGAGTAACCGGCCAGAGAGGTGCGGCGGTCCGGGCGCTAAGCAGATCTTCCTTACCAAGAACGATGCCCTTGACGAATTCCAACGCCTGAACCCCGGGCGGAAGGCGCGTCCGGGGCAGGGCAACGTTCACCGTTGTCCATGGGGCGACCACTACCACATCACCAGTCACGGGAAGCCGGGCAGATCACGATGAAATGTCGAGGTGGCATCTACCTGTTCCGCACGAGGAAGCCGTACGCCATGATCGGGCTACCGGTGATCGGCCGGCACAACGGGTACACCGGCCAGACGAGGGACTATCGCCTACGGTGGGCGCAGCACACCATCGGAGGAGGGAAGTATCGAGCTGTCCCGAAGTCGTGGAGTGACCTCGATCCGAAACCGTGGAGAATCCTCCCGCTCCCGAGGTGGCTGTTCCTGCATGCTCCCAGGGTGGTGGATCTCCTTGAAGCCGTGTGCATCTTCGCTACTGCTCCGGTGTACAACGTGCAACTGAACAAGGGGAACCTACGGAGAATCTCCCTCCGGCGCGCAGCCATGCAACGGAGATTCCGCGACAATGCTCCTGCTCCGTGGCGCGTGGGAGCAATGCTCCTATGGAGCACGGGGCGCCTGCTCCTTACCTCCGGAATGGCAGTGCTCCTGTGGCAGGTGATCTCATGGCGCTCATGAACGGGTGGCGCCTTGAAGGAGGAGGGCCGTGGCGGATAGTGGAGGAGTGCGTTGCCTCCCGGCACTGCACGTTGTACGCCGGCAAGCACGGTTGCATCTGCCCTCGCGCGCGCTCCCTGTACGAGAAGGATCTCATCCGTATGCGCAGGATCTCCAAGGAGTACCGGGGCAGGCTGACGGAGGGACAACGTCAGCGCAGTGAATCTCCGGCATGGTTCAAGGGCGGACCGTGGAGGATAGCGGAGGAGTGCCTTGCGCTCGGGCACAACAATCTGGCATGGGCGCGGGGAACCAACAGGGATTCAGGTGGCGTGAGGTGCGTGTGCCCGCACGCAGTATGGCTCATGGAGCAGTACACGGCGAACCGGCGTAAGCCGAAGGAAGTGCAACCTCCGCGCAAGAGGATGGGGTATGCGGCAGCTCTCCCTCTGGCCGCTGTGCCAGAGCCAGATTGGAGCAGGAGCGCATGCAGTAAGGACGTAGGAACGGCGGAAGGTGGCTTCAACGAGGATGTCAGCAAACGCGGTATGGCAGAACGGCAGGCTGCGAAAGATCTGTGCGGAGAGTGCCCGCTGTCTGTGTTCCGCGAGTGTGGTGCATGGATCGTAGCGAAGGAGGGGATTGCCCCCGGATCGCTCGGAGGTGTGTATGCCGGTAAGGACAGGTGGAATCGGCAGGGTGTTCAACTTGCCATGGTGGGGCAGATCATCAAGCGTGTCCGGCTGGACAGTGCGAAAACGAACTGATAGCATGGTGTACATGGAGCCGTTGAAGGGCAAGACTTCAGACCGTATCCGAACCGGTGAGATTCCGGAGGAAGCGATCAGCAACAAGCGGATCGACACCGGGGACGCGCCGAAGATGGATTCGATCAAGAATTCCAGCGGCAAGGGTCTCGGTACCGGGGCAACCCGCAAACGTTCAGGAAAAGGAGCACAGGCATGACTGAGCAGTTGACCTACGAAAAGGCAGTAGAGTACGCGGAAGCGGTAGTGGCGGAGCGAGGTGCGGGCTTCGCCTACAGCGATGGAGGGTCGGACTACTGTTTCTACATTTCCACCACCGACCCCCGCTTTGAACTCATCGAATTTGATGGGGAGGAAGATGAAATTCCAGCCGAGGGGGCGGCTGTCACCGGATGCCTGGTGGGTGAGATCCTGAAACGCGCAGATCTGCTCACGGACTCCGTGGCTACTGCCCGCAAGAGTATCAATCAGCTCTGCGTAAACGGCGAAGTGCCTGCCGACCCAGAGGCGAGATACTTCCTCGCGTACTTGCAGAGTGAGCAGGATTTTGGCGCGTCATGGAGTCAGGCGCTCGCTTCGGCCAAAGAAAACGTTCAGAAATACAATCTCTGACACAAAGAAACCCCCGATCCTGAACCGGGATCGGGGGTTTCCTGCTGTTCAGACTACGCCGTCTTGCGCTTCGCGAGGTAGTTGGTGAGGAAACCGACCGCAGTGGTCACGGCCAGAGTGCCGGCACCCAGTAGCCAACCGGGCAGGGTGTTGAGATCGAGCGCGTTCAGCGCGCCGAGAGCCGCTGTGGCTGCTACGGCTAGAGCGTACTGGGTGAGCTGCCCGAGCGCGGCATCTCGGGTGATGCTCTTCTGGCCGCTGTCTGTCATGATCACTTCTCTCTGGGCGGCTGGCACCCGTGCATCTGATATTGTATGAGATATTCCTTTTGTACCGCCCTACCCGTTGCGGACACGGGCGGTACATCTATGTACACGTTCAGTAGCGCCGTGAGCAGGTCACAGTACTGCATGCGGCTCTTCTCGGCCGCTGCATCCGCAGTGACCTGGGATGCCCGAACGGAGCGCTCCGCCGCCCTCTGCGCCACGAACACACTCAGTACGGGTGACAGCAGACCCACCAGCAGCACTACGTACAGGGTGTACCTCAGAGGCCGCGTCGGCGCCATGGTCTACCCGCCCGTCTTCAAGCGGATCATGACGAGGATGGTAGCGACGATGAGGCTACCGCCGGAGGTGGCAATGGCGATTCGTCCGTAGGCTTCTCGCGTCCATTCCTGAGCGCGATGATCTCCGCCACCCCCGGTACGCCGATCAGGGATCCGCCCAGCAGAAGAAACCATTCGTTCACTTGCGTGGGCGGAACTTCCAACATCTGATACAGGATGATGAACCATCCCCCCAGAAAGGAAATCACGTCGCGTGTCAATATCCGCGCCAGCCATCGCTTCACGCATGATCCCGCTTTCTATTCACTCGACTACGGAGGACGGAACTAGTTGTCGAGTGAACCGAGAACGGAACGCAACTCCGTGCCCACCTGCTCCGGGGTGGCGCCACCGGTAACGCCCGCTGCAATCAGAGCAGCGGCCAGAGCGGGCACATCCACGTTGCCGGGCGGCAGTGCTGCCACCACAGCCGCAACGATCTGCGCCACCGTGGGGAGCGCCAGCACTGCCGACTTCAGTCCCACCAGGTTCTGGACGGGTGCGGTCAGTTTGATGTTCGCACTGGCCGTGTCCCCGTTGTCTCCCACTAGGAAACCTCGCAACTGCGCGAGGTCTTGGAAGACGTTCTGCACGGTGCGGTTGGGGTAGGTCTCATCGCCGATCTTGTCGGTCAGTTCCATCTGAGGTACCTCGGTCCATCCTGGCGCGACTAGCGCCACTAGTTCTTGCAGGGTTCCACGGAACGCGTTGGCGTCGCACGTGGTCTGTCCGCCGATGTTCGCGCTACTGCTGTATTGCAGCACAGCCGGCACTTGTCCGGAGTAGCTGTCCCACTTCGAGCTGCCATCCCCCGGATACAGCGAAGCGAAGCTACCGCTTCCGCTCACGTAGGAGCTTGCCCACAGAGGATAGCTGAGACCGGTCAGCGAGGATCCGTATACCCAAGATGGGCCGTACACGATGGGACGGAGTTTCGGCATCTTCGAGTGCAGGCGATCGCAGAACGTCTGAATATCGCTCTTGCTCGGAACGGTGCTGGAGTCGCCGTTCCACTTCTCGCAGTCCGCTTGAAGAATGAACGGCCGATCTCGCCAACCGGGGCACTGGCTGTCCAGCCGCGCTAGGAATGAGTCTGCTCTACTGCTGGCACTTCCGGGATACAGCACCCAGTACGCACCCAGCAGTACCTCCGGGCCGAGACCTTTCACGCCATTCCACCACGTGTTCAGTTCCGCATCGTCGGCATCCCCACCTGCCTTATGCGTGATGAACACGATTCCTTGAGAGACGGCGTTTCCGATGCTGGGTGCATCGAAGTGCGATTGGTCCCATCCGAATACGGTCATGGCTTATCCGATCTGCCTATAGGTCATCCATGAACCTGCTTGAATAGACGTCGCCGTTGTGCTCGAACTAACCTGCGCGTATTGAAGAGTAAGCGTACCGGCAGCGGTCACCGTTATGACGGAACGCTCTTCGATACGGTTGAAGTTAGCCGTTCCTCGTGTGCCGTAAGAAACGGCAGTCGCTAGGCCATGCACAGACATGCGCACGACTCCGACGTCCGTCGTCGTGACGACGTTGTTCGTCGGGCCAGACCCGATGCAATTCTTGAAACCGGTCGCGGTACCGCTGAACAACCACGAACTCTTGAATTGACCGAGAGTAGATGCAGCGGTGGCATCGGAGGTGACGTGTAGGAAGAACTGAATTTCCCATACTCCGATACCGAGCGGGATGTTCAGGAATTCACCATCGTTGACCAGCGTAGTACTACTGACTACGGCCGGCAGTGACGTAGCTTTCAGAATGACGGTCGGCGTTGTGGCGTTGAGCAGGTCAGCAGTCACGCGCTGGAAGACTTGAAAGTTCGGATACAGAGGCATGATCAGAGTCCTAACAGCATGGCAGTATCTACCGGCAACGTAATGGGCGCATTGATGACCTGTGCTTTGACTATACCGTTTACGCTACGGGTAATGGTAGCCGCCTGCGGGGAGGCGGTCCCCGTGATATCCGTGACCGTTATGCGTTCCCCGCCGATCATCACATCAAACGGGAACTCTGCCGGATTAGCAGCCGTTGTCACACACAGAGCGCCGGTGGTAGTTTTGAAGCTCGCACTCGTCGCACTATTGGTGATCGCGGCGTTCAGTACGGTGTTGCTGGAATCCGCACGTTTCACCTCGCTGCTTATGTTGCTGAGAATGTTGATCACGTACGGATAGCCCGGGGTCGCATTGTACGTGATATCCCACGTGAACTGAGTGAAGGTCTCACTCTGCCCGCGCGCGATCAGAAACAAGGCGTCCGGCGGTAGCCACGGCGGAAGGTTCGTGATACCGAAGACGTCTCCGATATCAGTGTTCGCGGCCAGAGTGAAGGATGCATCATAGAAAGAGAACGCACTCGTCCGGTGCAATGCGATCTGCACGGTCGGATAGCGAGGCTCGATCCACGTACTCAACCCCAGCATGTATTGCGCCAACGCCAACAGACGGTCATCCGTGGCATTGTTGATTTCCGGCGCGCTCTGTACCCGGCCGATACCGCCCGAGGTGGGGTCGAGTGTGCTCATGGGGCCGCTGTCCAACGTGACCTGCACGCTAGCGCCGTTACGTCGGCTCAACGTGATGTCGTTGGCTACGCCGAGGTCATCAGGCACCGGGGCGATCGTACCGCTCAGCTGTTTGACCGTCTGGCCGTAGCCATAACTCAGTCCTAGGCCGTACTGATTCAACATGTTGACACGCGTGCGGTAGTCCAGCCCCAGGCGGTTGCGCGGCTCTACAATTTCACCGCCGTCAACGTCTGCGCATTCATACAGGATGTTCATGATCGTATCGATGGGCTGCGGCCCCATCAGTTCGGTATCCGCACTCAGCCCGATGACATTGGAACTGATACCGTTATCGCGGAGTACCCGCACCCATCGATCACCGGCAGTTTCACCAACATATCCGCTACTGTAGGCGGCGAATGCGTAGGTCGTGAACGGCACGTCAAACTGAGTGAGCAGCAGATGTGCCACCCGCACTCCACTGAGTGCGGCAACACCTTGAAGTAGCAGTTTGTTGAATCTGCCCGGAGTGCCCGCGTACGAGAACGGTCCGCTCACGAAGAAAGATGGACCACCACCGGCAGCAGTCCATTCGAAACTCATGATCGTATTGCTACCGGAAGGCAGCAATTTAATCTTCATTGCCACCCAATCGGTAGGCAGTGCCCCGTATGTGAACGCAGCAGTTGTCAGAAGTCCCCCGGCGTTGTCGTACACGTTCACCCGATAGGCCGCCGTCTCCACCACGAAATCAACACGCGCAGCACTTCCGCCCGCAATGCTCGCCGAAAAGAGCGTCAAGTTGCTGAGCGGGATGCTCGGGAACTTGAAGAAGAACACGAAGTTTGCCTGTGTGGTCGAGTTACTGACACTGCTCTTCGCCGTTCCCGTAAAGAGTGGCCCCGTTCCTCCACACACAGCCACTCCGGCACTTCCGGGCAGAGTGGTGTCGGAATCAAAAGTCATGTCCGTCAGAGCTGCGCTGGGGCTTCCGGCAACAGAGCTACCCGCCTGTGTGGCATTGCTGCCATCCTCCATCGGCCAGTAACCGGTGGGTTGGAGGTTGATGAAGTTCTTGTAGATGGGGGAGCGCAACGGTGTGGCGTTCGCATCGAGCCGGCGGATCACGCCAGCAGCCTCAAGCGCTACCTTCACCACCTTGCCGGTTGAATCCCACGTTTGAGGTAGGCTACTGACTTCACCGTAGAAACGGTAGTCGGCATTGGTGACCTCGGCCAGAAGGCCATTCGCGCCACCCGACAGTGCCCAGTTGTTCGCCTGCGGATCCGTGTACGTGGTGGAGTTGACCGTCCGCGCCGTGAAGTCCACAGACGCGCGGGTTGTGCCGTTGATCTGAAGTTGGAAGTAGTACACGCGCCCCGACGCCGTACTGTAGTTGGTGAAAGTACCGGCACCCCCGTTGCCGCTTCCGATCTCCAACGGCACGGATGCGCTGAACAGCGTGACGTTCCCCGCAATGGTCTGCAAGGTTCCGAGGTTGGTGAACGTTCCCGCAAAGGTCGGCGCTGTCTGAAACAGAACGGTGTTGTTGGCGCCGCTCACCACATCGTGGAAGACGCGGATGGCGATGCGACCATTCTGCGTGGGCAGACTGACACTACTGAATACGGTGATGATGGTCGTTCCGTCCGTGGAGTAAGTGTAAATCACCTGCCCTGTGTAGCTGATCCGGATCGACCATTGCCGCTGCGCACCCGTATTCCAGCGAGCGCACAGAACATGTCCCGGCTCTTGCCGCATCCGCGTGAGGTCAACATCTACGATGATGTCGAAGTCACCGGCTCCGTTGAAGTTGGCGACGCTCGGCGCTACGAAGGAACCCGTACCGTTGCTCGGAATGGTCAGCGCTACGGTGGGACGTTGCACAAAGAAACGGATGGGCATGTTGCGAGGCAGGATGCCATAGTACGGGCTGCGCGGATTGGTGTTGTTGAAGACACCGTTGGGATCAAGAATCGTACACGAGAGACTGCTGCCCGTTGTGCGCTGCTGCTCTGCGGAGTGCCCGCGCGTGATGTCGATACCGTTCTCCATGAGAACGCGGTATCCGTTGGTGTTGTCGCGCACGATATCAGTCCAGCCCAAACCTTGAAGGTTGAGCTGAACCTTGATTCCTAGCGGACTCTGAGGGAAGGCCATCAGGCGACCGCCGACCCTCGTGTACCGAGCACAACCTGAACGTTCCCTCCGCGCTTACGAATCTTGCCGGCCAATGCCTCGATCAGCACGTCCACAAGCTGGTTGCCGCTCTGCTCTACGTATAGCACAGTGTCTCCGCCACTCTTGCCGGATCCTTGCGATGCCATGCCCTTGCTCTGGCCGCTGGGATATACCATGCTCCCGCTCGGAAGTTTCACTAGTTCTGCGCCGCGCTCGTTGATCATTGTCAGGCCGTTGGCGATACCGCCGCTCGCCATATACGGGATAGTGCCCACACCGTAGGTTCCTCCGCCAAGCATGGCAGGCATGGTGAAGTTGAGACTGTCCCACTTCCCGATCACCCAGTTCATCACGTTACGGAAACCATTCTTCAGTCCATCGAAACTGCCGCTCAGTGTTCGGCTCAACCAGCTACCCATCTTGCCGAACCATGAGAAAACACCACTCGCCTTGCTGGTGATGTCATCCCACACCTTCCCGATGTTCCTGCCCGCTGTCTTGAAATTGGGGTAGATGTCAGAGATGACTCTAAGCAGATTACCAACCTGCTTAGCTACCGTCTTCGCCAACCATACGAAGATCGGGCCCAAGTCGTTGACCACGAAGTTATACAGTTCTTGCATCTTCGCAAGGAAGTCTGCGATGTTCTTCTGTGTCTTCGGATCCTTGAGATACTTGTCCAGACTCTTCAACGCCTTGTCGATGGCGTCGAGCGCCCCCTGTCCGTTCTTCTGCGAAGAAGGAAAGAAGATCTCAATGAGATCGGCGGCGATGGTCATCAGATCGGTGATGATATCGAAGATGGTTTGCAGCGTCTTCGCCGCGCCCGCCATGAAGTTATCGAGCTTGCCGCTCTTGTCGGCACTCTTGATCCACGCATCGAAGCGTTTCGCAATGCTCTCAATGAATCCGCCGATCACCTTCAACACCGGCACGCCAGCAGCGGCCAGACGACCGAACATGTCGATGAGCGCCGTTCCGGTTCCGCTCATCTGATCGATGAAACCGCCGAACCCCTTGCCCACCTTCTCGATGTCCTTCACGAAGTCGCTGCTGCCCAGCGACTTCATCCACGCCTTGCCAAGACTGTTCAGATGATCAGCGATATTGCCCAGCAGATCATCCAACTTCGGCAACCACGTGTTGGCGAGATCGGTGACGCTCTTATCGAACCCGTCCAGCAACCGATCCTGAACGCGCTTCTTGATCCCATCGAAACGCTGTTCGATGGAGAGCAGCGCGTACACCAGTTTCTGTGCGTTCGGGGACAACTTGGCCATCGCCGCGTTGAACGCGTTCACCCCACCAGCAGCGGCCGAGCTGGCAGCAGTCTGCTTCCGTTGCGCCTCACCGAGGTTGTGCTGTGCTTCGGTGACAGCTTCCTGCGCCCCTTTTTCTCGTTGACTGGCCGCGCTCACGATGTCGGACTGCGCCACCGAGGTTTTGGCAGCCTTGTCCTTCTCCTTGGTCAGATCTTGCACCTTGCCGACACGTTGGTCATACTCCGCCTTAGCGTCGGCAAGAGCGTTAGCGGCTTCCGCCTTCTCCCAATCGCTACCGGCGATCTGCGCGCGCCGGTTCTTCTCCTCAGCCTCAACTACAGCTTGCTTCGCATCCGAAGCTGCTGCTGCTGCACTGGCGAGGTCAAGTGATAGTTGCTTGCGCCGGTCGATCTCCTCAGCGATGGCCTTAGTAACATTCTGACTGGCCTGCTTCTCGGACTCCTTGGCATCCTTGAGCGTGATGGTGGCACTGCGGATGCGCTCAGCAGCCGCGTGCTCCTGCTCCGCCGTGTCGCTAGCAGCCTTGCCGGCCCCCGCCATCTGCTTAGTATGCGCAGTCAAGGCCGCGCCGATCCCACCAAAGCCGATCGAAAGTACGCCAACACTGAGACCTACGCCAGCAAGAGCAGTAGCAGCAGCCGCCGCAGTTCCGGCAACAATGGATAGCGCCGGACCCAGCGCGAGGTAACCCGTCACCATAACTGGAATGGCGGCTGCTGCTGTTCCCACTGCTCCCACAAGTAGGTTAATCCCGCCACTGGCCGCTGTACCGCTAGCCCCGGCGGATGCCATAGAGAATCCAGCCTTGTCCACTTGGCCAGCAAAGTCCGCCACTTGCTTTGCCGGACCGTCTAGACCCTTGAGGAGGGATGCAGAGAATTTCGAGAAGATCGAAGAAGCTTTGTCTCCAATACTTCCAAGATCCTGAAAGTCTTTTTTGGTACGTGTAGCACCCTGCTCACTATCCTTGACGAACCGGCCGAGACTGTCGCGCGCGCGGACAAAGCTTTGATCGATCTGATCGCTGCTCTGTTTGGCAGAGGTGCCAATGCTCTTTACGCCTTTATTGATACCATCAACGTCACTCTTGGTGTTGTTGGTCACCTTAACGGTGATGGTGACTTCATTCGACATCGAGCACCTCCTCCTCTCGTCTTCCCATGCGCTCTATTTCCAACAGTCTCAGTAGCGATGAATCCTCGGCGTAGATCTCACTTGGTAGCTTTTTGAACATGCGACACAATCCGAGCACAAGCTCCGCGTACGCCAGCTCTGGCGGTTTTGTTACAACACTTCCATCGGCATAGATTCCTCCGGGGACTTCTCGCCAGAGTTGGAGCCCGGAGACAAAGGGGCGGGAATGTCCCCCACCTCACTGACCCATGACAGGATGACGGGAATGACGTCCCGAGCATCACCCTGATCACGGATCTCGGCCAGAGAGGTACCGATGGGCGAACCGTCATCTTCGTAATTCCAGGACACCAGGGACCTTGAGAAGATCTCCAACATGGGCATGATCTTCTCGAAACTGTTGGCGCCGGCCGCCTCCGTGCGCAAGGCTGCCATCACTTCGAGGTCCCCAATGGACAGTCCGCCGATCTTGACCTCCATGCCGTGAAGAGCGTGCCCCTCTTCCCATTTCAGGTTGTACGTCTTTTTCTGAAAAGCCATACCCGTTCTCCCCATCCGCTAACAGTTATGCCCAAGTCGGAACGGTGCCGTCGGCGAGCACGCCAGGCGCCGACCATGTGAGTTCACCACTGGCCGCGCGCGTGAGTGCGTAATCCGTGAAAAGGCACTCGTTCGGCAGAGACGTGGTGTTGATCGTGATGCTGACAGTGCGCAGCACGCTAGTGGACGGAACCGTCTTGAAGACTGCGTGACTCTTGCCGGCCGCGTTGTTGTACACGCCGTTGAGCGTGATGGAGAAGTCCGCCAGCAGCAGCAGCCGCTCGATCGCGCTCTTGTCCACACCGGTGACATCCTGCACGGCGCGCGGTGTACTCATCTGCCAGTTGGTGACATCGTTGCGGATGTCCTGCGGTGTTCCCGTGTTGTCGTCAACGCTCAGCGTTGTGACTCCGAGACCTGAGGCCTTCGCCATTGTCTAGCCTTTCTCGTGAAGCGCACTCAAGCGCTCTTGGTTTCCTGCGAATTCGTCCAGCCACTGAGCTGGCTCTAGCGCTTTCATCTGGCCGGAAGTGCGCCAGTCACCATGCACCTTCATGAACACCGGTTCCCGCTCAAGCACTACACGGTGCTTGTCGCTAGCGAAGCACCGTTGCCCTGGCGAGAACGTGAAGGCGACAAGAGCGCCATCTCGCTCCTCGGTGAACGCTCGCTCCGACTTTGCCCGGATATACTGCGCTTGCGGAGAAGCGTTCGGCACCACCGTGCGCCATCCGTTCTGCCATGCCGCACACTCCACCTCTTCGCACGTTGCCGACCGCTGGTGTGTGCTGCGCGGCATTCGGATGGCGTACGTGTCGTATGCGTGAGAGTCGAGAGCTGGTTGAATACGGAACGGCTGCATGTTAGAAGTTCACCCCAGCAACTTCATTGCGTTGCGCGGATACCTGAAAGACAGCGCTGGTGAACGTGCCCGTAGTGGCTACGCGCACGTAGCGCCGGATGGTGGCAGTGTTCAGTGTTTGCAGACGCTGAGAGGATGGTGCACCACCCGGAGTGACTGCGGTGAACGTCAGACCGGTGATGTCCGCGAACGTGATGTTGTCCGCACTGTCCTGCAACTTCACCACCACGCTCGTGCCGACCACGCTAGCTATCTGTAGGTAGGCCTGCATGCCGAACAGAGTTGACGCGGCGCCGAAGTCGATGGCCGTTCCGTTCGTTGCCGTGGTGTCGGTGCGCATTCCGGCCGTGTACTGCAAACCCCATTCCAGCCCGAATCCATCAGCCTGTACGTCTACAGCGAAGGTGAGACTGCCGTCCGCGCCTCGCGTGGGATCGTAGTTGATCTGCTTCGCAACACAGTTGGCTGCATCGTTACCGATGCCCACCCCTCGCAGATAGGTCACCAGTCGGTCGGCCAGAGGGAGGGCTGCCAGCTTCACGTGCGTGCCCAACGCCACCGGATTGTGGAAGGCCACGAAACCCAGCCCGCCATCGCGCAGTAGTCCGATGCGCTCGTTGGCGCTCTTGTCGATACCGGTGACGTCCCAGGCGGCCGGCCCCCCGTGAATGCTGGACAGGGAGTTGACGTCTCCGCTGATGTCCTGCCCATCGATGATGAGATGATCCCCGAGACCGGATTGCTTTGCCATTACGGTGACTCCGTCCACAGGTCGTTGATGATGAGCGGCAAGAAGATGGTGAGCACGCGGTACACCGTGCCATCCTGCGTGATGTATCCGGACTGCGCGCTCAACGGGTTGCCGTCCGCACCTCGCACATCAACGTCCCGCAACAGTCCACTGAGCGTGAAGTTACCCACGTAGTCAGCCAGAAGGGTATCGGCGGCATCCATCATCTGCGGATCGATCATGTCCGCCTGCTCCGGACTGGTGTTCAATGCCGGCAAATACAGACGCACGTTGAACGTGATGCGCACGCTCGTGCTGTTCAGCCCGGAAGAGTTGACGGGCACGAGATCCTGCGTCCAGATGGCACAGGTCATCTGTCCGCCCGGCGCGTTCTTCGGCTCGTGTCCGTTGACCGCATCGAACATGCCGGTAGCAGCCGCGTGACTGGCGATGGCGTTGACCAGGGTGCTGGTGTTAAGCGCCATGATTCAACTTCTCAGCAAGCATGTCCACATACGGTTGCAGGATGCTCTTCGCGCGCGCTTCCAGCAGCGCGGCGGTACGCCGGAACGTGGCATAGCCTTTGAACCGCGTGGTCTTGTTGCGGCTCCCCGTTCCCTCAAGCCACGGCCCGTACACCACTCCACCATCGTTGATGACCGTGCGTGAGGGGTACTCGGTGGTGGTCACCTGCAACCGGTAGTACGGGGTCTCCTTGCGTAGCACGCGCTCCAATTCGCCGCGCACCATGTCCGCACCAACTTCGGCAAGGTGATGCTGCATGTCCCGCACACTGCGGTCAATGATGGACTTCGCGCGCCCATCGAACAGCGGACCGCTCTCCTTGATGTCGACGCTCATACCGCACGCACCCGAGCGTACCGACCGTGCAGCCGCTTCACATTGTCTTCGAGATCCTTGACGGTGCGCTGCAACGCCGATCGCGACTGACTCTCACCGGAACTGATCGTGTGCGCGAAACCGCTCAGCTCGTTGAGCTGACGCATAAGCGTGTACGCAACAGTCAGCTCTTCGATCAGCGCGGGCACTACGTGCAAGAAGATGGGTGCGTTGATCAGGTGCGTTGTTGCCACGGTACCGAGCGCGCCGCGCGTCACAGTCAATAGTCGGGCGAAGAAGATGGTTGAACCGGTGTGCGCCGCGAGCGTGCTGCCACCGGTGGCGCGCCGCACGATCAGATTGTTTCCCGCGATGTCTACGATCTGCACGCGTTCCGCATCGATCAGCAGTTCCTCGCGCAACACGAACACGGTGCCATCGGCAACCGTCAGCGTGTTGGCGTTCAGATTGCTGGTCAATGTGCCCGTCTGGCCGCTGGTCACGAAGTTCTTCTCCGTGACGAGGAACCGTTCGGTGTCGATGCGCAGCACGCGCCCCACACCGATGTTCGCGCCCGTCACGGTGAGCGTGGTGGCTGCGGTTGTGGAGATGGCAGCGGACAGCGTTCCCGCCGAGCTTTCCTCCTGCACACAGCTCATCCACACACCGGTGACGACGAGGGAGCGCTGACCGGTGCTCTGATTGCTGGTCAGCGCCGAATTCGTGCCGATGTTGATGTCAATCCGGTCGTACGGCGGACCGTACTCGTTCGGCTCAAGGAAGTAGTTCGCCGGCGGAACAGTGGTGCCACCGCTCACGAAACTACTGATACTGATCAGTTGATTTCCTTCGAGCCACAAACGACCGGCTTTCGCCATCTGACCGTTCGGATAGTCGAAGTACTTCGTTGCAGTGAGAGGGTAGAAGATGCCGTTGAGGAAACCTTCCACGTTCCGAGACGCACTATCTATCGCACGGTCGATACGTGAAGCCGTGTACGCTGCTGCCCGAATATCGAGCGCCTGCATAACGTTCTCGCGACTGGTATAGAAAACGCCCATGAAAATCCTACCCTCCCACCATGCATTCGCGGCGGTATGAAACAGATACTACAGTACTACATGCCCTGCGGGATCGGATCAGGCTGCTTCTGGGTGATGTCCGCTATCAGCGACTCGTTCACCCAGTACCGCGTAGGTCCCACCGTGTCGGGAGTGGAGCTGGGAACGTCGATGATCAGACCACCGTTGCTCCACTTGGCACCCACGCCGTTGATGGGGATGGGGCCGGTACCGTACATGGCTGCCAGGGTGCTGCCGGCGTTCAGCGTGAGGTACACGGTGTTGGGGTTGAGCTGTCCGTCAAACCCTTCCATATTCTTCCATTCCTGATCGCGGCCGGTAGCCATCGTAGGGGCAGTACAGGATGCCGTTCTCGCCTTGCAGCAGCGGCTCACCGTCATTCGGGCAAGCCACTGGGGTTCGCGCTCGATCTTCCGCTACCCACTTCTGCTGTTCGATGATGATGTCCAGTAGCCCATACCAGCTCATCGCGTCTTCTTCTTGGCCGGAGTACTCAGCTTCGGCTCTGGCTTCTCTTCTTCGGCGGCAGGCTCATCCACCACTACGTCTTCCTTGACGGTGGCGTCCGACACTACACTTTGAGAATTGATCTTCGCCATTGAAGTTTCCTCTCTCAGGTTGAGATGAGTCCGGCGGCCAGAAGAGACGCGCCGGTAGCGTTGTGCTGGGCTGCGAGATTCTCGGTGAGCACGCGTAGATTCTCTACCGCTGTCCGCAGCGTGTTCAGATCGGTCAACGTGCACGCGTTCAGTAGGGCTACTGGCGCGGTCGCGTACGCAACGGTCTGCGGGTTGCTGGTGTACGCGGGAAGCCCTTTGTTGGTGGTGCCGTACGTCCATGAGTAACCGGTGTGAATGTTCCCCGGAGTCTGAGCCAGCAACCCTAGGTTCCCCACGGCGGTGCCGGCGGCAGGAGGATTAGTGAGTGGCATATCAGTACGCCGTCACCTGAGCGAACCCGGTACCGGTTGACAGGATGCCGGTTATCAGACCCGAGTACGGATTGCCGGACGGACTCTCGTAGTAACCGCCTGCTGCGATCTGCAACGTGTAGTCCGTGGCACTGGCAGTGTTCCCGTACTTCACGTACAGGATCCCGGCGCTCTCGTTGAAGATGTGCACCATCTTGCGCGCGGTTACCGCGACCACAAGGTTGGCGAACGCGGTAGAGGTAGCCACCCGTGCTGGCACCGTGGTCTGTGTACCCGGACTGCTGCTCATGAATGGCTACTCTCTTCCGTCTCTCCACAACTTGTTACGCGAAGACGATGTTTGCGCCATCGTCAAGCGGGATGTACGTACACGTCCAGCGCATGGCGCCCGTATTCGTGGCGTCCGTGGTGATACGAATCGTGCCCGTGGGCATGATGGTCTCATTGCCCTGGTTGACGGCCGCGCTGATACTGGCCGAACCGCCCAGCGTGGTATAGCAGTACTGAGTGCCCACGGTCAGCGAGGTCACCAGTGAGTTGACCACCAGTGCCGTAGTGACACCGGACGCCGTACCCACCGCGTCAATCTTCAGGTTTGTCGCGGTCGCAGAGCAGACCGTGGTGACCTCACCGATCAGCGTGGTGATGATGACGCGACCGGTAACCGTGAAGATGGTCTGCACGGTCGTGGCCGGAAGGACCGCCGCCGCGCGATCCACGCGGAAGCCCTGAGTGAGTTCCCTGTGTGACTTGCCGGAAACCATGGTTGCCATGGTCACACCGTCCAATCAGCGAGGTTCTGCGGGAACCGCTGGTAAGCGAGACCCTCCCCGATGTAGACGATGGTGCCGGTAGCGTGCGATGCAGCCACGTATGCGAACCCGTCCGACAGAGCGCCAGCAGGAACGAACACGGACAGCGAAGCAGCAGCAGCAGCGATCGTGTTGATGGAGCCGGACGCAGCAGCAGTCTGCCGAACCCACACACCAGCGCCGGACGCCATCGTGTAGTACACGAACGTGCCGGCGAGAGTCTGCGAGGTACCGCCGGTTGCAGCGTTCGCTTCGGTAATGGTCAGACCGGTTGCCGCCGTAGCGCCAACCACCGTGAAGGTCACACCCTGCATGTTGCGCAGAGACACACGACGGGCGGTAGTGGTGATGCTGGACAGGGTGTTGAATTTGTAACCTAGTGGAGCGAAGGAACTCACAACAACTCCTCAATGAGAGCGCCCGGGGTGTGAATGCCGGACTGATGGGTGGAGCAGGTGGAGGGCGCGGCGGGATGGGGGGCGCCGCGCCCTCCGGAACAGGGGTTACGGCAGAAGTTACGGACGCGCTGCCAGCTGAACCGTGGGGGACAACGTCGGACCACCGTTGCGCGGAGTGACGGCCTGCGCCATCCACGGACGACCGTCAACGCGCTCGATGATGCGGTAGGCTGCCAGGTCGTTGCCGAACCGGTAGTCCTCGCTCATCTCCGCACTCATCGCCATGCGGTCACCGATGAGATACTGCGAGAAGTCGACGAACGAGATGTCACCCTGCGCACCCAGCACGGACGTCTTCTCCGTGAAGATGACCGGACGACCCAGGATGGTGACCGGCGGACCTTCGACACCGTTGTTCAGCCAGATGGCTGAACCGCCGGTACCGACCGACAGGGCCATCGTAGCCAGCTGCGGGAACGTGTCGATCGAGGCGATCCACACGGCCTTGCCCAGCGAGGCAGGCAGCATACGCGAGAACATGCCGACCAGGTTCTCCCACAGGATGGTGCTCGTGCCCTGCCCGGATTCCTTGGCCTGTACCACGATGTTCGCGTTGGCCGCGTTGAACACGCCGAGCGGCTCACCGGCGCCGGAACCCTGCAAGAACGCGATGTCCTCGAACCAGGTGATGGCTTCCGGGTAGATCTCGTTCAGCAGAGCCTCGATCGTGACGGCGCTGTCCTGGCGCAGCTCGTTCGGGAACTCAGTGTACGCCGTCAGCTTCTTAGCTTCAAGCTGCACGCGCGAGAATGACGGCTGACTCTGAACGAGCGCCGCACCTTCCTCCGTCCAGTAGCCGACCACACCACCGAACACGTTGGCCACGTTGGAGGTGATGTCGATGGTCGGCATGGCAACACGCAGACTGGCCATCGGGATGACCCGCGAACGCGGCCGGACGATCGCCGACTCCATCGCCACACGCAGAAGCTCCGTCCGGAACTGCTCCGGAATCAGGAAGCCACCAGAGCCCGGGTCCGTGCTGGACATGGCGTTCTGAATCTTCTTGCGCTTCTCTGCCACCTCGGGCTCACGCGGATCACGGTGCTTCCCGATGGTGTCGAAGAATTCATACAGGGTGCCGTAGTCACCATCGAGCGCCGAACCGGGTGCCTGATTGGAGTACGCCGCTCCGGTGGCACGCTGCATCTTGACGTCCTGCACGGACGCCGGCCGCATGTCTGGGCGCTTCAAGTCGACCTTGTTGTGCTTCGCGAAGTCCGCGAGACCCTTCTGCACAAGCTCGTCGACCTGCTTCGAAATGTCCACGTCAGCCTTGTTGCTGGCCTTGACGTAGTTGGTGAGGAACTCACCGAACTTCGCAGGATCCTGATACACGATGTCCATGGACTTCTTGTCCATGAGCAGTTCAGTCAGCTCAGCGGAGTTGACCGGAATGGCAACATCAGGCATTCTCTTACCTTTCCTTCTTGTCAGCTCAGCGAGCTACGGGCCGCGAGGCTCAAAGTGAGCGCACGCTTGTAGTTGAGAAGCGCAGCATCGGCTTCAATGGTCGGAGCATCCTCCAAGATGGTTGGAGCAATCTCCAGATCTTCTCCATCCACGGAGATGATCGGAGCGGGAGCATCGGCTCGGCCGAGGAAGTTGAACGCGGCCAGAGAGAGGCGGGATGTCGGAGCATCCTCCGGCTCATCGGGTTCATCGGGCATGGTGATCTCATCCACCAAACCGGCGGCGAGTGCTTCCTGCCCCGTATACCAGGTCTCCGCCTGCATACGCGCGCGCCACTCCTCCACCGTTCCGCCGGCCTGCAAGGAGTACATGTCTGCGATGTTGTCGGACAACTTGCCCAGCAGACTGCCCATGGCTGTCATGTCCGCAGGGTTGCCCCAGCACAGACCGGACGCGTCGTGAATCATCATGGTGGCGTGGCGCGCCATGATGATTCGGTCGCCCGCCATGGCGATGAAAGATGCCGCACTGGCCGCGAGACCATCGATGTACACGGTGACGTGCGCGTCGGTCGCCATGAGCGCGGAGTGAATGGCCACACCGTCGAACACTTCCCCGCCGGGGGAGTTGATGTGAATGTTGAGACGCGGGACGGTGATGCTGTTCAGCTGGTCGATGAACCCTTGCGCGCTCGTCCCCCAGAAACCGATCTCGTCATAGATGTAGACGTCAGCCTCGGCGGCGGAAGCGTTCTCGATGCGGAACCAATCCTTGTCGTGCGCGCGGTTTTCCGGGCGTTTCTGCAACGCTAGACCTTCACGCATCAATTCCGCGTTGCGGTTGAGAACGCGCGCCGTGTCGGCATCCATCTTCGCGATGCGAGCGCGAGCAGCGATACTTGGTTTCATGTCAGACCCGAGGTGGCCAGTAGCAGGAATGTCCGACGGCAGCCTCTTCGGCGGTATCGAACAGGTGGACGCTCGTCTTCCACTCCGTGTTGCGCCCATCGAGAAGCACGTGCACATTCACGCACGTATCCGACCACACGCGCGTGATGATCGCAGGCGCAACATCCGCGCCGTTGTTTATCACAGCGTCGACCGGAACAAGGACAATGCGTCCAATGCTGGGTTTCATCTAACTACCTTTCCCGCGCCGTTTGACCACGCGCCCACGGCACGCATTGCCGTACTGGGCACCAACACATTGCGTATACCCGACCCCGTCGGGGTAGTCGGCATAGGCGTCTTCACGGTTACTGTACAGCCGGTTGTCGTTTTCGTGGCACGGGGTGCACGTGTGATCATCGTTCTCCTCCACAGCCTGCCATCGCTTAGCCATCCTGCTCCTTAGCGGGAGGCTGCTCCTTACCCGGCGGAGCAATCACCGGAGGAGGTTCCGGTTTCGTGAAGGGGATGTCAGGCCAACCGAGATACTCCAGCAACTTCGGGGAGTCGTAACCGATGGGCACCAAGGAGGCGATGGCGTTGCTCTTCGCCGTCAACGCTGCATTCTCCTGATCACTGTTCTCCGGCACCGGAGATTCGTAGTCCCACTCCAAACCCTTCCCCGCGTTTCCGAATTGCGGGAGGATTTCGAAGTTCAGCCAGTCGCGCCAACGGTCAAGTCGATCTTCGATCAGCCACTTCGCGAACACGTACTCGCCGGCTTCCGCGTTGGCACGGTTGACGTCATCAACACCACCGAGCATCGGTTTCGGATAGCCGAACGCCTGCCGAACCTTCTCGTCGGAGAGCTTGGACAGCTCCACGAATTGCATGTCTTTCTGCGAGATCGTGGTGCCGTTCCACTTCACGCCAGCTTCGAGGATAGCCACGCGATGCGCCTTGGCGACACCGCGATGGTTCTCGTCCCACTGTGCTTTCAGCCGATCGAACGACTGGTCATCAAGGTTCTCCGGCGCTTCGAGCACTCCGCCCGGTTCCGCGCTGTTCTCGAAGAAACGGGCATTCCACTCCGTGCTGTACCGGGCGCTGTCGATGTCGCGCATCACCGACTGCACAGGCCCCATACCCCGGTACGGATTGCCAGGGTCGGGCATCATGATGACGCTGCACTCGTTGGGATCGAGCGGCATCTTGTCGCCGTCAGGACTGGTGTAAATGTAGCCCTTGAGGAAGTTGTACGGATCCGGGATGGGCGTGATACGTTTCGGCATCACGTACCACAGCTCGATCGGTACCGCGTCTTTGCCGATCTGCGCATGACTGGCGATGATCCGGCTCTCGCCCAACAGGTCAACATGCTGCTCCGCCGCTTCCATGAAGCGGCGTCTGTGCATGAACGGATTGGGCTGATCCCACAGGTCGATGCACGCGTGCGCAGTGACGGGCGTGCGATCATCCTTCACCCCACTGGCCGCTGTGCGGTACAGCGTCCAGTCCGCCTTGCTGGTGGCACTGGCGAGGCGGCTGACGATGGCGAATAGCACACCGGTACTGCCGTACGCCTGAATCTCCGGTGAGGTGTTGGTCTTGCCGCCGCGCAGCAGGGACACCACACTACTGCTGCGTACGGGCGCGAGGGGAACGGGACTGCTGTTGCGGAAGGGGCTACGCACGCGCCACCTCCGGCAACAGCTTGTGCGCCACGCGAGGCATACCCTCACAGGTGGTAGTACCCAGCCGTTCCCCCTGCGCTGTACGCAACTGTCCATCAACGCTCAGCATGAGCACATCCATGCAGTGCTGGCACCGCCGATGCCCGGGGACAACAGGGATCATCATCGGCGCGCCGCCGGCACATCCGTGCGGGACAGGTAGGCGAGACCGAACAGCAGCACACCGGTGACCGCCATGCCCACACCTCTACCTGCCAGGCTGAACGCGGCCAGAGAGAGCAACACCAGAGAGGCGAGCACTAGCAACCAGGTGATGAGGTTCGGTGGTGGCTTGAGACGCTCCCAGTGCATAGCCCATCCACCTCTGATCGCCGTGCGCGAGATCGTTTCAGCGCAAGGGTACAGCAAAGCGGCCCGGACCGTAGTCGGGGCCGCTCGCGTGCTGTGGTTACTTCTTGCCGCTGTTCCCGCGCTTGTCTTCCTGCGAGGTGCCTTTACTCTTGCCCTTGTTGTCATCCTGCGGCCGGTCGTCGTGCTTGTCTCCGCCGTCGTTGTTCTTGCCGCCCTTGCTGGCCATGATCTTTCCCCTCCTGCATCCGTTCGAGCATCTGATGACGATGATGTGCCCGTCTTCTTGACCAACTGTTATGCCGGCGCCGGAGCAGACTTCACACCGTTCCCACATTCACTGTGCCCCTGCCTTTGCAGGCAGTACAGGTCTCTTCGGTGGTCACACCGTTCTTGATCTTCTTGATCACACCGTTACCGTGACAGTTCTGACACACTACCGTTTTAGCCATGTTCTCGTCTTTCCAGACGTCAGGATGCGCGCACGTTGCGTGGGTACAACACGATGCCGTTCCGGTCATCGATCACCTTCTGGCGCCCTTTGAAGACCTCGCCCACGACAACCCCAGTACGGTGCTCGCCACGGCCATCAGTCCACTCGACGCGCTGTCCCTTGTTCATGCACCTAACCTAGCAGTTCAGATCAGCACTGGCAAGCGTTTACGGATGGCGCACGCTTGCCAGTGAATCTTTAGATCAGCGGCGACCCATGCCGTACACGCGACAGTGGCGATAGGCGTCTTCCATGAGCGCCTGCTGATGTGCTTCGTCCCGAACGGACTGCGCGTCACGTTGAGCGTTGATCTTCAGGGCTTCGATGTGCGCCAACAGCACGTAGCGCGTCCGGTTCGGGTACTGGCTGATCTCCGCCTGTGTCATCATGCACCTAGCCTAGCAGTTCATATCAGCACTGGCAAGCGTTTACAGATGGCGCACGCGAACCTTCGCTTTCAGATCATGCTCGGCAATGACGTAGCGCATCGTGTCGCACGCATGATCATTCTGCTTCAGCGGCTCATCCGGGATGGGTTTGCCGTCCGCGCCCGGTTTCCAGATGTAACCCGGCAGTTCACCCAGCAACCCCAGCGGAAGGCCTGCCTCTGCCACCTCCTCATCGCGATCCACCAGGGCATCGGCCAGAAGGAAGATCCTGGGCATACCATCGCCGGCGAGCGTGAAGCGCTGCTTCGTCACCTGAATGCCAGGGCTCACCGTCTTCTTGGCCGCGCGCGTCACTAGCCCCAGCTCCTTGGTGAACGTGGCACGATCTTCGGCATCGTGGTCGCACACGATGAACTCCGGGCGCGGGTACTTCCACGTCACGCCGTCTTGCATGGTCACCACCTGCATGATCTGCGCGCAGTGCTCGCGCACGGTGCGCTTGCTGCGGTAGATCTCGTGCTCCAGCCACAGTCGTCCGTCCGGATCACGCGCCCACTGCTGCCAGCAGAACGGATTGGTGTATCCGAAGTCGATGCCCCATACTCGCGCCCAATCGCGCGGCAGGCGCTTGCGGTTGCTGACGTGCATGGCGCCATCGAACTCATCGAAGATCACGCCTTCCGCCGCCGCCCAGATACCGCCCTGTAACCGCAGCTTGCGCACCCCCGTCAACTTGTTCAGCTTGTCGAGATACGCCTGCCCCTTCACTGTGGGCGTGTACTGACCGGTGGCATCCACGGTGAAGAGATTGGGATTGTCCGTGTGCTTGGCGTACAGCATTTTGGTGGTACCGGCGTCGCATCGCAGCTTGAGCCAGTGATCCGGCTGTTCGGGGTTGCAGTCCGCGATGAGTTGCTGGAATGAGGTGCGCCCGTTGCGCAACCGTGTGGTGCACTTCTCCCAATCGGTGGGGGTCAGCTCGGTTGCTTCCTGCACGAAGATCACATCGAATTCCGATGACATGACCTTAGTGGGATTGTCCATGCCCGCGAGCATGATCTTGCTGCCGTTGTTGTACCGGTACTGAGCAGGCTCCTCACGGCTACCGCCGTAGAACTGCACCAACCCCTGCTCGATGGCTTCCTTGGCCACGTGCTCCCGGTAGGTCACCACGCCCGTGCTGGACAGCGACACGAGGGTCTTGCGCACCATGAGCGCGCGTAGGGCTGTGGTGTGGTGCTCGTGCTTCTCCAAGCACAGCCGCGAACACTTGCCGTTCTTCATGCACATCATGTGCAATTTCCACAAGGCGCTGTAGCTCTTGCCTGTGCCCGCCGGGCCGGCGATCAGCACCTCGCCGCCGCGCTCGCGTAGTAGCTGTCTGGCCGCGCCGCGCAGCTCCAACCGTGTCACCACCTGTGCAGGCATAGATCTGGCCCCCATCGCTTGATGGGGGCCAGTGTAGATCTATTCGCCGGAAGGTCGATAGTGACGCTTGATGTCGGCTGCCACCTCTTCGTCGGTCATGTGCGCGTAACCGCGCCCCAGTTCATCCTCGAAGCTCACGCCGTGAGCGCCCGCTGCTGCCTCGCGCGCTTCACGGCGCTTGCGTTGCTGGCGTTGCTTGTCGGTCTCCATCTCGTCCCTCCTGACTGTAAAGAAAGGTTTCTTTAGCGCTGCCGCTACTTCTGCTGTTACTTCTGCCGGTTCATCTTCTGCGTCACTCGCCGGCGCTGCTTCGGCGTGAGGTCAGCGGGGTCGCCCGGCTCATTCGAAAAGCGCGCTAGCCTGGTGTTCAGCTCCATGTCGTTCAGCGCGTACGCCATCACCTCCTTTGTCATGGTGCTCCGGCCGGCCAGTTCCACCTCGCGAGCTTCCTGCTCAAGTGCGGCCTTAGTGATGTCCTTACGCTTCGCCATCGTCAGACTCCTTGGATCTTGTGGGCACGGTTCATGTCCGTGATGCTCCGAATCAAAGCCCAGCAGCCCGGCCCGTCGCATCCGATGTAGCCACCGATGGCGTTGCGCTGAGCCGTGAGATGAAACTCCGACTCGCGCTGCGCCGCAGCCTCGGCGCGCTCCGCTTTGCGTTTCTGCATCTCATTCACGTTATTAGACTACACGTCATCAGTTCATATTTCCACTGATGTGAGATACTGCACAGAGCTTGCCAGTGCAGATTCGCACTGCTACAATTTAGGTATGACGAAGACGCAGATCGCGAAGCAGATCAAAGCAAGCTACCGGAAGTCACACGAAGCCGGCGAGTGGATGTCGGTGGTGGACTTCGCGGAGCAGGTCGACTACACGCCGACTCAGATCGCGGAAGCGCTCATCCACCTCGCGCGCACGGACGACCGGTTCAACCTGGTTCCGGAGAGCAACCAGAAGATCCTCACGGACATGGACCACGCGTACGCAGTGCACTTCGGAGGACAGGAGAAGCACCTGTACTGCTGGTTTTGAGCAGTGCGGCCCCGGGCAACTGGGGCTTTTCTGTGCGCGCGAATGGGAGCGCTCCCATGACAGCATAGAAAGAGAGCCGGCACCCAGTGGATGCCGACTCGTTGTTGCTACTTGCTCTCGCGCTCCAACCGCTGGCGCTCAGCCGCCGTTGCCTTCTGCGCTTCGATCTCCGCTCGCGTCCCCTCCACGAAACTCTGACCGCGGCGAAGTCGGTGCTTGCTGTCCAGAATTGCAGCAGCTTCGCGCTGCTCCTTACTGTGTCTCGGCATACGCTAAGCCTATCAGTTCAGATGTGAACTGTCTAGCTCAGTTCCTCCGGATCAACGCCAACAATCTCATACTTGATGGCGCCGGAGATCTCCGCCTTGATCGCGCTGTCCACGCCCATGAGCTTGCGCGTGTGCTCGCCCATCTTGGCCGCTGTCTCGATCGCACGTAGCCGGCCAGTGTAGTCGCGCACCAACTCCCCGTTGTCGTCGTACGCGATGCTACCGTCTTTGCCAACGAACACGGGAGCCGGCACGAGATCTGCGATTTCCAGTGCGCGCCGCTGCAACTCACGGTACAAGTCGATGGACTCTTGACGCATCGCGTCCATGTCCACGGTCGGGATACTGGCGCGCGCATCCGCAAGGATCTGACTGACGCGCATGGTGGAAATTTGAAACTCTTCGCCGATGTCTTCCATCGTGCGCTGATAGATCGTATAAGCGCGCCAGATAGCGCCGTCGCGACCTTCGAGCCGACTGGCCTTCCGCGCCCCGCCATCCCGCTTCTCTGCCATGATCAACCCCCTAAAGCGCTCTAAAAGACGATTCTTGCCAGTTCAAATCGTGTTCGCACCGTTCATGCACTCCAAGCGAAGGAGCGCACTTTGACTTCATTGCGGGGAGAAATTGGCCAAGGGACTCTTCACGTTCACGAATCCACGCAATGAGCCACGGTTGCATAAGATCCGTATCGCTCATGCGTGCTCCTTGCTCTTCTTCTCTCTGCGCCACGGTTGTGCCTTCCAGTCCCAGGAATTATCGCACAGAGCGCACGTGGTGCGCTGCGCGAGCGTGTTCGTCTGCCCGTGCACCCCACGGTTACACGCTTCACGGATCTTCTTCCGCTCCTCTTGCCCCGTACGCCGCTGGGAGATCTCCGTGAACCACTCCTCCGGCACATCTGCGGCAAGGTACTGCTCCAACTCCGTAATACCTGCTCCACCGTACGGCACCCGATCTCCGAAGATCCATACCCCATCCCATGTCCCCGTGCCCGTGCTCCCGATCTTGTACACAGCCACCGCCCGCTTCTTCCCCGAATGCATGCGCACAGCGAACGATCGCACACGCGCCGTGGGCGTGCCCAGCCGAGCGTGTATCCCCCAGCCGTCCGCGTACTGCACGACCACCCGCCATCCCGCTGTGCGTGCCTGTGCGGCCAGAAGGCGGACGGGACCCGGCACTACCACCCCCTCGGGCATGGGGTCGCGAGAGGTCACTACAGGGGCCGGATGGGGCACCGCCGCGGTGATAGCAGGCACATACGTGCCCATGGGGTAGCCCACGGCCGGGCTGAACGGCACGCTGCCGTCCGGAACGGCGTATCCGGTGGCTCGGGCACGGCAGGAGCCGCACACAGCCGCAGGGCCGCGCTCAACGGTCGCCAGGGCATCCTCCGCGCCGCAGGCGGAGCATCGATACCACCGGAGATGACTGCCGGAGATCTCCACTCCGTACTCCCGGGCCGGCTCCTCCGCAGGCTCCTGCTCTTCCGGTTCCTCGTCCTCGAGGGTTTCGGCGCTCACGGTGCCTCCTGCACGAGGATCTGTACGCCGCTGTCTTGTCCTTCCGGCGCCCACTTCTTGGTGACCCCGGCCAGGGAGTGACCGACCACCATGCAGTCGTTGCCGATCAGTCCGCACCCCTGCAAGCTGTCCAGGATGTTGCGCCGCAGCTTGTCTTCATCCCCGTTGGCGTACGTGCCTGCGGAGAGCGTGGGGTAAGGGAGTGTCACGCTCATCCCGGATGCCGGCCGCTGATATTGGAAGACGGCGTCCACCAGTACGGGTCCCTCGTAGGGCAGCACGCGTACATCGGGGAGCAACCGGCGCACCTCGCGCACGATGTCGTTCTGCACGTGCGTGCGCCACGGTTTCGACATGGTCACTTCCTCCACGAGGATGTGCTTGCCGCCCTTCGTCCGCGCCCCCAGGCACTTCATGCTCCCCTTGGTGCGCGGCCACCCTGCCACGAACAGGGAGAATCTGAACGGTTCCAACGTCAGCATTACGCAACTCTCTTAACAGTAAGAGCGGAGTAGCCGAAGCTACTCCGCTCACCGAAAATCAGATTCCGAACAGTGCCAGCGCTTGCGCTCGCTTCAAGCGCTCCGCCCGGATGCTGCCCTTGCGGGTCAGTCCGCCGCTCTTGCCGATCAGCTTCTCGGCGAGCAGCACCTTGTGCAGCGGGGAGCCGGCAACGAGCACCGGCTTCGCGCCGATGTTGAAGCTAGGTGCTGAGCGGAGCGCGTTCTCAATCGTTTCGTTCGTCATGCCAACAGCTTAGCCACCATCAGTGCAAAAGTCAACTGATACTTTTCATCTGATCGCGCAATCCCCGTACGCGGACCGCACTGTTCTCGCGCAGCTCGTGCAGCTCGGCAATCATCTCGCTCATCCGCGCCTGAGCCGTCTGCTCGGACAGCACCATCTTGTGCAGCTCTAGCCACAGCATGTCCCCTGTAGCCAGCTGAGCGTCCCGCTGAGCCACGTTCTCCGGGATCCGGTACTCGGGCCTACCCGTGACGTCTGGGGGCTGCTCTAGGCGACAGGAGCCGCACGTAACGAGCCTCCACACGCTGGTCTGATTCTCCACAGGCTTGCCGGCCCCACACGGCACTGTGATGTAGTGAACGGGCTGTCCGGCGGTAGCAGCGGCCAGAGGGGCGAGCGCGGTGGTCTTCATGTCATCACCGTACTCCTGTCTCAGTTCAGATTACAACTGCCCTGAGCGCTACCCTGCCCCCTCCCTCCCCCGGGAATCGGACATGCCCCAAAACCCCGGGAATCGCTAGAGCTTGATCAACTAGCAGGAATCAGCTCCAACCCCTGCTCACAGGCTTCCACGATTCCGATTCCCGATTCCCACATATAGAGTGGGGGAATCGGGAATCGGAACCGTGTACTCGATTCGTATCGAAGGGAATCGGTCAGGAATCGAAGGGAATCGGGGAATCGATCTTGACCAGATCCAGGACGAACGCGTCAAGATCACGCTTCAACCGGGCAGGGTTGCCGGACTGCTTCACGAACTCGTCCGTACTCTCTCTGGCCGATGACAGCAGGCTCTCCGGCAACCGGCCGTACCGGTCTTCGTCCCCGTACGTCATGCCCTGGTAGGTCAGCACACCCCCCTTCGCCACGCTGGACACCAGTCCCTCCTTCTCCAGCTGGGTGATCTGGTAGGTCAGGCCGCTGCGGGACACCACGATCACGTCCGCGAGCTCGCTCATCCGCAGCGCCCCGCCGTCCGCCGCTTCCAGCCGGGACAGGATTTCGTACTGCGCGTGGGACAGACCGGCGTCCTGGCGGAGCTGCTGCTCGATGGCGCGCTCCAGCAGGTGGCTGACCTCCAGGAAGGCCAGCCAGGCCTTCATCTCGGCCGGGTCGAGCCAGCGCTCGGCTCCGGAACCGGGGGGCACCTCGCCCGCGGGCTGGCCACGGGCGGCCTGGCTACCGGCCGCTTCGCCCGCGGGCTGGCTACGAGCGGCCTGGTCACCGGCTGGCTGGTCACCGGCGCCCCCGTCGTCGTCGGCGGCCGGCGTGAGGTCCGTGCGGTCTGTCACCAGGCCAGCCTACCGAGTATCGTTTGAATTCGAACGAGAAGGCTGGCGTGCAGGAATGTAGTTCAAATTTGAATCGTTGTCCGAGGCGATGACAGGAACCACGCAGGAGGAACCGATGACCGCCAGCGACACGGCCCCCCGGAACACGGCCCCCCGGAACACGGCCCCC
>Ga0137412_10000498_pt1 | contig 27716 bp, 24 predicted proteins | sample CZODoug2_1_16fun_FD_122160 | JGI IMG/M metagenome (GOLD analysis project Ga0137412, IMG submission 122160) | Vadose zone soil fungal communities from Angelo Coast Range Reserve, California, USA - CZODoug2_1_16fungal (Hybrid Assembly) | ecosystem: Environmental > Terrestrial > Soil > Vadose zone...
GCAGGAAGATCGCCCCGCCAACGAGATCTTCCTGCCTATAAGGGCCTATGAGGCAGCCCGTGCAGGAAGATCCAGGTCGGCAGGAGATCTTCCTGCGCCCACTGCCCGGCAATGCGTTTGGACGCTGAAATGACGTCACGAACTTCTGGCGCGGGACACTAGCGTCCAGCGTGGGTGCCTGGGATAGCGGACCGTTCGACAACGACGACGCAGCAGACTTCGTCGGGGACACTTCTGAGCTGACCGATCCGCACACTGTCACCGCCGCGCTTGGTGATGCGCTGCTGGCCGTCACCACCAGCGACGGATACATCGAGGCACCAGAAATGAGCCCGGCAGTCGCGGCTGCCGCAATCGTTGCCATCCTCGGAGGATCAGACGCGCCGACGCCGTCCGCTCTTGACCAGTTCTGGTTCGACCCGGTTCGCCTGCTGCCTTCGAACCAACTTCGAAGCGAGGCAGCTCGAGTCTTCACACGCGCACTGGAGGCAACCGACAACGAGTGGTTCGAGCTTTGGGCCGACGCTGGGCAAGTCGATGATGTCCGTGCGCGACTTGCTTCCTACTCATCGGCGTTCGCCTAGACGTCGAGAGCCCCGAGACACGACACCGCGGTCGCAGTTGTCCAGGGAGAATCCCCTGCAAAATAAGGAGAGTAGTGGTCGGTCGGCGAAGGGCAGAGAGCGAGCGGGCAGCGACTCAATGAAGCTGAGCTGAAACGAAACCGCACCCAGCAACGAAACGCACGAAAAGATCAACTCCCCGTCGCTGCGTCTTTCCAGCCACAGCGGCGCTACAGCAACGCAGCGTCAGACCACCGGCCGCTGAGTCGCCGAATGTCGATCAACGGCCAGCAACAGCCCGACCGCCAGCGATTGGGCGAACATCGACGAGCCGCCGTAGGAGACGAACGGCAACGGCAGTCCGGTCACCGGCGTCAGCCCCAGATTCATGCCGATGTTCTGGAAGGCCTGGAACGCGAACCAGCACACCACCCCGACCGCGAGCAACCGCCCGGTCCGGTCGGCGCGGGCCGCGATACGCAAGCCCCGCCAGCACAGCACGGCGAACAACAAGATGATCAGCCCAGCGCCGAGCAACCCGAACTCTTCCCCAGCCACGCTGTATACGAAGTCGGTCTGCTGTTCGGGGACGAAGGCGCCGCGCGTCTGCGGTCCGTGGAACAGGCCGCGTCCGAACAGCCCACCATTGGCGATCGCGATGTGGGCCTGGGTGACGTTGTAGGCGGCGCCCCGTGGGTCTGACCCCGGATCCGCGAACACCCGAAACCGGGCCAGCTGATAGTCGGCGAGTACCCCCGACTTGATCGCGAGGAACACGCCGAGCGCGCCGACGACGATCAGTCCCAACGTCCAGCGAGCCGGGACGTCAGCCGCGATCAACACGCCGAACGCCGTTGCCGCGAGCACCATGGCCGAGCCCAGGTCCGGCTGCAGCATGATCAGCACAAGCGGCACGCTGATGAGCCCCACGGCCAGGATGATGTCGCGGGTCGCCGGACGCGACGCCAGCGAAGGCGCCAACGACGGCGACGGCGACGACGGCGACGCGGACCCGGACGCGGACCCGGCTCGATCGGCGCCCATCCGCTGACTCAACATCACCGCTAGCCCGGCGACGAGGCCGAGCTTCATGAACTCCGACGGCTGCAGTTGCATCCCGCCGGGTAGCAAGATCCACGCGTGCGCCCCGTTGATCGTCGCGCCGACGGCGAACACGGCGAGCAATCCGAGCAGGCTTGCCACGTAGAGCACCGGCCCGAGCAGGCGCAGTCGCCGGGCATCCAGGCGGGCCGCGATGACAACCAGGGCTACGCCGATCCCGACGTTGGCGAGGTGCCGGTACAGGTAGCCCTGCGGATTGCTCCCCTCGTCGGCCAGCCGGGAGCGGGTCGCCGACCACACGAGCACCGCCCCGATCAATGCCAGTACGAGCGCCGTGGCGGCCAGCCATCCGTCAATACCCCGGCGTATGCGACGAGTGCGCAGCACGCGGGTCGGCCCGAGGGTGAACGGAGCGACCGGATCCCGGGCGAGCAGCGTCATCGCGACCGCCCGGCCCCATGGGTCGGTACGACGTCGGGCGGCGAGACCCCGCCCGAGGTGAGAGACGGGATGCGCGATGGCGGCGACTTCGATGACGACGACGGCAACCTCGACGGCGGCAATTTCGACGGCGGAGGCGACGTCGCCACCCGACTCTGTGGGGCGATCTTGGGCAGGGCCGTCTCGGGCTGTGAACCGGCCAGCACAGCCGGGCGGCCGACCCCGAGCAGTCCGTCATAGACCTTGCGCACCATCGGCGCCGCGGCACTCGCCCCGGTGCCGGCCTGCTCCACCATGCCCACCACGACGAACCGGGCCTTCCCGTCCGGGCTGATCGGACCCCACGACGCCAGCCACGAGGTGTCCTGCTTGCCGAACACCTCGGCCGTGCCGGTCTTTCCGCCGATCTGCGTCTTGTAGGGCGCTCCGTCGAACGCGAGCGCGCCGGATACCGAGTGGTCGTCGGTGAAGCGCAGCTGGTTGGCGATGTAGTCCAGGACGGTGCGGCTGACGGGAACCTTGCTGGCGGCGGGGGTGATCTTGCGAACGACCTTGCCCTTGCCGTCGACGACCGCCCAACCCAGCGTCGGCTTCCACAGCTTTCCACCGTTGAGCATGGCCGAATACGCGGTGGCGAGTTGCAGCGGCGACACCGTGGTCTCGCCCTGTCCGATCGACATGTCGGCGTTGTCACCGGCCCGGTAGCGCCAGCCGTCGGTGCAGTTCTCCTTCGCCAGCTTCGTGAGGTAAGCGCGTTGCGACGGGCTCGGCTCGTCGGGGAAACCGCTCTTCGCGTCGGCGCAGTACTGCTCGCGGTTGGCCTTCCAGCGCGCGAGCCGGGTCTCTCGGTCGGCGTATCCGCCCGACGCCTGCTCGTCGGCCGGCAGGTCGACGCCAGGCGCCGAGCCGATGCCGAACGAGCTCGCCATGTGCTGCAGGTACTCGTTCGGCTTCTTGCCCGCGTTGCTCAAGGCCTGGTCGGCGTAGTACTCGTTCGCCGCGAACGAGTAGAACCACGTGTCGCACGAGACCTTCAGCGCCTGCCCCAGGGTCAGCGGGTAGCCGGGCGACTCGGACTCGAAGTTGGTCTTCACCCGCCCGTCGATCGTCAGCGACGGCGGGCACGGGTGCGTCTGATCCAGGGTGGCCTCGCCGTGCGTGATGATCGACGACGAGCTGATCAACTTGAACGTCGAGCCGGGGGCATACGCACCGGCGGTCGCCCGGCCGACCAGCGGATCGTGCGCGCTGGGCGCGGTCAGCTTGCGGTAGTCCGCGACCGAGATACCGCCGACGAACACCTGCGGGTCGTACGTGGGGTAGCTCGCGGACGCGAGGATGCGTCCAGTATTCGGATCCATGACGACGACCGCCGCGCTGGTGGCGGGCTTTCCGGCCTTGCGCGATGCGCTGATCTGATCGCGAATCGCCTGCTCGGCCAGGCTCTGCACGTTGGTGTCGATGCTGGTGACGAGCGTGTCGCCGGGCCGGGACGGGACGTCGCCGGCCGACCCGACCGAATAGCCGCGCGCGTCGAGTTGCAACACCTGAGCGCCGTCCGTACCGCGAAGTATGGAGTCGTACTGCTCCTCGAGCCCGGACCGTCCGATCGTGTCGGAGTCGTTCAGCTTCGTGTTGCTCTTCTCGTCGGTGGCGCTGACGGCGCCGGTGTAGCCGAGGACGTGCGCGGCGAGCGAGCCGCCCGGGTAGTCGCGGACGGTCTGGGTCTGGACCGCGACGCCCGGGTACAGCTCGCGGTGCTCGGATATCGCCAGCACGGTTGTCATCGAGGCGTCCGTCGCGACCGGGACGGGCTGGTAGGGCTCCCCCGTCCAGCACGGCGACGGGACGCGGACGCCGCACGGCGTGATCTCCTGGGCCAGGTCGCGGCGCGGAGTGCCCAGCAACGAGGCCAGCCGCGACAGCACAGAGACGCCCTGGTCGGGCTGTTGGACCAACGTCTCGCGGTCGACGGTGACCACGTGGGTCGCCCGGTTGGTGACGAGCGGGCGACCCATCGCGTCGACGATCTGCCCGCGCGGCGCCGGCACCGCGAACTGCCCCTGGTGCAGCAGGCCCGCCGTCTGCGTCGGCTTGTGCGGGTCGAGCACCTGCACGTAGTACAGCCGTCCGAACAGGGTGAGAACGAGCGAGGTGACGAGTACACCGACGACCTGCAGCCGTCGGACCCGGACGTCAGCCATGGCCGGCCACGGGCAGGCGAAGCACGTCCGAGCGCAGGAACAGCCGCACGACCGGAACGATCAGCACGGCCAACACGAACTCACCGAGCAGCGACGGGAGCAGTCCGCGTACCGCCGCCAGCGCCGTACCACCCGGCTCGCCGACCACGGTGAGCCCCAGCGTGGCCAGTGCTCCCGCGGCCGTACACGCGAGTGCGGCGAGCACGACCTGCGCGATGACCCGACGCCGCGGATCGGCGAGCAGACCGCATCCGATACCGACGCCCAACCAGCACAGGGCGAGCAGCCCGGCGGCGTGCGAGGAACCCAGGTCGGCCACCAGGCCGGTGACGAAGCCCAGCGCCATGCCGGTCCCGGGTCCGGACTCCAGCGCGACCGCAGCGACCAGCACGGCCGGCAGGCTCAACTGCGCGGTCATCGCCGTGGGCGCGACGACCGTGGCCTGCAGCAGCAGGACGGTCAGCACGGCGGCCAGCGTGGCCGCGATGCGCGGCGGCGTCATCGCGTCCCCTGGGCCGCCGGCCCAACTGGCGTCCGATGCGGGCCGGACGCGTCACTGAGCAGGACCCCGACCAGGTCGAGCGCGGTTGGCGACACCGCGGCCCGCACCTGCGCGACCGACGTGCCGTCCGCGGACGTGCGTACCGACGTGATCGTGCCGAGCGCCAGGCCGGCCACATAGGTGGACCGGCCGGCCGGCCCGGTCGCCAACGAGTCGCCGACCTGCAGCGACGCCTTGGGGTCGAGCGGCGACACGCTGAACCCGGCGGTACCGCGGCCGGTCGCCACGGCCAGCTCGCCGGACCGGGTATCGCGCGCGCCGACGCCGGATCCGGGATCGGCCGCGAGCAGCACGACGCAGCTGGTCGCGCTCGCGTGCAGGATCCGCCCGACGAGGCCCACGCCGTCGGTGACGGTCTGTCCTATGTGGACGCCGTTCTTGGTGCCGACGTCCAGGGTCACCGTCCAGTCGAAGCCGGAACCGGGTCCGAGCGCGATCACCCGCGCGGGCAGCACCCGGGACGTTCCGGCGGCGAGGCGCAACCTCGTCAGGGCGGCATCGGTGGTGGCGTCGGCGGACTGCTGATCCAGTCGCGCCTTCAGCTGCGCGTTCTCCTGCCGCAGCCGGGCGATCGTGTCGCGATTCGCCGAGGCGTGCGGCACGCCCTGGAGGAAGCGCCGGGCCGGGCCGAGCGCGCCGTCCGTGCCTCGATAGAGGGCGCCGAGCGTGCCGCGCACCCCGCCGTGCGCGCCGCGCAACCCCGACCCGGTCAGGTCGATAGCCATGAAGCACGCGGCGACCGCGACGAGCACGGCCGCGGCGATCCGCTGACGCTTGGTCAGTCGATGCCGCCGCGTCGGCCGTCGCGGGAAGGTCATGTCACCGTCGGGGGCCGTCGACGACGACCTTCTGCAGCTGGCTGAAGTGCTCGACGACAGTGGCGGTACCGAGCACGACCGAGTCGAGCGGACGTTCGGCGACGAGCACGGGGATGCCGAGCTCGTGCTGCAGCCGCGCGTCGAGCCCGCGCAGCAACGCGCCACCGCCCGTCAGCACCGCGCCCCGCGCGACCAGGTCGCCGGCGAGCTCCGGCGGGCAGTGGTCGAGGGTCGACTTGACCGCGGCGACGATGCGGGCGACGGGGCCGTCCATCGCCTTGCGCAGCGCGTCGCCGGCGACCGTGACGTTGCGCGGCAGGCCGGTGCCGATCTCGCGGCCGCGGATCTCGGCCCGTTTGGCGCCGGCGACCGGGAACGCCGAGCCGACCGCGATCTTGAGCTCCTCGGCCGTGCGCTCACCGATCAGCAGACCGAACTCGGTGCGGATGTGATCGACGATGGCCTCGTCGATGGCGTTGCCGGCCACCCGCAGGCTGGTGCTCGCGACGATGCCACCGAGCGCCAGTACCGCAACCTCGGTGGTGCCGCCGCCGATGTCGATCACCATCGAGCCCGACGCCTGGTTCACCGGCAGCCCGGCGCCGATCGCCGCGGCCATCGGCTCGGCGATGATGTGCACCTTTCGAGCGCCGGCCGCGTACACCGACTCGCTCACCGCGCGCTGCTCGACGCCGGTGATTCCGGACGGCACGCACACCACGACCCGAGGCCCGGTGAACATCGCCGGGCGGTGCAGCACCTTGCGAACGAAATAGCGCAGCATCTCGGCCGTCGCTTCGTAGTCGGCGATCACGCCGTCGCGCATGGGCTTCACCGCGCGGATGTTGCCGGGCGTGCGTCCGATCATCTGCTTGGCGTCGACGCCGACCGCCACGACGGCGTTAGTCGACGTATCGATCGCCACGACCGACGGTTCGTTGAGCAAGATGCCTCGGCCCCGGGCGTACACCAGCGTGTTCGCCGTGCCCAGATCGACCGCGAGATCGCTGCCGAGCACGGTGACACCGCGCTGCCCGCGAGAGAGCAGAGCGAGCGGGGTGAACGCCACCAGCAGAACGCCTTTCCGGATGGGAAGCTGCCTGGCGATCGTATGGTTGTTGCGCCTTCTGACCCGGTTGCGACGCGCGGTTCAGCGACTACTCCTCGGATCCGTCCGACGCTGTCGCTACTACGTATCGGCTCGTCATCCGGAACGCCGCCGGATCCTCGTTGCCGTCCTCGACCAGGGCCAGCAGGTCGGCGCGCAGGGCATCACCCTGGCCGAGCCGGTCGAGCACCGCCAGGCCGGCAACCGCCATCGGGTGGCGGCTCGCGAGATCGAAGTAATCCTTGGCCGACGTCGCGGTGAACGCGAGGCTGTGCTCGTCGACCGTGACGCGCAGTCCGTACGGGGCGAACAAGGCGCTGAGGGCGTCCTGATCGTGCCAGGCGAATCCCGGTGGCGGAGGTGGGGCGCCGACCGCCTTCCGGACTGTGTCGGCCGCCTTGCTGGTCATCCGGATCATCGCGCCGTCGGGCCACCACGCGCTCAAGACGATGCGCCCACCCGGCGCCAGCACGCGGGCCATCTCGGCGGCGGCGGCCTCGGGATCCGGCGCGAAGATCACCGCGAACACCGAGACGACGGCGTCGGCGCTGGAGTCCTCCAGCGGGATGGCCGCCGCATCGCCCGGGAGGAAGGTCACAGCCAGTTGCTCGGCCGCGGCTCGGTCGCGAGCGACGTCGAGCAGCCGCGCCGCCGGATCGACGCCAACCACCTGCGCGCCGCCCCGCGCGGCGAGTAGCGCGGCGTTACCCGTTCCGCAGCCGACATCGAGGACGCGTTCACCGGCCCGCACACGGGCGGCCGCGATGACGACCTCGGCCGCACGCTGCAGCTGCGCGGCCGTTTCCTCGTAATGCCCGGTACCCCAGTCGATCGGTGCGCCCATGGCGGCAGCATAGGCAGCCCCGCTCACGCATGCTTGCCCTTACGGGCGGAGCACCGCGGCGTAGAGGGTCTGGTGGTATTGCGCGGCCGGGTCGGCCGGGGCGGACGAGCGGGCCCACGCAACGTAGAGGCGTCCCTGCGTCGCCGAGCTGCCCGCATAGTCGCCCGGGAACTTCCCGCGCGCCACCGCGGCGTAGTTCAGGTCCGACGGCGGGCCGAGCGAGAGCGGCGCCCCGAAGTGGGCGCCGTCGCGCGAGGAGGACAGCTGCTGCTGCACGTACCGGCCACCCTCGACGGTGGTGTCGCGGGTGCCGTAGGAGACGAACACCTGACCGCGGTACGCGGTGACGTCTACGTTGACGCGGTCCAGGCCCGCCTTGTCGCTGCGGCTGACCAGGATCGGACGCGACCAGTGCCGTCCGTCGAACGACTCGGACAGCTTGACCTGGTCGGGGGTGGCGGAGTCCCAGGCGGTGAACAGGCGGCCCGTCACGGGGTCGGTCGTCGCCGAGGGCAGGCAGCAGCGGATGCCGTCGGGCCCGGGACCCGCGTCGTTGGTGATCAGCACCTCGGAGCTCCACGTCGTGCCGCCGTCGTAGGAGGTGCGCGCAGCCCAGTTGTCGCCGACCGGCGCAGCAGCCGGCGTTGCGGTCGCCTGCGCCGCCGCTTGGACGTCGCCGTGATGCCCGACGTTGCCCTCCGGACCCTCGTCGCCGATGTTGCCGACCCCGTAGTTCAGGTAGGCGTCAGTGATCGTTCCGTTCGGCTGGATCATCGGCTGCGAGTTCTGGGTGCCGACGTTCGTGGCGGAGACGTAGGTCGTGTCACTCCAGTGCTTGCCCTTGTCATCGGACCACCGCAGCGCCTGGGGTGAGGAGACGTAGTTGCCCTGGTCGTCATAGATGAACGGCGTCCAGAACTGGTAGAGCCGGCCGTAGTGCGGGCTGTGCTTGAAGTTGTCGACGACCAGCCAGTTCTTGTCGTCGGAGTAGTTGCAGCTGTCGCTGTAGTGCGCGTACACGGGCGGGCCGAATGTCTTGCCGCCGTCGGTCGAGCGCGACACGGTGACCGCGCTCGGGCAGTCGAGGCTGACCGGCAGGATCGACAGGTAGACGCTGCCGTCCGGCCCCCACGCGACGACCGGGTCCGACGCGCGGTCCCAGATGCCGCCGGCCGCCTTGGTGATGCCGGGCACGGGCGCGTGATGCCACGTCTTGCCGCCGTCGTGCGTCCAGGAGTAGGAGATGTCGACGGCGCCGCCGTCGGGATAGCGACCGTCGTGGGCGGCGGCGACGGCCCAGTCCGGGTTGGTCGGCGAGACCTCGATGTCGGGTTCGACGAGCGTGTCCGGCTCGGAGTACGACTCCGGGGCGATGTCCTGCTCGGCGATCTGCCCGAGATGCAGCACCGTCAGCGTCTGCGGATCCGCTACCGCCGGCGCGGTGGCGATGATCGTGGCCAGGGCTGCGGTGAGCAGCACGATGGGGGTTCGGCGCATGAGAGGTCTCCTCGGCCTGGGGGAACCGAAGAGTGCAGCATCCCACGCCCTGGCCGGTGTGTCAGCGCAGGTCCGGGAACCACAGTTTGATCTCGCGCTCGGCCGATTCGACCGAGTCCGACCCGTGCACGACGTTCTGCACGGCCGACAGCCCCCAGTCGCGACCGAGATCGCCCCGGATCGTGCCCGGCGCGGCCGCCGTGGGCTCGGTGGCCCCGGCCAAGGACCGGAACCCCTCCACCACGCGCTGCCCCTCGGCCACCAGGGCGACGACGGGTCCGGACGCCATGAAATCGACCAGCGGTTGGTAGAACGCCTTGCCGACGTGCTCGGCGTAGTGCTCGGCGAGCAACTCAGGGGTCGGCACACGCAAGTCGAGCGCCACCAGGCGATAGCCCTTCGCCTCGACGCGCCGGATCACCTCACCTGACAGCCCCCGGGCCACACCGTCGGGCTTGACCAGGATCAGGGTGCGTTCAGGCGTCGTCTCAGTCACATCGGCAGCGTATCTAGTGTCCCGCGCCGGAAGTAAGTTGCCCGAGTCCGGTGATCCAGGTGTGCGTTCGCAAGGCGGAGGAGGAAGGCCATACCGCTGTTGTATGGCCGACGACGACAACGCGGCGAGCGTGCGCCTGGGCGCCGGAATCGGGTGACAAACTTTCGGCGCGGGGCACTGGCGTGTCAGGAGACGAGCATTCGGACGCCGCCCGGTGTGCCGATCAGCTCGTGGCGCAGGTTGAGCAGATACAGCCACACGCCGAGAAACAGCACGCCGACGACGAAGAACGCGGGCACCCAGATACCGATCAGCAGGAACGGAACCTGCACCAGCGAACCGAACCCGATCCCCCAGCGACGCCGCAGCACGGTGGCCCCGGCGACCAGGACCGCGGCGAATCCGAGCAGCAGTCCGGTCTTGAGCCCGCCGAGACCGGTCGAGGTCTGCGCGAGAGCCCGGGGCACGAGGAGGACGACGAATGCCTCGAGGCACAGCACCGCGGCCAGCCCCCGACGGGTGGCGCGGTTGGTGTTGTAGCGCCGCGCGGCGAGCTGCTCCTCGGTCAGCTCGACGGGCTCGCTCATGGGGCCCCCAGGAGTGTGCGCGCCTCGCCGGCGGTAATGACCGAGCCGGTAATGAGCACGCCGGATCCGGAGAGCACGCCCTCCTCGTTCTCTTCGGTGAGGCGCACCGCCGCCTCGATCGCGTCGTCGAGGCGTGGCTCGACGGTCACCCGATCCGGGCCGAACACCTGCACCGCCGTCGCGGCCAACTCGTCGGCCGGCACGGCGCGCAGCGACGAATTCTGGGTGATCACGATCTCATCGAGCGCGGGCTCGAGCACCTGCAGTATCGCCGTGGCGTCCTTGTCGCCGAGCATGCTCACCACCCCGACGAGACGGCGAAAGTCGAACTCGTCGCCGATGGCGCTCACGGTGGCCCGCATGCCGTGCGGATTGTGCGCGGCGTCGACGAGCACCGTCGGGGCCACCCGGACGACCTCGAGCCGTCCCGGCGCGCGTACCGATGCGAACACCTCGCGCACGGTCGCGATGTCGAGCGGGCCGGACGCCGCCCCGGCGCCGAAGAACGCCTCGACCGCGGCCAGTGCCAGCCCCGCGTTCTGCGCCTGGAACGCCCCGTGCAGCGGCAGGAAGATCTCGTCGTACGTGCCGCCGAGGCCCTGCAGCGTCAGGACCTGCCCGCCCACGGCGATCCGACGGTCAGTGACGCCGAACTCCGAACCTTCCCGGGCGACGGTGGCCTCGACCTCGGCGGCTCGGCGCAGCAGCGCGGTGGCGGCGTCGTCCTGCTGGGTGGCCAGGATCGCCGTCGCGCCGGGCTTGATGATGCCGGCCTTCTCGGCGGCGATCTCGGCGACGGAGTTGCCCAGCAGTCTCGTGTGATCGAGGTCGATCGGCGTGACGATGGCCACCTCGGCGTCGATGACGTTGGTGGCGTCCCACACGCCCCCCAGTCCCACCTCGACGACCGCCACGTCGACCGGTGCGTCGGCGAAGATCGAATAGGCCAGCGCCACCATCACTTCGAAGAAACTGAGATTGATGTCGAATTGGCCGTCGACCAGGTCGAGGAACGGGACGAGTTCGCGGTAGGCCTCGACGAACGTCCGGGCGCTCACCGGCTCGCCGTCGACGACGATCCGTTCGGTGATCTGCGTCAAGTGCGGGCTGGTGAACCGCCCGGTACGCAGGCCGAAGCCCCGGAGCAGTTCGTCGACCATGCGCGCCGTGCTCGTCTTGCCGTTCGTGCCGGTGAGATGGATCGTCCGGTAGGTGCGCTGCGGGTCGCCCAGCAATTCGACGAGCGCCTCGATGCGCTCCTTGCTGGGGTTCATCCGGCCTTCGCCCCACCGGCCGGTGATGTCGAGTTCGGCCATGCGCAACAGATCCGCGTAACGCTGTGCCTCGGTCACTGCCACGGCGCCCGAGTCTACGGAAGCGTCAGACTGACCCGGTCACAGCCGGCATGATCTCTGCCGAACGTTCCATTGATGGTCGCTTCGGCAGAGATGATCATGGGGCGATTCTCGGCCGCGCGCTAGCCCAATCCGGCCAGCGCGGCCTCGATGCGGACGATGTCGGCCTCGGCGGCGTCGAGCCGGGCGCGGTGCTTCGCGACGACGGCCTCGGGCGCCTTCGCGGTGAACGCCTCGTTGCCGAGCTTGGCCACGTTGACGTCGCGCTCCTTCTGCGCGGCGGCGAGATCCTTGGCGAGGCGGGCCCGCTCGGCGGCCACGTCGATGGCGCCGGACAGGTCGAACTCGATGGTCACGCCGCCGGCCGTGGTCAGGGACGCGGTCGACGTGAAGCCCGAGTCCGCCTCGTCCAGCCGCAGCAGGCTGCGGATCTCGGCCTCGCCCCCGGCCAGCCCGGCCAGCCGGGCCGGCACCCGAGCCGACGGCTTGACGCCCTGGTCGGAGCGGAACCGTCGCACCTCGGTCACGACACTCTGAATCGCCGCGACCGAACGCTCGGCGGCGGCGTCGGCGCGCGACGGATCAGCCACCGGCCACGGCGCGATCACCGCGGACTCGCCGCCGGTGAGCGCCGTCCACAACGTCTCGGTCACGAACGGCGTGATCGGATGCAGCAGTCGCAGCAGGGCGTCGAACACCTCGCCGAGCACCCGCCGGGTGACGTCGGCTCCGGGGCCGGCGAGTGAGATCTTGGCCAGCTCGAGGTACCAGTCGCAGACCTCGTCCCACGCGAAGTGATAGAGCAGGTCGGACGCCTTGGCGAACTCGTACCGCTCGTAGAGCGCGTCGACCTCGGTGATCACCGCCTGCAGCCGCGACACGATCCACGCGTCCGGGCCGGTCAGCTGCGCCGGCAGCGGCCCGTTCACGGTGGCGCCGTTCAGGAGGGCGAACCGGGTCGCGTTCCAGAGCTTGTTGCAGAAGTTACGCGAGCCCTGCACCCACTCCTCGCCGATCGGGACGTCGGTGCCGGGGTTGGCGCCGCGGGCCATGCTGAAGCGCACCGCGTCCGTGCCGTAGGCATCCATCCACTCGAGCGGGTCGACCGTGTTGCCCTTGGACTTGGACATCTTCTTGCCGTACTGGTCGCGGACGAGTCCGTGCAGGACGACGGTGGTGAACGGCACCTCGTCCATCGCATAAAGGCCGAACATCATCATCCGCACGACCCAGAAGAACAGGATGTCGTAGCCGGTGACGAGCACGTCGTTCGGATAGAACCGCTTCAGGTCGGCCGTCTCGTCCGGCCAGCCCAGCGTCGAGAACGGGAACAGCGCGGAGGAGAACCAGGTGTCGAGGACGTCGGGGTCCTGCGTCCAGCCCGGCGGTGGCGTCTCGCCGGGGCCGAGGCAGATCACGTCGTCGTCGGCCGAATACCAGACCGGGATCTGGTGCCCCCACCACAGCTGCCGGCTGATGCACCAGTCGTGCATGTTGTCGACCCAGTCGAAGTAGCGCGGCGCGAGCGAGGCCGGCTCGATGACCACCCGCCCGTCGCGCACCGCGTCGCCGGCGGCCTGGGCGAGCGTGGCCACCCGCACGAACCACTGCAGCGACAGCCGCGGCTCGATCACGGTGTCGCAGCGCGAGCAGTGCCCGACCGAGTGCCGGTAGGGCCGCGTCTCGGCGACGATGCGCATCTCCTCGCGGAGCGCCGCCACCACGGCGCGGCGCGCGTCGAACCGATCGAGTCCCTCGAACGGTCCGGGCACGGTGATGTTGGCGCGCTCGTCCATCATCACGACGTTGGGCAGGTGGTGGCGCTGGCCGATCTCGAAGTCGTTGGGATCGTGCGCCGGGGTGACCTTCACCGCTCCGGTGCCGAACGACGGGTCGACGTGCTCGTCGGCCACGATCGGGATACGCCGGTTGGTCAGCGGCAGCGTCACCGTCTTGCCGATCAGGTGCTGGTACCGCTCATCGTCGGGGTGCACGGCCACCGCCGTGTCGCCCAGCATCGTCTCGGCGCGGGTGGTGGCCACCACCACCGACTCGTCACCATCGCCGTAGCGGATCGAGATCAGCTCGCCGTCGTCCTCGGAGTGGTCGACCTCGATGTCGCTCAACGCGGTGAGGCAGCGCGGACACCAGTTGATGATCCGCTCGGCGCGATAGATCAGGTCGTCGTCGTAGAGCTTCTTGAAGATGGTGCGAACGGCGACCGAGAGGCCTTCGTCCATGGTGAAGCGCTCACGCGTCCAGTCGACGCTGTCGCCGAGCCGGCGCATCTGGCCGAGGATCTTGCCGCCGTACTCTTCCTTCCACTCCCACACCTTGGCGACGAAGTCCGCGCGGGCGTAGTCGTGTTTGCTCTTACCCTCGGTCTCGGCGAGGTGCCGCTCGACGAGCGTCTGGGTCGAGATGCCGGCGTGGTCCATGCCCGGCAGCCACAGCGTGTCGTAGCCCTGCATCCGCTTGCGGCGAATCAGCGCGTCCATCAGCGTGTGCCCGAGCGCGTGGCCGACGTGCAGGCTGCCGGTGACGTTGGGCGGCGGGATGACCATGGCGTACCGCAGCCCGTCGCCGTTGGCGTCGGCGGTGAAGTAGCCACGCTCGACCCATCGCTCGTAAAGCGATGCCTCTACCTCTGCCGGCGCGTACTGCGTCGGCAGGTCAGGGATGGTCGGCGGTCGAGTCACGGTCACGCCTGAATGGTACGGACGGGGCGCACCCGCGTTCAGGCGGATATCGCCGCGCCGCTCAGCGCAGATTGGCAGCTAACCGGGTCGCAACCTTGTCCGGATTGACGGCCCCGCTATCAGCGATCAGAACGAACGCCGCCGAGTGTGCCCCCCGGATGGTCACGATTCCCAACGACGCCGCTCCGGAGCCGGGAAGCGTCACGAGGTGCCCCGGACGGGTCGCCGCGGCTGCGCCCGCGACTGCGTCGAGCTGCGACGCGGTGAGCTGCCGGGCCGCGCTCAGCTTCGGCAACAGCAGGTTGACCGCCGACCCCTCTTGCACGGCAACCAGCGTGAGGGTGAGGTCGGGGCCTGACACCGTGCAGTCGACGCCCGCCCCCTTCGCCTTGGCCAGCGTCGAACTCGTGTCGGCCGACACGGGGGCCGCGGTTCCCTCCAGCGCCTGGTAGTTCCCCGCCTGCGTGCTGGCGGTCCACAGGTAGTCCGGGCACGTGCGCCCGGCCTTCGCGATGTCGTCGATGGTGAAGTGCTTCCCACTCGACCCCGAGCAACCGGCCAGCACCACGACGGCGGCCACCCCGACCCATCCGAACCTGGAGACGTTCACGGCCCGATCATTACAGACGAAAACGACTTGCGCTCAACGCCCACAGATCGATGATCGAGGTCGTGACGCTGACTGTGACGACCGACCCCTCGCAGATCGCCGCCGTTCTCGATCAGCTGGTCGAAGCCGACCCGGTGCGCGCGACGGTGCTCGGCTCGATCGTCGCCGACGTCCGGTCCGGGCGCTCGACGGAGCCGTGGTGCGCCGTGCGCCCCGGTACGGACGCACTGGTGATCCGGTCCGAGCGCCAGTACCCGGCGCTGTTCACCTCCGGCTGGGACGGCGCCGACCTGGCGGCGGCGGTCGATCTCGTTCGAGGGCTACCCGACCTGCGAGGCGTATCCGGACCGGCCGAGATCGTCGAGGTCGCCGCCACGAGGCTCGCCAGGGGTCGCCCCCTGCGCCGGATGGGGTTGCGGCTGTTCCGTCTGGACGGACTGAGGGCACCGACCGATGTTCCCGGCGACGCCCGCGCCGCGACCGGCGCGGATCGCAGCCTGATCGTCGATTGGTACAACGCGTTCAGCCACGAGGCTGACGTCCTGCCCACCGACCTCGGGGAGGCGGCCGACCATGCGCTCCGATCCGGGCGGGTCTGGCTGTGGTTCGACGGCGGTCGACCCGTGTCGCTGGCCGCCCGCCGCGCCGCGCAGGGCGGCAGCTGCCGGCTCGGGCCGGTCTACACCCCACCTGAGCATCGCGGGCAGGGCTACGGCTCGGCCGTCACCGCCGCGGCCACCCGCGAGGTCCTCGACCTGGGCGCGATACCTGTGCTGTTCACCGACCTGGACAACCCGACCTCCAACAAGATCTACCAGCGACTCGGCTACTACGCCGTGGAGGACCGCGTGCAGGTCACCTTCGGCTGAGTCAGTCGCGTAGATCGGTCGGCACCATCACGAACGACACCCGGACGCGGTGCGCGCCGGCGGGACGATCGCTCGCCGAGGTGCGGCGATACCGATCGAGCAGCTCGTCGAACTCCTTGGCCAGCTGCTCGGCCTCGTGGTCAGTCATCCAGCGAGTGCCACTGGCGACCGTCGTGATGTCGCGCCACGGCGGTTGGTCCCGCTCGGCGCTGCTGACCCATCCCAGGACGTCGCGCCGGGTCTGATCGAGCAGCCGCGTCACTACCGTCGATTCGGCGAGGGCGGAGACGCTGGGCTCGGCCGACTCGATCCGCAGACCGCCACCGGCCGCGCGCCACGGACGCTCGCGTCCGTCGTCGGAGGCATCGGCCCGCTCGACGATGCCCCACCTCTCCAGCGCACGCAGGTGATAGCTCATCGCGCTCGGGGACAGTCCGGCCAGCTCGGCGCACTCGGTGGCGGTCAGTTGGCCACCCTCGAAAAGTGCGTCCAGCACCGCCAGCCGAGCCGGATGCGCCAATGCCTTGATGGCTCGCGGGTCGGTGAGCACGACCGGCTCTCGTTCCCGCCGGCCCAGCCGCCTCGCCCGCGCCACGACCTCACGTTACGGGACGCTCGCCGCTGTGACCTCGCTTAGCGTGGCTGCTTCCACCCGCGACCCCCGAGCGCGCATGCTGGGCGGATGGCCAGCCCGAACGGAGCCCCCGTCGTCGTCGCCCGCGGACTCGGACGGATCTACGGCGAGGGCGACACCGCCGTAGAGGCGCTGCGCGATGTCGACGTCGACATCCCGATCGGCCAGATGACGGCCGTCATGGGCCCTTCGGGTTCGGGCAAGTCGACGTTGATGCATATCCTGGCCGGCCTCGACCAACCGACGACCGGCTCGGTGCGCATCGACGGCACCGAGATCACCACGCTCGGGGACACCGACCTGACCAAGCTGCGGCGCAAGCACATCGGCTTCATCTTCCAGTTCTTCAACCTGCTGCCGATGCTCACCGCGCGCGAGAACATGCTGTTGCCGTTGACCATCGCCGGCCAGAAGCCCGAGGAGGAGTGGTTCGACGATCTGGTCGGACGGGTCGGGCTGGGCGATCGGCTGCGGCATCGCCCGGCCGAGCTCTCCGGCGGGCAGCAGCAGCGAGTGGCGATCGCCCGGGCGCTGGTGTCGCGTCCCACGGTCGTGTTCGCCGACGAGCCGACCGGCAATCTCGACTCGACGACGAGCGGCGAGATCCTTGAGCTGATGCGTGCGTCCGTCGAGGCCTACGGGCAGACGACGGTGATGGTCACGCACGATGCCGCGGCGGCGGCCATGGCTGACCGGGTGCTTTTCCTCGCCGACGGGCGCATCGTGCAGGAGCTGCCCCGCTCGAGCCGACACGACATCGTGGCAGCGATCGAAGCCCTCAACGTCCGATGATCGCCTTCGCGCTGCGCGGCCTGCTCGCGCGCAAGCTGCGCACCGTGCTGACCGCGCTGGGCGTGATCCTCGGCGTGGCGCTGATGAGCGGTACGTACGTGCTCACCGACTCGATCAACGACGCCTTCCACTCGATCTTCAGCCAGACCTATCGCAACACCGACGCCGCGATCACCGGCAAGGAGGCGTTCTCGTCCAACGAGAACCCGAGCAGCACCACGCCCTCGTTCGACGCGTCGCTGCTCGCCGAGGTGCAGACGCTGCCGGACGTCCGGGCCGCCTCCGGGGTGGTCACCGGCGACGCGCACCTGATCGACAAGAACGGCAAGGCGATCGGTTTCGGCGGGGCGCCCAATCTCGGTTTCAGCCTGGATCCCGCCCAACCCGACTTCAACGCACTGTCGCTCGTCTCGGGCGCCTGGCCCGGTGCCGCCGAGGTCGTGGTGGACCGATCCACGGCGCAGAAGAAGCATCTCGCCGTCGGGCAGACCATCGGCGTGCAAGCCCGTGGCCCCACCGAGCGGCTGCGAATCTCGGGCATCGTCAAGTTCGGCACGGTGTCCTCGATCGGCGGCGCGACCATCGCCGGGTTCGAGCTGTCGACCGCGCAGCGGCTCTTCGGCAAGCCGGGTCAGCTCGACGAGATCCTGCTCGCCGCGAAGGACGGCGTCTCGTCGCGGCAGCTGATCGCGAGCGTCTCGAAGGTGCTGCCGCGCAACACGCAGGTGCGCACCGGGTCCGAGCAGGCGTCGAAGGACGCGGACAACACGACCGGGTTCGTCTCGTTCCTGCAGACGTTCCTGCTGGCCTTCGGCGGCATCGCGCTGTTCGTCGGGGCGTTCGTCATCGCCAACTCGCTGTCGATCACGATCGCCCAGCGGACCCGCGAGTTCGCCACCCTGCGCACCCTCGGCGCCTCGCGCCGCCAGGTACTGCGGTCGGTGCTGCTCGAGGCGGCGGTCATGGGTGCCGTCGCGGCCGGGACGGGGCTGCTGCTCGGCCTGGGACTCGCAGTCGGGCTGTTCAAGCTGTTCGACGCGACCTCGTTGACGCTGCCCAACAACGGCCTGGTCATGAAGCCGCGCACGATCATCGTCGCGCTCGTCGTGGGCACGCTCATCACCGTGCTGGCCAGCCTGCGCCCGGCCGTTCGCGCGACCCGGGTGCCGCCGATCGCCGCCGTGCGCGAGGGCGCGAGGCTGCCGCCCGGACGCCTGCACCGCTTCCGCGGGCTGGGTGCGGCGCTCACCGTGCTCATCGGGTTCGCCTCCCTGCTCATCGGTCTGTTCGTCCGTGGCCTCAGCACCGGCCCGCTGCTGGCCTTCCTGCTCCTCGGTGCGCTGCTCATGTTTGTCGGGGTGGCCGTCTTCTCCGCCCAGCTCGTGCGTCCGATCGCCGCGGCGGCGAACCCCGTCGCGCGCTGGGCGGTGATCGCGTTCGCCGTGCTCGTCTGGCCGCTCTTCTCGCTGCCGTACTGGTTGCTGCGCTACGGCGCGTGGGGCCCGGGCGCGGTCAGCCGCCGGGTCGGCGCGTTCGTGCTGGGCGGTGTGCTCAACCCTGCGCTCTTGCTCGTCGTCGCGATCATGGCGCTGCGGCGCTGGGTGACGGCCTGGCGTCCGGAGTGGCCGGCCGAGTTCCCCGGAGTACTCACCGAACGGTCGGCCACCACCATCGGTGGCGAGAACAGCCGCCGCGATCCGCAGCGCACCGCCGCCACGGCGGCCGCGCTCATGATCGGCCTCACGCTCGTCACGCTGATGGCCGCCCTCGCCGCGGGAATCATCCGGCCGTTCGAGCACTCGGTCGACAAGATCTTCATCGCCGACTACGCGATCACGTCGCGGAACTCCTTCGACGCGTTCCCGACGAGCGTCACCGACGGCGCGGCGAAGGCCCCCGGCGTCGAGTCGATCGCGAGCGTGCGCACCGGCGATGCTCGCGTCTTCGGCAAGACCATCGTGCTCACGGCGGTCGATCCGCAGACGTCGAACGTGATGCGCCTGGACTGGCGCGACGGCTCACAAGCGACGTTCGGGCAGCTCGGCGCCGACGGGGCGATCACCACCGACAGTTACGCCGAGCGCCATCACCTCGGCATCGGTTCGTCGTTCCGGCTCGAGACGCCCACCGGTGCGGCGATCGCGCTGCGGCTGGCCGGCACGTTCCACGCTGCCTCAGGGGGTTCGCCGTTCGGACCGGTGACGATCTCTACGGCCACGTTCGACCGCAACTACCAGCAGCCGGAGAATCTCTACAGCTTCGTCCGGATGCGGGGCGGCGTCAGCGACGCCAACACCCAGGCGCTCAAAGCTGCCCTGAGCCCGTTCCCCAACGCCAAGGCGGTCACCCGCGGGCAGTTCAAGCACGACCAGATCGCCCCGCTGAAGGCCATCCTCAACGTCCTGTACGTGCTGCTGGCGCTCTCGGTCGTGGTGAGCATCTTCGGCATCGTCAACGCGCTCGTGCTGACCGTTTTCGAGCGCACCCGCGAACTCGGCATGTTGCGCGCGATCGGTATGACCCGCCGCCAGACGCGGCGGATGATCCGGCACGAGAGCGTCATCACCGCGCTGATCGGCGCCCTGCTCGGCATCGTCGTCGGGCTGATCCTGGCCGCGATGCTCAGCGCCCGCATCGACTTCGTCGAGTTCGTCGTGCCCGTGCCGCAGCTGGTCGTGTTCGCTGTCGTGGCCGTGCTCGTCGGTATCTTCGCGGCGATCTTCCCGGCCCGGCGCGCGGCCCGGCTCAAGCCGCTGGACGCCCTGCAATACGAATAGAGCGAACTGCTCGCGCTGCAGGAATCGATGAGCTACTTCTCGTACGCGCGGCTGCGGATTCCTTCGGTCACCAGGTGGCCGCCCAACACTTAGGTGCCGGGCTCAACGCCAGTCCGAGAGCTGGCCGGCGATCGTGTCGAACACGGCCTGCTCGTCCGGCTTGGGGGCGTAGCAGACGATCTCGTCGATGCCCATCGCCCCGAACTGCTCGACCATGACGGCGAACGCGTCCGTTGAGGACCACGGTGATACCGCGCCGTACGCGAGCAGGATCCGGCGCACCTCGCCCGGATCGCGGCCGCGGTCCCGGCACAGGGCGTCCAGCGTCCGCGCACGTTCGGCGGTGTCCCGCGCGAACTCCTCCGCGCCGGCGGTCCCGGGGAAGGTCACCCAGCCCTCGCCGTGCTCGGCCGCCACCGCGAGCGCCTTCGGACCGTTGGCGGCCACGATGATCGGGATGCGGTCCTGCCGCGGCGCCGGCGACACCGCCGCGTCGCGATGCGGGTAGTACTCGCCGTCGTGGTCGGCCGTGTCGCCGGCGAGCAGCCGGTCGACGACGCCGACGAATTCGGCCAGTCGCGCCGCCCGCTCGCGGGGTGCCCAGAACGGCACGCCGGCCATGGCGTGATCCGCGGGCCACAGACCCGAGCCGATTCCCAGGTCGAACCGGCCACCGGACACGTGATCGATGCTGATCGCCTGCTTGGCCAGAACGGTCGGACGCCGGTAGGCCATGTTCGCGATCAGCAACCCGACCCGAATGCTCGAGGTGGTTGCCGCCCACGCGGCGATGATCGTCGGGCCGTCGTGCACGGGCACCTGCGGGTCGCGAGAGTTTCGCAGGTTGTCACCGGTCCAGAGGCTGTCGAAACCAGCCTGCTCAGCGACGCCGGCCCAGTGCGTGGCGTCGTCCCACTTCGCCGGGTTGACCTTGAGGCCGAATCGCATGCCGCCTCCTAGCCGGTCGGAGCGCTGCGGCGAGTGGCCCGGGGCGAACGGCCGCGGGGACGCAGCCGCTCGGTGAGCTCCCCGGCCCCCTGCTGCACGGCGGAGACGGCCGACTCGAGCGAGGAGTTGGTGACCACGATGGCGAGCGCCGCGATCACATCGTTGTTCGGCCCGTACACCGGAGCGGCCACGCACGACACCCCCGGTACGACGTCCTCACGGTCGAACGCGAGGTCGCCCCGCTCGATGGCCTGCCCGGCGGCGGTACTCCACGGCACGATCACCCCGAACCGGTTCGGCATCGGGATCTTCGCGTCCGCCTCGCCGGCCCGGCCCGCGATCACGACCAAACGGTCTCCTCGCGGCACGGCCAGCATCAGCGATCCCCGAGTCTGCTCGCCCACCCGCGGCAACACCGCGGTGGCGGCCCGCCGCAGCTCCGTCGCCGGTTGCCAGCCCGTGCCCAGCTCGAACATGGAGCCACCGATCCGGTACCGGCCCCGGTCGTGCTCGACCGCCTCCACCTGGACGAGCTGGCTCAACAGCCGGTGCGCGGTGCTCTTGGGCACGCCGCTGCGCTGGGCCACCGCGGTGAGGCCCATCGGCCCGTCGGCCCGGCGCAACGTCCACATCAGGCGGAAGGCTCCGCCCAGGACACCTTTCGTGCCACCGAACTCGGGCTCGCCGACCTCACCATCGGCCCAGCTGGACGCCTGATTCTCCGCGCGCATGTACGACTCCCCTACCGTCGACCACCTTGACGTCGACGTTAAAGAAAGAGCCGCGCGGGCGTACCCGTGATCCCACGGGGATTGCCCCCATAAGTGGAAACTCCGGAAGCGTCAGGCGCTTTTCTCGCGGCGTTCGCGCTTGGGTGCCTCACGCGGGACCAGGGTGGGATACACGTGGTCGAGCACGGTCTCGCGAGTGATCAGCACGCGGGCGACGTCCTCGCGGGAGGGCACCTCGTACATCACCGACAGCAGCACTTCTTCCATGATCGCGCGCAGTCCACGGGCACCGGTACCGCGAAGTACGGCCTGGTCGGCGATGGCCTCGAGCGCGTCATCGCTGAAGTCGAGTTCGACGTTGTCGAGTTCGAACAACTTGGCGTACTGCTTGACCAGCGCGTTGCGCGGCTCGGTCAAAATCTGCACGAGCGCGTCTCGGTCGAGCGGGCGCACCGAGGTAATAACAGGTAGCCGGCCGATGAACTCCGGGATAAGCCCGAACTTCATCAGGTCCTCAGGCATGACGTCGGAGAAGACGTCCTGCTGGTCACGCTCGAACTTGGTGCGCAGCTCGGCGCCGAAGCCCAGGCCCTTCTTGCCGATGCGCGCCTCGATGATGGGGTCCAGACCCGCGAAGGCACCGCCGACGATGAACAGCACGTTCGTCGTGTCGATCTGGATGAACTCCTGGTGCGGATGCTTGCGCCCGCCCTGCGGCGGCACGCTGGCCGTCGTCCCTTCCAGGATCTTCAGCAGCGCCTGCTGGACGCCCTCGCCGGACACGTCGCGGGTGATCGACGGGTTCTCGGCCTTGCGGGCGATCTTGTCGACCTCGTCGATGTAGATGATGCCGGTCTCGGCGCGCTTGACGTCGTAATCGGCGGCCTGGATCAGCTTGAGCAGGATGTTCTCGACATCCTCGCCGACGTAGCCGGCCTCGGTGAGTGCCGTGGCATCGGCGATCGCGAACGGGACGTTGAGCATGCGGGCGAGCGTCTGCGCGAGCAGCGTCTTGCCCGAACCGGTCGGGCCGAGAAGCAGGATGTTCGACTTCGCCAGCTCGACGCTCGCATCGGTGCTGCGCGGCTTGCCGTCGGTTCCGGCCTGCACCCGCTTGTAGTGGTTGTACACGGCGACGGCCAGGGTCTTCTTCGCCTGGTCCTGTCCGACCACGTAGCTGTTCAGGAACTCGTAGATCTCGCTGGGCTTGGGCAGCTCGTCGAAGCTGAACTCACTGGTCTCGGCGAGTTCCTCTTCGATGATTTCGTTGCATAGGTCTATGCACTCATCGCAGATGTACACGCCGGGACCGGCGATCAGCTTCTTGACCTGCTTCTGGCTCTTCCCGCAGAAAGAGCACTTCAGCAGGTCACCAGTCTCCCCGACACGTGCCACGGCCTACGGTTTCCCCTCTGGTCGTCTGGCTGTCCCGAGCTCGATACCCAGACCTCGAACGGTACCTGGTACCGGGCCTGAAGTCCCCAGCAAAGCGTCCCCGGCGTGTTCGGAGCGTCTGCAAACGCTTCCGGGGGAGAGCGCATACCCCTGCGATGAGCGTTCGCGCGAAGAGCCCGGCCCGCGCGCGACCGCAGGGACCTTGCGCTCGCGTCTGCGTGCGGCCCGCCGCTCTTTGGCGGGCCCGCGCAGATGGGACCTGGACCGGATAAATCAGTTGGTTATCTTGCGGGTGGTGATGACCTCGTCGACCATGCCGTACTCCTTGGCCTGCTCGGCGGTGAAGATCTTGTCCCGCTCGATGTCGGCCCGCACCGTCTCGATCGACTGGCCGGTGTGGGTGGCCAGGATGCCTTCCATCAGCTCGCGCATCCGCTGGATCTCGCGGGCCTGGATGTCCAGGTCGGAGATCTGCATCGGCCCCTCGGTGCCGCCGGAAGGCTGGTGGATCAAGATCCGCGAGTTGGACAGCGCGAACCGCTTGCCCTTCGTTCCGGCCGCGAGCAGCACCGCGGCCGCCGATGCCGCCTGGCCCATGCAGATCGTCTGGATCTCGGGCCGGACGTACACCATCGTGTCGTAGATCGCGGTCAACGCGGTGAACGAGCCACCGGGTGAGTTGATGTAGATCTGGATGTCGCGATCGGGGTCCGTGGACTCGAGCACGATCAACTGCGCCATCACGTCGTTGGCCACGACGTCGTCGATCGGCGCGCCGAGGAAGATGATGCGCTCCTCGAAGAGCTTGTTGTACGGGTTGGATTCCTTCATCCCGTAGTTCGTGCGCTCGACGAAGGACGGCAGCACGTACCGGGCTGAGGGATTCGAGGGGTTGAACTCGTTCATCGGACTCTCTCTCATTCCGCCGGGACGACGCCGCCGGGGACCTGGCTCGCCCGGGACACGATGTGATCGACGAAGCCGTAGTCCAGCGCCTCCTTGGCGGTGAACCAGCGGTCACGGTCGCCGTCGGCGATGACCTGCTCGACGGACTGGCCGGTGTGCTGCGCGGTGATGTCGGCCATCTCCTGCTTGGTGAGGTTCCACTGCTCGGCCTGGATCTTGATGTCTGACGCTGTACCGCCGAGACCGGCCGAGCCCTGGTGCATGAGGATGCGCGAGTGCGGCAGCGCGTAACGCTTGCCCCGCGCGCCAGCGGTGAGCAGGAACTGCCCCATGGACGCCGCGAGCCCCATCGCCCAGGTGGCGACGTCGCACTCGATAAGTTCCATGGTGTCGAAGATCGCCATGCCCGCGGTGACCGAGCCGCCCGGCGAGTTGATGTAGAGGTTGACGTCGCGCTTGGGGTCCTCGGCTGAGAGCAGCAGCAGCTGCGCGCAGATCTGGTTCGCGATGGCGTCGTCGACGGGCTGGCCGAGGAAGATGATCCGCTCGCGCAGCAGCCGGTCATAGACGGAGTCGTTGAGGTTCATGCCGGCGCCGGGACTACGCATCTCCATGACGCGCAACGGCTGCGGTTCGAAGCGGCTCACGGTACGGACCTTCCTTCAAAGCTCTGGTGTGACTGTCCTTCGAACCTAACGGACCGCGGTGGCCCAGGAGTCCCCGCACCCGCCGTTTTCGCTCACGGCGTGACCGGAGATCGGCTACTCCTCGTCGTCGTCGTCGACAGCTTCGATCATGTCGGGTTCCGCCGCCAGCGCGGACAGGTCGACCTTGTTGCCCGACTCGTCGCTGATCGACGCCGATTCGAGGACACCGGCCAGCGCCTTGTTGCGCCGCACGTCCGACATCAGCGCCGGCAGGTTGCCGCCTTCGACGAGCTGATTCGCGAAGTCCTTCGGCGGCATGTTGTACCGAGCGGCCTGACGCACCAGGTACTCGGTGAGCTCGGCGTCGCGCACCGTCACCTGCTCGGCGTCGGCGATCGCGTCCAGGACGAACTGGGCCCGCACCGACTTCTCGGCGGACTCGCGCAGCTCGGCGTTGAACTCGTCACGAGTCTTGCCCTGGCTCGCGAGCAGCTCGTCGAAGAGGTTGTCGTCGTGGCCGAGGGAATGCACGACGTCGTGCTCGCGGTAGCCGACCTCGGCCTGCACGGCGGACTCGGGTAGCGGGAACTCGGCCGACTCGATCAGCTTCTCGACCAGGCGATCGCGAGCCTGGCTGCCCTGCCCGAGCGCCTTGGCCCGGGTGAGCCGCTCGCGCAGATCCGCACGCAAGTCATCGATGATGTCGAACTCGCTGGCCAACTGGGCGAACTCGTCGTCGGCCGCCGGCAGTTCCTTCGTCTTCACCGAGTTGACGATGACCGTGATGTCGGCCGGGTCGCCGGCGTGGTCGCCCTGGCGCAGCGTCGCCTCGAACGTGACGGTGTCACCGGCCGCCTTGCCGGTGATCGCGGCGTCCAGGCCGTCGATCAGGTCCTCGGTGCCGACCTCGTAGGACAGCCCCTTCGCCGAGCCGCCCTCGACCTCGGCGCCGTCGACCGCGGCCGACAGGTCGATCGAGACGAAGTCGCCCGCCTCGACGGGGCGATCGACGCCGGTGAGCGACGCGAACCGCTCGCGCAGCGCGTCGAGTTGCTCGTCGACCTCGGCGTCGGTGACCGCGATGTCGTCCACCGTTATCTCGATGCCCTTGAGGTCAGGCAGCGTGATCTCCGGCCGGACATCGACCTCGGCGGTGAAGCTCAGCGATTGGCCGTCGTCGAGGTTCGTCACCTCGATCTCGGGCTGGCCCAGCGCGTGCACGCCGCTCTCGAGCACCGCCTCGTTGTACACGCGGGGCAGCGCGTCGTTGACCGCCTCCTCGAGCACCGCCGCCCGGCCGACCCGCTGGTCGATGATGCGCGCCGGCGCCTTGCCCGGCCGGAACCCCGGGATGCGGATCTGGGCGCCGATCTTCTTGTAGGCGGCGTCCAGGTTGGACTTCAGCTCGTCGAAGGGCACCTCGATGGCCAGCTTGACGCGGGTCGGGCCCAGATTCTCGACGGTGCTCTTCACGGTGCTGATCGCTCCTCGGCGGTTCTCGGTTAGGCGGCGTCTGTGCCGGATTTGGGGGTGCACAACTCGGTCGGGGTGGCGGGATTCGAACCCACGGCCCCTCGCTCCCAAAGCGAGTGCGCTACCAAGCTGCGCCACACCCCGTAGCGCTTTTCGGGCGCTGACGGGCCAAGTGTACGGGCGCCGCTCAGCAGTGGCGCGCGGCGAGGTCGCCGAATACAGCGCGGTTGAGATCGAAGGCGATGAGCGCTTCGGCCACCACACGCCGTTGCTCGGCCACGCCGATCGGCATGGCGTCGAGCAGCGCACGGTAGCGATCGCGGAACGGCTTGACCTTGGCGATCCGCTCGAAGGTGTAGAACGCCGTCGGCGCATTCGGATAGGCGCGCTCGAGGGAGCGGCGCAGGATCTGCCCACCGGACAGGTCGCCCAGGTAGCGCACGTAGTGATGCGCGACGAATCCGGCCGGCCAGTCGTCGGAGACGTTCTCGAGGTGAATCACGTAGCGGCGGGTCGCCGCCTCGATTCGCTGCTCGGCGCCGGCGCGCCAGCTCGACCCGAGCAGCCCGCGAAGGTCGCCCTCCAGGGACGGGACGCGCAGCAATTCGTCGGCGACGAATACCCCGGCGACGGGATCGTGGCGCCACTGCTCGCCGACGCGTTCCAATGCCGTGTAGATCGCGTGGTTCTGCACGACGAGCGCCGTGTACGCCGCAATCGGGAGTGATCCGGTGGTCAGCTGCTGGACGAACGCCGAACCTTCGGCGGCCTCGTGCGCGTCGCTGGTGCCGTGGCGCAGTGCCCCCGCGAGTCCGGTGACGTTGGCCTGCGGCACGCGGGTAAGCATGTCAGGCGGCCAGCCGGCAGGCCCGCTCGTAGAGGTGGTTGAGCTCCCGGCGCAGGTCGCAGAACTCCTCGGCCCGCCGGGTCCACGGCAACCGGATCACCACGGGCGACCCGTTCACCTCGGCGAGAAAGTCGATGCCGTCCTGGTCGAGCTCACCGACCCAGGCCGCTGACGCGGTGGGGTGGCCGCCGAGCATGCGGACCATCAGCAGGCTCTCCGTGGCGTGGCTGTCGTTGAGGTGCCAGATGGCGGCGTCCAGGTCGGTGTCCACCAGCCAGTTCGAGCGATCATCCGCGGACATGTCCTCTACACCCTTCGCCGCTAGTAAGGCATGCCTAACCTAAATTGCCTCCCGCGGACGTGTCAACGCCGGCACGCCGAAAGATCACCCGGCCGGCGATTCACACTCGAGTCAGGCGGTAACGTGTGTGCGGCAAGTCGCGGACCGGATCCGGTCACGCGGGCGTAGCTCAATGGCAGAGCCCCAGCCTTCCAAGCTGGCCATGCCGGTTCGATCCCGGTCGCCCGCTCCACGCAAGAATCGCGCTACCAGGCAAGGCAAAGGGCGCCGTCTCCGGTTACGGGAGAGGCGCCCTTCCCGATGGTCGCGAGCCACCGTGGGCCATTAGCGGGCCATTTGCCGGTCGGCACCAGAACTCCCGCCGGGCCGTCATCCGCGTCGTCGTCCTGGTCTGGCCAACTAACCCGATTGTGCAACTCTGGGCCGTCTCAGGCGGCCGAAAGTTGCACAATCGCGGGGAAGGGCTCAGTCGGTCAGCCCGAACGTCATCGTGACCCGGGCGCCGCCGGTCGGCGATCGCTCGATGATCAGATCGCCCCGGGCCGCCGCG
>Ga0137412_10000499_pt1 | contig 27694 bp, 23 predicted proteins | sample CZODoug2_1_16fun_FD_122160 | JGI IMG/M metagenome (GOLD analysis project Ga0137412, IMG submission 122160) | Vadose zone soil fungal communities from Angelo Coast Range Reserve, California, USA - CZODoug2_1_16fungal (Hybrid Assembly) | ecosystem: Environmental > Terrestrial > Soil > Vadose zone...
ACAGACCGCGATGATGCCGCAGATCACCAGTTTAAGCGGTATCCAGTTGGTCCAGCGTGGAAAGAAGTTGGCCATGGGATATCACGCAAATGCGGCTTCGCTGGACAACACCAGCCACCACCACAAATCAATGTTGAAATCGGAGTGCGCTGCGTTCAGACGGTACAAAAAGGTTGAGGTTTCTTCGCCTGAGGGGAAACCATGATTCTATAAATCTGGTTGGCGGTAGCAAAATAAAATTCATCATTCAATTTCATGCCGACAAAAGCGCTCGCCTTTTCCGATACAGAAAAGCAAACAATTGGCAAAACTGATGACGTCAAAAGTTCGGCGGCACGTCAAGCCTGGAAACAAGCCATTGATCTGTGGAGGAAGCTGTCAGCATCACGACTGCAGCGTTCGGTCAGGCATTCCGTGAATCCGGCACGAAAATGGCGATTGGCTTTCTTTCTTGTTGGATTTTTCGTGGGAGCGATGGTGCGCGCCGAAGATGCCGACCTTCTTCTGACGAATGGAAACGTTTACACCGTTACTCAGAAGCAACCGAAGGCCGAAGCGGTCGCGGTAAAGGCCAATCGAATCATTTTCGTTGGCTCAAGTGACGAGGCGAAAAAAATTCATGCTGCGAAGATTATCGATCTTCGCGGTCGCACGGTCGTGCCCGGCTTCACTGATTCGCATTGCCACATTTTCGGGATCGGCGAGCGCGAAATGCAATTGAACCTGGAAGGTACAAATTCGCTTGAAGACTTTCTGGCCAGGGTGAAAGAACGCATCGACAAAACGGGCCCCGGCAAATGGATCACTGGACGCGGCTGGATCGAAACCTTTTGGAAGCCGCCCCAATTTCCAATGCGCCAGGATCTCGACGAGATCGCGCCAAACAATCCTGTATTTCTCACACGCGCGGATGGCCACGCCTCAATTGCTAATTCGGCCGCGCTTAAAATTGCTGAAATTAACAGGAACACGCCGGACCCCTTTGGCGGGCAAATTTTAAAAAACAACGACGAGCCAAACGGAATGCTGCTTGATAAAGCGCAGGACCTTGTCGCAAAAAACATTCCAAAAGATACTCAAGCGGAGCGCGAAGATGCGCTGCTGCGCGGGATCGACCGAGAGGTCAAACTCGGCTGGTGCGAAATTCAGAATGCCGGCAGCTACAAAGAAGATATCGATCTCATCCGGCAAGCATTCGAGGCTGGCAAAATCAAAATTCGATTCGTCAATGCCGTCTATGGTCCCGGCCAGGATGCGCAGAATCTCTTGCGCGAAGGACCCACTATCGACGCGTTCGATCATCATTTCACCCAGCGCACGATCAAAATGCTGTTCGACGGCGCGCTCGGCTCTCGTGGCGCAGCTCTGTTGAAACCGTACAGCGACGCGCCCGAAACTTCAGGTCTTCTCCGGGAAAAACCTGGAGACATTCGACCGATGTTTGAAGAAGCGCTTCGTCGCGGCATCCAGGTGGAAACGCACGCTCTCGGCGACCGGGCTAACCGACTAATTCTCGATCTTTACGCGCAGGCGTTCAAAGGCGTGCCGGCGGACGAACGGAAAATTCGCGAACCACGCTGGCGGATCGAGCACGCTCAGATTGTCGATACAGTCGATATTCCCCGGTTCGCAAAACTTGGCGTGATCCCGTCGATGCAGCCATCGCATGCGATCAGTGATTTGTTTTTTGCTCCGGCTCGGCTTGGAATGGATCGTCTCGCCGGCGCGTATGCGTGGCAAAGCTTCCTCAAGAGCGGCTGCATCATTGCAGGAGGTTCAGACGCGCCAGTCGAACGTGGCGAACCGATGATCGAGTTCTACGCCGCCGTCGCACGCAAAAGCGAGAAGGGTGAATCGGGCACGGGCTGGCATCTCGAGCAGGCCGTTTCGCGTGAAGACGCGTTGAAAATGTTTACGATCTGGTCGGCCTACGCTGCGTTCGAAGAAAAAGAGAAAGGCTCAATCGAAGTCGGCAAGCTTGCTGATTTCACTGTCCTGTCACGAGACATTATGAAAATTCCTGAGCCGGAAATTCTTGAAACGCAGAACGAAATGACCGTGATTGGCGGTGAAATTATTTACTCGCGCTGAGTAACACCAGAAATCCTAACTTTTCATGAACCACCAGCACGCGCATCAGCTCCTGAGAACGAGTCATCCTCGAATGGCGGAGTTAATCGGGCGCTCGCGTCGCTACAACATCACGCCGGCGATTTTAATTCGACCATTCGACGCACTTGCAGAATCGATCGCCTACCAGCAACTGAGCGGCAAAGCCGCGGCCACTATTTTTGGCAGGGTCCGTGCACTCTATCCCAAGAGAAAATGGCTTGATCCCGAACAGCTTCTCGCAACGTCGGATGAAACACTTCGTGCCGCTGGTCTTTCACGCGCAAAAACTGCCGCGTTGAAAGATTTGGCTGCGAAAACAATCGACGGCACCGTGCCATCGGGCCGCGCGCTTATCCGCATGACCGATGATGAGATCATTACGCGCCTGACGACGGTGCGTGGAATTGGCCGATGGACGGTTGAGATGCTTCTTCTTTTCGATCTGGGCCGGCTGGATGTCTGGCCAGTTGACGATTACGGGGTGCGCAAAGGTTTCGCGAAAACTTTCGGTCGACGAAAACTCCCCACTCCAAAACAGCTCATGAAGTTCGGTGAAAAATGGCGTCCGTACCGTTCGGTGGCCGCCTGGTATTTCTGGCGAGCGCTGGACGCGCCGGAGAAGGCGCATCGATTTGATTCGTAATTCGTTGCGTAGTGAATCGTGATTCCTGCGAGCCTGGGCCCACGAATTTCAAGTTAACGAATCTGCGCCGAGCGCCCGTTTAACCTTGCGCTCCGGCGTGCGCCTCATTAGAACGAGCGCATTATGGCGATGATTCATGTTAATCGGGGCGCAACAAGTTTGGGCGCATTTTCCGATGAAGAAGTTCGCGAAGGTCTGCGCACTGGCCGTTTCGTTCCCACGGACATCGGGTGGCGCGAAGGAATGGCAAACTGGCAGCCGCTCTCGCAGTTCACCGAGTTCGGAGCGGCGGCGCCTGGTGCACCGCCTCCGCAGATCAGCGCAGCCGCGACCTCAGAAGCTGTCGCCCCGCGCAGCGGCCTGCCATGGGAGCATCGGCAAGAGCGTGGATTTTTCAACGCGTTCGTCGAGACCCTGGTGATGGTGCTCACGAAACCGGGCGAAGCGTTCGCGGTGATGAAACGCGAAGGCGGTTTAGGTGAGCCGCTCATTTACGCGCTTATCGGCGGGTGTCTCGGCGGCATCGTCTCGCTTCTATTCTCGATGGGGCTGCAGTCCGTCGGTTTCTTTGCCGGTCGCCACGATACATTCGCGGCGATGACAGGGATGGGCGCTGGCTCCGCCGCATTTATAATTCTAATACCCCTGTTCGTTATAATCGCACTGTTCATCGGTAGCGCTATCGTGCATCTCTGTTTGATGATCGTCGGCGGCGCGAATCAATCGTTTGAAACCACTTTCCGCGTTCTCGCTTTCTCTCAAGGCTCCGCCGGTCCTTTGCAGATGATCCCGATTTGTGGCGGACTGATCTCTGGGGTTTGGGCGCTCGTCTGTAACTGCATCGGATTGGCTCGCGCCCATGATACCGACACCGGTCGCGCCGTTCTTGCCGTTTTCCTGCCGCTAATTGTTTGCTGCGGCGGCGTGCTGGTGATTGCGTTGATGTTCGGTGGATTGGGCGCTTGGAGTGCGTCACACCATTGACTTCCCGTTAAAATGCGACTTCGCGTCCGGCGCCTTTCGCCAGGTGAAATCGATCACGAGCTAATCTGGCTAAGCGTCTCGGTTGCATCGCTGGGTCTGGCGGCAGCGTGGCTGACAATTGGTTTGCCATGGCCGCGCTGCATCTTTCATGAGATTACTAGTATGCCATGCGTCACATGCGGCATGACGCGATGCGGTATTCAATTCTTTCACGCTCACTTCCTGGCTGCATTGAAATGGAATCCACTCGTATTCACGGCGCTGTGCGGCGTGACAGCCTTTGATCTTTACGCATTCGCCACGCTCGCAACGCGCGCGCCGCGTTTGCGGATCTGTTTGTATAAGCAAACGGCGAAAACATTCGTGCGGAGCGCGGTCGTCTCGGCGCTCGCGCTAAACTGGACGTATCTCCTATTGCACTGGCGCAATTTTTGAATTGTAGGGCGTCTATGCCAGACGCCGGCATTTCACAGAATGGAGCCGCGGGGACGCGAGCGACATGGACGGGCAGGTTGAAAAACCGAGCGAGCGGGAGCGAAGGAGTCAAACACCACACAGGCGTCGCCACGAAATCTGTGTCCATGTGTCTCCATCTGTGGCTAACTTGGCACCATGAGAATCCTGGTCACAGGGGGAGCTGGTTTCATCGGCTCCCATCTCGTTGAACGCTTGCTCGCCGCCGGGCACACGGTCGCCATCCTCGATGACTTCAACGATTTTTACGATCCGCGAATCAAGCACGCAAACATCGCTGGTTTCGCCAAGGATGTGACCGTTCACCATGTCGACCTCCGAGATGGCGCGTCAGCGCGGAATTTGTTTCATCGCGAAAAATTTGAGGTCATCGCGCATTTGGCCGCTCGCGCCGGCGTTCGACCATCGATTCAGCATCCACAGCTCTACTACGACACCAATGTCACTGGCACATTGCATTTGCTCGAAGCTGCGCGTGCGATGGGCGTTAAAAGATTTATTCTTGCCTCCAGCTCGTCGGTTTATGGCGCCTCGAAGATCGTGCCCTTTTCTGAAGATCAACATCTGACTCAGACGCTCAGTCCGTATGCTGCGACGAAAATTGCCAGTGAATTTCTTTGCTCGACTTACTCACACCTTTACCAGTTGCGCGTAGTGGCGCTCCGTTATTTCACTGTGTACGGTCCACGGCAAAGGCCCGACCTGGCGATTCATCAATTCACCCGGCGCATTCATGCAGGGCAGCCAATCGAGCAATTTGGCAACGGCACCACACGCCGCGATTATACTTACATTGATGATGTAATTCAGGGAACGATGGCCGCGCTTCGATACGAAGGGCCGCACTTCGATATATTTAATCTCGGCGAGAGCGAGACGATTCAGTTGAAAGACTTGATCGTTGCAATCGAAAACGCGCTCGGGAAAAAGGCGAAAATCAATCAGTTACCAGAGCAACCAGGCGACATGCCCCTGACTTGCGCGGATATTTCCAAAGCAAGAAAACTGCTCGGTTACAATCCAACCACCGGGTTTAGCGAGGGACTGCCGAAGTTCATCGATTGGTTTTTGCAAACCCAAAGAACGGCGCGCACGGAGTGACGCGGCCTACCAGCGAAAGGCCATTCACCCCGAGGTAGGGCGGGCAGTCCTCTGCACGCCGTTTCATTCATTTGCCGCTTTGAATACACCTCGAGGTGTTATCATTTCTCAGGCAGCTGTTGTAATCTTCGTCTGTGATTTCGAATCTACCATTCGAGCAACGCGCCTGTTTTATCGCGGGTCAGGCGAAATCGGGCACCACGCTCCTGGTGGCGTTGCTCGATAATCATCCGCAGTTACTCGTGTTGCCGGAAGAAACTGCTTATTTCCCTACCGTTCTTACGAAATATGCGCCGCGCGGCCGTCGCGCGCAGTTTGATTACCTGACCAGACAATCGCTGTCAAATGTGCTCTTCGGCGGGCCATGTAAATGGGGCAAGCGGAACTATGCGACGTTCCCGCGCGAGAAATTCCTGGAGACGTTCGAGCGGACGGCATTCGATCCTGCCAATGCGCAAGAAGATCTGCTCGTGCTAATGGTCAAAGCGTACGCGGGCACTCTGGAGCGTCCGCTCGACTCCATCGGAAGGTGGGTGGAAAAAACTCCAGCTAATCGCAATCACATTCCAGAAATTCTGCGGCGTTTTCCGCACGCGAAAATTCTCGTCACAATGCGCGATCCGCGTGCCATTCTTGCGGCGCAAATCGCGCTGGAGAAAACAAGGCAAACAGGGAGGTTCTCGACCTATTACGTGATCGCCCACTGGCTGGTCGCTGCCCGATTGGCCAGGCGTGTGCGCGATGGTGAAATTCCGGGTTTTGTCGTGCCGTATGAGCGATTGGTCTGCGAACCGGCCCGGACGATGGAAGAGGTTTGTGCTTACCTCGAGATCAATTTCGATCCAGAAACGGTGCTGACACCGACAAAAATGGGCCAGTTTTGGAGCGGAAACTCAGCGGCGCGCATCAACTTTTCGCAGATCAGTCCAGAACCGGCAACGCGGTGGCAGCGGGAACTGTCCGAAGACGAAATTGGATGGGTGGAATGGCACTGCCGCGATCTCATGCCGGAATTCGGCTACGAGCCAAGACTACACGGACGTGAGCTGCGATCATTTGTGCGTCCGATTCGCGGTGAACGCCCGAGAGAATACATAAAGTCGCGCGCCTATTCGTTGCGCGACAGACTGACGAAGCAAGAATGACGAATGGTACGTGGCGAGTCCTTTCATGCTCGTGCTTCGTCATTCCCAATCGTTCGGCTTGCAAACAGCACGATTTAAGCCATACTTCGGCCGAGATGCCGGGAATGTTGTTCGATGTTCCGAGCTTCCGTTTTCTACGACGATCCAGTTTTTTCGATATCGTGATGCGAACTTTTGCATCTTTGCTGCATCGTCGGTTGAGTGCGCGGGCTTGTGATTCAAGAGAAGAGATTTCCCGGTTCGACGAGGCGGAGTTTCCAACGGCGTCGCAGAGTGCCTTGTTTGAATGGGCTCTGGATGATTGGCGCGCTGCGGACGGTGTCCCGAATGCTTTCGGGACGCTCCACCCATATAACAACTGGACTAAACGTAAGGATCAACATGAACTCTTATTCAACTGGGAGACGCTCGCACCGTTCGCGTGGCGGTTCCCGACGCCGCGGCAATGGTCCCGCGCGTCGTCAGCGAGAAGAAGCGAAGGAGCCAAAAAAGACATTCTGGCAGCGGATTGCCGCATTTTTTGGAAATGGCACAACGAAGCCAGAAGCAACCCCGCGCAATGGCGCGCAGCCTTCGCGGCCTGCACGCAAACCTGAACGGATTGAAGTCAGTTCGCCGCGTTTGTACGTCGGTAACTTATCTTTCGACGCGACCGAGAGCGATCTTTTTGAATTGTTCAACGGAGTCGGACACGTTCAAAATGCGGAGGTCGTAAGTTACCGCCATAACCAACGCTCAAAAGGCTTTGCCTTTGTGCAGATGCAAACCATCGATGAAGCGAAGCGCGCCGTGGAAGAATTGCACGACAAGGAATTCCTCGGCCGCAGGTTGGTAGTGAGCGGCGCCAAATCCGGCGAGCACCGCGCGCGCTGACAATCGCGATTATCTCATCGGGAGAGTACGCGCTTTGGACGCGGCTCTCCCGATTCTTTTTTGGGGGCGCATGGTCGCATTTGTCACACAGGTCCCATTGGGCCTGACAAACTTGGACAGTGTGAGGTTCCTATCTTTTGATCTCCAGATACGTTCGCGCCTGGACGTGATTAGTCCCAGGCTGCAATTCTTCGATGCGCATTTGTTTTAAGAACCAGCGGCCTTCGATCTTCTGCGCGGAAACCACTTCGAAACGCTTGGCCAATTGCGCATTCCAATCGTAGCCCTCCATGCGCATCAGCGCGCCGCTCGCCTTGTCTATCCACAATAGCACGTTGGAATACTGCGATTCGCGCGAGGGCGCGCGCAGTTGCAGCTTCCAGCAATTGCGAGTGCGAACATTTTCCTCGCCCAGGACACGCGCGGTCGGCCAGTAGAGAAATTTGAACGCCAGATCCTCATAGGTCACACCGGTGCCGCGAATTTTTTGCTTGAGCTTCGAGGCTGCGAATTGCTCGCTGCCGCCACCGGTCACAAGGTCAAGGCGCGAGCTGTTTTCGCCGAGACGCAATTGTAAAACTTCATCGGGGTTTGCGAATGAATAGCGAATCAGCGGTCCATTTTGGACCAGGTGAAATGGAACCACAATATTATCCTGGCGAAGTTGTCCCTGAAGATCGATTTGCTGTCGCGACTCCATCATCCGCACCGAGGCGAGAATGTCTTTGGCTGACGGCGGAGACTGCGCATGCGCCGCTAAGGGCATCAATAAAGAAACGGCCAAAGCGAAAGGACGAATGACGAATGACGAATGACGAAATAAGGCCGAATGCTCAAATGACGAACGCGTTCCCCCATGCTTTCGGTTCGGCACTTGCGCTTCGAGCTTCGTCATTCTTTCGTCATTCGTCATTCGTGCTTCGTCATTGGACCGCATTTGTTTATTAACAGCTAGCGATTAAAGCTTAGGGGCTGTTTCATTTTCATCGCATGGATCAGTCCATCTTTCATTTTATAAATCAACAATGGACGAGTCCGGCACTTGACTTGTTCATGGCGGCCCTGAGCGATAGCCCTATTTGGGAGCCGCTGTTTATCGCGATTGGAGCGAGCGCGCTCTTACTTGGCGGATTTAGAGCACGTGCGTTCGTCATCTGTCTGGTCTTGTCTCTGCTGATCACGACTCAGGTCACGGGTTTGTTAAAATCCGCGGTGGATCGTCATCGGCCCAAACACGTGGAGAATGTTCGGATGGTACAGTTGCAACGGACGCGTCCGGCCATCCTGACTTTGTTTAAGAAACCGACGATTCGCTTTTCCGATTCGTCCGATCGCAACCGGTCGGGACCTTCGTTTCCATCGGGGCACGTAACCACCAACAGCGTGATTGCTGTTTTTTGCACACTGTTTTATCGACGCCTCGGGTGGCTTTACTGGTTCGTCGCCTTGGCCGTTGGTTATTCTCGAATTTATCTGGGTGCACACTGGCCCAGCGATGTGATCGCCACGTTCTTTCTGGCAGGAGGTGAAACATTGCTCTTGCTCGGCTTGTTTGAATTGATTTGGAGGAGCGCAGGCCGAAAATGGGCGCCGCAGACTTTTGCGCGCCATCCAAGTTTGATTGTAGGGCATGCGTCCCGCTTGCCCTCACCAAGTGCGCAAGCCAGAGGCTCGCGCCACTTCAAATGACCACGACGCGCGCGGTCTGGCTCTTCGTTGCCGCTCTGACGGTGATTCGATTGTCCATGATGGCAACGACCGATCTCGAATTTGACGAGGCGCATTACTGGATGTGGTCGGAACGGCTGGCTCCAGCCTATTTCAGCAAAGGGCCGGGCGTCGCGTTTGCTATTCGTACAAGTACTGCAGTTTTCGGAGCGAACGAATTCGGAGTGCGCTTTTTCAGTCCTTTGCTCGCGGCCGGAACGAGCCTGCTCTTGTTTTATTTCGCGCGCCGATTGGTCAATGCCACCACCGGTCTGTGGATCATCATCGCGTTAAACGTTACGCCCATTTTTAACATTGGCGCTTTCCTGATGACGATTGATGCGCTGTCGATTTTCTTCTGGCTGGCGGCAATGTTCGCTTTCTGGCTTGCGTTAGAAAAAAGTCCGCAATTCTCCTGGTATTGGCCGTTGACCGGACTGCTGATTGGCCTCGGGTTCCTCTCCAAATACACTAACGCGCTGGAGCTCGTTTCGATTGTGTTGGTGCTCGCCCTGGCGCCCCGGTTCAGGCACGAATTCAAGCGTTCCGGATTTTATCTATTGCTTGGCATGTTCGCTGTCTGCACGGTACCGCCGATCGTGTGGAACGCGCAACACGCGTGGGTCACGCTTGCGCATCTGCGATCGCGCGGAGGCATCGAGCACGGCTTTGGTTTGCACCCTGTCGAAGTTTTGTCGTTTATTGGCGAACATTTTCTGGCTTATTCGCCATTCCTATTCCTGGCCTTAGCGTGGGGTGTCATTGGAAGCTGGCGACGGGTGAATCAGCAATTCAAGGTTCTGTTCCTGATGTGGTTTGGGTTACCCGTGTTTCTTTTCTATCTGTTTCTTTCCTTGAACAAGGCTGCGGCACCAAATTGGGATGGGCTCGCCTTCCTCGGTTTTGGACTGCTGGCAGTTTATTATTGGCGGGAGCGTCTCGAGACGAGCGCCCTATTACGCCTCGGCGCGGCCATCGCGATACTGGTTGGATTGACCATGAGTGCGGTGGCCCTCGATACAGACTTGTTGCGCGTGGTTGGATACAAGATGCAGCGAAGCGATCCAAGCAACCGGATGCGCGGTTGGAAAAGCGCTAGCGGCGCGCTGGAAACAATGCGCAATAACCTCGAAACGAAATTGGGCGAGAAACTTTTCCTTATTGCCGATGCCCGCGACCGCGCGTCGGAGATTTCGTTTTATCTCCGCGATAAACGAGTCGAGGGCCCGGGGCATCCGCCGGTTTACATTCCCGAGTCGCAGGACATGGTGAATCAATTCTCATTTTGGCCGCGCTATGATGAATTTATTGAGCTAAAGCCGGGCGCGCCGCGGCCAGAAAGCGAAGTTTATACTGAAGAAAGCGGGATCAATTTGTTCGTTGGACGCGACGCGCTCTTTATTCGAGACGGCCAAAAGCAACACGTGCCGCACAATATCAAAGCCGGCTTTCAATCGACTGAGCTGGTTGGCACGATTCAAGTATCGCGCTACGGGAAACCGCTGCGAACCTGGCAAGTGTTTCTCTGTCGAAATTACCGCACACTTCCATTGTGAACGAGGTGACAAATTCGCCGTCATTCTCCGTGGTCGTGCCGCTTTACAACGAGGAAGCGAACCTGCCGATTTTGCAGGAAGAGTTGCGCGTTGCGTTGAGCGGACTGGATTACGAAATCATTTTTGTCGATGACGGATCAGTCGATCGCACGGCGGCGCGGGTCGAAGCTGCGCCGAATATTCGGCTGATTCGTTTCGAGAAAAATGCCGGGCAAAGCGCCGCTATTTATGCAGGGCTGACAGCGGCGCGCGGCGCGATTGCGGTCATCATTGACGGCGATTTGCAGAATGATCCCGCCGATATTCCGAAACTGCTCGCTGAAATTGCACGCGGTGCAGATCTGGTCTGCGGCTATCGCATCAAGCGGCGGGACACCGTGGCGAAGCGGCTAACCAGCCGGATTGCAAACGCAGTGCGTAGCCGCTACACGAAAGACGGCGTGCGTGACACCGGTTGCACCCTTAAAGCAATGCGACGCGAATGCGTCAGCGCGCTGTTTCCATTCAAGGGCATGCACCGGTTCATTCCCGCTCTGGTCAAAGCGGCCGGGTATCGTCTGGTCGAAATTCCGGTGAACCATCGCCCGCGACGCTTCGGCCAAAGCAAGTACGGTCTCGGCAACCGTGCCTTGCGCGCAACCATCGATATGTTCGGTGTACGCTGGTTGCTGTCCCGGCGATTGAATTACAAAATTCGCCAGAAGATGTGACAGTTGCGACAGATGAGCAATGTGGCAAATCTCGCTTGTCAACGTAGGCGCTCCCGCTAAGCTTGCCCTCCCGTTACCGGGAATCCGCATGTCGTTGGCCAATTTACTTTCTGTCGAGCAAATCATCCCCGAGATGAAAGCGACGGAGCGCTGGGCCGCCATCGTTGAACTGATCGATCTGCTCGTTAGTCTGGGCAAAATCAAAACCGAAGACCGCGATCCCATTCTTGCTTCGCTGAAACAGCGTGAGGAAACAATGAGCACGGGCATTGGATTCGGGATCGCCATTCCACATTGCTCTTCCGACCGGCTCGAGGAAGTAGTCGCTGCGTTTGGAAGATCGACGACAGGCATCGAGTTTGATGCGCTCGACAACGCGCCGGTCAAGTTCGTCGTGCTTTTCATCGTCCCGAAAAATCAATTTCAAACGCATCTGCGGACGCTGGCCTCGATTGCAAAATTTTTGAACGATCGCTCTGTGCGCGAAAGCCTGGCCAGCGCAAAATCTGCCGACGAAATTTTGTCGATCTTTCGCGATCGTTCGTAGTGACGCAGACAATCCTGTCTGCGAAAGTCGGATGAGCAGGCAAGATTGCCTGCGTCACGAAGGCGCTGAAATAATTCGATGGAGACCTTCCAATCACTTCTCGCAAAGAAGCTTTCCGGCGCCCTGGCCGCCGCGGGCTTGCCGGACGCAGGCGAATTAACGCCAGCAACAGACCCGCGCTTCGGCGATTATCAGACAAATGCTGCTCTGGTGCTCGGAAAGCAGCGAGGCGAAAATCCGCGGGAGCTCGCGGAGAAAATCGTCAGTCATCTCAACGTTGGCGACCTTTGCGAAACGCCATTGGTTGCAGGCCCGGGTTTCATTAATTTTATGTTGCGGCCTGGCGCCGTCGCCGAAAAAACCGCCAGCATCCTGGGCGATGAACGACTCGGCGTTGTGGAGACAGAATCGCCGCGGCGCATCGTGATTGATTTCGGATCCCCTAACGTGGCGAAACCGATGCATGTCGGTCACATCCGTAGCACCGTTCTGGGCGACGCGTTGGCGCGGATCGCAACGTTTCTGGGTCACGAAGTGATCCGCGACAATCATATCGGCGACTGGGGAACTCAATTTGGGATGGTCATTTACGGATGGAAGAATCTCCTGGATCAGCGTGCACTTCACCAGGATCCTCTGGCCGAGATTGTCCGGATCTACAAGGAGACGAACGCACTGGCGACCAGCGATCCCCAGGTTCGAGAAGCCTGTCGCCGGGAACTGGTAAAACTCCAGGGCGGCGACAAGGAGAACATCGATATCTGGAACGAGTGCGTCGCCCTTTCCATGCAGGACTTCGAGCACGTATACGACTTGCTCGATATTCATTACGACATCCAGTGCGGCGAAAGTTTTTACAACGACCGGTTGCCAGGCGTAGTCGAACGCCTGCTCAAATCCGGGGTTGCTGAGATCAGCGAGGGCGCGGTTGTCGTTTTTTTTCGCGATGTCCCGGAACTGGCCGACAAGCCGTGCATCGTTCGCAAACGCGACGGCGGATTCAATTACGCCACCACCGACATCGCCACAATCGACTATCGCCTCGACGATTTGAAAGCGGACAGCGTTTGGTACGTGGTTGGCGCTCCGCAGACCCTGCACTTCAAACAAATTTTCGAGATTGCGCGGCGACAAGGATACAAAGCCGATCTTCGCCACATCACGTTTGGCAGCATCCTGGGCGAAGATCGCAAATTGATGAAAACGCGTTCGGGCGAAAACGTGCCATTGCGCGAGCTTCTCGAGGAAGCATGCAGGCGTGCGCGCAAGATTATCGATGAAAAAAATCCAGACCTGAGTGAACCAGAGAAGATCGACGTCGCGCAGAAAATCGGGATCGGTGCGGTCAAATACGCTGATCTGTCACAGTACCGGATGACCGATTACGTTTTTTTTTGGGACAAAATGTTATCCCTCCAGGGAAATACGGCTCCTTATTTGCAGAATGCATATGTGCGAATTCGCTCGATTTTCCGTAAAGCAGGCGAATCTGCGCCGAAGATTGATAAGTTGATTCTCGACAATCCCGCCGAAATCAATCTCGCAAAACGCTTGTGTCAGTTCGCAGAGATCGTTCCCCAAGTGTTAAACGATTTTCGACCGAGCATTCTGGCAAATTATTTGTTCGAGCTCTCGAACAACTTTCACGCATTCTATGAAGTCTGCCCGGTCTTGAAATCGCCGGAACCGGCGCGTAGTTCGCGACTGGCTTTATGCGATCTTACCGCGCGAGTTCTGCATCGCGGTCTCGACTTGTTAGGCATCAAAGTGCCGGAGAAGATGTAGCGGAAAATGACGAAGCACGAAAGCCGAATGACGAATGAATGACGAAGCACGAGTGACTAAGAGCGATAATCACGTCGCGTAGTTTCGGATTTCGTCATTCGTCATTCGGTTTTCGTCATTTGAGATGGTGTCCCGATTCCACATAGCATGACAACGCAGCAGCATCCGCGCATTCCAACCTGCACCTACCGATTGCAATTCAATCGCTGGTTCGCTTTTTCGCAGGCATGCGAGATCGTTCCGTACCTGAGTGCGCTGGGAGTAAGCGACGTGTATGCATCGCCGTATTTTCAAGCGAGCCCCGATAGCCTGCACGGTTACGACATCACCGACCATAACAACCTCAACGCGGCGATCGGCTCGCGCGAAGATTATGATGCCTGGGTCGCGGAGCTGCATGCGCGATCGATGGGACAGGTACTCGACTTTGTCCCGAACCATGTTGGAATCGCGGAGCCGCTCAACGAGTGGTGGATGGACGTGCTGGAAAACGGGCCCAGCTCCAGATTTGCACCCTATTTTGATATCGACTGGCAGCCGTTGAAGTCGGATCTCCGCGACAAGGTTCTGCTACCGATCTTAACCGATCAGTATGGGCGCGTCCTGGAACGCGGTGAGCTGCAAGTGTGCTTCGAAGAGGGAACGCTTTATCTCCTCTATGGCGAGCGCAGACTACCAATCGCTCCGGGGACGTACCGTTATGTTCTGGAAATCGCGTTACAAAATCTCGCCGAACATAAGGAAGAAGACTTCTATGCGGAGCTGCAAAGTATCCTGACGGCGCTCGAATATTTGCCAAAACGCACCGAGACCGATCCAAAACGCATCGCGGAGCGCATTCGTGAAAAGGAAATCATCAAGCGACGGCTGGAACGTCGCTGCGCGGAAGCTCCGCAGGTTCAACAGGCAATCGAAAAAGCGCTTGCCCAGTTCAACGGAGAGCCCGGCGACCCGCGCAGCTTTGATGCGCTGGATAAACTGCTCAACGCGCAGTCTTATCGGCTGGCGTTTTGGCGCGTCGCCGCTGAGGAAATTAATTACCGCCGCTTTTTTGATGTCAACGACCTGGCCGCAATTCGGGTCGAGTTGCCAAAGGTCTTTGACGCCATTCACAGGCTGACTCTCGAGTTGGTGAGCACCGGCGCAGTAACAGCGCTTCGCATCGATCATCCCGACGGTCTTTATCTGCCGCGGGAGTATTTTGAAAAGCTTCAGCAGCGTTGCGCGAAAGCACTCGGGATTGGGTTGCCCAAGGACGGGCGCGCCATTTATATGCTGGCAGAAAAAATCCTCACGGGCTCCGAAACACTACGCAAAGATTGGCGCGTGCACGGCACCACGGGGTACGATTTTGCGAATCAAGTGGCGCAGTTGCTTGTTGATTCCTCAGCAGAAACGTCGATCACAAAAACGTTCCATCGTTTCATTGGTCATTCAGTCCCGTTTGGCCACCTGCTGTATGCAAAAAAACTGCAGGTCATGAAACTATCCCTGGCCAACGACGTCGATGTGCTAGGCAACATGCTCGACCGGCTTTCCGAGCAAAACCGATGGTATCGCGATTTCACGCTCGAGGCACTTTCGCGCGCGGTGCGGGAGACCATCGCTTGCTTTCCCGTTTACCGGACATACCTCGCGCCCGGTCAGCCCGTGAGCGAAGAAGATCGGCAGATTGTTGAGCGCGCGGTCGCCGCGGCGAAACGCCGCAACCCGGCAATGGAAGAATCGACCTTCAATTTTCTACGTGACGTGTTGCTCTTTCGTTTTCCGCCAAACCTCGATGCCAAAGCGCGCGCCGAGCACACGAATTTCGTACTGAAGTTTCAACAGGCCACAGGGCCTATCATGGCAAAGGGGCTGGAGGACACCGTCTTCTACATTTACAACCGGTTGGCGGCGTTGAACGAAGTGGGCGGCGACCCGCAACAGTTTGGGTTAAGCATTGCCGCGTTTCACGAGCGGAACACGGATCGACAGCGCAATTGGCCGGCGACGTTGCTCGCCACTTCGTCCCATGACACTAAACGCAGCGAAGACGTGCGCGCACGAATGGTTGTCATTTCCGAAATCCCGGAGCTCTGGCGACGCTCATTGCAACGATGGCGCGTTTCTAATCGTCGGTGGAAGCGAACGATCAATGACGCCAAAGCGCCCGACGCGAATGAAGAGTACCTGCTTTATCAAACGTTATTGGGGACCTGGCCGATGCAGGCCAACGGCGAACCAGAAACGACGGCAACACCGGATTACACCGAACGAATTCAAGCGTACATGGCCAAGGCGCTTCACGAGGCGAAGATCAACACCAGTTGGATACAACCGAATGAAGAATGGGACGCAGCGATGCGCGATTTCATCGCGAACGTCCTGGATCCATCGCCGCGAAATAAATTCCTTCCGGCGTTCATTCCTGTGGCGAAGGATGTTGCGCGCTTCGGCGCCGTTAATTCGCTTACCCAAACATTGCTTAAGCTGACTTCGCCGGGAGCTCCCGACATTTATCAAGGCAACGAGATTTGGGATTACAGTCTGGTCGACCCCGACAATCGGCGTTCGGTCGATTACAAGCAGCGTCGTGAAATGCTGGAATCGCTCGCAACAGCTAATCCCCGCGATCTTGTGCGCAACTGGGCTGATGGCCGCATCAAGTTGCTTCTAACCCAGCGCGTCTTGCAATTTCGGCGCGAGCATGTCGAGCTTTTCCAGCGGGGAGAATATCTGCCGCTGACGCCGGGCGGAGCATTCGCGGAATCCTGCGTCAGCTTCGCCCGACAGCTTGGGGACCAATGGATTGTTATAATTGCGCCACGACTTTCTTCTCGTGTTGGTTTTCCGCCGATTGCTGAGAGTTGGCAGGACACAACACTGGAAATTCCCGAAACGCTTGCGCTGGAGCACGCGCATGACCTCTTTACCTGTCGCCATGTTCCTGTGCAGGATCGGCGGATAAAACTTGCCGGCGCATTGTCGATCTTGCCCTTCGCCGCTGTCACAAATCTCAGTTGAAGGTGTCTGACACGGACGCCCTACAAAATTTGCGACCATGATTGTAGGGCGTTTCTGTGAGACGCCAGCATTAAGGCGCACCGCGCGAATTTTTAAAAAGATCGACAAGCCACTGCGCAAAGTTGCCAAGATTTATCAGCAAATCCGCGCCGAATCCTGCAAACGTAGTCTGTGGCGATGCCAGAATGAGCATCACGCTGAGCAGCAACAGGTTCATCAAATAGATCACGACGAGCGAGAAGAACGTGCCCTGATCGCTCAGGTCAGTCTGATTTTTCGGGATCATCCAGCACGTAAACGTGAAATGGAACGCCCACGTCGCTCCGATGACAGCGTAAAGCCATCGGCCGTACGGCTGCATATTCACGAAAAGGCTGAGCGCGCCATAGATGGCGATTGCCAGAATGCTGTAGAGCGGAAAAAAATATGGCGCCAGCGCGATCCAAAAGTTGGCCTTGTTGGTAACCACATGCCCGCCGTCACGGCCAACGCGAAACCGGCTCACGCGCCCACCCATTAACCAAACCCAGAGCGCGTGGGTCAATTCGTGTCCGAAGACATAAATGAGGATCGGGCGCGGAAGACCGAAAAATGCGATCAGCCACAGAATTGCCCCCAATGAAAAAAACCAAAATTCTTCGCCCGCCCAAAAGCGCTGCGTCACGGTCGCGCGCGCGAAAGCGGTAAAAAATGTCTGACTGAAAATTGCGCAGATCGGCAACAGGAAAATCGCAAAAACGAATTTCACCCAACGCGTCGGCACTGTGAGCGGATCCGATACCGGAATGAATGTCCGCGCCCGTGCGACGTTGCGCACAACCGTCCTGCCGCGCTTGGGATTGCGCTTTCCGCGATTGTTTGTCGATCTTCTCTTTCTTGCAGCCAAAGTGCACGCAGATTACGCAGATTGACGCAGGCAAATGCAAGGCCGAACCACGGATTGCAGGATTGCGCGGATGTAGAAAAAGCCAAATTAACGCAATGCCGAATGACGAAGGAATGACGAAATCCGAATAACGCTTCGCTTTTTTAAGCACTGTTTCGTCATTTAATCATTCAGACTTCTTTCGTCATTCGTCATTTGTGCTTCGTCATTTGTCACGCTCGTCCCATATAGACGCCCGTGCGGGTGTCGATCTTGATCGTTTCGCCTTCCTTGATAAAGAGCGGGACGTTGATGGTCTTACCGGTTTCCAGAGTTGCCGGCTTTGTCACATTGCTCGCCGTATCGCCTCTCAATCCCTGCGCGGATTCGGTCACCTTCAGGCTCACCGACGCGGGTAGTTCGACCTCCACCGCTTTGCCCTCAGCGTAGAGCACCTGCACGGAAAGATTTTCCACCAGATAATCCTTGGCGTCGCCGATCAGGTTTTCCTGCAAGGTGATGGTGTCGTACGTCTCCGGGTCCATGAAATAATACCCGTTGCGATCCTTATAACTAAATTCGAGCTGTTTTCGCTCGATTTCGACCAACTCCACCTTGTCGGTCGAACCAAAACGAACATCAGCGCTTTTGCCGGTGTTGATGTAACGAATGATCGCCTGGACGAAGGCACGCAAATTTCCGGGAGTGCGATGATGGACTTCGAGCACAATGGCCGCGTTGCCATTGTATTTTATGGCCATTCCTCTGCGAAGATCGTTGGCTGCGGGCATGATTGAAGACGTGATTCGTTAAAGGGCTACATCGTTACAATGGTTGAATCATTGAAGCGCTGAATCGTTGGAACGCTTAACGCGGGGACGCCGAGTTTACACGCGCTCGATGCGCGTGCAACTCTGTCATCCTGAGCGGAGCGAAGGATCTCACATAGGCTGTTTGATCATGCCGAGATGATTTGCCTGTCCCGAAGCTTCATCGGTGGGTGAGGTCCCTCGGTCGCCGCGGCGACCTCGGGATGACAGAGCGAGAGCGCGCTATAGCAATTTCAAACGCGTGAGGTCCTGCGAATCGACGATGCCAACGGGCACGCTGTCGTCATCGACGACGACCAGGTCGTCAATGCGATGACGTTCGAGCAGATTAAGAACCTCAACAGCTAGTTTATCCTTATGCACCGTGACCGGGTTCAACGTCATCAGGTCCGCAACGAGCCGTTCGCCGATCTTTGAATCGAATTGAAAATGCCGCACGAAATCGCCATGGGTGAAAATACCCAGTAACTTCTGATTCTCGTCGGTTACAACGGCAGCGCCGGCACGCACATTAGTCATTGCCTTTAGCACGCCGCGCACTGGTGTATCCGTGGAAACAATCGCCATGGCTTCGCGTGGCCGCATGACCTGGTGCACACGAGTCAGCAGGCTGCGCCCGATCATTCCGCCCGGATGGAACTTCGCGAAATCCTCCTTGTCGAATCCGCGCGCCTCCAGCAACACCATGGCCAGCGCGTCGCCGAGTGCCAGCATCACCGTGGTGCTCGATGTCGGCGCCAGATTCAACGGACACGCTTCCTGTTCGATGTTCACGTCGAGAAACAGATGCGCGTTCTGCGCTAGCATTGATTTCGGATCGCCGCATATGGCGACGATCCGCACTTGAAAACGGGCAATCGCCGGCAGAATCCGGACCATTTCTTCCGTCTCTCCGCTTGCGCTCAAAGCAAGCACCACGTCGCCATCGGCGATTACGCCGAGATCGCCGTGCAACGCGTTTGACGAATCGAGCACCACAGCCGGCGACCCGGTGCTGGTAAGAGTGGCCGCGATCTTTGCTCCGATGTGTCCTGATTTACCGACTCCGACTACAACGATTTTGCCCCGCGCATCGACCGTCTCCTTGATCAGGTCGACGGCTCGGGAGAAATCTTCGCCGAGACGCTCCCGCAACCGCTTGAGCTCAAAAATTTCTATGTCCAGGACACGTCCGGCCTTTTCAATGTAGTCCATCGAAGTATATAATGTGGGCAGACGTTGTGACGGGCAAGAATTTGCGCGCCTCGAACGAAAGGAAAAACATGAAAACATTAATCATCGCAATGCTGGCCGCGCTCGCAACGACTGTGTCGGCACAAGAATTCAGAGCACCACTCGGCCCGCAAAAACCAGTGCGCGCGATGGCCACTCCGCCGCCCCTTTTACAACGGCCAGCAGTCGAGGGGGTAATTCCACGAGGATTTAGCGGCAATCGTAACCCGTTCCAAATGCTCAATCCCTGGGCGCCAGCACGCTACGGCACATGGATAGAGAGCACCTCATTCGATCCGAATCATCCCGGAAAATGGAACGGTATTAAACTCTTCGAGATTATCTTTTGATTTAAGACTTGGTGAGCGCACGCGAAGCGCATGCGCTCACCTGAGAGACGCGTCGGGTCTAATGTCGCGGTCCTATTGTTGGTAACGCACGATTTTTGGCGCTGGCTTTTTCACCTCTAGTTGGGCGCTCACTCTTTGGATTTGCGCGGCCTGTTCTTTAAGCTGCGCTGTGAGCGCGTCCATTCCGTTCTTTTGCTGGGCGATCGTTGACTTCAACTCTGCAATTGTCGCTTGCAACGTCTCAACTTGACGATTGAGCATGGCTTGATGCTGGCCGCCCAGCAGACTAGCTACCGGCACCCTGTTTCCGGCGGCATCGACGGCGTTCGTGCCTAGCTTTCCATCAGCATCGACCCCCACAATCGTGACGGTGCCGAGATCAACGTCCGCACCGAAAATGTTGTCTATATAGCAGCTGTCATCCACCTCGCCAAAAGCAGTGGAGATACCATCCACTTGGACGCCAATTGCAATAATGTTATTACCGGTGGTAATACTTTGCCCGGCTAGACGGCCCACGGCCGTGTTGAAATTACCGGTCGCCTGGAAGAGCGCACCAACCCCGATAGCCGTGTTGCCGTTGCCTTCGTTGTCACGGAGCGCGATACCACCGACGGCCACGTTTAAACTCCCAGTAGTATTGGTGGTGAGCGCGTCAGCACCGATGGCGGTGTTAGAGTCGTCGGTGTTGTTAAAAAGCGCTCGATCACCGATGGCAGTGTTACGGATGCCTTCGGTGTTGTTAAAAAGGGCGAACGCGCCATCGGCTGTGTTTTGGTCTCCGATGGTGTTGCTTAAAAGCGCGCCGGCGCCTGTAGCTGTATTTTCGTTTGCGGTGTTGACAAGAAGTGTGCCGGCGCCGACGCCCGTGTTGAAGCTGGCATCGGCGTTACTTAGGAGCGACAAGAAGCCAAATGCTGAGTTATAAAAACCGCCCGTTAGGCCCGAAAGAGCACCATCGCCTTCCGCCGTGTTGCCTCCGGGTAAAGCCGCATCCGGCGCCTCCGGGCCGACCGCTTGCGCTCCGGGCGAAAGCGCAAAGCACACCAGAATAAGCGGGACGAGAATCAAACCGCGCGGCGAACGCGCGTAGTTCGTCGAATTTCTGAGATTTGCGTAAGAGGATTTGAGTGTGTCGAGGAGTATCTTTTTCATAATCCGCGGATTTTCGCACCGGTGTAAGTTTTTGGGAATACGCAGAATTACGTACGAAATGCTCTTGCATAGCGCTCCCGTTTCCTGTTAAGAAAGCCGACAGGAAGGCTCTATGTCTCACCCAGATCAGCGCAGCCTGCAGGCATTAGCTTCGTTAGCGCTGACACCGCGCGAAGCCGAAGTCCTTTTCTGGATTTCAGAGGGCAAAAGCAATCAAGACATCGGCGTTATTCTCGGCGCAAAGACCGGCACGATCTGCAAGCACGTCGAACACATTTTTGGCAAGCTCAATGTGGAAAATCGCACGGCGGCTGCGGTTATGGCCCTCGAAACGTACCGCTCCGTCGCACTCGCATCTGACACCAAATCTGGTCAACCTTGGGCTGCGGTCGCCAGTCTTATTACAACACAGCTCTGTGCGTTATGTTCGGATAGTCCCGAACTTTGCGGCGAAATCGCGCGTCTGGTGGCGTGAGCCGGATGGTCTGAGGAGCGCACTTGGATTTTAGCTTTTCAGCGTCGTGCGCTGGGGCGTGAAAGGTTCTCAACGGGTTAGCGCTCCTCTTGGGCGAACTGGGCAAAAAACTTTGCTAGCTGCGAACGCACTGCCTGAAACGAGACATGCTCCAGCGCGCGGTGCTCGGATTCGGCCACAATGGCACCGCGTAAATCAGCGTTCTTCAATAAATCGAGCGCCATCGAGGCAATCTCGGTAATCGTCCGGCCCTCTCCGCAAGTTTTTGAAAAAGCAATTCGCTCAATCGCGCCATCGCCACCAACACAGGGAATTCGACAAAGCAGAGCGTCGCCCGCTACCTGGCCGGGCACATGGCTGCGATCCAGTTGCAGGACGATCTTATGCCGGGCCACATCGCGTAGATAATCCGGATACGATTTCCATTTCTCAATTACGTGCAGTTTTTTCTCCGGAATTTTAAGCTCAGCGAGCAAACGTCGCCCTTTATATCCATCCAGATTAACGACAGTGACCGGTTCACCCGTCGCGTCACAAAGCTGACGCGCGACCAGTAGCGCTGCGAGATGATTGCGCGATGGAACGTCCCATTCGCGCGTGCCAACAAAGATTCCAGATTGCTCGTCCGGGGGTAAACAAAAATTCCATCTCTGGTCTTCAACAGGATAAGGGGTCGGAATAAACGCTACCCGCCTCAGGCTCCAACGAGCGCTCTGATAAATTTCCGCAGCTTCCGGAGTCGTAGCGATGCATCCATCCGCTTGCGCCACAATTTTTATGAAACGCGATAATCTGGCGCGATTGGATAATTGTTGGGCGATCTGATGGAGTCCGGTCTCCTTTAGCGAAACAACGACGGTGCGACCGCGTTTCTTTAGATCGGCTAATGCGCGCTCGGAAGCTCGAAAATCGCCGCGCAAAAGCAGAAGCACCGGTGTGTCCTCTGCAATGGCGCGCCGCGTATTATGGTGAAAAGCTCCCTGCGTACAGGCGGCGAAGGCATGGAAGTTGATCGGTGAATGCACACCTTCGCCCGGCGCAGACAGATCGCGAAACTCCTGTTCGGGATCGCGCCCCCTTGGATTGAGAACCGTTAACCGAAAGCTTCCTGCGTCGTGAGACGTCATCGTTTATCGTCCGTTCCGAAGGTCAGTGACGATCGCAAATGACGAAGCTCGAATGTCGAATGACGAAGAAGCCGTGTCCTGACGTCGTCATTTGGACATTCGTTATTCCTTCGGGCTTCGTCATTCGGTTTTCGTCATTTTCCGGTTCGAGAGGGAATTGAGTAGGATGGGAATTTATTCGTCGCTCGATGCCGGCGTTGGCGATTTCAAAAGTGTTTCATCCTCGCCTTCCTGGTCCAGAGGTTTGACTGGAATGGCGCGCCGGATTTCGACCGGTTTCTTATCCTGCTGTTGGACTGGAATGGCTTTTCTGATCTCGGGAGCGGATTCGGCCGTTTGAGTAGCGGCTCCGCTTCCGCTGACGTTCGCCGTTTTCGCTCCGCTATCTCCGCCTGCGCTGCCGGGCTTTTGACTTGCGACTGCGTCAGTTGCTGGCTGCGGCGGAGGCTCAGGTTTCAACGTTGGCTTAAGAGAATTGTAAGGATCCTTATCGGCTAATAACGTTGGACTCCTTACGGCGACTGGCGTGACTTCACGTACGTCTACGGCCAACGCCGCCCGCGGCAAATCGCTCGAAGAAAAGAGACGGGCGAGGCGCGCGCGCGGCTCACCGTGGATATTGCAAGGCTCGGTCGGAACCTGCGATTGGGTGCCAATCTCCATGTAAGTGGTGCGTCGCTGAACCGTATCGCCATTGGCGGTCTTGACGGCGTCATAACATTTGTCGGTGGCGAGCAAGCCGGATCTCGAACAAATCTCAACCTGCTTCAATCCGCCTGACGCGGATGTGGGCTGCTTGATTTCCCGCGGTGGATAGTGATCACCGGCGGCATTCATGATGTCCACCCAAACAGGAAGCGCCAGTTCGCGTCCAAACGCGCCACGATAAATCTTTTGCGGCTTGTCGAAGCCCGCCCAAACGGCACAGGTGAAATTGGAATCGTAGCCGGCAAAAAGCGCATCGGTGAAATCGTAGGCGGTGCCTGTTTTACCTGCGGCGGGAATTTTCTTCAGGCCAAATTGGGTCAAGGCAGCTTTTCCGGTCCCTGATTCAAGCGCGTCTGCGAGGCAGGAATGCACTTCGTAAGCGGTTTCAGGTTTGGTGACCAGCTTCCGGATACTCTCCCGTTTCGCGTCCCAAACCAGAGTTCCGTCCTTTTCCTCGATCCGCTCCAAAATGTGCGACACGTTCGGTCGCCAGCCGCCGTTTGGGAATATCGTGTACGCTAACGCGAGCTCAGCCAAAGTGACCTCGCTGGTCCCGAGAAACGTTGCTGGATAAGGACGAAGCGGGGAATGAATGCCCGCGGCAGCGCAAAGCTGCAGCACTGCATCGATCCCCGCGTCCATTCCAATTCGGACAGTTGCGCCATTTTTTGATTTCGCCAGAGCCTGCCTGGCCGTCATCGCGCCTTCGTAACTATTGTCAGTGCTTTCGGGTCCCCATTCGCCAAGAATTCCCGTTGTGCCACCGATCATCACTGCTCGGTTATCCAGTGGTGAGTCTTCTACCAGCGACCCGGGATACATTCCTTTTTCGAAAGCGGCCGCATAGACAAATGGCAACATCGCAGTCCCGGCAGGCCGGCGAGCTTGCAACGCGCGATCGTATTGGTTGTGCTCGAAATCGCGTCCACCGACCAGCACCAGGATATCGCCCGTTGCATTGTCGAGACCAATGATCGCGCCCTGGAGATACTCAGGTGCAGGCTGGTTAGACATCGTGCCGTTTGACTTGGCCTTCCGAAACGATGCCGCATACTGGATGTAAGTCTGATGATTGTAATCAGAACGCTGTTCGACTCGTTCGAGATTCGTTCGCAAGGAATCTTCGGCAACCTTTTGAAGATCGACATCAATTGTCGTGTGAATCCGGTAGCCTTCGTTGATTGCGCGGTCCCATCCGACGGCTGCGATTACCTGCTGACGAATGTAATCGACTGCATAGGTTTGTCCCTGCGCGTTTTGACGGCTGCCCACAACGATCTCCTGGCCTCGTGCGTTGGCGCATTGTTCGCGACTGATGAACCGCTGGTCGCGCATCCGATCGAGCGCATAGTCGCGCGCTTCGCGTGAGGTCGCGCGATCGGTCCATGGCGACAATCTGTTTGGGCTCTTGATCAGGCCCGCAAGTGTGGCGCATTCTGCCAGCGACATTTCACGGGCCGGCTTGCCAAAGTACCCTCGTGACGCTGCTTCTGCTCCGTACAGTCCGGCGCCGAAATAGATCCGGTTCAGATACAACTCCAGGATTTTCTGTTTGCTGAAGTTATCCTCAATCCGTTGTGCCAGGAAAATCTCGAGCAGTTTGCGGCGGAATGTTTTTTCTTTGAGCGAAAAACTATTCCGCGCCAGTTGCTGTGTAATGGTGCTGGCGCCCTGGCGCACATGGCCAGCCGTCAAATTTTTCAGCGCCGCGCGAATGATTCCGAACGCGTCGTAGCCGTGATGTTGGTAAAATTTTGCGTCCTCAACGGCGACGACCGCGTTGATGAGATCAGGGGGCAACTGGTCGTACGGCACCGTCTCGCGATTCTCGACATAGATTTGGCCGAAGATCTTGCCGTTGCGATCGAGGATCACGCTCGCTGATTCCATTTGTTCGAGCTTGTTTAGCTCGAACGCTTTTGCCTGCGCCTTGAGATCGGCGGCGAGGCTGGAGGTGTAGACTGCCAGAACGACGACGAGAATTGCAAGGATGGCAATCGGCACGTAAAACCACGGTCTCAAATACCAGGGTGGTCGAAAGCGATAGCCTGGTGGAGGCCTCAGGTATGTGGCAGCCGGTTTCAAGAGCCAAGGAATTTAAGAGCGAAACGTCCAACGCTCAACGCCCAACGTTCAACGCTGAATTCAGGGCCGCAGAAGTTGAACGTTAAGCGATGGGCGTTGAGCGTTGAGCGTTGAATACCCAGAACGGAAATCTCGAGCTAATCAGTTTGATTCGCGCCGAAATCGAAAAACGCGGCCAGGTCTCATTCGCCTGGTTCATGGAACAGGCGCTTTACCATCCCGAGCACGGATACTATTCGTCTGGCCGCTGCGCGATTGGCCGGAAAGGTGATTATTTCACTAACGTCAGCATCGGCCCGCTTTTCGGGCAACTGATGCTGGCACAATTCGCTGAGATCTGGGAGCAACTGGGTAAGATCGACAATTTCGTCATTGTTGAGCAGGGCGCGCATGATGGTCAGTTCGCGCGCGACGTTCTCCAATCTGCCCGGGCACGCGCGCCGGAATTCTTCGAAAGTTTGCGCTATCGAATAATCGAGCCATTTGCGATTTTGCGAGAGGGCCAATCGCAGATACTGGAACCATTTCGGGACAAGATTGAATGGCGCAATTCGCTGGAGCCGTTCACCGGTGTCCATTTTTCAAACGAATTACTGGACGCAATGCCAGTACGCTTGATCAGCCGCGGCATGGAAAAGCTTGTCGGCCTTCAAGGCGACCGGTTTGTGTTCATCGAGGGTCCACTATCAAACACGGCGTTTAATCAAGTTGCGCTCGATTGGATCGACAACCTGGCTGCGAACCTGCAGCGAGGCTACGTGGTCGCCATCGACTACGGACATTCGGGCGATGAACTTCAGGGAGACATTCAAGTCCGTGCCCAGCATCGACGTCTCGATTCGCCCTTCGAAAAAATCGGTCACGCGGACATCACGATCCATGTCGATTGGACAAGCATTGCCCATCGCGCGGAAGCAAATGAATTGCGCGTCGCAGGGTTGACTGATCAACATCACTTCCTCACCGGAATCATCTCTACTTGGCCAGATCTCCTGCAAGCTTGCGCCTCAAACTCGACGGCCTTAAGCCGTCGAGCTTTAACCAATGCCGATCGTAAAAACAAACGCGCGCTGCAAACGCTCCTGCATCCCGAAATGCTGGGCCGCGCCTTTCAGGTGCTCGCGCTCGCCAAAAATGTTGATGCGTGCGCGCCACGGCTGGCAGGTTTCAAATTCGCGCATGAACCGTATTCGGCGTTGGGCATCACCCGATAACCAGCCGCAGGCATTCCAACCTCTTTTCACACGCGCGGCTGGTGATTATTAATCGCCAAGTCGATTACGGAACGCACGGATGAGAGGCGGATCTGCTCGCCGTCGGCGAGGAATTGTCACAAGATTGTAACTTGCTACTTGAACCGACAGTCAAGTTGAATGGCAGAGCTTGAGCTCTGCTCGCGCCACGCGCTGTCAGTCCGGAAAATGATGAAACCCGTTTCGAAATCTCGACGAGCCGACCGATTCTCCATCAGTGCACGATTGGTTTGTAGTAGCAAGCAGCAAAGGACCTTATGAAAACTGCGAATCGTTGGGTAATCGCGATCGCAGGAATATTTCTGCAGATCGCGCTCGGCGCCGTGTACGCCTGGAGCGTGTTCCGCATCCCCTTGTCGAAGCAGTTTGGCTGGAGCATTTCGCAGGTCACGTTTACCTTTACCATCAGCATTTTCGTGCTCGGTTTCGCGGCGTTCTTCGGCGGTCTGTGGATGGCGCGGAAAGGTCCGCGGATTGTAGCTTTGACCGGCGCGGTGCTTTATGGCCTGGGCGTCTTTCTGGCGAGCTTCTCGGCGAACAAGCTTTGGTGGCTATATCTTAGTTACGGCTTCATCGGCGGTCTTGGGCTAGGTCTTGGCTACATTGTTCCAGTAGCTGTGCTGGTGAAATGGTTTCCTGACAAGCGGGGCCTTATCACAGGAATTGCGGTTGGTGGTTTCGGCGCTGGCGCGCTAATCACTGCGCCGGTCGCGACACGGCTCATTCAATCGGTCGGCGTCTTAAGTACCTTTGCGTATCTCGGCATCGCCTACTTAATCATCGCGATCATCGCAGCGTTGTTCATGCAAAACCCGCCGGAAGGCTACCAGCCGCCAGGATGGACTCCGAGTGCGAAAGAAACCGCCCAACGCGCAACGCATGACTACGTCTTGGGCGAAGCGCTGAAGCGCTGGCAGTGGTGGGCGCTTTGGCTGATCCTGTTTTTGAACACTTCCGCCGGCATTTCGCTGATTTCGCAGGAAGGGCCTCT
>Ga0137412_10000500_pt1 | contig 27694 bp, 24 predicted proteins | sample CZODoug2_1_16fun_FD_122160 | JGI IMG/M metagenome (GOLD analysis project Ga0137412, IMG submission 122160) | Vadose zone soil fungal communities from Angelo Coast Range Reserve, California, USA - CZODoug2_1_16fungal (Hybrid Assembly) | ecosystem: Environmental > Terrestrial > Soil > Vadose zone...
CGCAGGAGGTCGGTATATGCTTTGATATTTTGAGAAGCTGAGCCCGGCGAGGCATCGGCCTGCCCAACGGACTGCGTCGGTTGCGAGCTATCCTGGGCCAAGACCGTGGGGACAAAAGCCGACAACGCCAGAACCAGCATCCAGGCTGCTTTCTGTTTCTTCATCTCTTATCCTCCGTAGAATCCGCCGATTAACTTCGATCATGCTGCCGTCTGATTTTTACCGACGTGACGACGATTGCGGCCAAGTACTCTCGACAGGATAGGGAGCATTGGCAGGGGGAAGTACTGTCTCTTGCGACAGTTTTACCCTCCTTTCGTACGGGTTCCCCTGGGCTGGGCGTCGGTCACTGCATGGGAGAGCGGCTGGGATTGTGGCGACCGCAATTTTAGAAAAGCCGTAGCGGAATTTAGTAAACGGCGATTGCCGTGGGCATCGCTCTGAAGGGCATTCCGGGCCACGGGTAGGCCGTTGAGTATGAACGGCTAAACAATTTGGCAGGATGGAGCCCCATTCCCTGATATTTTGGCTCGACGACTGCTAATAATGCTAGGTCCCCATCGGGGGTCGGCAGACTAGCCTTGGAGCTGCTTCCAGAACCATTTCCGGGCGGATTATGAGCGACTCGGCGATCGGATCTTTGCTAGCAAGAGGCTTATGCGAGAGAGAGCTGCCGTTATTGAGCGCCGCAGCGAATACTGCGTTCTTGCCTGCACGAAGTGCCTGGCGAGGGACTGGTGTTTGATCGTCTGCGTTCTCGTGCTGGCTGTTGTGTCTGCCCAGGTTTCCTTTGCTGCGCCGACGGCGCCGCCGCTTCCCGTCGGCCTGCCACCGCTGCCGGTCGCGCCGCTGGCATGAATCGTCAGACCGGCGACCTGCCTCCAGTGGGGCCTGGCGAGATTTCGCATTTTCCCGGGCAGGTTGGCACGATTCTCGCGCACGCCGTGTCTGGCGGAATTACTGACGCCGTCCGAATCGACGACACGCATTCGGGCGGCGCCAGCTTGTCCAATGACGTTCAGTCAGTCCTACTGCATGTCAAGGCCGACGGCAAGCCGCACAGCGTCAGCCTGCCTGGCCTGGGCGGCTATCGGATCGTCGAGAGAACCGACAACAACGGCATCGTGCAGATCACCGGGCTGCCAACCAAAGACATCACCGCGACTATGGTGCAGCTGGTCGTGATCGTCGCATCGGTTGCCGGCGCGGCGTTGTTGCTGGCGGCGGTGGCGGGCGCATTCATTGTCCGCCGATCGCTGCGCCCGTTGCGCCGAGTGGCCGGGACCGCAACGCACGTCGCCGAGATGCCGCTGGATCGGGGCGAGGTGGCGCTGTCGGTGCGGGTGCCCGACGCCGATACCGATCCGCGTACCGAGGTGGGTCAGGTCGGCGCCGCGATCAACCGGATGCTCGGCCATGTCGCGGCCGCGCTGAATGCCAGACATGCCAGCGAAATGCGGGTCAGACAATTCGTCGCCGACGCGAGCCATGAATTGCGTACGCCGCTGGCGGCAATTCGTGGATATGCCGAGCTCACCCGGCGAAGTCGCGACGTCGCACCCCCGGATATCGCGCACGCAATGCGGCGGGTCGAGTCGGAGTCGACCCGGATGACCGCGCTGGTCGAGGATCTGCTGCTGCTGGCCAGACTGGACTCCGGCCGCCCGCTGGAGCGCGAGCCGGTCGATCTCGCCCCACTCGTGGTCGACGCGGTGAGCGATGCGCATATCGCCGGCCCGACCAAGGTATGGCAGCTGGATCTGGTCGAACAAGCATGCGTCGTGACCGGCGATGCTGCCCGGCTGCACCAGGCCGTCGCCAACCTGCTCGCCAATGCGCGTGCCCACACCACGACCGGCACCACGGTGACGACGAGCCTGAAACCCGTCCGGGGCGGCCGGATCGAGCTGTCCGTTGTGGACAATGGGCCGGGGATTCCGGAAAACCTGCTGCCGGACGTATTCGAGCGTTTTGCGAGAGGCGATACGTCGCGCTCGCGCGCCGCCGGCAGCACCGGGCTGGGGCTCGCCATCGTGGCCGCCGTGGTCGAGGCACACAACGGATCGGTACGGGTGTCGAGCCGGCCGGGTCGTACCGAATTCGCGATCAGCCTTCCCGTGGCACGAGAGTCCACTGTGGATGCTGTTTCACAGAAGCCGGACAGGGGTCTCACAGTCGCTGGAAAGGTGCGTCACTGAGGGTGGAATCGGCGGCACGTCCGTGCCCACCGATTACAGGAGAGCACCCTCATGACCGACACGATATCTGCGCCAAGGCCAGACGTATCCGCGCCCAGATCGGCGCCACGCAGGTCGATTCCGTTCAGCCGATTTGTGCGCGGCCGGGAGTCGGACCCGCCGTGGGTACGCCCGTCGCTGCTGGGATTGCTGCTCGCGACGGCGGCGCTCTACCTTATTGACCTCGGTTCGTCCGGGTGGGCCAACTCGTTCTATTCCGCCGCCGCACAGGCTGGATCGACCAGCTGGAAGGCATTCTTCTACGGCTCCTCCGACGCGGCGAACTCGATTACAGTCGACAAGCCGCCGGCCTCATTGTGGTTGATGGCCATTTCGGTACGGATATTCGGCCTGCATTCGTGGAGCATCCTGGTGCCGCAGGCACTCGAGGGTGTCGCCTCGGTTGGCGTGTTGTATGCGACGGTGCGTCGCTGGTTCTCGCCAGGCGCGGCGCTGCTTTCCGGAGCGGTGTTGGCGCTGACGCCGGTGGCCGTGCTGATGTTCCGGTTCAACAACCCGGATTCTTTGCTCGTACTGCTGCTGGTGCTGGGTGCATACGCGATCGTGCGGGCCGTCGACACCGGCCGTACCCGCTGGTTGGTACTCGCCGCGACTCTCGTCGGATTCGGCTTTCTGACGAAAATGCTGCAGGCATTTCTTGTGATACCCGCATTTGCACTGGTGTATCTGGTGGCCGGGCCGACGCCGGTACGCCGTCGGATCGGCCAGCTGCTCCTCGCTGGTGTCGCGCTACTGGTATCGGCCGGCTGGTGGGTAGCGATAGTCGAGCTGGTGCCGGCCAGAGATCGCCCGTATATCGGCGGATCGCAGCACAACAGCGAGCTCGAGCTGATCTTTGGATATAACGGCTTCGGCCGCATCACCGGGAATGAATCCGGCAGTGTCGGCGGCGGCGGTCAGACCGGCAGTCGCTGGGGCGCGACCGGCTGGTCACGGCTCTTCGGCAGCGAGATGGGCGGCCAGATCTCGTGGCTGCTGCCGGCCGCGTTAGCGCTGCTGGTAGTCGCGCTGTGGTTGACCCGACGTGCGGTACGCACCGATCGGACCAGGGCCGCAATGCTGCTCTGGGGCGGCTGGCTGCTGATCACCGGAGTCACGTTCAGCTATATGCAGGGGATCGTGCACCCGTATTACACGGTGGCGTTGGCACCGGCGATCGGCGCGATCGTGGGCATCGGCAGCGCCCAGCTGTGGAAGTTGCGGCGCAACCCGGCGGCGAGCATTTCGCTGGCGGCCATCACGCTCGGAACCGCGATCTGGTCCTATGTGCTGCTCGATCGCAGCTCCCAGTGGCTGCCCTGGCTGCGGTACACAATTCTGATCGGCGGCATTATCGCCGCCGGGCTGCTGCTGACGTCGGGGTACCTGACCCGGCGGCTGGCAACGATTGTGGCCTCGGCCGCGCTGATCGTGACCCTGGCCGGCCCGACGGCGTATTCGATACAGACGGCGAGCACGGCGCACACCGGCGCAATCCCGTCGGCCGGACCAACTGTCTCCTCGGGCTTCGGGCCGGGCGGCGGGCGCGGCGGTGGGCCGGGTGGCACCGGAGGCGCCCAGGGCGGCGGCTTCGGCGGCGGTCGCGGCATCACCGGTGGCACCCAAGGCACTCCCGGTCAGCAGGGCACGCCGCCGACGCAAGGCGGGGCGACCGGCGGGACCGGCGGGACCACCGGCCGAGCGGGCGGTGATGGCGGCGGCGGTGGCATGAGCGGTCTGCTCAACGGCACCACCCCGAGTGCCGCACTAGTGAGCCGGCTGACCCAGAATGCGTCGTCCTACACCTGGATTGCCGCCACGGTCGGGGCGAACAACGCCGCCGGATACCAGCTGGCGACCAATCACTCGGTGATGCCGATCGGCGGCTTCAACGGCACCGATCCATCGCCGACCCTGGCCCAATTCGAGAAGTATGTGAGCGAGGGCAAGATTCACTACTTCATCGCGGCCGGCACCGGCGGCAGCAGCAGTGGCAGCACCGGGACGATCGCGTCGTGGGTGGCCAGCCACTTCACCGCGATCACGGTCGGCGGAACCACGATCTACGACCTGACAGCCAGCTCGTAACAGCCCCGGCGCACCGGAGCCAATGTCACATTCGTACGCTCTACGCGTACCGATGTGACATTGGCTCCATCGTCGTGCGGCCGGTAACCCACTCCGGGTTCGCCCACTCGTACTGAAAGCAACCTTTACCGGACTCACAGCGTGCACACAGCAAGCACACACGGCACTGATAGCTCCGCTCGGCAGAGTCTCGCTTATGACGCTAACGACCCCACAACGTGAGCCGGGTTCGCTTGTCGAGCCCGGCCAATCCAGCCCCATCCTGGACGTTGTCGTGCCGGTTTACAACGAGGAAATAGATCTGGAGCCGTGCGTACGTCGGCTGCGGGACTACCTGACGGAGCGTTTTCCGTACCCTTTTCGGATCACGATTGCCGACAACGCGAGCACCGACTCGACGTTGGAGATCGCCGCCCAGCTGCAGCGGGAGCTGCCCGAGGTGGTCGTGCTGCATCTCGACCAGAAAGGCCGTGGGCGGGCGCTGCACGCGGCGTGGTCCGCGTCCGACGCCCGGATCCTGTCCTATGTGGACGTCGACCTGTCGACCGATCTCGCCGCACTGCTCCCGTTGGTTGCGCCGCTGATCTCCGGGCACTCCGATCTGGCCATCGGGTCGCGGCTATCGCGGGGCTCACGGGTCGTCCGCGGGGCGAAACGCGAGATCATTTCGCGCTGCTACAACTTTCTCTTGCACGGTGCGCTCGCGGCTCGTTTCTCCGATGCGCAGTGCGGTTTCAAGGCGATCCGCAAGGATATCGCGGACCGCCTGTTGCCGCTGGTCGAGGACAACGAATGGTTTTTCGACACCGAGCTGCTGGTCATCGCGGAGCGGGCCGGACTGCGCATTCACGAGGTCCCGGTGGACTGGGTCGACGACCCCGACAGCCGGGTGGACATTGTGGCGACCGCGCTGGCGGATCTGCGAGGGGTAATGCGTTTGCTGCGTTCGTTCGCCCGCGGCCGGATTCCGCTCACGGCGCTCCGTGGTCAGCTCGGCCGGGCGCCGCTCGGTGCGGACGGCAAGCCCGGGATCATCGCTCAGCTCGTTCGGTTCGGCTGCATCGGCGTGGTCTCCACCGTTGCCTACCTGGTGCTATACGTGCTGCTGCGCGGCTCGATCGGCGCGCAGCCGGCGAATTTCCTTGCCCTGCTGCTCACCGCGATCGGCAATACCGCCGCGAATCGCCGACTCACGTTCGGCGTCACCGGCCGGGACGGCGCCGGCCGGCATCAACTGCAGGGCCTGGTGGCGTTCGGCATCGGTCTGGGCCTCACCAGCGGCTCGCTGGCGGCGCTGCACGCCACCGATCACTCGCCGAGCCGGGTGATGGAGCTGACCATGCTCGTCCTGGCCAACCTGGTGGCTACCGCATTGCGTTTCGCATTGTTGCGCTGGTGGGTATTCCGGCCGCGCACCGCTCAAGCCTGAAACCAAATCTCTTACCACTTGGAGCAACTCGACAATGAGCATGTCCATCCCGGTGGCGGCCAGACCGGACCGCATCGACACGGACCACCCGCGCTCGTACCGAATTCTGCGCGGCAACCCGCAGGATCCGGCGTGGACCCGCCCCGCATTGTTGATCCTGTTGGCCGGCACGGCGGCCCTGTATTTGGCCAATCTCGGTGCGTCCGGCATGGGAAACGACTTTTACGCTGCCGCGGTGCAGGCCGGTACGAAAAGCTGGCGGGCATTTCTGTTCGGTTCGTTCGACTCGTCGAATTTCATTACCGTCGACAAGCCGCCGGCGTCGTTGTGGGTGATGGAGCTCTCCGGCCGGATATTCGGATTCTCCAGCTGGAGCATGTTGGTACCGCAGGCACTCGAGGGTGTTGCGACCGTCGCGCTTTTGTACGCGACGGTACGCCGCTGGTTCGGCTCGGTCGCCGGTCTGCTTGCCGGGCTGGTCCTGGCGTTGACTCCGGTCGCGGTGGTGATGTTCCGATTCAACAACCCCGACGCGCTGCTGGTGCTGCTGCTCGTACTGGCCGCGTATTGCGTGGTGCGGGCCCTGGAGGCGGGCAGCACCTGGTGGCTGATAGCGGCCGGCTCGGCGGTGGGCTTCGGCTTTCTCACCAAAATGCTGCAGGCTTTTCTGGTCGTACCGGCGTTCGGTCTGGTCTATCTCATCGCGGCACCGACCCCGTTGCGCCGGCGCATTCTGCAATTGCTCGCGTCCGGGCTGGCCATTGTTGTGTCGGCCGGCTGGTGGATCGCGATTGTTGAGCTGACCCCGGCCGGAAGTCGGCCGTACGTAGGCGGTTCTACGAACAACAACATTCTGCAGCTGGTGTGGGGTTACAACGGGCTCGGTCGGCTTACCGGCTCGGAGGGCGGCGGTCGAGGCGGCGGCGGATTCGGCGGCGCCAATCTCGAGCAACTCCAGGAATTGGCGCGGGCCGAAGGGTTCGGCGATATCGCTGCGCCCGGTGGTCGCGGCGGCGGTGGTATCGGCGGCGGCTTTGGCGGCGCGACCGGGATTACCCGGATGTTCAGCGACACGTTCGGTGGGGAGATCAGCTGGCTGCTTCCGGCCTCGCTTCTCGGTTTCGTGGCCATGTTGTGGCTGAGCCGGCGTGCTCCGCGCACCAGCCGGACCCGGGCGGCGATGATCCTCTGGGGCGGTTGGCTGCTCGTCACCGGACTGGTTTTCAGCTTTATGAATGGAATTATTCATCAGTACTACACGGTCGCGATGGCGCCCGCGATCGCGGCCCTGATCGGGATCACGGTGTCGCTGCTGTGGCAGCATCGCGACCAATGGCTCTCGCGGGTGTTGCTGGCGGCCATGGTCGCCGGGAGTGCCGCCTGGGGATACGTATTGCTGGACCGGACGCCGAATTGGCATCCATGGTTGCGGGTTGCGATTGTCGTGGTGGCGGGGATCGGCGCGCTCGCGCTGCTGATTCCCGGCATCCGGCGGGTCGGGATTGTCGTCGCGATCGTTGCGCTGGTCGGTGGTCTCGGCAGCTCGGGTGCGTTTGCCGCGGCGACGGCATCGGTGGCACACGACGGCGCCACACCGACGTCCGGACCGAGTAGTGCGGGTGGCCGCGGTGGTTTCGGCGGTGGTGCCCGAATGTTCCCCGGCCAGCAATCGGGAGGCAAGGCACCCACCGGTCAGCCGACGCGCGTCGGCGGGCCGGGTGCGCAGACCGCAAACGCGGCTCTGGTCAAGCTGCTCAAGGCGACCGACACGAAATGGGCGGCGGCCACCGACGGGGCCAACAGCGCGTCCCCGGTGGAGCTGGCCAGCGGCAAGGCGATCATGGCGATCGGCGGCTTCTCCGGCAGCGATCCGGCTCCGACGCTGGCGCAGTTCAAGGCCTACGTTGCGGCGGGCCAGGTGCGCTACTACATCGCCGGTGGCGGTTTCGGTGGGGGTGGTGCCTTCGGCGGCGGGCAGGCACCGACGGGTGGCCAGGCACCGACCGGCGGGGAGGCACCGACCGGCGGTCGGGGTGCGTTCGGCGTGCGGGGCGGGACCGGTGAGCAGGGCGCGACCGGGACGCAGCCGTCAACGGGCGGTGCTCAGCGCGGCAACAGCGAGATCAGCAGCTGGGTCGAGTCGAACTACACCGCGATCACGGTCGGCGGCGAAACCGTTTACGACCTGAGCAAGCCGAAATCCGGCAGCTGACCCACCCGCTACCCGATCGAAGTGCGCTTTACCGTGCCGCCAGCCGCCGCTGGCGCGGTAGGGCGCACTTTGATCGGTGGGTGGGCACGGCCGAGCGGCGTGCTCGCGCGACTACCATCTGCTTTGTGGGATATGACACGTGAACGCGCCGTACGTCCTGCGAGTCATGTTCTCTATGACATTGACGAGGAAAGTAGCGGTCTGCGCCGGTGCCGCCGCGGCAGCCGCCTTGTTGGCCACCGTCCCGGCCGCAGCCACGACCACGACGAAGGCAACCGGCTCGATCCCGACCGGCTTCACCCCGTCCTCCACCGCGTGGCAGACCGCCAGCCACGGCTGGGTCCTCGGCTACACGAAGAAACAAGCGAGCTGGCATGCGGGCCTGTTCGAGACGGTCGACGCAGGCGCGCACTGGCGGGCCCGCCCGGCGCCGCCGATGCCCTTGCCCGACAACCACAACCAGGTCAAGCTGTCGCTGCTCGGCGGCCTCGGCCTGGCGGTGAGCGACGGCACCGACATCGTGGCCAGCCCAAATAACGGCGTGCACTGGTCGACGGTGACGCTCAATGGCCTTCCGGCGAATCATTACATTGCCCGAATTGCGGCCGAGAATGGCCGGCTCTTCGTGGTGGCGACCAGTCAGGGCAAGGTCAACGCCGTTCAGCTGTATTCCGGATTTGCCTTCGGCCGCACATTGACGCCAGTTAAGGGAATCGGAGCGACTGGGTCGTTCGTCTACGGCGACGTTAATGCGTCTGGTGACGTGCAGGTCAGTATGGGCGCCGACTATGCCAGTGGCAACTATTGGATATCCCACGATGGTGTGCATTTCCGTGCCGCGTCCGCGCCCTGCACCACCGATACGGTGCCGTCGTTGAGCGCCGGCCCCAGCAACGGTCGGGTCTTCGCGGTATGTACCTACGACCCGGGTTGGAGCAAGTCGGGCAAGCAGATGATGGTCGCACCGGCGCTGGGTAAGCCCTTCGTCGGTACGAGTCAGGCGCCGGAGGCCGGCTTCACCATGGGCTTTGCCGTTAGCGGCCAGGGTGCCACGATCGCGGCCACCGGTAACGGCTACAACTACCTGTACGGGTCGTTCGACGGCGGCACAAGCTGGCGGTCGACATTGACGATCTCGCCGGACCAGTCGTGGTCGGATCTGGCATTTCCCGAGGCGAACGACGGCTTCGCGTTGGCGGGCGCGCCGGACACCGACGCGGGCGCGACGATTTACCGCACGACCAACGGCGGGCAGACCTGGGCTCCGTTGCGGCTCTCCTAGGAACGGATACCGGGAGCGGTCTCGGGGTCGCTCCCGGTCAGCCCACGGAGGGGCGGGCCTGCGGGCACTTGCCGCGGTCGGGGGCCCGGGTGGCAGGATCGGCGTAGTACCAGTGACGAAGGGAAGCTGATGAGCGGGCAAGCACAGATCGGCGTGACCGGGTTGGCCGTGATGGGCCGCAACCTGGCCCGTAACTTCGCCAGGCACGGCTACGCGGTGGCGCTGCACAACCGGACCGCCAGCCGGATGCACAGCCTGGTCGAGGAGTTCGGTCACGAGGGCACGTTCATCGGCTCGGAGTCGCTGACCGACTTCGTTGCCTCGCTGGAGCGACCCCGGCGGATCATCATCATGGTGCAGGCCGGGCCGGGCACCGACGCGGTGATCGAGCAGCTGGTGCCGCTGGTCGAGCCGGGCGACAGCATCGTCGACTGCGGCAATGCGCATTTCGCCGACACCCGGCGGCGGGAAAAGGCGCTGGCCGAGCGCGGCATCCACTTCGTCGGCGCGGGTGTGTCCGGCGGCGAGGAGGGCGCGCTCGAGGGTCCGAGCATCATGCCCGGCGGCCCGGCCGAGTCCTACAAAACGCTCGGCCCGATGCTGGAAACCATTGCCGCGCAGGTCGACGGGACGCCGTGCTGCGTGCATGTCGGCCCGGACGGTGCTGGCCATTTCGTGAAGATGGTGCACAACGGCATTGAGTACGCCGATATGCAGCTCATCGCCGAGGCGTATGACCTGCTGCGCACCGTTCTTGACGCGTCGCCGGCGGAATTGGCAGATATCTTCCGGCAGTGGAATGAGGGCGATCTCGAGTCATTCCTGATCGAGACGACCGCCGAGGTGCTCGGCCATGTCGACGCCGAGACCGGCAGGCCGTTCGTCGATGTCGTGGTCGACGAAGCAGAGCAAAAAGGCACCGGCCGCTGGACCGTGCAAAGCGCGCTGGATCTCGGCGTACCGGTAACCGGTATTGCGGAGGCAACATTTGCCCGCGCGTTGTCGGCGCACCCGGAGCAGCGAGCGGCGGCGCGCGGGACGCTGCCCGGTCCGGACGGCAAGATCGATGTCGGTGACCGCACCGAATTCATCGAGCATGTACGGCGGGCTTTGTATGCCTCAAAGGTGGTGGCGTACGCGCAGGGTTTCGATCAGATCGCCGCCGCCAGCGCGGAATATGGCTGGAATGTGGATCGCGGCGCGATGGCGACGATCTGGCGTGGTGGCTGCATTATCCGGGCCCGTTTCCTGAATCGCATTCGCGAGGCGTACGCCGAGAATGCCGAGCTCCCGTCGCTTTTGGTGGCACCGTACTTCCGGGACGCGGTCGCCGATGGACAGGAGAGCTGGCGTCTGGTGGTGGCAACCGCCGCCCAGGCCGGAATTCCGACGCCGGCGTTCTCCTCATCACTGGCCTATTACGACGGGCTCCGCGCCGACCGGCTGCCGGCCGCGCTGGTGCAGGGTTTGCGCGATTTCTTCGGCGCGCATACGTATCGGCGGGTGGACAAGGAAGGCACGTACCACACCTTGTGGGGCGGCGACCGCGCCGAGGTCCAGCCGTAGTGGCGGCTATCCGGGTCCGGGGTCACGGCCTTCCCGACGGCGAATTCATCGATCTTTATGCCGACGGCGATCGCTGGACCACCGATCCGGTGCCCGGTGCCGAGCTGGTGGCCGAGGGTTGGCTGGTGCCCGGGCTCGTCGACGCGCACACCCATCCCGGGGCGGAGCAGCCGGGTCAGCCGATGGACGAGGAGCTGCTGCGGGCTCAGCTGCATCAGCACGTCGACGCCGGGGTCACGCTCATTCGTTCGCCCGGGCTGCCCGGTGAGCCGCCGTCGTGGTTCGGCGCGGATCCGGAGCTGCCGCGGGTCCGGCACGCCGGACCGTGGTTGGCGCAGCACGGCCAGTTCTTCGACGGGTGGGGTCGGCGCGTCGATCACGCCGACCTGCCGGCGGTGGCCGCGGCGCAGGCGGGCCGCACCGGCTGGGCCAAGATCATCGCGGACTGGGGCCCCGACGACGAGGTGGTCCCGGTCGAGGTATTGACCGCGGTTGTGCTGGCGGTACACGAGGCCGGCGGCCGGCTCGCCGTACATACCCAGAACGCGGCCGGTGGTGCCGCCGCGGTGGCCGCCGGAGTCGACTCGGTGGAGCACGGGATGCACCTCGACCCGGAGTTGCTCTCGCGCATGGCCGAGCAGGGAACCGCGCTGACCCCGACCCTGTCGCCGTTCGTGGGTGCGTTGCCGCGGGCGCGGGAACGGCCGGACAGTCCGGGCAAGGAATGGTTCGTACGCGGTGCCGAGGCCCACGGACCGCTGGCCGCCGCCGCTGCCGAGGCCGGGGTGCGCGTACTGGCCGGCACGGATTCGGTGCCGCACGGCCGGATCATCGACGAGGTGCAGGCGCTGGCCGATGCCGGGTTGCGGCCGCACGACGCGTTGGCCGCGGGCTCCTGGGCCGCTCGGGAGTATCTCGGGTTGCCCGGATTGGAGCCGGAAGCGCCGGCCGATGCGGTTGTCTACGCCGAGGATCCGCGATCGGACCTGCGCCGGCTGGCCGAACCGGTGGCCGTGGTCCTGCGTGGCCGGCGGGTGCGCTGAGGCTCCACGATCACCCGGCCCACCGGCACAATCGTCAGTGGCGGATGAATTGGAACATGCCGGCGCCTTTGTGCAGCGGTTGCGGCTCCCCGGTAAAGCGGTGAGCGCCGACGCCCCAGATTTCGGTCGGCGGAGATATCCACAGTCGGTCGAATGTGCGTTGCTCGAACCACTGGCAAATCTGTGGAAAGAGATCGTGTTCACCACGCCCGCGGGTCCAGATCACCGATCCGCCGGTACGGACGAGGGAGCGGGACACGTCGATGGTCCGCTCGATATCCTCGTCGGTGATATTGCCGAAAATGCCACAGAGCAGCACGATATCGGCCGGTGCGAGGTCAGCGTAATGGTCGATCAGCGCGGCGTCGGCGGTAATGACCTCGATCTGGCCGGCTCCGGCCATTTCCGCATTACGCCTTGCGGCGGCGGTATTGCGCTCGTCGAGCTCCACCAGTCGCGCGCTCACGTCGGCCCGGCGCGGATGCACCGCCAGCGGCTCGATGAGATCCCGGCCCTGGCCGGCGCAGACGCTGATGGCCCGCAGCGGGCCGGGTGCGGCCGTGTCGAGAGCGGCCCTGACCTGGCCTTGCACCGCGCGCAGCCGCTGCGCCAGTCCGGAGTTCGGATCGTCGTAGTGGTCGTGCCATGCGTACCAATCCATAGACTTGACCTTATCGTTGGAAGAACCGAGGAGGACTGTCGTGCGCATTGTCGTTATCGGTGGCACCGGCCACATCGGTAGCTATTTGGTGCCGCGGTTGGTGACTGCCGGCCATGACGTCACCGTGCTGAGTCGGGGGGAGCGGGAGCCCTACCACGCGGATGCCGGCTGGCAGCGGGTCCGGCGGGTGTCGGTGGATCGGGCGGCCGAGGATGCGGCCGGGACCTTTGGCAAACGGATTGCTGATGTCGATGCCGACGTGGTGATCGATCTCGTGTGCTTCACGCGGGATAGTGCACGGCAGTTGGCCGAAGCACTGCGCGGGCGCACCGGACAACTGGTCCACTGTGGAACGATCTGGGTGCATGGACCGTCGGCCGAGGTTCCGATTGACGAAACGGCCCCACGCCGGCCCTTTGGTGACTACGGCGTGCAGAAGGCAGAGATCGAGCGGTATTTGCTCGCCGAGTCCGCGCGTGGCGGCGTGCCGGTCACGATCCTGCATCCCGGCCATATCAGCGGTCCGGGCTGGGTGCCGATCAACCCGGCCGGCAACCTCGACCTCGATGTCTTTTCGGCGCTCGCTCAGGGGCATGAATTGGCATTGCCGAATTTCGGCCTGGAAACATTGCATCACGTCCATGCCGACGACGTGGCGCAGGCGTTCCAGCAGGCCTTGACCCGCCGCAGTGTGGCGATCGGCGAAAGCTTCCATGTCGTCTCGCCGCGCGCGATATCACTGCGTGGGTACGCCGAGGCCGTTGCGTCCTGGTTTGGTCAAGAGGCTCGGCTCCGGTTTTCTCCGTTCGAAGAATGGAAAGCAGGGCGCTCGGAGTCGGCCGCGCGGGCCACCTATGACCATATTGCACACAGCCCGAGCGTGAGCATCGCCAAAGCCCAGCAGTTGCTGGATTATCACCCCCGATATGGCTCGCTGCAGACCGTTCGCGAAGCACTCGCGTGGCTGGTAGCCGCCGGCCGGGTCGACACCGGCGGCCGCCCGCTGAGCCCGGCCTAACCGGCTGTCCAGGTCCGGTCGCGGAATTAACCGCGCGGCAATGCGCCCGTTATCCATTCTGGCTTGACTTCGTACGTTCCTAACGGCGCGTACGGAGGACGAATTGACCGACGACGAACTCGATACGCTGATAACGACGCGTTTAGCGCTTTCCGGTATAGATCTTACGCAGCTGCCGGTTTCGCCGGATCCGGTAACGGGTGCGCCGACCCGCGAACAGGCAATGGAGTCGTTACGCACGTTTCTCGCCGGCCCGAAAACCAGCGGCACCCGCGCCGGCGGGGTGGTCGGCTCGATCAACGGCTGGCATCCGCCCGCAGCTGATAATGCGCTTGCCCAACAGCAGAGCATTCCGCTGGAGTACCCGTCGATAACCGTTGCCTGGACCGACGGGAAGCTCAGCTGATGGCGGACCTGGCCCGGCGTAGCTTCCTGACCGGATCGGCCGCCGTCGCTGCCACGGCGGCAATTGCGTCCAAGGCCGGTCCGGCTAATGCCGCTACGCGAACGGCGCCGCGAATTCCGGACGTGACCGTACGCAGTGCGGCACAGGACGACCCGACCGAGGCCACACTCGCCGAGGCGGCGGTGCTATTGCGCTCGCGCCGGCTTTCCGCTGTCGAGCTGGTGCGGGCGCACCTGGACCGGATCGACGAATTCGAGTCCACCTACCAGGCATTTGTCACGGTGCTCGCCGACGAGGCTTTGGCGGCGGCAAAGGCGGCCGACCGCAATCGCGGCCGAGGCGGACCGCTGGCCGGAATTCCGCTGTGTATCAAGGACAACTACTTCACCGAAGGCGTGCGTACCACCGCCAACTCGTTCATCTTCGCCGATTTCGTTCCGCCTTACGACGCGACATCGGTCGCCCGGCTGAAATCGGCTGGCGGGATTGTGATCGGTAAGGGACAGATGGGCCCGCTGGCAACCACCCGGGCGACCACGCCGAATGGCACGATCACCACGGTGAATGCCTGGACGCCGGCCGATCCGTCGGTGGATCCGGGCGGCTCGTCCACCGGGCCGGCCTGCTCGGTCGCCGGCCGACTGGCCACCTCGTCGATCGGCACCCAGACCGGCGGCAGCATTGTGCTCCCGTCCAACCAGCAGAATCTCACCGGTTTGAAGCCCACAATGGGCCGTACGTCTATTCACGGCGTGATCCCGCTATCGTTCACCAGGGATCACTCCGGCCCGCTGGCCCGTGATGCGCTGGACGCGGCGATCATGTTAACCGTAATGGCCGGCCCGGACCCGCAGGATCCCCGTACCTTAGGCCTTCCGGCATTGCCGGATCTCATTACGGCGGCGCTGCCGGTGCGGCAGCACGGCCGGGTCCGGCTGCGTCGGCCGACCACAATTGGCGTACCGCCGGACTTCTTCACCGGTGTTTCGGCCGACGTTGCGGCGCTTCGGCACGCTTTCCTCGATACGCTCGCGAAGATATCCGGAGCGCGGGTCGTATCCGTGGCCTATCCCGACGACTGGTCGCTGATGACCACTGCGTTCAATAACGTCAGGCTAGCCGAGCGTACCGAGCCATTTCGTCCATGGATGCGGCAGGATCTGACCCTGTTCGGCGTGTCGCTGTTGAGTTGGCTGCAGGGTTTTCTGCTGTCCGGCGACGAATGGATTACCGGGCAACGCGCCAAAGACCACCTGCTATCCGAGGTTAGGACCGGCATCTTCGGCCAGTGTGACGTTGTGCTGCAGACCGGCCCGGTGCCCTTCGATATTCTCGGCCTGCCCGAGCTGGCATTCCCGATCGGCTTTACCAAGAGCGGTACGGAGACAATTCCGGCCGGCACAATACTCGGTGGCCAGGCATATCACGAGGATCGACTGCTCGAGGTCGCCGCGGCGTATCAGGCGGTCACCGACTGGCATCAGCGGCGTCCGGCGGATCCGGTGCAGGCGGCGGCCCGAGCGGCCGTCCCCCGGCCGCGGATTGACGCGGTGACCGCGGCGGCCAGCAGCCAGTGATGTCGTAGGCTCGGTTCGTATCGACCGAGACGACACCGGGGCGGCAAGTGATGGGCGCGGACGTCGAGCTGACCATTGACCGAGTGCGGACAGCGGCCGACCGGCTGGCCGGGGTGGCGCACCGGACACCGGTCGTGACCAGTCGGGCGCTGGATGAGCTGGCCGGCGCGACCGTTTTCTTGAAAGCGGAAAACCTGCAGCGCATCGGCGCGTTCAAATTCCGTGGCGCGTACAACAAGATCGCGAGCCTGCCGCAAAGCCTGCGGGAGAGAGGCGTGCTCGCTTGGTCGTCGGGAAATCACGCGCAGGCGGTTGCATTGGCAGCGCGGCTGCACGGTATTTCGGCGACGATCGTGATGCCGCACGATTCACCCGCGATCAAGGTGTCCGCGACGCTGGGATACGGCGCGGAAATCGTCAAGTACGACCGCTTTAGCGAGAGCCGAGAGGAAATCGGCTCGGCGCTGGCCCGGGACAAGGGATATACGGTCGTTCCGCCGTACGACGACTGGGATGTCATGGCGGGACAGGGCACGGTGGCGCTCGAGCTGATCGAGGATGCCGGGCCACTGGACGTGATACTCGCGCCGGTGGGTGGCGGTGGGCTGATCGCCGGCTGCGGCGTGGCCGCCCGGGCGCTGCTGCCCGATATCACGATTGTCGGGGCGGAGCCGGCCGCCGGCGACGATACGGCCCGGTCGTTGGCCAGCGGTGAGAGGGTGCGCATTCCGGTGCCGCGGACCATTGCCGACGGACAAGGCGCGACCGAGCCCGGTGAGCTGACCTTTGCGGTAAATCGGCGGCAGATCGACGACATTGTGCTCGTCGACGACGCGGCGATTGTGGCCGCGATGACGCTGCTTTTCGAGCGGCTGAAGCTGGTGGTCGAGCCGTCCGGCGCCAGTGCGGTCGCCGCGTTGCTGACCCGGCCGGAATTGTTTGCCGGAAAGCGGGTTGGCGTCATTATCTCCGGCGGCAATATCGGCGCCGCCCAATTCGCGAACCTGATCGCCGGCTAAATCCGCACACTCTCCGGCCCGCCCGATTTCATGATCGACATCGAGCTGTGGCTGCCATAGCAACCACCAGACGATGTCGATCATGGCCGGTGCCGCCGCGGTGTCGAGCAGAGCGCACTTCGATCGATGGCGGGGCGGTAATTACGCCGGGGCGGAGGCGAGGGCCTTTTGAATTGCCTCCAGCAGCGCCTGCCCGGACTCGGCGGTCAGCTCGACCGCGACCCGGGCGGATGGGCCCTTGCCCGGATTGATGAAGTCGATATTCAGCGTGTGCTCATCCAGCGCATGCACGGGATGGTCAAAGTAGACTGTGGCCTCGCTCAGCCGAAACCAGCCGTCGGCGCCTTTCCCGCTGCCGGTTACCGAAATCTTCTCGGTCGCGTACGTGCACATGTCATCCGTCCTTAAGATAACGGCCGTAGAATTCGGTGATCCGTTCCCAGCCGTCGACCGCGGCCGCCGGACGATACGCGGGCCGGTCGGTGGAAAAGAAGGCGTGACCGGCGTCGTCGTAGGTATGGAACTCATATGTTTTGCCGTGCTGCTTGAGGATTTCCTCGAGCTGCGCGGTCTCCGCGGGCGAGGGGTGTGAGTCATCGGCGCCGAACAGCCCGAGCAACGGGCAGGTCAGATTTCCGATGCGGTCACCGATTTGCGTCGTCCGTACCGGGAATCCGGCCGGCGGCTCGCCCACCACAAACGCGCCATAGCAATCGACGGCCGCATCCAACTGCAGGCTGCACGCGGCGAGCACGCTCTGCCGACCGCCCGAGCAATAGCCGATAACGCCGACCTTTCCATTCGACGACGGCAGCCCCCGCAGATACTCGGCGGCGGCCCCGACATCACCGACGAGCCGCTCGTCCGGAACGCCTCCGGCGGCCCGCGTTGCCGCGGCGGCATCGTCCGGCGCCGCTCCGGGTGCCTCGCGATAATGCAGGTTGGGACAGATCGCCGAATAGCCCATGGTGGCGAAACGTCTAACGATTTCTTTTGTCGGGGCGTCGTAGCCGGGCATGTGGTGAATAACCACAACGCCGCCGCGGCTGCCCTCGTCCAGCGGCAGCGCCACATATGCCTCGATTGAGTCGCCGCCGTGACCGGATATGGTAACGGTCTCGGCGCGGATCGCATCGCTCATCGTGCTCTCCTCCGATCGTCTGTCCAACCCTAACTCCAGGCGCCGCCGGTGATACAAGCGGTGTCTGATGTGGCCACACCGCGCGGGCCCGAGCGGGAGCGTCGTAGGATCGAAGCCGGTCGCTATCACGCCGGTGCCACGGTGGGCAATGGTTAGGAGCGGTGAGCATGACGTCAGCAGCCACGGTCGAGTCACCCGATGCGCGTGAGATCAAGGTGGTCGACGCCGTGCCCAAGGGCCTCTACATCGGCGGTGCCTGGCGTCCCGCTGCCGGCGGCGCGACCTTCGGGGTCGAGGATCCCTCGACCGGCGCCCAACTGTGCGAGGTAGCCGACGCGAGCCCCGCCGACGGCGTGGCGGCGCTGGATGCGGCGGTCGCCGCCCAACCGGGCTGGGGCGCGACCGCGCCACGCGAACGCGGTGAGATCCTGCGCCGCGCGTACGAGCTGCTGATCTCCCGTCAAGAGGATCTGGCGCTGCTCATGACCCTCGAAATGGGCAAGCCGCTCGCCGAATCGCGAGGCGAGATCGCATATGCCGCCGAATTCTTTCGGTGGTTTTCCGAGGAAGCGGTACGGATCGAGGGCGGCTATTCGATTTCGCCTGATGGCAAGAGCCGATTTCTGGTGATGCGGCAGCCGGTCGGGCCGTGCCTACTCATAACGCCGTGGAATTTCCCGATGGCGATGGGTACCCGCAAGATCGGCCCGGCAATCGCGGCCGGCTGCACAATGGTGATGAAGCCGGCCGACGCCACCCCATTGTCGATGTTGGCGCTCGCCGAGGTTCTCGCCGAGGCCGGGCTTCCCGGCGGCGTGCTCAACGTGGTCCCGACGATTCAAGCCGGACCGGTGATGGAGCCGCTCATCCGCGACGGGCGGGCCCGCAAATTGTCGTTCACCGGATCCACCGGCGTCGGCCGCAAGCTACTCGAGCAGGCATCGAGCCACGTGTTGCGTACGTCGATGGAGTTGGGCGGCAACGCACCGTTCCTCGTCTTCGCCGACGCGGATCTCGACGCCGCAGTGGAGGGCGCATTGTTGGCGAAAATGCGCAATGTGGGGGAGGCCTGCACGGCCGCCAACCGGTTTTATGTCCATGCCGATGTCGCGGTCGAATTCGGCGACCGGCTGGCCAAGCGCATGGCGGCATTGCGGCTCGGCCGGGGGAGCGCGGACGGCGTACAGGTTGGCCCGCTGATCAATGCCGCCGGGCGGGACAAGGTCGCCGGCCTGGTTACGGATGCGGTGCAGCACGGGGCCAAGGTGGTCATCGGCGGGTCGGCGGTCGATCGACCCGGCTATTTCTACGCACCGACCGTGCTGACCGATGTGCCGCTGGACGCCCGGATGGCCCGGGAGGAAATCTTCGGGCCGGTCGCGCCGATTACCGTTTTCCACGACGAGGACGAGGCGGTCGCCGACGCCAACAGCACCGAATTCGGGCTGATGGCCTACGTGTTCACCCGGGATATGGCGCGAGCGCTGCGAGTATGCGAGCGGCTGGAAAGTGGCATGGTAGGACTGAACTCGGGGCTGGTGTCCAATCCGGCCGCGCCGTTCGGCGGTGTCAAAGAGTCGGGGATCGGCCGCGAGGGCGGCCGGATCGGGATTGATGAGTTCCTTGAGGTCAAGTACGTGGGTTTCCCGGCGCCATAAATGCCTGCGACTCCTCGTCGGTCAGCAGTCGTGATCTGATCAGGAATCGGTTGCCCGTAGGGGCTTCCAGTGAGAAGCCGCCACCTCGACCCGGTACGACATCGACGGTCAAATGGGTGTGTTTCCAGTACTCGAACTGCGCCTTCGACATCCACATCGGCACCGGCTCGGCGGCGCCAATATCCAGCTCACCCAGGAACTCGTCGGCGTCGCCGGTCAGGAACTCACCGGCTGGGTAACACATTGGCGAGCTGCCGTCGCAGCAGCCGCCCGACTGATGGAACATCAGCGGGCCGTGCTCGGCCCGAAGGCCGCGGAGCAATTCCGCGGCCTTCGGCGTCACCGCGATGCGACTGAGCATCAGAAGAAGCCCAGTTTCTTCGGTGAGTAGCTGACCAGCAGATTCTTGGTCTGCTGGTAGTGATCCAGCATGGAACGGTGATTTTCCCGACCGATACCCGAACCCTTGTATCCGCCGAATGCCGCGTGCGCCGGATAGGCGTGATAGCAGTTTGTCCACACCCGACCGGCCTGAATACCACGGCCGAGGCGGTATGCGGTGTTGATGTCGCGTGACCATACGCCGGCACCGAGGCCGTAGAGCGTGTCGTTCGCGATCTTCAGCGCATCGTCTGTGTCGTCGAACTTCGTCACCGAGACGACCGGCCCGAATATTTCTTCCTGGAAGATCCGCATGCTGTTGTCGCCCTCGAAAATCGTGGGGGTGACGTAATAGCCATCCGACAGGTCGCCGCCGAGGTTGACCCGTTCGCCGCCGATCACCACGCGGGCGCCTTCAGCCTTGCCGATGTCGATATAGGAGAGAATCTTTTCCAGCTGATCATTGCTGGCCTGGGCGCCCACCATCGTCTCGGTGTCGAGTGGGTTGCCCTGGACGATCGCCTTGGTGCGCTCGGTCGCGTCGGCCAGGAAACTGTCGTAGATCGAGGACTGGATCAACGCCCGGCTGGGGCAGGTGCAGACCTCGCCCTGGTTCAGCGCGAACATCGTAAAGCCCTCGAGTGATTTGTCGTAGAAATCGTCCTTCGCGGCGGCAACATCGGCGAAGAAGATATTCGGGCTCTTGCCGCCCAGCTCGAGCGTCACCGGAATGATGTTCTGGCTGGCGTACTGCATGATCAGTCGGCCGGTGGTGGTCTCGCCGGTGAATGCGATCTTGCGGATTCGGTTGCTGGATGCCAGCGGCTTACCGGCCTCGGTGCCGAAACCGTTGACCACGTTCAATACGCCCGGCGGGATCAGGTCGGCGATGAGATCCATCAGCAGCATGATCGAGGCCGGCGTTTGCTCGGCCGGCTTCAGCACGACGGCATTGCCCGCGGCCAGCGCGGGTGCGAGCTTCCAGACAGCCATCAGAATCGGGAAATTCCACGGGATGATCTGCCCGACCACGCCTAGCGGCTCGTGAAAGTGATACGCGATCGTGTCGTCGTCGATCTCTGACAGCGTGCCTTCCTGGGCGCGGATAGCGCCGGCGAAATACCGGAAATGGTCAATCGCGAGCGGCAGGTCGGCGGCGAGACATTCCCGCACCGGCTTCCCGTTGTCCCAGCATTCCGCGACCGCGAGCAGCTCGAGGTTGGCTTCTATACGGTCGGCGATCTTGTTGAGCACGAGCGCCCGCTCGCCGACGGATGTCTTGCCCCATTTCGGGGCGGCGGCGTGCGCGGCATCCAGGGCGAGCTCAATGTCCTCGGCGGTGCCCCGAGCCACCTCGGTGAACGTCTTGCCTGTCGCCGGTGACGGATTCTGGAAATACTGGCCCTTGACGGGGGCGACCCGTTCGCCACCGATCCAGTTGTCGTAACGGGATTCATACGTGGCGGGGCTGCCGGCCGCGCCCGGTGGTGCGTAGATGGTCATCGCTGATCCTCCCGACGTCGAGTCGATCGGGGCAGCCTAGTTTCGGCAACGTTGCAGAAGGGTTGCGGCGTTCGGCCGCGGTCCACGGCGTAGCCCCGGCCGGCGGCCGGGAGGGCGTATGGTCTGGATGTGAATGAACAGACTGGAGCAATTCCGAGTCCTTGAGGGCGGCCGGGCTAACGGTGCCCGTGTTCGTCACCGGCTGGCAGATCGAATGCTGCGGAATCCCGCCCGCTGAAGGCGATGGCGTCTCGTGGCGGTTGGATTGGAATCCCGGATACACCACGATCCTGCCTACAGATTTCGCCCTGACCGCCCGGTTGGAACGAATGCCGCCGCTGGATCCGGACACGTGGTACGCCGACGGGCGGCAGTTGCCCGGCAGCGAATCAGCCCCGGCGATCGCTCGCGCCGGACCTCTGTCGGTATTCGTGTGTGCGCCATTGCCCATCCCGGCGGAAATCCGGCTGACCGGCGTTCTGCACGAGGACCATCACATCGACTCTCCGCCGGAGACGCCACTCACAACCGGCCGGATAGCCCGGGTTCGCCTTGTTTCGTGGGACTACCGGCAACTCGACGATCGGGGCTGGGAAGCGGTTGACGGGTCGGCGCAACTTACCGATGTCTGGGCCGCCCCGAAACATATGCCGCGTACGAGTCCACGGCGCGGTGCCCTGCGCTGGCGACAGATCTCCGACGTTCTGGTCGATCTCGAGATCGGTGCTCCGCCCTGGTGATCATGCGCGAACGCAGACTCCGCGCGGCGTGTCGTTCAGGCTTTCTGCATGATCACCGGGGCCGGGTCCAACCCCATTCGTGATCATGCGCGAACGGTCCGCGACACGCCGTTCGGAGCAGCCATATCTGCATGATCACCGAGTTCACACCGGCGCTCGCGTCCCACTTTGGTGATCATGCGCAAATGCAGGCTTCGCGCGGCGTGTCATCCAGACTTTCTGCATGATCACCAGGGCCGGGTCCAACCGCATTCGTGATCATGCGCGAACGGTCCGCGACACGCCGTTCGGAGCAGCCATACCTGCATGATCACCGAGTTCACACCGGCGCTCGCCGGCCCTGCCCTGGTGATCATGCACAAATGCAGGCTCCGCGCGGCGTGTCATCCAGACTTTCTGCATGATCACGAGGTCCCACCACCGGCCCTGATGATCGAGCGCCGGTCACTAGCCGAGCTCGTGTTGCAGCCAGGCCAGGTGCCCGACGGCGCCGGCCCGGCGCGGCGAGTCCTCCGGTAGAGCCGCCAGACCGGCCCGCCACAACTCCTCATCCAGCCGCCCGGCCGGCGATTCGGCGAGCTCGAGCAGCAGGGCTGGATCACGTGTGAACAGCGCGGCGGCGCGGACGCGCTGATGCAGCTCGTCGCGCATCGCGACAATGCCGGGCGCGCCAGACCGCGGCAGGATCGGTCCGCGATAGGCCCGCAGTGCGGCCGAGTAGTCACCCAGCCGCAGCGCTTTCCGTACCTCGGCCACATCGGTCTGTGGCGCGTTCCCGAGCCGGTACGGCCGCGAGTCGAGCCGCAGGTCGGCCACGGCGCCGCGCAGCCGCGACATTTCGGCCCGAATGGTGACGCGTGCGCCGTCGTGGTCGTGCAGCGCCACCGCCAGCTGATCGACCGACAAACCGACCGGGCTCTCGGTCAGCAATAGCAGCAACTCCGAATGTCGGGCGCTGAGCGACATTCGCCGGTCGGGAAAGGCGAGTATGGCCCGGTCCTGACCGAGCACCGACAACCGCGCCGCGCCGGCCGGGTGCCGGCGCGCAATTCGGGTGTGCGGCCGTAGCCGACGCAGCTGCAGCTCGCTTTCCACCGCGGCGACGGTGGCCCGCACCAGCGCCAGCGTCTGCGGCGCGGCCACCTCATCGCCACCGGTCAGGTCCAGCGCACCCAGCAGCTCGCCGGTGCCAGGATCGTGGATCGGCGCCGCGGAACAACTCCACGGCGTGACATTCCGGGCGAAATGCTCGGAGGCGAATATCTGCACCGAATGATCGAGCGCGAGCGACGTGCCGGGTGCGTTGGTGCCGGCATGCGCCTCGTCCCAGCTGGCGCCTTCGACGAAATGCATCGACTCGGCCCGACTGCGCAGGCCGGACTCGCCCTCGACCCAGAGCAGCCGCCCCTCGGCGTCGGTCACCGCCACGATCAGCCCGGCGTCGGTCGCGTCCTCGACGAGCAGCCGCCGGATCACCGGCATTGCCGCGGCCAGCGGATGCGCGTCGCGATAGTCCCGGAGCGTGTCGTCGAGCAGGTCGACCGGCGGTAGCGCGCAGTCGGGATCGACCCCGCTGGTGAGTGAGCGCCGCCAGGAATCCACCACCAGCGGCCGAATCGCCCGCTCCACGACGCCGGTGCTGACGAACGCGTCGTGCCCCGCGGCCAGCGTGCGGGATAGCTGCGCCGGATCGATCCCGTGCGGCCAGGCGATCCACGGGCTGCTCACGCCGAGCCCACCCACCGGGCTGGTCGATGAAAATCGGCTGTGATCATGGCGATTCGCCTCATCCGATACCTGTATCTCGCACGTTACCGCGCGGCCGGCAACGGCGACAGTGAAGCGAGCCGGGCTACCAGCGTGACTCGGTTACCAGCGCGCGTTCGAGCAACGGCTCCCACCAGTCGCGGTGCTCGGCGTACCACTGCACGGTTTGGGCCAGCCCGTCCTCGAACGCCACGCGCGGCGCCCAACCGAGCTCGGCGCGCAGCAGCGCGGAATCCAGCAGATAACGGCGATCGTGCCCCGGCCGGTCGGCCACGGTGGTACGCAGGTCGGCCGGTTTGCCGAGTAGCTGCAGGACTGCGTCGGCCAGCTGGGTGACCGCCCGCTCGACGCCGGAGCCGACGTTGTAGGTGGCGCCGATCCGGCCGCGCTGCAGGACCGCGTCGATGGCGGCACAATGGTCGTTTACATGGAGCCATTCGCGGCGGTGGTCAGCGCTGGCATAAATCGGCAGCGGTCGGTCGCGCAGCGCGTACGTAATGAAGAGCGGCAGTACCTTTTCCGGGAATTGGTACGGGCCGTAGTTGTTCGCGCAGTTGGTAATAGTGGTCGGCAGCCCGAATGTCTCGAAATACGCTCGGACGATGTGGTCCGCGCCGGCTTTTGAGGCGTTGTAGGGAGTCCGCGGCCGGTATGGCGATTCCTCGGTGAATGCGGCTTCGTCGTCAAGTGCCAGATCGCCGTACACCTCACAGGTCGATACGTGGTGGAATCGCGTGACATCGGTGTTACGACAGGCCTGCAATAGTTGCTGGGTGCCGAGAACGTTTGTCTGCAGAAACCGGGCCGGGTCGAGCACGGCCAGGCTGTTGTGCGATTCCGCGGCGAAATTCACGACGGTGTCAATGCGATGGTCTCGCAGCGCGGATTCCACAGTGGACAGATCGCCGATGTCGGCGTGCACGAATGGTACGTCGACCGGTTCGAGGTTGGCCAGCGATCCCGCGTAGGTAAGGGCATCCAGCGCGACGACGGTGTCGTCGGGATGTTGCTGCACCCAGTAATGTACGAAGTTGGCGCCGATGAAGCCGGCCGCGCCGGTGACGAGAATTCTCATGTTTCAGCTCCTAGGTTGAGTCCGGGTGGCTCGGTCGCGGCGGTCCCCGGCCAACCGCGAAACTCCACGTCGAGCCGGAAGCGATGGCCGATATAACGGTGATTGGACAGCGCCAAGATGGTGTTGTCCGCGCCGACCGCGATGCGGCGCACGAGCAACAGCGGGACGCCGGCGGCGACGCCGAGCAATTCCGCGGTGTCATCGGCGGCCGACACCGCGGCAATGCTCTGCCGGACGGTCGCAATCCGGTTTCCGCGGCGCCGCAGCGACTCCCAGATGCCGATTTCCTCCGCATCCGCGCGGCTGACGTGTCCGGCAATCGTCGCCGGAATCCATTCGGTGACCGCGTCGAGCGGGGTGAGATCGGCAGTGCGCACCGACCGCACGCGCAACGCCTCCTCGCCGGCCGCGACGCCGAGCGTGTCGGCGATCTCGGCGGGCGTGACGACGTACCCGAATTCCACCACCCGGCGGTGCATTTGTCGGCCGGCCTCGGTGATTGCCGAGGCCGCGTGCTGGAACGTGCCGAGCGCGACCGGCTGGTGGAAGGTGCCGCCGGCGACGTACCACCCGGCGCCCTTTCTGCTGCTGACCAGGCCCTCGTCCCGCAGCTGCTCCAGCGCGCGCCGAACCGTGATCCGGCTGACCGCATACCGCCGGCCGAGCTCCGCCTCGCTCTCCAACGCGCCGGAGTCGCCGTAGTCGCCGAGCGCGATCCGCTCGCGGAGCTCGCCGGCGACTCTCGCGAATCGAGGACCTGTCATGGATCTGTACTGTACAGGAAAAGCAGGTGGCGTCCAGGTGATTGCTGATTACGCTGCTGGTCGTGCTCATTCCGCGGAAACTTCATGCCGGCGACGAACTGCGCGTCGTGGCGCCGTCGTGCTCGGCCGGGCCGATGCTCGAGCAACACCGCTCGATCCGCGAGGCGCGCTTCGTCGGGCTGGGATTGAGGTTGAGCTACGGCGAGCACGTCGCGGAGTGCGACGACTTCGGATCGTCCTCGGTGGAGTCCCGGGTGGCCGATCTACACGCGGCTTTCGCCGATCCGGCGGTCGCCGGCATGATCACCGCGATCGGCGGCTACAACGCCAACCAACTGCTGCCCTACCTGGACTGGGATTTGATCGGCGCGAATCCCAAGGTCTTCTGCGGGAATTCCGACATCACGGCATTGCAGAATGCGATGCTCACCCGTGCGGACCTGGTGACCTACACCGGGCCGCACTGGTCCGCGTTCGGAATGCGCGACTACTTCGAACGCACGCTGGACGGATTTGTTGCGTGTCTGTTCCGTAAGGATCCCATCGCCCTCGAACCGTCTCCGGTATGGACCGACGACGCCTGGTATCTCGACCAGGACGATCGGACGCCCGAGCCGAATGACGGCTGGTGGGTTTTGCATGGCGGTGCCGCGCGTGGACGTACGGTCGGTGGGAACCTTTGTACGCTGAATCTGCTGCAGGGCACGGCATTTATGCCGTCGCTCGCCGATTCAATACTGTTGCTGGAGGACGATCTCGAATCGCAGCCGGTGCACTTCGACCGCAATCTCACGTCATTACTGCAGCAGCGAGAATTCAAAGGCGTACGTGGTGTGCTGATCGGCCGATTTCAGCAGCGCAGCAACATGACCCGGGATCTGCTCGAGCAGATCGTCGGCACGAAACGGGAATTGGCCGGCCTGCCGGTAATCGCGAATATCGACTTCGGCCACACCTCGCCGATGCACACGCTGCCCATCGGCGGAACCGTCCAGCTCGACACCTCGGTGCCGGCGATCAGGGTGATGGAGCACTGATGGCGCGCACCACCTGGGACGGCCTGCCGATCGCCGATGACAGACCGTTTGGGGCAGCGGTGGTGGTTCGCCGTCCTGGGGAGCTCGGCGACGAATATCTCGTACTGCATCGGGCACACCATGGGCCGGATTTCGCCGGCGACTGGGCCTGGACACCGCCGACCGGCGCGCGCCAGCCCGGCGAACCTATCCTGGACGGTGCGCTCCGCGAGCTCGACGAGGAGGCCGGCATCACCGGCGTCGACATTTGGCCAGTCGACCTGAGCGGCGACTGGGCCCGGTTTTGCGTGGATGTGCCGCCGGACACCGCCGTCAATTTGATGGATGTCGAGCATGACAGTTTCGCGTGGGTGTCGGCGGAGGAGGCGATCCGGCGGTGCACTCCCGATCCGATAGGCGCCGGGATCGAGCGGGCCGACCGAATTCCGAGCTGTCGGCTCGAATTCCGGCCGCTAACCCGGGATGACCTGTCCCGCCTGTTGCAATGGCATAACGCCCCGCACGCGGCAGAGTGGTTTGCCGACGGGCCGCGGGATATCGCTGCCGCGGAGGCGAAATACGGCCCGCGAATCGATGGTGTGGCGCCGGTGCGGGTCGAGGTCGTCGAGATTGACGGCATTGCGGCGGGTTATCTGCAGCGGTATCTGACGCGGGATCATCCTGAATATGCAGTCGCGGCCCGTGACAATGACGCCGCGGCCATCGACTACCTGATTGGCGAGCCGAGGCTTGTCGAGCGTGGGATCGGGACGCGGATGATTTGGCACTATGTGCGCGATGTCGTGTTCCCCGCCTATCCGCGCGTGCCGCGGATTATTGCGAGCCCCGACGCCCGTAACACCCGGTCGATCAGAGCGTTGGAGAAGGCCGGATTCACCCGCGCGCGCCCCGCCGCCGCACCTGGTCGGCTCGACCGGGAATACTTCTGTGTCCTGGATCGGCGCCGAGTTCTCGGTTGCAACGCCGCGAGCGCCGCCCCGCAAAGTTGATCATGCGCAACTGGGGTATTTATCGGCGTGTCTACCCCAGTTACCGCATGATCAACAGCGGTGACCCCTCAGACGGAATGTGGCTGATCGAGCGATGGCGT
>Ga0137412_10000501_pt1 | contig 27656 bp, 25 predicted proteins | sample CZODoug2_1_16fun_FD_122160 | JGI IMG/M metagenome (GOLD analysis project Ga0137412, IMG submission 122160) | Vadose zone soil fungal communities from Angelo Coast Range Reserve, California, USA - CZODoug2_1_16fungal (Hybrid Assembly) | ecosystem: Environmental > Terrestrial > Soil > Vadose zone...
GCACCGGCAGCCATCGTCGTCGAATTTGTCTCGTTCGCCATGCGCGTTTCAGCGGGAAGCGTTTCAGCGGGAAGAAGCATAAGTGCGATAACCACTCAAACGAAGAGCCATTTTGGAGAGCCCCGATGGCCTGCTCTTCTCAAACAACGAGTTGCGAGCGCGAAAAGACTAAGGTCTGTACGTGAAGGGATTAAAAACTGGAATCGAGAAGAGCGCAAAGTCGCCGGTGTTGCGCGTCGCAACGGTGAGACCATGAACGCTGGCCGTAGCTGCGATCATTGCATCCTCGCCGAGACTGTTCGTTCGTCCATACATCAACTGGGCAGACCTGCGAAAGCAGGCGGCGGTCATGGGCAGGACCTTCGACGTTTGCTCCAGTTCTAGAGCCCAAGCCTCAATCTCGGCTGCTTTGAGAGGGTTTTGCAGGCGGGTAAGTTCAACGCCTTTTTGAATCTCGCCAAAGGTAACCGCGGAAAAAAATCCTTGCCCGAGTTCCAAACTCTTCAGCCAGGCCAAAACGCCGCCGTGCGGTTTGAGCTTCCTCATTTCGGACGCAACATTCGTGTCGATAAGATACAGAGTCAATCGAACACCGGCGCTTTGCGCCACTTGCCTTGCCCGCGCTTGGGAATCGGAATCTCGAATCGCGGACCGTCCCCAAGAAGCACCTCTTTCCAGGTCCGCGTGGGCGTTCGCTGTGATTCGCGCCAGTCAGCCATGGACACGACAACGGCGGTGTCCACACCGCGCTTAGTGACAATTTGGGGGCCCTTTGCGACGGCGTCGTCGACGACTTTGCTGAATTTCGCTTTTGCATCCTGGAGTTGCCACTTGGCCATCGGCTTCCAACCTCTTGGCCACTATATGACTAGTCAGCTGACTAGTCAAGTGCCGCGCATTCGCTTACGCCGCTCCGATCGCCATCCGTACCAGATGCCCTCCCGTTACCAGCAAATGAATAAGACAGCACCCAGACGATTGCGAATCGAGGAAATAGCCCTCGGCCACTTGCCACATCGCGGCCATCACCGCCAGCACCACGTGGAGAGACTCTCCCGCGGCTGGGCCAAACGGCAGGCAGAGCGCAGAAACCGATTGCTGCAGCCCGGAAAGCGCCACAATCGCAACAAATACTGGTACCGCCTTCGCTGCGACCTTCTGCGCATTTGCGTGTGTCCGCTGGCTCGCCATGACCGCCTCCTCAAGAGCATTTCCCTGCTCTGTCTATATGTCGAACGAGGAACGGCAAAAACGACATCGGATGGCGATTTTTTTGGAGGAAGGCGACGGAAAACGAAGGTACGCGCGGATGCTATTGCCGAGAAACAGCAGAAGATGATGCCGGCTAAAACCGGTCGCTATGGAGAATTAAGCCTTGGAGGCTTGGCGCCGCAAAAACGTCGGAACGTCCAGATCGTCGCTGGGAACTTCCCGCGCGACTTCGCGGACGTTTTCCTGGACCTGTTGAACGACGTCGCGATGGAAGGCAGATTTGGCGCCTGCTGCCGCAGCCATAGTTGCTGGAGTTCCGTCCCCTTCTTCGCGGCCCGCTTTCCAGGTGCGCGGCATGAACTGCGGACGCTGCGTGGTATTTTTCTTGTTGGCTTCCTTGAAGCCCGCGGCGATAACGGTGATTTTCACTGCATCCTTCATGGTTTCGTCCTGCACCGCGCCGAAAATAATGTTGGCATTTTCCGCCGCGGCTTTTTGAATGATGGACGACGCTTCGTGAACCTCGTGCAGCGAAAGGCTCGGGCTGCCGCAAATGTTGATGAGAATTCCCTGCGCGCCCTGAATCGAATTGTCTTCGAGCAACGGGCTGGCGATGGCGCGATTCGCGGCGTCAACCGCGCGATTCGATCCGGTCGCAACCGCGGTGCCCATCACGGCATAACCCTGGCCGCTCATGATCGCTTTCACGTCGGCGAAGTCGCGATTGATGATGCCGGGCACGGTAATGATGTCCGAAATGCCCTGCACGGCCTGGCGCAAAATGTCGTCCGCGATGCGAAACGCGTCGAAGAAGCTGGTGCCGCGTTCGACCGTTTCCATCAGGCGTTCGTTGGGAATCACGATAACGGTGTCCACAGCGCCGATCAAATCCTGCAGCGCTTGTTCGGCCTGCATCATGCGGCGCTTGCCTTCAAACGCGAATGGTTTCGTCACGACCGCGACGGTGAGCGCGCCGAGTTCGCTCGCCAGCGAAGCGACTACTGGCGCAGCGCCGGAGCCGGTGCCGCCGCCGAGGCCGGACGTAATGAAAATCATGTCCGAGCCTTCGAGCGCCTCAATAATTTTGTCCGTATCTTCGAGCGCGGCTTTGCGGCCGACCTCGGGATTGGCGCCCGCGCCGAGGCCTTTCGTAAGTTTCGCGCCGAGCTGCAACTTCACCGGCGCCTGCGAAAGTTTCAGCGCCTGCAAATCGGTATTCGCCGTGATGAACTCCACGCCTTCCACTTTGGCGCGAATCATTCGGTTGACCGCGTTGCAGCCGCCACCGCCCACGCCGATTACTTTTATCTTTGCAGGAGACAGCTCCTCGCTGAAGCTCATGCGGATGCCTGCATCTTTTGCCATCATCGTTCCCCCCATTTCCGGCTGGAAGACCGTTTGCGAAGTCTTATTGAAAAACTTCGCGAAAATTTTTCAAACAAAACCGGCCGCTACAACAAATTTCACGCACCGGCGAACATCGATTTCAACTTCGAGACGATGCCGGTGCGGGCGGGCGCATTGCGCCGCGCTTTTGCCCCGTACAAAATCAATCCGACCGCCGTCGCGTATTCCGGCTGCGCGACTTGCTCCGGCAAATCGTGAATTCCCTTTGGCTCCGCCACGCGTACCGGCAGATGAAAAACCTGCTCGGTCATTTCGTCGAGGCCGTTCAAGCGCGCGCCGCCGCCCGCGAAAATAAAACCCGCGGGAATCTGTTTCAGCAAACCGGAGCGCTGGAGGTCGTCGCGAATCAGTGCAACGAGTTCCTGCGCGCGCGGTTCGATAATTTCCGTGAGCATCCGCGCGAAAATCGTCCGCGGAGGCCGGTCGCCAACGCTGGCGATTTCGATCGCCGCATCCTCGTGCAAAAATGCAGCTGCGGCGCAGCCGTAATGGCGCTTGATGCGCTCGGCTTCCGGAATCGGGGTGCGTAATCCGACGGCAAGGTCGTTCGTGAAATGATCGCCGCCGATTGGGACCGCGCTCGTATGACGGATGACCCCGCCGCCGTAAATGATGATTTCCGTTGTGCCGCCGCCAATGTCGAGCAAACAGCAGCCCATATCGCGTTCGTCCTGCGTAAGGCACGCATCCGAGGAAGCGAGCGGTTCGAGAACGGTGTCGCTGATCAAGATTCCAGCGCGATTCGCGGCAGTGACAAGGTTTTGCGTGGCAATGACCGACGACGTGACGATGTGCACGTTCGCTTCCAGATGCTGGCCGACCATGCCAATGGCGTCGCGAATGCCGTCGTGCGCATCCACGATAAATTCGTGCGGCAGAACGTGAAGCACTTCGCGGTCTTCGGGAAGCGTGACGTTGCGCGCAGCGTCAACGGCGCGTTTCACGTCGTCGCGTTCGATATCGCGTGGCCGATTGCCAAGCGTGATGCCGCCGCGGCTATTCACGCCGCGAACGTGGCCACCGGCAACACCGAGCAGCGCGGATTCCACCGGAACGCCGGAAACGGATTCGGCTTCTTCGACGGCGCGGCGAATCGAGCTGACAGTGGAATCAAGATTGACGATCAATCCTTTTCGAAGACCTTTCGATTCGGCTGCGCCAAGCGCGAGAAATTTTAATTGCTCTTCGACAATTTCCGCGATCAGCACGCACGTTTTTGTGCTGCCGATGTCCAGCGCTACGATGTATTTGTCCTTCTTCGACAAGCCGTCACTCCCAAAAAAGTTTTATCTCGACTTCGACTTTGCCTCGATACGTTCGCCGCAACCTGATGAATCCGGATTGAGGACGATCTGGCGCGTAAACTGCAAATCCACCGAATGCACACAGCCGGCATTGGCCTGCCACTGTGCGAAATTTTCAACCAGCATGCGGTATTTCGAAGTGAAATCGCCCGAACCGAACTTAATGTTCACGGCTTGCGTGGCGTTCACGCCGGGAATCCCGGCCATGACGATGCGGACGTTCTTCGGGTTCGAGAGATCGACTTCGCTAAGTTGATTCGAAGAATCCCCGTTTACCGTGTTCAGGTCGCGAACGAGCTCCTGGTAAATCTCCATGCGGCGTTCGGCTTCATCTTTCGGCAGCGCGTCGGTGATTCCCGAAACGATCGGGAAGCGCGCATCAAGATCGGTGGGCCGATCCAGGATGACGCCGTGCCCATCGATAAGCGCGACTTCGCTGCCGTTGCGAACGAAAGCGATGGGATTGCGCTCGGTAATTTCGACGCGAATGCGGTTCGGCAGAATGCGCTGCACGCTGGCGGACTCCACCCACTTGATGTCGCGAATTTTGTCGCGACGCTCTTCGAGCGGAACGGTCAGAACGCTCTTGCCGCGGTCGCCATAGAAGATATTGACGAGCGATTCGCGCGCGACAATGTGATTGCCGGCTACGTCGATCTGATCGGATTTGATGAGCTGCATTTGCGGCGAATAGAGCGCAAAGCGTCCGGCCAGAACAGAAACAGTGATGGCCGCGGCGCCGATGAAAATCCAAAGAAAAAGGCGGCGGTAAGACGACAAATTTTTCGCACCGAATTTTTTGCGGCGGATTTCGACGGGCTTCTGGCGGCGCAAGTAGCGCGGCTCGTCTTCGACGAGTTCCGGGCGGTAGGCGTCGCGCTCGGCGGCGGCGTTACGCGAGATTGCTTTTACGCGTTCCACACGACCACCTCGTTTTCAAGTTTTACGCCATAAACTTTTTCCACGCGCTCGCGCACTTCTGCAATAAGCGAAAGCATATCTTTCGCGGTGGCTCTGCCTGCATTGACGAAGAAATTGGCGTGACGGTCGCTGACGCGCGCATCGCCAACATGGAAGCCCTTGAGCCCGAGTTCATCAATCATCCGACCAGCGGAGGCGCCCGGCGGATTCTTAAAGATGCACCCAGCGCTCTTCTGCCCGAGCGGCTGACTAGCCCGGCGTTTTTCGTTGCAGATGCGAATCCCTTGAATTATTTCTTGATACGACTTGGAGGGTAGTTCTAGCGTCACTGCCAGCATCATATCATCAGGCGCAAACGAAGTGTGACGATATTCGAAGGAAATTTGATCGCCGCTGAGGATTTCAATTGTGCGGGCGGCGGCCCGATAGAGTTTGACTTCGCGGACGTAGCTGCCGATTTGCATGCCATAGGCTCCGGCATTCATGCGCAGCGCGCCGCCAACCGTGCCGGGGACGCCGATGAGGCCCTCCATGCCGCCAAGGTCGTGCTTGGCGCAGTAGGTGACGGTGCGGCCGAGGTCAGCGGCGGCATCCACGCGGGCAAAATTTCCGTCCAAGACAATTTCCGGCTCCGGTTTAGCGAGCTGAAGAACTATCCAAGGGAGTTCTCCGTCGCCGACGAGGAGATTCGAACCACCGCCCAGAAATCTGTGCGGAACGCGATTGTCATCGAGGAGGCGAAGCAATCCCGGAATGGATTCATGCTTCTTGATGAGGAGGAGATCTGTCGTTCCGCCGATGCCGAGCGAGGTGTACTCGGACATGGCGATAGCGGGCTGATACTCGACGCCAAGTTCAGCGATGGCCGCGCGGAGTTTGGAGTCCTCAAGACGCATGGGGCGATGGATGCTCCGTTCCAAGCAAGACCATAAATTCGCTGCTGGCGCGGCTGACATTTCCGGCACCGATGGTGAGGATGGCGTCCGCGGGCTTTGCTTTCTTTAACAAAAACTCGATGCCGCCTTGCATGGTGCGGAAATAGTGGACGTTTTTGTGGCCGGCTTCGCGAATCGCGGTGGCGAGAGCTTCGCTGGTGATGCCAGGGATGGGATTTTCGCTGGCGGCATAAATATCCGTGAGGACGAGAATATCGGCTTGGTTGAAGGCTTTGGTGAAATCGTCCCAGAGATGCTGCGTGCGCGTGAAGCGATGCGGCTGAAAGAGAACGAGAAGACGATTGAATTTGCAGCCGCGCGCGGCGTCGAGCGTGGCGCGAATTTCCGCGGGGTGATGGCCGTAATCGTCGATGACGGTCACGTCGGCGACGACACCTTTGATGTCGAAGCGGCGGCCCACGCCGGTAAATTTGGCGAGGCCTTCGCGAATTAAATCGGACGGAACATTCAGATACAGCGCGACGGCTGCGGCAGCGGCGGCGTTTCGAACGTTGTGAATGCCCGGCGGATGGATGAGGCTGAACATGCCGAGGTCTTCGCCTTTATAGGTGAGGCGAAATTCGCTGCCGAGACCCTCCATGCTGATGTCGCTGATGACGAGATCGGCTTGCGTCGAAGTGCCGTAAGTAATGATGGGGCGCTTCACGCTGGGAATGATGGCCTGAACGTTTGGCTCGTCGAGACAGAGAATGGCGGCGCCGTAAAACGGAATGCGGTTCACGAATTCGACGAAGACGGATTGAATTTCTTCGAGCGACGAATATTGATCGAGATGTTCGCGGTCGATGGTGGTGACGACGGCGACGACGGGCGCGTAATAAAGAAAGCTGCGGTCGCTTTCGTCGGCTTCGACGACAAAATATTCGCCTTTGCCGAGACGAGCGGTGGTTCCGGCCTGGTTGAGTTTGCCGCCAACGACGAACGTCGGATCAAGATGCGCAGCGGTGAGAACGCTCGCGACCATGGAAGTCGTGGTGGTTTTGCCGTGCGCGCCCGCGACGGCGATGCCGTATTTGAGGCGCATCAATTCGGCGAGCATTTCCGCGCGAGGAATGACGGGGATTTTGCGCTTGTGCGCTTCGACAATTTCCGGATTGTCGGCTTTAATCGCGGAAGAAACGACGACGACGTGCGCATCTTCGACGTTCGAAGCTTTGTGGCCTTCGTAAATCGTGGCACCGAGATCCTGAAGGCGCTCGGTTGTGGTGGACGGCTTCGTGTCCGAGCCGGAAACGGAATAGCCGAGCGTGAGCAACACTTCAGCGATGCCGCTCATGCCGATGCCGCCGATGCCAACGAGATGAATGCGTTGAAAATTCCTGAATGTAACCATCATGACGCACGCCCTTTGAGCTGCAGACCCGCCGCTTGTTCGATCAGGTCCACGATGTCGCGCGCGGCGCTGGGTTTTCCCAGGCTGCGCGCGTTGCTGGAGAGTTGTTCGAGCTCCCGGGGCTGCCCTGGCTGGGCGGGAGAATCGAGGAGTGAAAATATTTCCGAGGCAAGGCGATCGGCGGTCAATTCATTTTCGACGATCAACCGCGCGGCCTGGGCTTTTACCATTTCCTGGGCGTTGCGGAGCTGGTGACTATCCGTCGCGCGGCCGAAGGGAATAAAGATGGCGGCACGGCCGGCGGCGGCGAGTTCCGCTGCGGTGATGGCGCCAGCCCGGCACACGACGAGATCCGCCCAGGCAAAGCGTTCCGCCATGTTCGAAAGAAAAGGGACGACCTCCGCGTTGAATTCGCGCCGCGCGTACGCAGTGCGCACCGCATTATAGTCGCGTTCGCCGGTCTGGTGCACAACGCTCAAGTCGGATTTTCGCGCGGCGAGGCGATCCATGGCGTCCACCACGGCGCGATTGATGGGAAGAGCGCCCTGACTGCCGCCGGTAATAAGGATGCGAAAGGGTTTTTCCGGTTTGCGCGGGGCGATGGCGAAAAATTCGGAACGAACAGGATTTCCGGTCAGGACGGCTTTGGCGCCAAATTTTTCTGAAGTGATGGAATAGCCGGTGGCGATTTTGCGAGAGAGGCGCGCTAGAACTTTGTTGGTGAAGCCGGGTTCGGCGTTGGGTTCGAAGATGACGTTGGGAATTCCGCGCAGCCATGTGGCGAGAAGCATTGGCCCCGCGGCATAGCCGCCGACGCCGAACGCAGCGACGGGCTTGTGTTTGCGCACGATGGAAAAGGCGTCGGCCATGCCGGGAAATAGCGTGGCGAAATTTTTAATGAGCGTGAGCCCGCCTTTGCCTTTTAGACCAGCGGCGCGCAGTGTTTCCAGCGGCAGCCCAGCCTGGGGCACAAGCTTCATTTCGAGTCCGCGTTGAGTTCCGACAAGCACGACTTCTCTTTCCGCTCCGCGTGAAAGCCATTCGCGTGCGATGGCGATGGCCGGAAAAACGTGGCCACCGGTGCCTCCGCCTGCGATGAGGAGTTTCACGGCTTACGCCGCCTCAACAGGGGCGCAGCATGCTGCGCCCCTACGGAGCACGATTTTTTTTCCGTGGCTCGTTGGCGAACTCATTCGGCCCGGGCCTGTTGCGAAATATTGAGGAGCACGCCCGTGGCCAACAGCATGACGAGCAGACTCGAGCCGCCGTAGCTGACAAACGGCAACGGGATTCCCTTGGTGGGTACCAGGCCGAGGACGACGGCGAAATTGATCAACGCCTGACAAAGCACCATGGCAGTGATGCCGAGCGCGAGGAGGCGGCCGAAACTGTCCGGCGCAGAAAATGCCGCACGCAGTCCGCGCCAGCCGTAAACGGCGAAGAGCGCGATGACGATAATGGCTCCGATGAAGCCGAACTCTTCCGAGATGACGGCGAAAATAAAATCGGTGTGCGCTTCGGGGAGATAGAAAAGTTTTTGTTTGCTTTCCATAAGGCCGACGCCGGTGAAGCCTCCGGAACCAACAGCGATGAGCGACTGCGTGAGTTGAAAGCCCGCGCCTTGCGGGTCCAGGTCCGGATGAAGAAAGGCCAGCAGGCGGGCCTGGCGGTAACTGGCGCTCATGATGAGAAGAAAGAGCGCGGGGACCGCGGCGGCAAATCCGGTGGCGAGCCACTTCCAGGAAAGACCGGCGACAAAAAGTATCGCGGTGGCGATGAGAACGATGTCCACGGATGTGCCGAGGTCCGGCTGCAGCAAAATCAGCGCGATGCAAACGAAGATGGGGCCGATGGCGGGGAGAATGTGGTGGATGAAATCGTCCTTGGTAAATTCCAGGCGGGTGGCGCTTTTGCGTTTGAGATCCAGAAACCAGGCGAGATAGAGAATCACGGCGAGCTTGGCAATTTCGGAGGGCTGAATGCCGACGGGACCGAAACGAATCCAGCGGTGCGTGGCGTGGGACTTATCGAGGAAGAACGCGCCGACAAGCATGAACACGACAAGGCAGAGCACACTGTAGACGACAACCGGCTCGCGCAGCTTGCGGTAATCCATGCGCATCAGAGCGAACATTCCCGCGATGCCGAGAACGAGCCAGACGGATTGGCGCAAAATAAAATAGTAGGAGTGACCGTAATCGTGCTCGGCGGTGACGGCGGAGGCGCTGTAAATCATCACGGCGCCAAGCAGGCAAAGACCCAGCGTAACTCCAAACAGCCAGCGGTCGCTTTCGGTACGTCTTGGCATTCGTTCACCTTTTTCCAGAAGCCGAGTGGGCCGTTTGTTCCGTCAACTGCTGGACGAGCTGCTTGAACACGCGGCCACGGTGTTCGTAATTTTCGAATTGGTCGAAGCTGGCGCAGGCAGGCGCGAGCAGCACGATATCGCCGGGCTGCGCGGCGCGGGAGGCGACTTCGACGGCGCGCTGAATCGTGCCAGCACGTTCGATGGCGACGCTACCGGCGATCTGGCTTTCTATTTTTTGCGCGGCGGCGCCGATTAACAGCGCCAGGATTGCTTTTTCGCGCAACGGCGTTTGCAGAACGGTGTAGTCGCTGCCTTTGTCTTTTCCTCCGAGAATGATGAGGATGCGGCCCGGAAAAGCGTCGAGCGCTTTGAGCGTGGCGTCGACGTTCGTAGCTTTCGAATCGTTGTAATAGCGGACGCCGTTGCGTTCGGCGACAAATTCGAGGCGATGTTCGACTCCGGAAAAGGAGCGGATGGCTTTTGCGATGCCATTCGGCCGCGCGCCGACGAGCCGCGTGGCCGCAACGGCGGCGAGAACATTCTCGAGATTGTGCGCGCCGGGAAGCGGGATTTCCGATTGTTTGAGAATGATTTCTTCCTCGCCGTGATGGCGAAAAATAATCTCTTCGCCGAGAAGGAATGCGCCTTGCGCGACGCGCTGTTTGCGGCTAAACCAGAAAACTTTCGGCTTCGTTGGCGCGTACGGCGTGCTGGCGGGATCGTCAGCGTTGAGAATGGCGAAATCGGCGGCAGTTTGTTTTTCGAAAATGCGGGCCTTGGCCGCGGCGTAAGCTTCCATGGAGCCGTGGCGATCGAGATGATCGGGCGTGAGATTCAAGAAGATGCTGATGTTTGAACGGAAGGTTTCGATTAATTCGAGCTGGAAGCTGCTTAGTTCCACGACGGTAATGGTTTGATCGGTGGTTTGCTCGACGACGTCGATGAGCGGAGTTCCAATGTTCCCGGCGAGCAGCGTGGAGAAGCCGGAGTTTTTCAGAATATGTTCGATGAGAGAAGTGGTCGTGGTTTTTCCGTTGGAGCCAGTGATGCCAACGAGGCGGCCGTGGAGAAAGCGGTCGGCAAGTTCGATCTCGCTCCAGACGGGAATGTTGTTGGCGCGCGCCGCTTTTAGAATTGCGGAATCGGCTGGGACGCCGGGGCTAGGGATGACAAGATCCTGACCATCAAGAATTTTCTCGGTGTAGCCACCGAGCTGAAGAGAAATCTTCGCAGCGCGGAGTTTGGCGGCGATTTCCGCGAGATCGGATTCGGGGCGCGTGTCCACGGCGGTGACGATCGCTTCGTGGCGCGCACAAAAGAGGGACGTCGCAACGCCGGTGCGGGCGAGGCCGATAACCAAAACTTTCTTGCCGTTCAGATCGAACATTCTCGTTATTTTCCAGCTCTCGCTTTTCAGGCGCAGCAAGCTGCGCCACTACAAAGAACTACTTACCGCAATTTCAGAGTCGTCAACGCAAACAGCGCAAAAACGAGCGCCGCGATCCAAAAACGCACGATGACTTTGGATTCGCTCCAACCCATTAATTCGAAATGATGATGGATCGGCGCCATGCGAAAGATTCGCTTGCCGCGCAATTTGAAGGAGCCGACCTGCAGGATGACGCTGAGCGCTTCGATGACGAAGACGCCACCGACGAAAAACAGCAGAACTTCCTGCTTGATAATGACCGCGATCACGCCGAGCGTGCCGCCGAGAGAGAGCGAACCGACATCGCCCATGAACACTTCGGCGGGATGCGCGTTGTACCAAAGAAAGCCGAGCGAAGCGCCGACAAGCGCGCCGCAAAAAACGGTAAGTTCACCGACGCGCGGGATGTATTGAATTTCCAGATAGTTCGCCCAGCGGTAGTTGCTGCTGACGTAAGTGAGCACGGTGAGCGCGCCGGCGGCGATGACGGTGCAGCCGATGGCGAGGCCGTCGAGACCGTCAGTGAGATTGACAGCGTTGGAAGAGCCGGCGATGACGATTGCGACGAAGACGAGAAACGGAAGAAATGCGAACGGCCAGAAATGTTTGGAGTTGATGAGCGAATGGATGACGAGGTCCGGATGCATGCGCTTCAAGAATGGGAGAACGAGTTGCGTGGAGTAAGCGCTGTACGTCGCCAGAACGAGAAGCGACGCGCCAACGATGAGGCTGATAAGGATTTGCAGAGAGAATTTGCGCTTGGCGGTGAGGCCGAGGTTGCGCTGTTTGGAAACTTTGGCGTAGTCGTCAATGAATCCGATCGCGGCGAAACCAAGCAGCGCGAAGAGCGCGATCAGTACAAACGCGTTTTGGAGGTCGGCCCAAAGTAAAACGGGAACGGCGGTCGACAGAACGATGAGCACGCCGCCCATGGTGGGAGTGCCGGCTTTTTTCTTGTGCTCCTGCGGGCCTTCTTCGCGAATGTACTGACCGATCTGCAATTCGCGCAGCTTTCGAATGAGCCAGGGGCCGAAGACGAGCGCGAGAAACATTGCCGTCAAACTCGCGTAGACGGTGCGGACCGTGATGTAGCGAAAAACGTTGAGCGGGCTGAAGTAGCGCTGAAAAACGTGGTAGAGGAGGTAGTAGAGCATCTTAGTGCCGGACCTCCTCGCGGGGAGCGTCCACGGCGGCGTGAGCGGAGATGAGCGCTTCGACGATGCGTTCCATTTTTACGCCGCGGGAACCTTTGACGAGCAGCAGATCGCCGGGTTGAAAAAATTGTTGAACGAAGGCGCCGGCTTCTTCGGACGAGGCAAAAAATTTGGTGTGAGCGCGGTTGAAGCCGGCGGCGATGGCGCCTTCAATAATTTCCGCTGCATCGCCGGCGACGCCGATGATCCAATCGACTTTGCCGGATTTTGCGGCGGCAGCGCCGGCTTCACGATGGAGTTCACCGCTTGCGGCACCGAGTTCGCGCATTTCTCCGGCGGCAAGAATGCGGCGTTGAAAACCGGGCGTCGCGGCAAGCAGCGCGGTCATCGCATGCAGCGCGGCGGGGCTTGAGTTGTAGCTATCGTTGATCAGAGCCGCTCCATTCGAAAAACGCAAAAGTTCGCCGCGCATGGACGGCGCACGCATGGTGCGCAAAACGGATTGCGCTTCCGCCGCGCCGATGCCCCAGACGCTGGCAGCGGCGAGCGAGGCCAGCGCGTTGGCAATCACATGCCTGCCCGGCAAAGCCAATTCCAGCCGGACGCGTCCTTCCGGGCTGACGTAGTCAAACGCCGAGCCAAGCGCGCCGCGATCTTCGATTGCTTCCGCGGTAAAAAACGCCGGCTGCTCGATGCCGTACGTCAGCACGCGGCCCGGTGCGAACGTACCAAACGCGGCGACGCGAGGATCGTCCGCATTCAGCACTGCGGTCGATTCACGGCCATTCAAACCTTCGATCAACTCGCGCTTGGCCAGCGCAATTTCATCCACCGAGGAAAAAAATTCCAAATGCGCGGGCGAAACGCGCGTGACGATTCCCACGTCCGGCCGCGCAATTTCCGCAAGTCGTGAAAGCTCACCGCGCCGCGACATACCCATTTCGAGCACGGCCGCTTCATGCGTTTCGTCGAGCTTGAAAAGTGTGAGCGGCAGTCCGTACTCGTTATTAAAATTTCCTTCCGACTTCAAAATGCGGAGCCGCGTGCCAAGCAGTGCCGCCAGGATCTCTTTGGTCGTGGTCTTACCCACAGAACCCGTGATGCCGGCAATTTTGCCGCCCCATGCGTCGCGTACTTCGCGGGCGAGCTGCTTGAGCGCGACAAAGGTGTTGGCGACGACGATGCAGCGTGCGCGGGCAGGCTCTGGAATTTGCGCAAGCCTCTCCTGCGCCACAACGGCCGCCAGAGCGCCGCTCGCGAGGACGTCCGCGACGAAAGTGTGTCCGTCGTGACGCGGTCCGTGAATGGCGATGAACAGTTCTCCAGGACGAATCGCGCGAGAATCAATCGAGACGCCGGCCACCCGGGCCATGGGGTCGAGCCCCGCTCCCGGACGGGTATCCAAAACGCCAGCCACCTGTGCAATCGTCCACCGCATAAGTGCCTCAAAGGGTTCGACTTAAACCAACTGCCACGGGTTCGGTTGTGTTTCACCGGATTGAGGGTTCCTCCTTTTGGGAAGCTACTTCTGGCGTGTCCTGCGGCTACCAGGACCCCACCGCCCTCAACCCGATTCAACCTTACCACTGGGCAAAGCGCGCTAGGTGCCAAACCCCGTGCCCGGGCCGCCTCCAGATGGAGGCTCTTCTCCGTAGCCGCGGTCACGCAAGGCTCTGCGCGCTTGCTCGCGGTCGTCCCAAGGCAAAGTCGTCTCGGCCAAGACTTGATAGTCTTCGTGGCCTTTTCCGGCCAGAAGCACGATGTCGCCTTCCCGCGCTTCGTCAATGGCCATGCTGATGGCTTTCTCGCGATCAGGCTCGATCAAATATTTTCCGTTCGTTTTTTGCAAGCCGACCACGACGTCGCTGATAATTTTCAGCGGATCTTCCTGGCGCGGGTTGTCGTTGGTGAGAATGGTTAGATCACTCAGACGGCCCGCTACTTCACCCATGACGGGACGCTTGGTGCGGTCTTTGCCGCCGCCGCAACCGAAGACCGTGACAACGCGGCCCTTGGGATTCAGTTCGCGCGCGGTCTTGATGAGATTTTGGAGCGCGTCGTCCGTGTGGGCGTAGTCCACAATCACGAGAAACGGTTGTCCCAGGGCGACTTGCTGGAAGCGGCCGGAAACGCTCGCGAGATTTCTTATGCCGGTTTCGATGGTTTCATTTGAAAGGTCGAGCGCCTGGGCGGCGCCGACGGCGGCAAGAATGTTGTAGACATTGATTCGGCCGACGAGTGAGCTGGAGATTTGCAGCTTGCCGTTGGGAGTGTTCGCGGAAAACGACAGGCCGGAGAAATTCAATTGGAATTTCTTTGCGCTGATGTCAGCGTCATTTTCAATGCCGTAAGTGACGGTGGATTTCGCAACGCCACGGAGCCGTGGCCCGTATTCGTCGTCCGCGTTAAGGACCGCGACTTCGGCTGGGCCGGCGCCGGTGCCTTCGAAAAGGCGGCGCTTCGCGGCGAAGTATTCTTCGAACGTTTTGTGAAAATCCATGTGCTCGTGCGTCAAGTTCGTAAAGACGGCGGCCTTGAAATGGCAACCCCAGAGGCGATCCATCATCAATGAATGCGAGCTGGCTTCGAGCACGGCGTATTTGCCGCCAGCATCGCGAATTTCCGCTAAGAAGCCTTGCAGGTCAACGGATTCGGGCGTGGTGTTAGGCGCGGGATAGTCGCCAAGGGGCGTGTGATAAGCGATTGTGCCGAATAGCCCAGTCTTTGCGCCAGAGGCTTTGACGATGGCGTCGATCAACGAAGTGGTGGTTGTTTTGCCGTTGGTACCCGTCACGGCAGCGAGTTGCAGAGCGCTTGCAGGATGTCCGTAGAAATTCGCCGCGGCAATTGCGAGCGCTTTGCGCGCTGCCGGAACCTGAACCCACACGATGCTAACCGGCAGCAAGGAAGGCGCGGCAGCTTCGCTGACGACCGCTACGGCGCCGCGTGAGACGGCGTCGCGCGCAAATTTAGCGCCATCCTCTTTGACGCCCTGCAGCGCGAAGAAGAGCCCTTGCGGTTGCGCTTTGCGCGAATCGCACGCCACGTTGCGAATCAAAATTCCGGATTGCGTATCACTCAGAGTCGCGCCGGTCCCCATGAGCAGCGCGTCGAGCCGCTGCGCCGCACGCTGCGGCTTTCCACGCACATCGCTCTGCGAATCTGACTCGTTCACCAGTTTGGTTTCTTTCTCTGCGAGCGCAATCCTCATTCTAATTCCTGTTTTTACCGCGGCTTGCAGCCAATTTTTTGTTTTGTGTCGTCGCATCAAACCGCACGGTAATCTTGGCCCCGCGCCGGACTTTCGCTCCCGCTGCGGGCGATTGATCTTGGGCAAGGCTGCTGCCAATCAAAACGGGGTTCAGCCCAAGCCGTAAACAGGTTTCCGTGACGTCGCGCACGGTCTTGCCGTGAAAGTCGGGCACGGCGATGTCGCCGCCTTCGTCGAGCGCGACAGTCACGTTCGGCGGCGCGGGTTCCGGCTTCGCTGAAGGCTTGGGGCTGTGTACCTCAGGCTGCACGCTGAAATCGGCTGGATTGAAGTCATCAAGCGACGTATCCGACGTTTCGGAAAGGTCCTCTCTTCTATACGACGCCTGGATCAGCTTTGCGGTGATCGGGACGTCGCGCGGCACGTCGAGGTAAGGCAACACCAGTTCCGCGACACGCTTGAATATCGGCGCAGCCACTTGTCCGCCTTCGTGTTCTCCCACGGGCGAATCGAGGGAAACAAGAATCGTGACCGCGGGATTGCTGATCGGCGCGAACCCCGTGAAGGACGCGATATATTGCGAATGAGAATAGCGGCCGGTGTTCGGATCGATTTTCTGCGCGGTTCCGGTTTTTCCCGCCGCGGTCCAGCCGTCGAGTCGAGCGGGTTTTCCGGTGCCGTGAGGACTCAGAATAACGCCTTCCATCAATCTCCGAATGGTAGCCGAAGTTTCCGGCCGCAACACTTGCCGTGGTTCCGGCTGTTGCGCATCGCTGGAAAGCAGAAGCTGATCCCCTTTGCGAACTTCGGCGATGATGTACGGCTTGTGCAAATAGCCGCCATTGGCGATGGCCGATACGGCCGTAACAAGTTGGATCGGCGTCACGCCAATTTCCTGTCCCATGGAAATCGCGCCAATAGAAATCCCGGACCAAGTGTTCAATTTCCCCAGCATGCCTTTACTTTCCCAGGGCAGCTCGATGCCGGTTTGCTGGCCGAACCCGAAAGCGCGAATGTATTCGTAGAATTTCGGGGCCCCCAGCCGGAGCGCGATTTTGATGGAGCCGACGTCGCTCGATTGCGCGAGGATGTCGGACACGGCGAGCATGCCGAATCTCTTGTGGTCGTGAATCCTGTGGCCGGCGAGCAGGACGGAACCATTTTCGCAGTCGAAAACTTCACCGGGGCGCGTGAGATTTTGATCGAGAGCGGCGGCCAGCGTAATCAATTTGAACGTCGAGCCCGGCTCGTAGATTGCGCTGACGGCGCGATCCATCCGAGCCTCGGGCTTCACTTCACCCGGAGAATTGGGATTGAACTTCGGCCAGTTCGCGAGCGCAAGAATTTCGCCGGTATTCGGATTTTGGATGATGACGGTGCCGGCGATAGCGTGCGTTCGGGCGATTCCGGCCTGGAGTTCGCGTTCGGCAACATATTGAATTTTTTCGTCGATGGTCAGAACGACATTCGCGCCTTCGTCGCGATGCGCCTGGCCACCGTCGAACCAACGCTGCTTGGCGTCGGCCATGACGAGAATTTTTTCACCCTTGCCGCCGATTTGCTTGTCCAACTGATGCTCGATGCCACCCTGGCCTTTTTCGTCGAGATCGACGTAGCCGAGAACGTGCGCGGCCATGTCGCGCTTCGGATAGAAGCGCTCGTTTTCTTTCATGGTATAGACGCCCTTAAGATTCAGCGCCTTCACCGCATCCGATTTGGCCGGCGGCAATTTGCGCGAGACCCACACAAAGGTCGCACCGGAATTGAATTTCGTTTCGAGAACGTCGCTCGGAACATCTAAAACGCCGGAGAGCAAATGCGCCGCGAGCGCTTTGTTTTCGCCAAGCTCGGTTGGAATTGCGAAGGCGGACTCGACTTCCGTGCTCATCGCCAGCGGACGCATGTTGCGGTCGTAAATCGCGCCGCGCTTGGGAGTAATTTCGATGGTGCGTTGTTGTTGACGATGCGCGCGGGCCAGATAATCGCCGTGCTCAATCAGTTGCAGAAAACCCAGGCGAGCAAAAACCGCGCCCATCCAGAGCGTCACGAAGCCGGCGATGATCAACAGTCGAAGTTGAACGCGATTTTGCTGCATTTATGTTCCAGGCCGGACGCTGTTCCCGCCAAACTCAACTTTCATCCCGTCTCCCGCCTGGAGCATCGTCGAGAGAAAAACGGCTACTGTGCGCGATTCCTGCGCGTAAACCGCACGGCAGCCACTTGCGCGCCGCTCGGCACGTCGTATTCACGAACCTGATCGGGCAAGGGTTGGGTCAATCCCAATCGGAGGCGCGCGATTTGATCGATGCGGCTCGGCCGGCTGAGCGTGGCGATATTCAATTTCAATTCCGAATTGAGCGCCGCGGCCTGCGTCTGCTTCTGCTTCAGCTCTTCGAGCTGGAAACTCAGATCAATGCACTTGAAGTGCTGAAAAATGTAGAGCATGCAGCAAAGCGCGATTACGCCGCCGAGCGCAGCCGTCTTGTAAAAATTCTTCAGCTTCACCGGCTCCACGTGCCGCACCAGCCGTGAATTATCGATTCGCTTCACGGTGCGGAACTCCGTCGTCGCCACTCTCTTCTTTTTCTTCATAACTCAGACTCTTTCCGCGCACCGCAACTTCGCACTTCGCGATCTTGGGTTCGCCCGCTCTTCTTCTTCGCTGGGACGAATAACGTGTTTCGTCAAAATTTTCAGCGTTCCTTGACGCTCGCCTTCCTTGAAGGCTTCCTTCACCATGCGGTCTTCGCCCGAGTGATACGTCAGCAGGACGAACCGCGCTCCTGAATTCATTGTGGCGGGGGTCCGAAAAAGAAACTGCCCGAGTGCCTCCAACTCTCGATTCACCGCGATCCGCAGCGCCAGAAACGTTTTTGTTGCGGGATGCAGTTTCTGCCTTCCCCATTGCTTCCGGGCCCCTGCCACAACCGTTGCCAGGTGCGCGGTATCGCGAATCGGTCGCGCGCGCATGATCGCCCTGGCGATCCTTCTGGAATCGTGCTCATCCGCACCGCGGTAGAGCAAATCGGCCAGTTCCTTCTCCGGCCAGCGATTCACAATTTCGTCCGCCGTCAGTTCCTCGGCGTCACTCATCCGCATGTCCAGCGGACCAGCCTCGCGGAACGAAAAGCCCCGCTCTGGCCGGTCAAGCTGCATGCTCGAAACCCCCAAGTCGGCCAAGACCCCGTCCACCTTCGGAATCCCCAACTCGTGTACGACCTCCGCAATCCTTGAGAACGGAGATAAAACGCAATTCACTTTCGAGCCGAACTTCGCCAGCCTCTCCTGCCCGATCTGCAGCGCCAGTGCGTCCTGGTCCAGGCTGATCAACCGGCCCGAATCCAGCCTTGCGGCGATGGCTTCCGAATGACCCGCCGCTCCGAGCGTGGCGTCCACGTAGATTCCGTCCGGTCTTATTCGCAGCCATTCGAGCACCTCTTCCAGTAGCACCGGCGTGTGCGGCGCGTTCACGCTCACACAGCCTTAAATCCCAAGATCTTCCAACGCTTTGAAATCCGCCTCGGTGAACTTGTTTTTCTCCATGTCTTCCATGACCTTGGAGTGGTTCATCACTTCCAGGTAGTCCAGCGCCCCGAAAACGTCCACTTCGCCCCTGGTCTGAGCCTTTTCCCGCAAAATCGCCGGCAGCAGCACTCTTCCCTGCCCGTCCATCTCCGCCATCTGCCCGTAGTAGCTCGTGTGCATCAAAAACTTTCTCTTCGCCTGATTTTGCGAGGAAACCTTAGAAAGCTTTTCCTCGATGCCCTGCCAGACCGTAATCGGGTAAATCCTTGCCGTATCGCCCGTCGGACTTGTGATATAGAATTGATTCCCGAATGCTTTTAACTGCTCCAGATACACGGCGGGTATCTTCAGACGACCCTTCTCGTCCACTTTGGCTGGATAGTTGCCGCGAAGGTTCATTTACCCGTCTGCCCATGGAGCCTGGATTCTGACGATGAGCCCTCAAACCGCCCTTTTGGAGGCCGTTTTCGGTGAAGAAGTGGTTTCTGTTGCCCCAGATGACCACGTCGCCCACAATCCTCTAAATCCGACTAAGTTGTTCTACTTGACGCCGCTTTAACCCACTACACTCCACTTTTCGCCACATCTTAAATCGGTTTGGAAACAAGTCAAGCGAAATCGTGCGAATTTGTTAAAAAAGTTGCGAAAGCTGCGACAGGGCGAAGCCGCAGAAACCACTACCGCAGATGGTGGAAATGGCTGGTTGGAACAACAACCGTTAGCGGTAGATATTCGCCGTGCTTTCGCCGCCCGCGACCGGTCCTGCAAACCTTCCTGTTCCCTTCTCTCCAGCCTCGTGTTATCCTCTTGCCCGTCCAGTGCATCGAAACTCCTGGAGGGACCTGACCATGGAATGGACGACGCCGCAACACGAAGAGATCGACCTGAATTGCGAAGTCAGCTCGTACGCCAACGCTGAGCTGTAGTCGGCTCGGCTGTGAACATTCGGGGACGCGCCAACGCGCGTCCCTCTTTTTTTTCACGCACACCGCCTACGCGTCGGAACAGTCCTCATGCGCATTAAAATTCTTGGCTCAGCGGCAGGCGGCGGTTTCCCTCAATGGAATTGCGGCTGCCGAAATTGTGCCGGCTGGCGCAGCGGTTCGCTCAAGGCAACTCCGCGCACGCAAACCCAAATCGCCGTGGATGCGAATCCTCCCTACGCGCAGCGTACGCATTGGGCGTTAATCAACGCTTCGCCGGATCTGCGGTCGCAGATTGTTTCAACTCCCGAGTTCGCGCCATACCCTTCCACGCATTCCACGCCGATTTACGACATTTTTCTCACGAGCGCCGATGTCGACGCCGTCGTCGGACTTTTGCATATGCGCGAGTTCCAGGGATTCCGGATCCATTCGACTCCTTCCGTCCGGCGTATTCTCGATGAAGAAAATTCTATTTTCCGGGTGTTGGGCCGCGCGACACCGCCAGTGCAATGGTTTCCGCTGCACATAGCCTCCGAATTCACGCCGACACACGTTCCGCAGGCGGGCGAGGCGCCTCGCTTGTCGGTTCACACAGTCGCCATCGGCGGGGAGTATCCGGACTATGTCAGCGAGCGCCTGCGTAAGCAGCTCCATCCGCGCGAGGCCGTCGTCGCGCTGGACCTCCAGTTTTCCGGCAAACGAATTTTCGTAGCACCGTCCCTGCCCGGCATCGACACGACTTGGAAACAATGGGCCATGGCGAGCGATCTTGTTTTGATCGATGGCACGTTCTGGAGCGATGGCGAGTTGAAGCAAGCAGGCCGCGGTAAAAAGACCGCGCGCGAAATGGGGCACATTCCACTTTCCGGTCCCGACGGACTGCTCTCGCAATATCCGAAAGGCGGCAACGCGCGAAAAGTCCTGTTGCACATCAACAATACAAATCCAATATTGGTCGAAGACGGCGCGGAGCGCCGCGCCGTGCTCGATGCCGGATTCGAAATCGCCTACGATGGCATGGAGATTCAACTGTGAACTCAGCCGAAAAGCCGCCGTTGCCGGAAGCCGCATTCATCGCTGGTTTCACCACGATTGGCGAGGAGCGTTATCATCACCAGCACCCGTTCCATACGCTGATGCACGAAGGGTCGCTGACGCGCGGGCAGTTGCAAGCATGGGCGCTCAATCGCTACTACTATCAGAGCCACATTCCAATTAAAGACTCGGCATTGCTCGCGCGCAGCGACGATCCCGTTTTTCGCATCGCCTGGCGCAAGCGCCTAGTCGATCACGACGGTGACCACGACAGACAGGGTGGCATTGAAAAATGGTTGCACCTGGTTGAAGCAACAGGATTGCCTCGCATTCAAGCCATTCGCGGCGAAGGAATTTTGCCGGCCATACGCTTTGCGGTGGACGCGTACATCAATCTCGTTGAGCGAGGCTCTCAGCTGGAAGCTGTCGCCTCTTCTCTGACGGAACTCTTCTCCAAAAGGTTGATCGTCCTTCGCATGGATCGCCTGCGCGAGTTTTATCCATGGCTTTCCGGTGGACTCGACTACTTCACCGGCCGGCTCACGCAAGCACCCGAAGACGCCGAGTTTGCGTTGTCCTGGGTGGTGAAAAACGCACGCACGCGCGAACAACAAGACGCCGCGCACAACGCGCTCCGTGCGAAATGCGATATTCTCTGGGCGATGCTCGACGCGCTTTACTTCGCCTACGTGCAACCCGGCTGGCCGCCTCCCGGCGCTTTCGTTCCGTCGCAAGAATAAGCAATCGAGATGTTCATAAACTGTGCCCACCGCCGGAACAGCTCTCCTGCAAACGTTTGGTTGCTTCACCTCTGAACATTGCCACAAATGTGCGCGGCCCTCGTCTTGCTCCCGCATTAGCGTCGATGTTCGCCAAAATGAAAAGAATCTAATTCCCGGGACTGCGACAAGAGCGTTTTTCAGTTCGCGCCGCGGCGCATCGGCCATCGTGCCCGATTCCAGTCACGAGCCACCACAGGGGGGCTATCACAATGTTTTTCGCAAGAATTGCGGGCCTTTCCATTGCTGTGTTTCTGGCAAGCCTGTTGCCGGTCGGCGCACAGGAATCCTCGCAGACCGGCCCGGAGCCCTCGCGCGAAGTCATCGCGAAATTGCTGGAACAATTGAAGGCGCAAGACGCTCGATTGAAAGAGTTGGAAGGGCAGGTCGCCGCGCTCAAGGCGGCGCAGCCCGCCGCGGCGCCTGTGCCTGCGGTTCAGCCTGAAACACAACCCGCGACCGTCCAGGAGCCCCCGCCTGAGCCGGAAATGCATGAACACACCATGCAACTGCCCGGCGTCGGTCCCGTATTGAAAATTCGCGGATTCGCCGACATCAATTTGGGATTCGGCCCCGTCGCCAATCCCCTCATCTTTCCGCTGCCAGCCCCGGTACACGACACCGTTCAGCTCGGCGAGTTTGATCTTTTCCTGTCTTCCCGGCTGTCCAGGAAGCTCAGTTTCCTGGGCGAAATCGTTTACGGCTCGGATGCCACCAACTCTTGGGACATCGACATCGAGCGCCTCCAAATCACTCTCAAGGCGAATCGATATTTCGAAATCAGTGCCGGCCGTTTCCACTCTTCCATCGGCTACTACAACACTTCGTTTCATCACGGCACATGGTTTCAAACAGCTACGGGCCGGCCGTTCATGTACTACTTCGAGGACAGCGGCGGATTGCTGCCGGTGCACCAAGTCGGAGTCACATCCACCGGGCTCGTTCCTCGCACCGAAAGGCTTCAACTCCATTGGGTCGCGGAATTCGGCAACGGAAGAAGCGCTGACCCCGCGAAAGCTCAGGTACAAGACTTCTTGAGCGAGCGCGATCATAAGAGTCTCAACCTCGCCGCATACATCAAGCCTGAGTGGGCGCCTGGCGTCCAAATCGGCGGTTCCTATTTTCGAGATCGCCTCCTGCCATCCGGCCTGGCGAATGTCACGCAGGAAATCGGCAGCGTCTATCTTGTCTATACGAACGGAACATGGGAACTCCTCAACGAAGCCGTCTTGATTCACAACAAAATGGACGGCGCCGCAAAAGGTTTCAACAGTCCACTCTCTTATGCGCAAATCTCCAGAAAATTCGGCGTCTACCGTCCGTATTTTCGCTTTCAGCACGTCAATGTGCCAAACAACGATCCCGTAAATATATTCACCGGCCGCTACGAAGGTCCGTCTGTCGGACTGCGCATGGATTTCACGGAGTACGCCGCCCTGAAAGCGCAGTTCAACCGAATCTACCAGCGCGCCATACAGCCGCAAAACGGCTTGGACCTGCAAGTTTCATTTACGTTCTAAACGTCGCACGAATTCGCTGAAAAGAGAGGAATGGGGATGACAAAGAACTGCTCGCGGATGGCGGTTTTGATTCTACTGTTCAGTGCGGCGGCGCATGCGCAGTGCGCAACGGGCGGTTTGGCCGTCATCGTGAACAAATCAAATCCTGTCGAGAGCCTTTCGATGGCTCAGCTCCGTCGTGTCGTTCTTGGCGACGTGCGCGCGTGGCCGGATCACAAGCCCGTAAGCTTAGTCGCCAAGGATCCAACCAGCAAAACATTCCAGTGCATGATCTCCTCCATCGTTCGGTTGTCGGTTGCGGAATACCGTCGCTACATCATGAATGCCGAATTCCGCGGTGACGAACCAATGAGCATCCGTAACGCCGATTCTGATGTGTTCGCAGCAAACATAGTGAGCCAATTGCCCGGCGGCATCGCGATCGTCGGAGCGAACTCTGTCGCGGCGATAGGCGCAAACGTGAAAGTAGTCAAAGTGGACGGAAAAGCCGTCGGCCAGCTCGGTTACCCGCTCTGAATGGATGCGCGATAGGGAGGAACGGCATAAAGCATACGATTCGAAAATAAGCTGGTTGGCGGTTACGCTCTCTTCATCGTCCACTACGCGTTATGATGGCTAGGCATGGCCATCGACTCAAATTCAAAGCCGCGGCTTGCGCCGGGATGCCGGCTCGGCGAAAACAATAATCAGCGCGTGCTGCTGATGCCGGAGCGCGCGTTGCGCTTGAACGGACCGAGCCTGGAAATTGTTTCGCGTTGCGACGGCACGCATACCGTCACGCAAATCGTCCACGAACTCCAGAAGCTTTACCCTAAAGCCGAGCCTGCGCGCGTCGAGCAAGACGTTCTCGGTTATCTCGGCCTCCTCAGCGACCAACGTGCGTTAGACTTTCAGTAGCGGTCGCCTAGCGCGCCGGAAAAGTGCGTGGCTAACCGTCGTCCTATGTCGACTATTCCCCATCCGCTGGCGCTCGTTTGCGAACTGACGCACCGCTGCCCCCTCCACTGTGTGTACTGCTCCAATCCTCTCGAACTGGCCGCGCGAAATTCCGAACTCGACACTGAAACCTGGACTTCTGTTTTTCGCCAGGCCGCCGCACTCGGTGTTCTGCAAGCGGACTTCACGGGCGGCGAACCACTTGCGCGTACGGACATTGTCGAACTCGTTCGCGCGGCGCGTTCAGCAGGACTCTACGTCAGCCTCATCACCTCTGGCCTGCCTCTCGACGAATCAAAACTCGATGCGCTTATCGCGGCCGGTCTCGACCATTTTCAACTGAGCTTTCAAGCAGCGACCGAAGCCATCGCCGAAAAAATCTCGGGAACAAAGACACATACGCAGAAGCTTCGCGTCCTCGAATGGCTCAAATCCCGGCCAGTCGGCGTCACACTGAATTTTGTTCTCCATCGCCACAATCTTCATCAGATGGACGCGATGCTGGCCATTGCGGAGTCTTCTTCCGCATCCCGCATCGAATTTGCGAACGTGCAATATTACGGCTGGGGATTTGCGAATCGAGATCTTCTGCTTCCGACCCGGCAACAACTCGATGATTTCATGGCGAAAGTGAAATCCGCGGAAGAACGTCTGCGCGGAAAAATTCGCGTCGAGTACGTCGTGCCGGATTACTACGCAAAATACCCAAAACCGTGCATGGGCGGCTGGGGACGCAAAGTCATGTTGATTGCGCCGGACGGTAGCGCGCTTCCTTGTCATGCCGCCAAGGTCATTCCCGGCCTGCAATTTGACAACGTGAAAGAAAAACTCCTGCACGACATTTGGGACCAGAGCGAAGCGTTTCAAAAATTTCGAGGCGAATCCTGGATGCATGAACCGTGCAAATCCTGCGAACGCCGTTCGCAAGATTTTGGTGGCTGCCGCTGCCAGGCATTGCTCCTTGCCGGTGACGCTGCCGCAACCGATCCCGTGTGCTCGCTTTCGCCAGATCGCGGGAGAGTCGACGCGATCCTCAAATCCGTGCCATCCTCGAACATCGCTAGCCCTCCAGTATTTCTTTATCGATCCAATCCAGCTTGACCCCCGCTGTTGTAGAATGCCGGAGCAAAATCGCATCGAAAGGACCACCCATGAACCTTCGCAGATTTTTCTCCCTCGCCGCCTTAATCTTCGCGCTGCTCTTCGCAGGCAATGCCGCAGCGCAGTCCACCTACACGCCCAGCCCGGAGAATCTGAAAGCCCGCCAGGAATTTCAGGACGCCAAGTTTGGCATGTTCATCCACTGGGGCGTTTACAGCGTGCTCGGCGACGGCGAGTGGGTGCTTCATGACCGCAAACTAAAAATCCACGACTACGAACGGCTGCCAAGATTTTTCGATCCCGAAAAATTTGATGCGAAAGCCTGGGTCGCCCTCGCCAAAGCCGCCGGCATGAAATACATCACCATCACTTCGCGCCATCACGATGGCTTCGCCATGTTCGATTCCAAAGTTTCCGACTGGAACATCGTCCAGCGCACGCCTTACGGCAAAGATCCGCTCAAACAGCTTGCCGACGAAGCGCACAAGCAAGGCATCAAACTCTTTTTCTATTATTCGCAGCTTGATTGGCACAATCCCGATTATTACCCGCGCGGCGGAACCGCCTGGGATAACGGCCGCCCCGACAGCGGCAATTTTTATTCCTACATCGATGACTACATGAACGGCCAGTTGCGCGAACTTCTCACAAACTACGGCGCGATCGCCGGCATCTGGTTCGACGGCATGTGGGACAAGCCCAACGCGGACTGGCATCTCGACAAGACGTACGCGTTGATCCACCAACTCCAGCCCGCGGCGCTCATCATTCCGAATCATCACCAATCGCCGAAGCCTGGCGAAGACGTGCAAACGTTTGAACGCGATTTACCTGGCCGCAACACCGCCGGCTTCAACACGACTTACGTGAGCGACGCGCTTCCGCTGGAAAGCTGCAACACGCTCAACGGCTCGTGGGGCTTCAACATCGGCGACATAAAATACAAATCGCCGGAGGAAATCGAAGAGATGCTCGTTCGCGCCGCCGGCAACAATTCGAATTTGCTGCTCAACATCGGCCCGTTGCCGAACGGCGAAATTCAGGACGAATTCCAGACGCGCCTCCGTGCTGTCGGCGAATGGGTCGCCAAATACGGTGACTCCATCTACGGAACGCGCGGAGGTCCGCTCGCTCCCGCCGATTGGGGCGTCACCACGCAAAAAAGCAACAAAATTTACGTCCACATTCTGAAGTGGAACGCTCCGCTGCTCGCGCTTCCGCCGATTTCGAAAACAATTGCAAGCGGACAAGAGTTGGTGACGGGAGCGAAAGTGGAAGTAACCCAGTCGCCGAACGGCGTCGTTCTGAAACTTCCCGCGGCAGCTAAAAGTGAAACCGACCGCGTGATCGTGTTGTCCGTGAATTAAGCCTTCGTGGGTGTGGGCGTGGTGCTTCGCGCCCAAGGCACGGCACGCCAGAAGTAAATCAGGCTGCCTAACAAGCAGACCGCGCCGAAAGCCGCGACGGTTAGCGGAGCGCCAAATCGCTTGGCCAATCCGCCCGCGACGAGCGATCCAATCGGCTGCACGCCCATGAACATAGTCGCGTAGACGGCCATCACACGGCTGCGCAGAACATCGGGCACGCGATTTTGCACCGTCGTGTTCGTCGCCGCCATTTGCGACGTAGCCGCAAATCCAAAAATAAAAAGAACAATTGCGGAAATCCAAAACGATCGCGATTGCGAAAAAATGATTAGGCCCGCGGACGCGATCAAAAACATCGTCCCAACCCACGTCAACATTCCTTTGTAGTGCGTGCGGGCCGCAAAATGCAGAGCCCCCAGAACCGCGCCGATTCCCGAAGCGCTCATCAGCAATCCCAAGCCTCGCGCGCCGCCGCGCAGCACATCCTGCGCAAAGATCGGCATGAAGACCATGTACTGCAGCCCGAAAAAGCTCAACATGCTGAGCAGAATCAGCACCGATCGAATTACTCGGTCGCTCATCGCAAACCGGAAGCCTTGCAAAAGGCTTTGCCAGGCAGATTGCGCCTCTCTCATTTCTTCTTGAGGCGCGATGCGCATCGCCAGCAGCGCCACGATCACGGCAAGAAAACTCAGGCCATTCACAAAGAAGCACCAGCCTTCGCGGATCAGCGCAATCGAGAATCCCGCAATCGCTGGCCCCACGACGCGCGCTCCGTTAAAAATCGAAGAGTTCAACGCAATCGCATTCGGCAAATCCGGCTTCCCCACCATGTTCACGAAAAACGACTGCCGGATCGGCACGTCGAACGCGTTCACGATTCCCTGCAGCAAACCGATGATGATGATCATCCACGCCCCGCGCCGGTCATGAATTCTTCCTGTGAGCATCAACCCTGCGAGCAGGAACGCCAGCACCATCGAAACGGCTTGCGTCGCAATCACTCCTCGATGCCGGCTGTATCGGTCCCCAACATATCCGCCCACTGCGGAGAGCAGCAGCATGGGGATCTGGTTCATGAATCCAAAAATCCCAAGCAGCGCCGCCGAACGTGTCAATCGGTAAATTAACCACAGCTGTGCCGTGTTCTGAATCCATGTCCCGATCAGTGAGACAAGCTGTCCACCAAGGAAAAGTTGGAAATTACGGTGCTTTAATGCGCGAAAGCGCGC
>Ga0137412_10000502_pt1 | contig 27653 bp, 21 predicted proteins | sample CZODoug2_1_16fun_FD_122160 | JGI IMG/M metagenome (GOLD analysis project Ga0137412, IMG submission 122160) | Vadose zone soil fungal communities from Angelo Coast Range Reserve, California, USA - CZODoug2_1_16fungal (Hybrid Assembly) | ecosystem: Environmental > Terrestrial > Soil > Vadose zone...
CCGGCCGCCCGGCCGCGGATCTGAAGCGCGACGCGATCGACCATCCCGCGGAGGTGCTGCGGCTGTCCGGCATCAAGCCCGGTATGCAGGTCGCGGACTACCTCGCCGGAGATGGTTACTACAGTGAGCTGCTCAGCTACATCGTGGGTGCGAAGGGCCACGTGCTGCTCATCAACAACGGCGCCTACGATCGCTGGAGCGAAAACCACTGGCAGGAGCGGGTCGCGCGCCTGCCGAACGTCGAGCATCGCACCATGGAAGTCGAGCACCTGGACGTCCCCGATCACTCGCTCGATGCGCTGTTGGTCGTCAAGGTCTACCACGATCTGTATTGGATCGATACCGAGGGCACCGGCTGGCCGAAGATCGATACGAACCTCGCCCTGAAGGAAATGGCGCGCGTGCTGAAGCCGGGCGGCGTGCTGCTGCTGGTCGATCATTCGGCCAAGCCCGGTACCGGGGCCGCGGATGCCGGCCGGATCCACCGCATCGACGAAGAGTACGCGCGTCACGACTTCGAGAAGTACGGCCTCAAGTACGTCTCCAGGAGCGACGTGCTGCGTCGCCCCGAGGATCCGCGCGAGCTGATCACCTATAAGGGACCGATGGTCGGCAAGACCGACCGCTTCGTGATGGTGTTTCGCAGGTCCCGCTGAGCGCAGCCTTCTCAGTGCCGGTTCGCGTTAGAATCGGCATATGGCGAGGCGCGGGCTGAACCGACATAGGCGAGGGTGTCGGTGGCGGCATGCTGCGGCATGCCTGCTCGTCGCCGTGCTGGGCGGGGCTGCGTCGGTACGTTCCGCCCCGCTCGAGGTCTACGGACGGCTGCCGCGCATCGAAGAGGTCGCGTTGTCGCCGGACGGATCACGTATCGCCTTCGTCAAGACCGAGGAAAACAACCGCGTCGTCACCGCGTTCTCGGTCGCCGCACATACCCTGCTGCGCGGCCTGCGTGTGGGGCAGCAGAAACTGCGCTACATAGAGTGGGCCGACGATAATCACTTGCTGATCGTGACTTCCGTCACCACCGTGCCGTGGGGGTTCATGGGTGCCGACAGCGAGTGGTTCCAGATGCAGGTTTACGACGTCAGAAACGGGAACCTCTTTCTGGTTCCCCAGGACGACGACCTCAACAAGGTCCAATTCATGAACGCAATCGGTGGTCGGGTGACGATCCGCCGGCTGAAGGACCACACGGTGCTCTTCATCCCGGGACTGCAGACCTCGACCCGGCTGGCCCCCGCCCTGATCCGCGCGGACCTCGAAACACAGACCTCCCGTGTCGTGCGGCCCGGCAACCCCGGCAATCTCGGCTGGATCGTCGATGATGCCGGTGAGGTCGTCGCGGAGGAGATCTACAACGAGGACAAGCGGCATTGGGCCATCTCCATTCGCCGCGACGGGCATACACAGGAAGTCGCTTCGGGCGACGAGAATATCGAGTTTCCGCGACTGCTCGGATGGGGTCCGACCGCCGACACCTTACTGATGGAGAGGCTCGAGGAAGGCAACGCGGTGTGGCGACTGCTGTCGCTCAAGGACGGCTCGATCGGTCCACCCATGGCGGAAAAGAAGGCGCTCGATCAACCGATTGAGAACCGTCTCACTAACCGCATGGTGGGCGGCGTGCACATTGCCGACTCGCGCGAATACGTGTTCTTCGAACAGAGCATGCAGGCAACCTGGGATGCCATCCTCAATGCCTTTCCCGGCGAACGAGTGCGACTCGAGTCGGCCTCGGCGGACTTCCGCAAGATCATCGTGCGGGTGGAAGGTGCGGTGGATGGCTATCGTTTCGAGCTGGTCGATCTGGATACGCACCGCGCGACGCCGATCGGGGACGTGTACGAGGGGGTGACGCAACCCTTCGAGGTGCGCCGCATCACCTATGCAGCCGCCGATGGCACGGACATCCCCGCATACCTCCCCCTGCCGCGCGGCAGGCCGCCGAAGAAGCTGCCGCTCATCGTGCTGCCACACGGCGGACCCGCGGCGCGCGACACGGCAGACTTCGACTGGTGGTCCCAGGCGCTGTCGGACCAGGGTTATGCCGTCCTGCGACCCAACTACCGGGGTTCTGACATCAACTGGAGATTTCTCAGCCAGGGTTTCGGTGAGTGGGGCAAGAAGATGCAGACCGATCTGTCCGACGGCGTACGCTACCTCGCCAAGGAGGGCATCGCCGATCCGGCGCGCGTCTGCATCGTCGGTGCCAGCTACGGTGGTTATGCGGCGCTTGCGGGACCCTCGCTTGATCCCGGGGTCTACCGCTGCGCCGTCGCGGTCGCCGGTATCGGGGACATCCGGCGCATGCTGACGTGGGTCAATGACCGGCGGGGCAGCGATAAGAGCCGAACCCAGCGGTACTGGGACCGCTTCATGGGCGTGCGCGGTCCGGATGACCCGGCCGTCGATGGCATATCACCGATCAAGCATCTGGATGCAATCACCGTGCCGGTGCTCCTGATCCACGGTCGTGACGACACGGTGGTGGACTACGAGCAGAGCCACGTCATGTACGACGCGCTGCGGAAGGCGAAGAAGAGCGTCGAGCTGGTGACCCTCAAGAATGAGGATCACTGGCTGTCGCGCAGCGGCACGCGGCTGCAGATGCTCGAGGCCTCAGTGGGGTTCCTGCGCGCGCACAATCCACCCGACTAGGACGCTGCCGCGCGGCTGCGGTGCGAGGCGGCCCGGACGAGTGTGGGGCGAGGGCTGAGAGCGGAACGGCGCGGCGCCGTACACGGCTTGTCCTCCGACCACCGTGAGCAGAACCTTCACGTCCGAAATCTGTCGCGCCGGAATCCTGAAGACATTTCGGTCGAGCACGATGAAATCGGCGAGCTTGCCGACCTCGAGCGACCCCACGTCATGCTCGGCGTGCAACTCGTAGGCGGCGTTGGCGGTCATGGCGCGCAGCGCCGCAGGCAGCGTGAGTCCCGTGTCCGTGCCCAGCCGGCCGGCGTATTTCGCGCCCGCCGCCGGGTCGCCCTCGCGCGTCAAGCCGACCTTGAGGGCAAACCACTCGTTGAGCGGATCGACCGGCCAGTCGCTGCCAAAGGCTACGCGCGCACCGGCCGCCGCCAGATAGCCCGCGGGCTCCAGGTATTTGAAGCGCTCCGGTCCCAGATAATCCTGCGCGCCGTCGAGGGTGTCCGGCGCGGGCTTCTCCCACTGGAAGGACAGGACCGGAATGGCATCCAGCTGCCGGTAACGCGCGAAGTCGGCGGGATCCACGATCTCATCGTGTGCGATGGCGGCGCGAATCGCGGTCCCGGAAAATACCTCGCGCAGCGCCGCCACGCCATCGAGCGCCTCGTGCACGGCGCGATCACCGTCGGCGTGCATGTGCGGCTCCAACCCTGCCCGGGCGGCCTCGATGAGCAGCGGCTGCAGCACCGCCGCCGGAAAGTACACCTCGGGCCCGCGACTCTTGCCCGGCGCCCAGCGCGGCTGCGCGACAGTGCCCACATTGGCGAAGTAAGGGCTCAGCATGGCGCCGGTGCAGGCGGGTGCGGTAATCACGCCGTCCAGGAACAGCTTGATGTTGCGCACGGTGATGCCCGGCTGAGCACGCGCCTCCCCCTGGTCGTATTTGCGGGCGAGCGCGCGGGCGGTGGCGACCGCCTGCTTCGGATCACGACCCTGCTCGGGCGTGATCAGCACCGCGAAGTGCGCGCGCGCCGTCAGCGCGGCCCGGCGCTGCGCACCCGCGAACGCGGCCAGCGTCTGCGCGGTCGCCATCGCATCGAGAAAGCTCGTGACGCCCTGTTTGCGCATCGCCTCCAGGGCGGCCATCGCCGCCTTGATGTCCTCGGCCGGCGTCGGCTTGGGAATGACGGCGGTCAGCTTCGCGAAGGCGGCGTCCTCGAGGAGGCCGGAAGGAGCCCCCGAGGGCTCGCGGTCGATCCGCCCGTCGGGAGGATCGGGCGTACTGGCGGTGACGTTCGCCAGCTGGAGCGCTCGCGTGTTGACCAATGCGGTATGGCCGAATGAGGACATCACGAAGATCGGGCGCCGGGTCTTCAGGCTGTCCAGCGTCGCGCGGGTGGTGGCCACCCCGTTCGGCAGCATCGCCTCTCGAAACCAGTTGGTGACTTCCAGCCATTTGTCCGGCTCGGCTGCCTGGGTCTGATCGAGACAGGTCTGGATACGCGACTGCAGCTGCGCGACCGTCAGTCGCTCATAGTCGAGATTGCATTTCAACAGCACCGTGCCGCCATCGAGTGGGTGCATGTGGCCGTCGACGAGTCCGGGCATCAGCACGCGCCCCCGCAGATCGATCACCGGGGTCGTGGCACCGGCAACGGCCCTGGCGCGCGCGCTGGAACCCACGTAGGCGATGCGCCCATTGCGCACCGCAAGTGCTTCCTGAACGCTGTCGCTCCGATCGACCGTATAGACGTAACCGTTGACATACACCGCGTCCGCCGGCGCTGCGGACGCGGACCACCCGGCCAGCGCCAGCACCACGGCATGAGCAGCGCGCCAGTCAGTGCGTGCCGCCGGCATACACTTGCGTGCCGCGGAACCAGGTCGCCAGCACCCGGGTGTCGGCGATCGCCTCGGGGTGGCCGCCGTCGGCCAGCGCCAGAATGTCGCGGTCGATCAGGACGAGATCGGCCGACTTGCCGACCTCGATGGAGCCCGCTTGCTGCTGCAGTCCCAGCATGCGCGCCCCGTTGATGGTGTAGGCCTGGATGACCTCGCGCACCGAGATGCTCTGCTGCGGGCTGAGGGCCGGTTTGCCCGGATAGGCGCGCGTAATGGCGAGCGCCATGTTGACGAAGGGCCTCGGATCACGGGTCTCCACCGGCGCGTCCGATCCGGCAGCCAGAATCCCGCCCGCCGCCTTTATCGCCCTCACCGGATAGGTATTCGCCTCGTAATAGCTGCCGGGCCGATGCAGCGCTTCGTAGCTGTTCCCATGGACCTTCTCGAAGAACGGAATGACCGTCAGGTCATAGTCCTGATCGGTGTTCATCCAGGCGTAAGTGAAAGCGACGTACAGGTGATCACGGCCTATGCGCACTACGTCGGCCGGGGCGGCGAGCTGTATGTGGGCCAGCGTGTCCCGGGTGGTGGAATTGCCATCGGCGGCACGGGCTGCTTCGATTGCATCCACTGCCGTTCGCACCGCTCGGTCGCTGATCGTATGGATGTGCATATTGAAGCCGGCGAGATGCATGCGCCTGACATACTCGAGGATGACCTCGGGCTTGTGCTGCAGCTGGCCGCTGGAGATTGCGCATTGGGCCGGGTGGTAGTGGTGCGCTTTCATGAATGCGTCGACGTCGGCGGCCGCCGCATACTCGCCGGGGTGCGCGCGCACGTCGGCGCATGCCTGCGAAGCGGTATCGACATAGCCGGCGACGCTCGCGTGCCCGCTCGTGTCCACGGAGAAGATGGGTTGCAGAAACGGCCGTAACGCTGCTGCATTGGGCAAGGTGGGCGGCATCGCGAAAGGGTTGCCCTCGAGAACGCCATCCGCAAACAGCTTGATGACATCGGCATGGATCAGAGGATTCTCAGCGTACTTCGCCCGCACCTTCCTGGCCTGGTCGACGATCGAGTCGTAATCGATGTCGCCCCGGGGTGTCAGCGTGCGCGAAGGATCATAGAACTGTGCCAGAGTGACCCGGACGGTCAGCTTGCCGCTCGAGGAAAGCTCATCGTATATGGGCAGACCGTCCCGCGATGCCATGGCATCCAGAATCGCCGTAATGCCAACACTGTTCAGTCGCTGCGGGATGCGCTCGGGGACCTTCGAGACCGCCGCGAGGTCAGAATACAACATGCTGTGGGTGTCAATCAGGTAGCGCGCGTCCTCGTTCACGGCGCCGTTCGGCTCGCCGACACCGTCAACGCCTACGAACGGTTTGTACGCGGCAAATTCCCCAGCGAGCGTCGCTTTCGACAGCGAGATGGTCTCGCCCCGGGCATTTTTTGCCTGTGACAGCGCCAGGCTGTTGAACGCACCATGATGGCCGTCATTGCCCAGCAACTGGATCCGAACCTTGGTGGAGGCCGCATCGAGGGCCGCACGCAGTGTTGGATGGCGGGCGTCGGGTTGATTGCCGGCCGTATAGTTCCATTGATGCACGACCAGTCGGCTGCCCGGCGGGGGCGCATAGTGGGCGAGACACCCCGCCACGAACGTCGTCAGCTCTGCGAGCGTGAGCGCACGACTGTTGAGATCGCACACGTCCAGATCCACGATGTCGAGCGGATGCACGTGCGCGTCAACGAGGCCCGGTAGCACCATGCGGCCCGCGAGTTCCTCCACACGGGTCTTGGGGCCGATCCAGCCCTTCGCCTCGGCGGTGGTGCCGACGAACACCACTCTGCCGTCCCGGACCGCGAGTGCGGCCGCGACGGAGCCCGCCGCGTCGACCGTGTAGATCCTGCCGTCTTCGAGAACGAGGTCGGCGGGCGCCGGACGACTCGTCGGGCCTTGCGCCATAGTGAGCGGAATGCCCGCCACAAAAGCAACAAGACCAGCGAGCACGAGGCTGGCGTTAGGGCACGGCATGAGATCCCCTGATTCCGCGAGCTGGTTACCGACCAAGCCGCAATCGATAATCGATCCACGCTTTTCGTGTTGCCACGGACTGTATGCCAGCCGTCCCGAGCCCGTCAAACGGCTCGCCCGGTGTGCACTCGCGGATCCGCGGACAGCGCCGCCAACAGTTCGTTCGACAGCGAACGCCGAGCAGTAGAATCGCGCACAACCCCGGATCAAGGTGCGCGGCCACTGCCTGAAGCGATGGACGATCGGTACGAGCTGACACGCTTTGTTGCGGCACAGGAGCCGCTATTCGACCGGGTGCGTGCCGAGCTCACCGCCGGCCGCAAGGAAAGCCACTGGATGTGGTTCCTGTTTCCGCAACTGCGGGGTCTCGGCTCGAGCGCTGCGGCACGCCGCTACGCGCTCGCCTGCATCGAGGAGGCGCGCGCCTACCTCGCCCATCCGCTCCTGGGGGCGCGCCTGCGCGAGTGCACGCGCCTGGTGAACCGGATCGAGGGTCGTACGATCGAGGAGATCTTCGGCCACCCGGATCACCTGAAATTCCGCTCGTGCATGACGCTGTTCGCATGCGCCGCCGGCGAGGCGGGCGATGGCCCGCTGTTCCGCGAGGCGCTGCGCAAGTACTTCGCGGGTGAGGACGATCCCCTCACCCGCAAGCTCCTCAGTTCGGCTTGCGGAACTTCAGGATGAACTGATCCGTGTGTCCGCGCATGGCCGGATCGAATACCTTGGCCGTGTGCGGATCGCTGCTGTTTCTGAGGATGTCGCTCGAGGCCTCGAGCCTGAACCCGGCGGACCTGACTTCCTTCTTCACCGCCTGCGGATCGATGCGATGCAGGGTCGAGGTGTCGCGAAAACCTGAACCGGCTTCTGCGACGTGGTCGAGCACGATGTACACGCCACCGGGCTTCAGAGCCTTGAACACCGCCTTGTCGATGTCGGCGACCCGGATGTCGGGCACGTTGTGGAAGTCGTGATAGTTCTGGGACGTCCAGACCAGGTCGACGCCCTGCGGCAGCTCGAGCTGCCCGACTTTCTGCACGCTCACCGTCACGTTGCTGTAGTGACTGTCGGATGTGATCGGCTGCAGGCGCGCCGCCGGATCGGGTTGATCGGCGGGCGCATCGGGGCGGCGTGGCGGCACCACCGCATAGACCTTGCCGTTGGGACCGACCACGGCGCTGAGCAGGCGCGTGAAGTATCCGCCGCCCGGGATCAGCTCGACCACGCGATCGCCGGGCTTGACGCCCGCGAACGCGAGCGTCAGGGCGGGATGGCGATCCGCGTCGCGCTTGGTGTCAGCTTCCGGCCGCGCCGGATCGGCGCCTGCCGCGTTGATGAACGCCGGCATGTCGTGCGCGCGCGGGCGCTGTCCGGCCTGCACGGTGGTGACGGCCAGGGCCGCAGCCAGTGCCAACGTTGCCACAGCGGTCGTCCGTCCCATGACTGCTCCTCCTTCCGTCCCAGGCACACTGTATCAGGGCAGGAATCGCATCACTATCGAGAGGCCTGGCCGCGCGCGGCAACAGCATGCCGCAGCTCGAGCTGCCAGGTCTCGCCGATGAGATCGTGTCCGAAGCTGCGATGGGGTTCCCACGCCGTTCGCGTGAATCCCGCCTGCTGGTACAGGTGGCGCGCCGCCACGAGGTTTTCCTGCGTCCACAGGAGGATTCGCTCATAGCCGGCCGCGCGCGCGAAGCGCACACACTCCCTCACCAGCGTCCGACCCAGCCCGAGGCCGCGCGCCTCGGGCTCCACCAGCAGCAGGCGCAGTTTCGCGCTGCCGCCCTCGCCGGCAACCAGGAAAATGCACCCCAGGCGCCGGCCGGCCGCATTTTCCGCGATCCAGCAGCGCTCGCGTGCCGGATCGAGCTTGCGGATGAATTCGGCGGTGATACCGGCCACCAGGGCTTCGAACTCCTCGTTCCAACCGTACTCGCGGAAGTACAGCAGGCCGTGGCGCTCGACCACCCAGCCCATGTCGCCGGGGCGGTGCCTGCGCAGCGACAGCGGGCCCTGGGGCGAAGCGGCGCCGAGCGCGCGGCGGATGGTGCTCATGGCGCCCAGGAGCGCCCGGCGCTCCGGCTGCTCCAGCTCGGCGAGCATCGCGCGCACCTGCTGCTCGGAGCGGCGCTCGAGCGGCGCAAACACCCGCGTGCCGGCAGGGGTAAGGCGCAGGTGCTGGCGCCGTGCGTCGGCGGCCGAGTCAGTGCGTGCCAGCAGGCCCTTTGCTGCAAAGCGTTTGAGGATGCGGCTCAGGTACCCGCGGTCGAGCCCCAGCTCATCCGCCAGCTGCGCCGCCATGACGCCCGGACGATGCGCGATCTCGTACATCACCCGCACTTGGGTGAGCGAGTACGGACTGTCGAGCAGCCCCCGCGCCAGCACGCCGATGCGGCGCGTGTAGTCGCGATTGAAGGCGCGGACCTCGGCGATCTGGGCTCTGGAGACAGCCATCACGGCACCGGCGGGGGAACCCAGACTCACTGTCGCGGATGTAGTTGACTAAGTCAACTATCTACCCTGCGGTGCCGGTCGGCGTCGAGCAACGCGCCCGGCTAGAGCGGCGCGGCCTGCCCCGCCGGCGGGCTCGCGATCTTCCTGGTGAACACTACCTGCTGGGCGCGCGGCTGGTTCTCCATCACGCAGCCGTGGTCGCGGGCGAAGCCGAAGGCGGCCACACGCGCGCCGTCGTCGGGCTCACCCGGCGGAAACAGCACTGCGTACACGCTGTAGGGCAGCGCGGTGCGCTGCCCCACCGAGAGACTCCTGAGACGCTCGCTCAGGTGGGCGAGGATCGTGATGGGCACGCGGGCTCCTGCGAGGATCGACCGGATAGCCGCTATGCTTGCGCCTGAGGGCGCGACTTGGCAAGGAGAGGCGTATGGATCCCGCTCAGCGCAGCAAGGCCCGCACCCGAGCAAGGAAGCTGCGATGGCACGATCACGCCTGGGTGAGCCGCACGCGCAGGTGCTCCTTCACCCCCGGCCACTCCTCCGCCACGATGGAAAAGCGCGCCGAGTCGCGCGCCGTGAGATCGGCGGCCAGCCGGTGCGCGCGCAGCACACCCTCGAACTGCGCGCCGATGCGGGTGAGCGCCGCGCGCGAGCGCTCGTTGCGCACGTCGGTGTGAAAGCACACGCGCCTGACGCCCCACTCGTCGAAGGCGTGCGTCAGCATGAGGAGCTTGGCCTCGGTGTTGGCGGCGGTGCGCATCGCGGCGGCGGCGAGCCAGGTGTAGCCGATCTCGCAGCCATCCGGGCCCGAACGCCCGGCACCCGGATGCCCGGAGGGCCATGGCCAACGTTCGATGTCAAAGAAACGGCTCGAGCCGATCACGGCGCCATCGGCGATCCGCACCGTGGCGAAGGGCAGCGCCGTGCCCGCCTCACGTGCCGCCAGCGCGCTCTCGACGTAACGCGTCATCTGCGCCGTTCCCTGCGGGACCGCACTCCACTGGTAAAGCGCGAGGTCGCGCCCCGCCGCGGCCACGAGGCCCGCGATGTGGGCGCGCGCGAGCGGCTCGAGCCGCACATGCCTGCCGTGCAACAGCGGCTGGGTCGCGGCGGCGGGCACCGCGCCTAGCCGGCGGCGCTCTCCGACTCTTCGCCGACGCTCGCCTCCTCCGCATCCGGCAGACCACCGCCGACGTCCATGAAGCTGCGACGCTCGGTGCCTTCCATCTTGCGGCGGCGCGAGGCATGGGCTGCGAAGCCCGTACCGGCGGGGATCAGCCGGCCGACGATGACATTCTCCTTGAGGCCGCGCAGATCGTCCTTCAGTCCCCGCACCGCGGCTTCGGTCAGCACGCGGGTGGTCTCCTGGAAGGAGGCCGCGGAGATGAACGACTCGGTCGCGAGTGAGGCCTTGGTGATGCCGAGCAGCACCGGCTGCAGCCGGGCCGTCTTCTTGCCGTCGTGGTGCGCGCGATCGTTGATGTCCAGCGCGCGCGAGCGGTCGAGCTGCTCGCCGCGCAGCAGCGCCGTCTCGCCGGCCTCCTGCACCTCGGTCTTGCGCAGCATCTGACGGATGATCACCTCGATGTGCTTGTCGTTGATCTTCACACCCTGCAGGCGGTAGACGTCCTGGATCTCGCGCACCAGGTAGTTGGCGAGTGCCTCGACGCCCTGCAGGCGCAGGATGTCATGCGGGTTCGGCTCGCCGTCGGCGATGACTTCGCCGCGCTCCACGGTCTCGCCCTCGAAGACATTCAGCTGGCGCCACTTCGGAATCAGCTCCTCGTACTTCTCGCCGTCGTCGGAAGTGATGATCAGGCGCCGCTTGCCCTTGGTCTCCTTGCCGAAGCTCACCGTGCCGGATTTCTCAGCGAGGATCGCCGGGTCCTTCGGCTTGCGCGCCTCGAACAGGTCGGCCACGCGCGGCAAGCCGCCCGTGATGTCGCGGGTCTTGGAAGACTCCTGCGGGATGCGCGCGATGACATCGCCCACCGACACGCGCGAGCCGTCCTCGAGACTGACGAGCGCGCCCGGAGGCAGCGTGTAGACCGCCGGGATCTCGGTGTTGGCGAAGGTCACTTCCTTGCCCTTGTTGCTCAGCAGCTTGATGGTGGCACGCAGGTCCTTGCCGCCGCGCTGCTTGGTATCGAGCACCACCGTGCTGGAGAGGCCCGTGACCTCATCCACCTGGGAGGTGACCGTCATGCCATCGACGAAGTCCTGGAACTTCACCAGGCCGGCAACCTCGGTGACCACCGGGTGAGTGTGCGGATCCCAGGTCGCGACCACCTGGCCGGCCGCCACGGTCGCGCCTTCCTTCGCGCTGATGATGGCGCCGTAGGGGATCTTGTAGCGTTCGCGCTCGCGGCCGAAGTCATCGACCACGCCGATCTCGCCCGAGCGCGACACCGCCACCAGGTGCCCCTTCTCGTGCTGCACCGTCTTGATGTGGTGGAAGCGCAGCACGCCCTTGTTGCGCACCTCGACGCTGCTGGCCGCGGCCGCCCGCGAGGCGGCGCCACCGATGTGGAAGGTACGCATGGTGAGCTGCGTGCCGGGTTCGCCGATCGACTGCGCGGCGATGACGCCTACCGCCTCGCCGATCGAGATCGGCCGGCCGCGCGCCAGGTCACGCCCGTAGCAGTGCGAGCACACCCCGTAGCGCGTCTCGCAGGTGATCGGGGAGCGCACCTTGATCTGGTCCACGCCCTCGGTCTCGAGCAGGCGCACCAGCTTTTCATCCAGCAGCATGCCGTTCTCGATCAACACGTCCTTGCCACCGGGCCTGACGATTTCCTCCGCCATCACCCGGCCGAGCACGCGCTCACCGAGCGCCTCCACGACGTCGCCCCCCTCGACCAACGGGCTCATCGCAAGTCCGTTGGAGGTGCCGCAATCGGTCTCGGTGACCACCAGGTCCTGCGCCACGTCAACCAGGCGGCGGGTGAGGTAGCCGGAGTTCGCGGTCTTCAGCGCCGTGTCGGCGAGTCCCTTGCGGGCGCCGTGCGTGGAGATGAAGTACTGCAGTACGTTCAGGCCCTCGCGGAAGTTCGCCGTGATCGGCGTCTCGATGATCGAGCCGTCGGGCTTGGCCATCAGGCCGCGCATGCCGGCCAGCTGGCGGATCTGCGCCGCGGAGCCGCGCGCGCCCGAGTCGGCCATCATGAAGATCGAGTTGAAGGACTTCTGCTTGTGGCGCACACCCTTGAGGTCGGTGGCCTCCTCGGAGCCCAGCTTCTCCATCATGGCCTTCGCCACCTGGTCGTTGGCCCGCGACCAGATGTCGACCACCTTGTTATAGCGCTCGCCGTTGGTGACCAGACCGGAGGCGTACTGGTCCTGGATCTCCTTCACTTCGTCGTCGGCGGCGGTGACGATGCGGGTCTTCTGCTCCGGAATGACGATGTCGTCGATCCCGAAGGAGATCCCGGCGCGCGTCGCGTAGTGGAAGCCGGTGTACATGAGCTGGTCGGCGAACACCACCGTCTCCTTGAGACCCAGCGCGCGGTAACAGGCGTTGATGGTCGCGGAGATCGCCTTCTTGGTCATGTCCTGATTGATGAGATCAAAGGGCAGGCCACGGGGGAGGATCTCGAACAGCAGCGCCCGCCCCACGGTGGTGTCGACGACGCGCACCCGCTCGGTGAGCTGCTGCGCGCCCTCGGTACGCAGATGCTCGCGCAGACGCACCCGCACCTTGGCCCCCAGCTCCACGCCACGGCTTTCGTAGGCCCGATGCACTTCCTGCCCATCGGCGAACAGCATGCCTTCGCCTTTCGCGCCGATGCGCTCGCGCGTCATGTAGTACAGCCCGAGCACCACGTCCTGTGAGGGCACGATGATCGGGTCGCCATTGGCGGGCGACAGGATGTTGTTGGATGACATCATGAGCGCGCGCGCCTCGAGCTGCGCTTCCAGAGACAGTGGCACGTGCACCGCCATCTGGTCGCCGTCGAAGTCGGCGTTGAAGGCGGTGCACACCAGCGGGTGCAGCTGGATCGCCTTGCCCTCGACCAGCAGCGGCTCGAACGCCTGGATGCCGAGCCGATGCAGTGTCGGGGCGCGGTTCAGCAGCACCGGATGCTCGCGGATCACCTCTTCGAGGATGTCCCACACCTCGGCTCCCTCGCGCTCCACCAGGCGCTTGGCGGCCTTGATGGTCGAGGCTTCGCCGCGCAGCTGCAGTTTCTGGAAGATGAACGGCTTGAAGAGCTCGAGCGCCATCTTCTTCGGCAGGCCGCACTGGTGCAGGCGCAGCTGCGGGCCGACCACGATGACCGAGCGGCCCGAGTAGTCGACGCGCTTGCCGAGCAGGTTCTGGCGGAAGCGCCCCTGCTTGCCCTTGATCATGTCGGCGAGCGACTTGAGCGGGCGCTTGTTGGTACCGGTGATGGCGCGGCCGCGGCGGCCGTTGTCCAGCAGCGCGTCCACCGCCTCCTGCAGCATGCGCTTTTCATTGCGCACGATGATGTCGGGCGCGTTCAGCTCCAGGAGCCGGCGCAGGCGGTTGTTGCGGTTGATGACACGGCGGTACAGGTCGTTCAGGTCCGAGGTCGCAAAGCGCCCGCCATCGAGCGGCACCAGCGGCCGCAGATCCGGCGGCAGCACCGGCAGCACTGTCATGACCATCCACTCGGGCTTGTTGCCCGACTCGACGAACGACTCGATCAGCTTCAAGCGCTTGGACAGGCGCTTGAGTTTGGTCTCCGACGAGGTGCCGGCCATCTCCTCGCGCACCTTGACGGTCTCGGCCGCCAGGTCGATGGTGTGCAGCAGCTCGTGCACGGCCTCCGCCCCCATGCGGGCGTCGAACTCATCGCCGTGCTCCTCGATCGCCTCGAGGTACATCTCATCGGTCAGCAGCTGCCCACGCTGCATCGGGGTCATACCCGGATCGATGACCACGAAGGCCTCGAAGTACAGCACCCGCTCGATCTCGCGCAGGGTCATGTCGAGCATGAGTCCGATGCGCGAGGGGAGCGACTTCAGGAACCAGATGTGCGCAGTGGGGCTGGCGAGCTCGATGTGGCCCATGCGCTCGCGGCGCACTTTCGACTGCGTCACCTCGACGCCGCATTTCTCGCACACCACGCCGCGGTGCTTGAGGCGCTTGTACTTGCCGCACAGGCACTCGTAGTCCTTCACGGGACCAAAGATCTTGGCGCAGAACAGGCCGTCGCGCTCGGGCTTGAAGGTGCGGTAGTTGATGGTCTCGGGCTTCTTCACCTCCCCGTACGACCATGCGCGGATCATCTCCGGCGACGCCAGCCCGATCTTGATCGAATCGAAGTGTTCGACCGGCGCGTGCTGCCTGAACAGTTTCAGTAGATCTTTCATGAGTTAGTCCTGCTCCAGTTCCATGTTGATGCCGAGCGAGCGGATCTCCTTCACCAGCACGTTGAAGGACTCGGGCATGCCCGCATCCATCTGGTGGTTGCCATCGACGATGTTCTTGTACATCTTGGTGCGGCCGTTCACGTCATCCGACTTCACGGTCAGCATCTCCTGCAGGGTGTACGCCGCCCCGTAGGCCTCGAGCGCCCAGACTTCCATTTCTCCGAAGCGCTGGCCACCGAACTGGGCCTTGCCGCCGAGCGGCTGCTGCGTGACCAGGCTGTACGGGCCGGTGGAGCGCGCGTGCATCTTGTCATCGACCAGGTGGTTCAGCTTCAGCATGTACATGTACCCGACCGTCACCTGGCGCTCGAAGCGCTCGCCGGTACGGCCGTCGTACAGGTAGGTCTGGCCGTTCAGGGGCAGCTCGGCGAGCTGCAGCATGCGCTTGATCTCCGCCTCGCTCGCGCCGTCGAACACCGGCGTCGCCATCGGCACGCCGTTGGTGAGGTTTCGGGCGAGCTGGGCGAGATCCACATCGTTCAGGCTGTCGATGTCTTCGCGCTGGCCGCCGGTCTCGTTGTAGATCTGCTTCACGAACGTGCGCAGCTCGGACACCGCCGCCTGTGCCTCCAGCATGCGGCCGATCTTCAGGCCGACACCCTTCGCCGCCCAGCCCAGGTGCGTCTCCAGCACCTGGCCGACGTTCATGCGCGAGGGGACGCCGAGCGGATTCAGCACCACATCGACCGGCGTGCCGTCCTCAAGGTAGGGCATGTCCTCGACCGGCACGATGGTGGAGATCACGCCCTTGTTGCCGTGGCGGCCGGCCATCTTGTCGCCCGGCTGCACGCGGCGCTTCACCGCGAGATACACCTTGACCATCTTGAGCACCCCGGGAGCGAGATCATCCCCGGCGGTGATCTTGGCCTTCTTGTCATCGAGGCGCTTCTCGAACGCCTTGCGCTGCAGCTTGAGGCGCTCCGAGGCCTGCTCGAGCTGCGTGTTGGCCTCCTCGTTCTCGAGGCGGATCTCGAACCACTCCTCGCGCGGCACCTCATCGAGGTACTCGCCGGCAATGCCGGTGCCGCTCTTGAGCTTCTTCGGCCCACCCGCGGCGCTTTGACCCACCAGCGTGTCACGCACGCGCTGGAACAGGTCATCCTCCAGGATGCGCTGCTGGTCGGCGAAGTCCTTGCGTACCCGCTCGATCTCGGCCTTCTCGATCGACAGGGCGCGCGAATCCTTGTCCACTCCATCGCGGGTGAACACGCGCACGTCGATCACGGTGCCGTCCATGCCGGGCGGCACCCGCAGCCCGGTGTCCTTCACATCCGATGCCTTCTCGCCGAAGATCGCGCGCAGCAGCTTCTCTTCGGGCGTCAGCTGCGTCTCGCCCTTCGGGGTCACCTTGCCGACCAGGATGTCGCCGGCCTTCACTTCCGCGCCGATGAAGGCGATGCCCGCCTCATCGAGCTTGGCGAGCGCCGCGTCACCCACGTTGGGGATGTCGGCGGTGATTTCCTCCGGGCCCAGCTTGGTGTCGCGCGCGACACAGGTGAGCTCTTCGATATGGATGGTGGTGAAGCGGTCTTCCTCCACCACCCGCTCGGAAATCAGGATCGAGTCCTCGAAGTTGTAGCCGTTCCAGGGCATGAATGCGACCAGCAGGTTCTGGCCCAGCGCCAGTTCCCCCAGGTGCGTCGACGGCCCGTCCGCCAGCACGTCGCCACGCGCGATCACGTCCCCGGCGTTCACCAGCGGGCGCTGGTTGATGCAGGTGTTCTGGTTCGAGCGGGTGTACTTGGTAAGGTTGTAGATGTCCACGCCCGGCTCGCCGGCCGTGGTCTCCTCATCGTTCACCCGCACCACGATCCGCGAAGCATCGACCGAGTCGACGATGCCGCCGCGCCGGTTGACCACCGTGACGCCGGAGTCGATCGCCACCGGGCGTTCCATGCCGGTACCCACCAGCGGGGTTTCAGAGCGCAGGGTCGGTACCGCCTGGCGCTGCATGTTTGATCCCATGAGCGCGCGGTTGGCGTCGTCGTGCTCCAGGAACGGGATGAGGGAGGCGGCCACCGAGACGATCTGCTTCGGGCTCACGTCCATGTAGTTGATGCGGTCGCGCGGCATGAGCGTGAACTCGTTCTGGAAGCGGCACGAGACCAGCACATCGGTGAGCTCGCCCTTGGGTCCCAGCACCGCGTTCGCCTGCGCGATCGCGAACTCGCCCTCCTCGATCGCCGACAGGAAATCGATGCGGTCGGTGACGCGGCCGTTCTCCACGCGCCGGTACGGCGTCTCGAGGAAGCCGTACTGGTTGGTGCGCGCGTACACCGACAGCGAATTGATCAGGCCGATGTTCGGACCTTCCGGGGTCTCGATCGGGCACACGCGGCCGTAGTGGGTCGGATGCACGTCGCGGACCTCGAATCCGGCGCGCTCGCGCGTGAGTCCTCCGGGGCCCAGCGCCGACACGCGCCGCTTGTGGGTCACTTCCGACAGCGGGTTGTTCTGATCCATGAACTGCGACAGCTGCGAGGAGCCGAAGAACTCCTTGACCGCCGCCGCCACCGGCTTGGCGTTGATCATCTCCTGCGGCATCAGGGGCTCGGTTTCGGCGATCGTCAGGCGCTCCTTGACGGCGCGCTCGACGCGCACGAGACCTACGCGAAAGGCGTTCTCGGCCATCTCCCCGACGCTGCGCACGCGACGGTTGCCCAGGTGGTCGATGTCATCCACCTGGCCGTTGCCGTTGCGGATGTCGATCAGCACTCGCAGCACGTCGAGGATGTCCGACATCTGCCCGTACTGCGTCACCAGACGCTTGGACAGCTCGTCGGTGCGGCCGCCGGCGTATTTGTGGTCGTAGAGAATGCCGGGGCCGAGGATCTCCTTGCGCCCCACGCGGCGGTTGAACTTCATGCGGCCGACGCCCGAGAGGTCGTAGCGCTCGGGATTGAAGAACAGGTTCGCGAACAGATTCTCGGCGGCGTCCTTGGTGGGCGGCTCGCCCGGACGCATCATGCGATAGATCTCCACCAGCGCCTCGAGGCGCGTCTTGGTGGGATCGATGCGCAGCGTGTCGGAGATGTAGGCGCCGCGATCGAGGTCGTTGACGTACAGGGTATTGACCTGCGCAATACCCGCCTCGATGAGCTTCTCGACCGAGGCTGCGGTCAACACCTCATTCGCCTTGGCGAGAATCTCGCCGGTGTCGGTGTTGACCACGTCGTGGGCGAGCACCTTGCCATAGACGTACTCGCGCGGCACCCGCAGCCGCGTCACCTTGGCGTCCTCCAGCTGGCGCACGTGGCGTGCGGTGATGCGGCGGCCTTCCTCGACGATCACCTGGTCGCCGATGCGGATCTCGAAGGTCGCGGTCTCGCCGCGCAGGCGCTGCGGCACGAGCTGCAGAGCCACCTCGTCGCGGCTGACGAAGAAGGTGTTGGTATCGAAGAAGGTCGCGAGGATCTCGGCCTCGTTCATGCCGAGCGCGCGCAGGATGATGGTGACCGGAAGCTTGCGGCGGCGGTCGATGCGCGCGAATACGCAGTCCTTGGGGTCGAACTCGAAGTCGAGCCAGGAGCCGCGGTAGGGAATGATGCGCGCCGAGAACAAGAGCTTCCCGGAAGAATGCGTCTTGCCGCGGTCATGATCGAAGAACACCCCGGGCGAGCGATGCAGCTGCGACACGATGACGCGCTCGGTGCCGTTGACCACGAAGGTACCGTTGTCGGTCATCAGCGGCAGTTCCCCCAGATACACCTCCTGCTCGCGCACATCCTTGACCGGCTTCTTGGCGCCGGCGGCTTCCTTGTCGAGGACGATGAGGCGCACCTTGACGCGCAAGGGAGCCGCGTAGGTGAGGCCGCGCAGCTGGCACTCCTTGACGTCGAACACCGGCTCGCCGAGCCGGTAACTCACGTACTCGAGAGAGGCGTTCCCGGAGTAGCTCGAGATCGGGAACACGCTCTTGAACGCGGCGTGCAGTCCGATCCGGTCGCGAGTGTCTTCGGGCTTGTCGACCTGGAGGAACTTGCGATACGAGTCGAGCTGAATGGCCAGCAGGTAGGGCGTGTCGAGAATGCTCGCCTGCTTGCCAAAGTTCTTGCGGATGCGCTTTTTCTCGGTGAAGGAGTAAGCCATCGGGTAGTCACCTCGGGTTCGGCCGCTGCCCGCTGCCTGCGGGCGTCGGCCTCAAAAAATCTCGGGCATCGTCATATCGATCAACAACAACAGCCCCGCGCCGCCCGCAGCGCGGCACGGTGGCAAACCGCGCCGGCCGGGGACGGACTGGGGAGCGGCGCATGGAGGTCTTTACTTGACCTCCACCTTCGCGCCGGCGTCCTCGAGTTTCTTCTTCATCGTTTCGGCATCGGCCTTGGAAACGGCTTCCTTGACCATCGAGGGTGCGCCCTCGACCAGGTCCTTGGCCTCCTTGAGCCCCAAGCCGGTGAGCTCGCGGATCACCTTGATCACGGTCACCTTCTTGTCCGCCGGGTACTCCTTCAGAGTGACGGTGAATTCCGTCTGCTCCTCGGCCGGAGCGGCCGCCGCGGCGGCGCCACCCGCGGCCGCAGCCACCGCGACCGGTGCTGCGGCGGTGACGCCGAACTTCTTCTCCATATCGGAGATCAGCTCGACGACTTCCATGAGGGTCATCTTGGAGATTGCATCGAGGATTTCGACTCTGTTGACAGACATTTCAGTCTCCTAAAGCGTTCTAAAACGGTTAAGCGCCGGCGGCCTGCTTCTGGTCGCGTACCGCGGCCAGGGTGCGGGCGAGCTTGGCGGGCGGCTCCGCGAGCGTGCGCACGAGCTTACTCATCGGCGCCTTCAGCACGCCGAGCAGCATCGACAACGCCTGTTCGCGTGTCGGCAGGCTCGCCACCCGCTCGAGCTCCTTGGCAGACAGTACCTGTCCGCCCAGAGACACCAGCGTCGCCACCAGCTTGTCGTGCGCCTTGGCGAAGTCCTTCACCACGCGCGCCGCCGCGCCCGGATCGTCCTGCGAGAAAGCGAGCACCACAGGCCCCTTGAGCTTCGGTCCCACCGATTCGAATGACGTGCCGGCGAGCGCCCTGCGTGCCAGCGTGTTCTTGACCACACGCATGTACACGCCCTGGCGACGCGCCTTGGCACGCAGGTCGGTCATCTGTCCGACCGTCAGCCCGCGGTACTCGGCGGCCACGACCGATTGGGCTCGCGCCGCAACCTCGGCCACCTCCGCTACCAGTGCCTTCTTGTCTTCCAGGTTGAGTGCCATTCATCTCTCCTCTTGCTGCGAAGATCACTTGCGAAGCCGCGCATCCGTACGCCGCTTCCCCTATCGACGGTGACCTCCACGCCTCGAGGAGCATCCTCGATGCGAAAAAGCGGTTCACCATCTGCGCAGGCGGTCCATTAAGAGGGCCGCGGGTCGCGCACCTCTCGGCTCGCAACTCTTCCCTCGCCTGCGGTCTTCGATGATGGCCGGCGCTCAAAGACACGCCGGCCCGCACCAAAATCAAAACTTGTGTCAGCTCAGAGTCGCCTGGTCCACCATCACGCCCGGCCCCATGGTCGAGGACAGCGTGATGCGCTTCAAATACTGGCCCTTCGAGTGGCCGGGCTTCGCCTTCTGCAGGTCCGCAATCAGCGCATGAAGGTTTTCCTTCAGCGCGGTCACCTCGAAGGTCGCCTTGCCGATGGTGCAGTGAATGATGCCGGCCTTGTCGACACGGTAAGTCACCTGCCCGGACTTGGCGTTCTTCACCGCGGTCGCGACGTCCGGGGTCACCGTGCCGACCTTCGGATTCGGCATCAGGCCGCGCGGACCGAGGATCTGGCCGAGCTGGCCGACCACGCGCATGGCATCGGGGCTGGCGATCACGCGATCGAAGTTGATCTCGCCGGCCTTCACCTTGGCCGCCAGATCCTCCAGCCCGACGATGTCCGCGCCGGCGGCCTTGGCCAGCTCCTGGTTCTTGCCGGAAGTGAACACCGCCACGCGCACCGTCTGGCCCGTGCCGTGCGGCATCACGGTCGAGCCGCGCACCTGCTGGTCGGACTTGCTGGCGTCGATGCCGAGGTTCACGGCCGCATCCACGGTTTCGGCGAACTTGGCGGTGGCGAATTCCTTCACCAGCTTCAGCGCCTCCTCCACCGGATACTGCTTGCCGGGGGTGAGCTTGGCCTTCCAGGCCTTGACACGCTTTGTGACGGCCACGGCCTACACCCCTTCCACGTCGACGCCCATGCTGCGGGCGCTGCCCGCAATGGTGCGCACCGCGGCGTCCAGGTCGGCGGCGGTGAGATCGGGCTGCTTCATTTTGGCAATCTCTTCCAGCTGCTTGCGGGAGATCTTGCCCACCTTCGCGGTGTTGGGGGTGCCGGAGCCTTTTTCAATACCTATGGCCTTCCTGATGAGCACCGCCGCGGGCGGGGTCTTCATCACGAAGGTGAAGCTGCGATCCGAGTACACGGTGATAACCACCGGGATCGGCAGGCCTTTCTCCGTCTTCTGGGTCTGCGCGTTGAACTGCTTGCAGAACTCCATGATGTTCACGCCCTGCTGACCCAGCGCCGGCCCGATGGGCGGCGAGGGGTTGGCAGAGCCTGCCGGCACCTGCAGCTTGATGTAACCCTGTACTTTCTTGGCCATGAATACCTCTCCTCAGGTCCTGACGCCGCACTGGCTCCCTGCAAGGATGTATGGTTCAACACAACAGCCCGCAGGCAAAAAGCGTGGTTTTTGCCTGCTGCGCATCAATAATTCAGGCCTTTTCGACCTGCGCGAAATCCAGCTCCACGGGCGTGGAGCGCCCGAGAATCTGCACCGCCACGTGCAGGCGGTTTTTATCGTAATTAACGCTCTCCACAACCCCGTTAAAGTCGTTGAACGGCCCGTCGACCACGCGCACCACTTCGCCCGGCTCGAACAGCACCTTCGGCCGCGGCTTGTCCACACCCTCTTCGACGCGACGCAGGATCTGGTTGGCTTCCTTGTCCGTGATCGCCGCCGGCTTCTCCGGCGTGCCGCCGATGAAGCCGAGCACCTTGGGGACATCGCGCACCAGGTGCCAGGTCTCCTCGTCCATCTCCATCTGCACCAGCACGTAGCCGGGATAGAACTTGCGCTCGCTCTTGCGCTTCTGGCCGTCGCGCATCTCGACGACTTCTTCCGTCGGCACCAGGATCTCGCCGAAGCGCGCCTCGAGTCCGGCGCGCCGGATGCGCTCCTTGAGCGACTCGGCCACCCGGTGCTCGAAGTTCGAATAGGCGTGCACCACGTACCACCTGAGCGCCACCATCAGCTCCCCTGCCCGGTTATCAGCTTCGTGGCCCAGGCGAGCCCGAGGTCCAGCAACCAGAAAAATATTCCCGCCACCACCACGAAGATGAACACGACCAGCGTCGTCATGCCGGTCTCCTGGCGGCTCGGCCACACGATCTTGCGCAACTCGATACGCGCCAACTCCACGAACTGGCGAAACTCGCGGCCGTAGTACGAGAACGCCAACACCAGCGCCGCGAGCGCGAGGCTCGCCGCCACCGCCGTCCAGCGCAGCCAGGCGGACCAGCCGGCGAGCACGTAATAACCGGCGACGCCGCCGATCACTACCAGGATCGCAACGGTGAGCTTCGCCTTGTCCGCCGTGCCGGCGTCCTGAACCTTGATTTCGTCTGTCATATCAACCGCTGGCAGGCCAGGAGGGAATCGAACCCCCAACCTGCGGTTTTGGAGACCGCCGCTCTGCCAATTGAGCTACTGGCCTGTTTAATTGGCTGAAATTGCCTGCGGCAATTTCAGCGGACATCACTCCGTTGGCCGCAGGCAAAAAGCGTGGTTTTTGCCTGCTGCGCCACCTCAAACCCACCCGCCGTTTCAGCGGACATTACTCCGTCGACCGCGGGCAAAAGGCGTCGCTTTTGCCCGCTGCGCATAACTCCGTTCACTTCAGGATCTTCGTCACGACGCCGGCGCCGACGGTCTTGCCGCCCTCGCGGATCGCGAAACGCAGTCCGTCCTCCATGGCGATCGGGCTGATCAGCTCGATCGTCATCTTGATGTTGTCCCCGGGCATGACCATCTCCACCCCCGCGGGCAGCTCGATCGTGCCGGTCACGTCCGTGGTGCGAAAATAAAACTGCGGCCGGTAGCCCTTGAAAAACGGCGTATGCCGCCCGCCTTCCTCCTTCGCCAGCACGTACACCTCGCACTCAAAGTGCGTGTGCGGGGTGATGCTGCCGGGCTTGGCCAGCACCTGCCCGCGCTCGACTTCCTCGCGCTTGGTGCCCCGCAGCAGCACCCCCACGTTGTCCCCCGCCTGCCCCTCATCCAGGAGCTTGCGGAACATCTCCACCCCCGTACACACCGTCTTCACCGTCGGCCTCAAGCCCACGATCTCCACCTCTTCGTTCACCTTGATCACCCCGCGCTCAATGCGCCCCGTGACCACAGTCCCGCGCCCCGAGATCGAGAACACATCCTCCACCGGCATCAGAAACGGCTTGTCCACCTCGCGCTTGGGAATCGGGATGTAGCGGTCCATCTCCTCCACCAGCTTCACCACCGAGGGTACCCCCAGCTCGCCCTTGTCCCCTTCCAGCGCCTTCAGCGCCGAGCCGATGATGATCGGGGTCTTCTCGCCAGGGAACTTGTAGGTGGTGAGCAACTCCCGCACCTCCATCTCCACCAGCTCCAGCAGCTCCTTGTCGTCCACCATGTCGGCCTTGTTCATGTACACCACCATGCACGGCACCCCCACCTGGCGCGCCAGCAGGATGTGCTCGCGGGTCTGCGGCATCGGCCCGTCCGCCGCCGACACCACCAGAATCGCCCCATCCATCTGCGCCGCCCCCGTGATCATGTTCTTCACGTAGTCGGCGTGTCCGGGGCAGTCCACGTGTGCGTAGTGGCGGTTCTTGCTCTGGTACTCCACGTGCGCAGTCGAGATCGTGATCCCGCGCGCCTTCTCCTCGGGTGCCTTGTCAATCTGGTCGTACGCCATGAAGGTCCCGCCGTAAGTCTCGGCCATCACCTTCGTCAGCGCCGCCGTCAAGGTCGTCTTCCCATGGTCCACGTGACCAATCGTCCCCACGTTCACGTGCGGCTTGTTGCGCTCGAATTTCTCTTTGGACATGGCGTTTTCCTCGACCTTAGCGTTCTTGGCCGGTTACTTCTTGATGATTCCGTCCGCGATGTTCGGCGGCACTTCCACGTATTTCGCGAATTCCATGGTGAAGGTGGCGCGCCCCTGGCTCATGGAGCGCACGGTGGTCGCGTAGCCGAACATCTCCGACAGCGGCACTTCGGCGGCGATCGCCTTGCCGGCGGGCGTCTCGTCCATGCCGGTGATCTGTCCGCGGCGGCGGTTCAGATCCCCGATCACATCGCCCGAGTAATCCTCCGGGGTCACCACTTCGACCTTCATGATCGGCTCGAGCAGCACGGGTCTGGCGCGCTTGAAGCCTTCCTTGAAGCCAATCGAGCCGGCGATCTTGAACGCCATCTCGTTCGAGTCGACGTCGTGGTAGGAGCCGTCGAACAGCGTCACCTTCACGTCCACCACCGGATAGCCGGCGATGACGCCGGTCTCCACGGCTTCCTTGATGCCCTTGTCCACCGCCGGTACGTATTCGCGCGGCACGCTGCCGCCGGTGATGCCGTTGATGAACTCGTAGCCCTTGCCCTGCGCGTTGGGCTCCAACTTCAGCCACACGTGGCCATACTGGCCGCGCCCGCCCGACTGGCGTATGAACTTGCCCTCGCTCTCGACCGTGCCGCGGATGGTCTCGCGGTAGGCGACCTGCGGCTTGCCGACGTTCGCCTCGACCTTGAACTCGCGCTTCATGCGGTCGACGATGATTTCCAGGTGCAGCTCGCCCATGCCGGAGATGATGGTCTGTCCGGACTCCTGGTCGGTGTGCACGCGGAACGAGGGGTCTTCCTTGGCGAGACGCTGGAGGGCGAGACCCATTCTTTCCTGGTCAGCCTTGGTCTTCGGCTCCACCGCCACCGAAATGACCGGCGCCGGGAATTCCATCTTCTCCAGCGTGATGACTTTCTCGAGATCGCACAGCGTGTCGCCGGTGATGACGTCCTTCAGCCCGACTGCGGCGGCGATGTCGCCGGCGCGCACTTCCTTGATCTCGGTGCGCTCGCTGGCGTGCATCTGCAGCAGCCGCCCGATGCGCTCCTTGCGGCCCTTCGAGGGCACATACACCGTGTCGCCGGAGTTGAGCACGCCGGAGTAGACGCGGAAGAACGTCAGGTTGCCGACGAAGGGGTCATTCAGGATCTTGAAGGCGAGCGCGGAGAAGGGCTCCTCGTCGGTGGCCTTGCGGGTGGCCGGCCGGTCGCGGTCGTCGATGCCCTTGACGTCAGGCATGTCGACCGGCGAGGGCATGAACTCGATGACCGCATCGAGCAGCGCCTGTACGCCCTTGTTCTTGAAGGCCGAGCCGCACATCGCCAGCACGATCTCGTTGCGCACCGAGCGCTCGCGCAGGCCCGCCCGGATCTCCTTGTCGGACAGTTCCTCGCCCTCGAGGTACTTGTGCATGAGGGTGTCGTTGGCTTCGGCCGCCACCTCGATCATCCTGGCGCGGTGCCGCAGGGCCTCGTCCTTGAGGCTCGCCGGGATGTCGCGGTACTCGAACTTCATCCCCTGGGTCTCCATGTCCCAGTAGATGGCCTTCATGCGGACGAGATCGATGATGCCCTCGAAGCCCTCCTCGGCGCCGATCGGAATCTGGATCGCAATGGGGTTGGCCCGCAGGCGCGTCCTGATCTGCTCCACGCAGCGGAAGAAGTCGGCGCCGGCGCGGTCCATCTTGTTGACGAAGCAGATGCGCGGCACGCCGTACTTGTTCATCTGCCGCCACACCGTCTCCGACTGCGGCTGCACGCCGGACACGGCGCAGAACAGCGCCACGGCGGAATCGAGCACCCGCAGCGAGCGCTCCACCTCGATGGTGAAGTCGACGTGACCGGGCGTGTCGAGGATGTTGATGCGGTGCTCGGGGAAGCTGTTGTCCATCCCCTTCCAGAAGCAGGTGGTGGCGGCGGCGGTGATCGTGATGCCGCGCTCCTGTTCCTGCTCCATATAGTCCATGACGGCCGCGCCGTCGTGAACCTCACCGATCTTGTGCGAGACGCCGGTGTAAAAGAGGATGCGCTCGGTCGTGGTCGTCTTCCCCGCGTCGATGTGCGCGGAGATGCCGATGTTCCGATAGCGCTCGATGGGCGTCGCGCGTGCCACGTTCAGTCCTTCTGGGGTCTCACCAGCGGTAGTGCGCGAAGGCCTTGTTGGCCTCCGCCATGCGATGCGTGTCCTCGCGCTTCCTGACGGCCGCGCCGCGATTCTCGGACGCCTCCATCAGCTCGTGCGCCAGGCGAAACGCCATGGATTTTTCGCTGCGGCCACGGGCAGCCTCGATGACCCAGCGCATCGCCAGTGTCTGGCGGCGAGTGGACCGCACTTCAACCGGAACCTGGTACGTGGCGCCACCGACACGGCGCGACTTCACTTCGACCACCGGCTTCACGTTGTCGAGCGCCGTCGAGAGCACCTCGATGGCCTCACCGCCCTGCTTGCCGGTCTTCTCGGTGATGCGGTCGAGCGCCCCGTAGATGATGCGTTCGGCGGCGGACTTCTTGCCGTTCTTCATGACGACGTTCATGAACTTGGCAAGCATCTCGTTGTTGAACTTCGGGTCCGGAAGAATGGAGCGGACCGGAGCTTGAGCTCGACGGGACATGCTATCTACCCCTTATTTCTTCGGGCGCTTGGCGCCGTACTTGGACCGACCCTGCTTGCGCTCCCCGACGCCGGCACAATCCAGGGTGCCGCGCACCGTGTGATAGCGCACACCGGGCAGATCCTTCACGCGCCCGCCGCGGATGAGCACCACCGAGTGCTCCTGCAGATTGTGGCCCTCGCCGCCGATGTAGCTGCTGACTTCGTAGCCGTTGGTGAGGCGCACGCGGCACACCTTGCGCAGCGCGGAATTGGGCTTCTTCGGTGTCGTGGTATACACGCGCGTGCACACCCCGCGCTTCTGGGGGGACGCGTCAAGCGCCGGCACCTTGGTTTTTTCTGCTCTCGTCCGGCGCGGTTGCCGGATGAGCTGACCCGTCGTCGCCATCGTTATCCCGTCTCCAAGATCTCAGCTGCGGGAGCCACCCACGCGATAAGCGACCTGCGAAGAACACCGGGCCGCCTTCGTGAGGCGGCCCGGTACTCGTAAGTCGCTGTTTTCGGTGCCGGCGTGTAGATAAGGCCGGCCCGACAAAGGCCGGCGATTCTAGGTATGAGGCCCTGGAGTGTCAACCGCGGAAGCGGTGCGGGGTCTCCCCGGGGCCGGCTCGCGGGTTAAGCCGTTGCCATGGCGCCGAGGCGTGCGGCCCACCCCCGGGTCCCGGCCTTCCGCAGCCGCCGCGGCCCGGCACACCCGCGCTCCCGGTCGGATATCATCGGCCGGTACGGCGGGGTTGTGCCGCCGCGCTCTGATCGCGGTCAAGGTAAGTGAACGTCCGCCCCGCTGCCCCTGACGATATCCCGCCGCTGCTCGCGCTGGTGCGGCGTTACTGGGAGTTCGAGGGCATCGAGGGCTTCCCGGCGCTGCGAGTCGAGCTGGTGCTGCAGCGGCTGCTGGCCGAGCCGCGGCTGGGAGCGGTCTGGGTGGCGGAGTCGGACGGGCGGCTCGTCGGCTACCTGATTGCCGTGCTGGTGCTGAGCGTCGAGCACCAGGGTCTCATGGCCGAGATCGACGAATTCTTCGTCCTGCCGGAAGCGCGCTCATGCGGCGTCGGGCGGCAGCTGCTGGCGGCGGCCGAAACCGCGCTCGCGGCGCGTGGCTGTGTGCGTCTGCAGCTGCAGCTCGCGGTTGCCAACCTTGCCGGACGCGGCTTCTACCAGCACCGCGGCTACGCCACGCGCGCCGGCTACGAGCTGCTCGATAAGCCCCTGCCGGCACACGGCTGACGTCCGCGGGCCCGCGCCACCGCATAATGCCCGCGCGGCTCGCCTCATCGCACCGCGCCTGCGGAACGCGCCGGCCGAGGTTCATACTCGCCGCCGGCTGCCCGCCGTGCGGGCGTGCACCGCACGATAAGCCTTCAAGGAGACCCACAAATGCCCGGTTCACTGTCCGCCGCGCGCCTTGCGGTTCACCACACCTTCGTCCTGGCCCTGATCGGCGTGGCGGTGCTCGCCGGCGCCAACGCCGAAGCGTCCGAGGTCTACGACGCGGCGGTCGCTCACGCCGGCCGCCCGGCCGCGGATCTGAAGCGCGACGCGATCGACCATCCCGCGGAGGTGCTGCGGCTGTCCGGCATCAAG
>Ga0137412_10000503_pt1 | contig 27647 bp, 29 predicted proteins | sample CZODoug2_1_16fun_FD_122160 | JGI IMG/M metagenome (GOLD analysis project Ga0137412, IMG submission 122160) | Vadose zone soil fungal communities from Angelo Coast Range Reserve, California, USA - CZODoug2_1_16fungal (Hybrid Assembly) | ecosystem: Environmental > Terrestrial > Soil > Vadose zone...
GGTTTCGCGCAGTTGTTGGGAAATTGGGAGATTCGGTCGGGCGAGGATTGGCGGGACCGGGTCGGCGGCTGGCTGGCCGAGTCCGGGCTGGACGGCTGGGTGATCCAGCGGGAGGTGCAGGACCCGGCCGAGTACGCCGAGACCTGGATCCGCGACGGCGGCCAGCGCCCTGGCGACGGCCGCTACGAGGCCATGTATGCGGCCTGGCTGGCCGACTTCGCCGCCCGTGGCGTCGAGGCCATCGGCTTCGGCGTGATCACCTTGCGCAGACCGCAATCCGGCGCTGCCCGGATACGGCACTGTGAGGAGATCCGGACGCCGTTGGACACCGGGCTGGGGGATGCGGTGTTCGGCTGCTTCGCGGCGCGGTCCTGGCTCGCCGACACCGGCGAGGACCGGCTGCTGGATACCCGACTTGTCGTGTCGGCAGACGTGATCGAGGAGCGCTACGGCCAGCCGGGCGCGGAGCATCCGGCCGTCATCCAGCTCCGCCAGGGCGGCGGGCTCAACCGGGTCGTCACGGCGGACACGGCGCTGGCCGGATTCGTCGGTGCCTGCGACGGCCAGCTCACCGCCGGGCAGATCGTGTCCGCGCTCGGCATACTCCTGGAAGAGCCGGTCGATCAACTGCGTACCCGACTCGTTCCCGCGGTACGAGAGCTGATCGCGGCCGGGCTCCTACAGATTGGCGAAGCGGCCGGCGCACTGGCGGGCCAGCGCCTCCGGTGAGATGTCCACCGCCGCCTCCCAGTGCAGCCGTTCCAGGTGGGTGGCGTCGGAGCGGTAGTACGGGGTGAGCGAGGACCGGGCCACCAGCCGCAGGTTCAGCTGGTACCCGGGCGTCGGGGCGCCGTACATCGCGAGATTGAAGCTGCTGAACCCCAGCTCGTCGTACAACCGGAACGCCATCACCAAGCCGGCGGCAAGCTCGGCGATGTCGGCGTCGGCCAGCCGTTCCAGCGTGCCGACGCCGTGCACGAAGGCACGCAGCTCGGCCGGCCCGAGCGGGGCGAAGCTGGTCATCCAGCTGACCCGGCCGGTGCCACCGAGCCAGCGCACCCCGGTCCGCCGCTCGGTCTCCACGTAGTCGCGGACCCGATCGACCGGACAGTCGGCCAGCAGCCGTTGCATCGTGGTCGGCACCGGTTGGGCGCCGGCCTGGGTGTGCGGGTGAAAGAGGGAGCTGCCCGACGGGGGCAGATGGTTGGCGTTCAGCATGGTCCACGCGGCGTCGGGATCCTCGCTAGTGATCCGGCGCAGGAAGTCCACCTGCGCGGTGAGGTTGTCGGCCACCAGCCGGCGCTGCAGGTCCCGCAGCCGGAGCAGGTGCGCGGCCGCGTCATAGATGCCGACGCTCGCGTGCTGTGAATACGCGACGAGGTTGGGGAACACCACCGCGGCGCCGCGGCGGATCCGACCGTCGCGGGCGATCGACTCCGGAAACCGGGGCGTGCCCGCGCCGATGCGCTCCGGGCAGAACGGGCAGTCGGCCCGCGTCCGGGAGGCCAGGTCGGCGACCGGATCGGCCGGGCCGGCGGGCGTGTGCACACCGGGCACCAGCGGGGTGTCGGCGCCGGACACGAGCCGGGCGGTGTGCCCGGTCAGCGGGTCCCACCGCACCTCCAACTTGGTACCCGGAATGCGTCCGCCGGACTCGGGCGCGCGCACCTGCCGGGTGAAGACCTCGCGGTGCAGCAGCTCGGCCACCGGCGGCTCCCTGCTATCAAACGCCCAGGCGTTGTTTATGGAAGGCGCTGACGGGCGCCGTCCCGGGTACAGTCGTTCTCGTCAGTACCGAGAGGCAAGATCGACGCGTGATACGCCGTAATGTCCATTCTCGCCCCTCAACCTCGTAAAACACATCAGAAAGCGCAGGCCGCCCGACTCGTGCCCGACCCGACTATCGCTTCGACCGGCTCATCCGCTACCGGTCCCGCCGCCCAGACCACCCTCGTCGTCCCGGAGAACCACTCGATGGTTGCCCTGTTGGGCTCCGGTGACGAGCTCCTACGACTGTATGAAGACATCTTGGCCAGCGATGTGCTGGTGCGGGGCAACGAGATCACGCTGACCGGCGTGCCGGCGGACAACGCGTTCGCGATGCGCTTCTTCGAAGAGCTGCTGGCCCTGCTCGAGCGCGGCGAGACGCTCACCCCGGACGCCGTGCGCCGCACCGTCGGCATCATGAACAGCGGCACGTCCGAGCGGCCGGCCGAGGTGCTCAGCCTCAACATCCTGTCCCGCCGCGGCCGCACGATCCGCCCCAAGACGCTGAACCAGAAGCGGTACGTCGACGCGATCGACACCCACACGATCATCTTCGGCATCGGCCCGGCCCGCACCGGCAAGACCTATCTGGCGATGGCCAAGGCCGTGCAGGCGCTGCAGTCCAAGCAGGTCAACCGGATCATCCTCACCCGCCCGGCGGTCGAGGCCGGCGAGCGGCTCGGTTACCTGCCGGGGACGCTGTTCGACAAGATCGACCCCTACCTGCGGCCGCTCTACGACGCGCTGCACGACATGGTCGACCCGGCGTCGATCCCGCGGCTGACCGCGGACGGCACGATCGAGGTCGCGCCGCTGGCCTACATGCGCGGCCGGTCGCTCAACGACGCGTTCATCGTGTTGGACGAGGCGCAGAACACCACGCCCGAGCAGATGAAGATGTTCCTGACCCGGCTCGGCTTCGGCTCCAAGATCGTGGTCACCGGCGACGTCACCCAGGTCGACCTGCCCGGCGGCCAGCGTTCCGGCCTGCGGGTGGTCCGCGACATCCTCGACGATCTGGAGGACGTGCACTTCACCACGTTGACCAGCGCCGATGTCGTGCGGCACCGACTGGTCGGCGAGATCGTGGATGCGTATGCGCGCTGGGATGCCACCCAGCCGGGGCCGGAGAGTTCCGCGCCGCGCCGCCGCCGGTAGGCTGCGCTGCCAGCCGGCGAGGGAGCGCAGATGAGCATCGAAGCCGACAGCGAGCGACCGCTGCACAGCGCAACACGCGCTGCGCGGAGCGAGCGCGGAGGCGAGCAGTGAGCATCGAGATTGCCAACGAGTCCGGCGCCGAGGTCGATGAGACGGCGCTGGCGAGGCTGGCCGCCTACGTGCTGACCGAGATGGGGGTCAACCCGCTGGCCGAGCTGTCGGTGCTGCTGGTCGACGAGAACTACATGACCTCGTTGCACCAACGGTGGATGGGCGAGCCCGGGCCGACCGACGTGCTGGCCTTCCCAATGGACGAGCTGGAGACCTCGCGCGGCAAGGACGATGAGGACGAGCCGACCGCCGCGTTGCTCGGCGATGTGGTGCTCTGCCCGTCGGTCGCGGCCCGGCAGGCGGTCACCGCCGGGCACTCCGCCGAGGCCGAGCTGCATCTGCTGGCCACCCACGGCGTGCTGCACCTGCTCGGTTACGACCACGGCGAGCCGGAGGAGGAGCGGCAGATGTTCGCCCTGCAGGCCCGGCTGTTGCGGGGTTGGGCGGCGCATCGGTCCGCCGTACCTGAGGGTGGCCGCCCAGGGTGACCGCGACCGACATCGCCCTTCTGATCGTGGCGGCGGCGTTGGTCCCGCTCGCCGGATTCTTCGCCGCCGTCGATGCCGCGCTGATCCGGGTCTCACCCGCCCGGGTGTCGGAAATGGAGCGCGAGGGCAACGCCAAGGCGGCGCGGCTGGCCGTGGTCGCGGCCGACAAGGCCCGCTACACCAACCTGTTGCTGTTGCTGCGGGTCGGCAGTGAGCTGCTGGCCACCGTGCTCGTCGCGGTGGCGCTGGACAACGCGCTGGGCGCCGGCTGGGAGGCGATCCTGGTCGCGACCGCGGTGATGACGGTCGCCAGTTATGTATTGGCCGGCGTCGGCCCGCGCACGATCGGCCGCCAGCATCCATATTCCGTCGCGCTGGCGACGGCCGGCCTTACCCGGCTGCTGGGGCGGGTGCTCGGCCCGCTGGCGTCGCTGCTGATCCTGCTGGGCAACGCGATCACACCCGGCCACGGTTTCCGGGAGGGGCCGTTCGCCACCGAGGTCGAGCTGCGTGAGCTGGTCGACCTGGCCGAGGCGCGGGGCGTGGTCGAACGCGGCGAGCGCAACATGATTCATTCGGTATTCGAGCTGAGCGACACAATTGCCCGCGAGGTGATGGTGCCGCGCACCGATGTGGTCTGGATCGAGCAGACGAAATCAATTGGGCAGGCGATGGCGCTCGCCCTGCGCAGTGGCTTTTCTCGAATTCCGGTAATCGGAGAGAATGTCGACGACGTCGTTGGGCTCGTTTATTTGAAGGATCTCGCCCGGCGTGTGCAGGGTGAGGGTGGGCGAAACGGCGGCCGTACAAAGGTTGCCGAGGTCATGCGCCCGGCAACGTTCATACCGGAATCCAAACCGGTCGACGAATTGCTGCGCGAAATGCAGGCTCGCCGCATTCACATGGCGGTCGTAATCGACGAGTACGGCGGCACCGCAGGTCTGGTAACGATCGAGGATATTCTCGAGGAAATCGTCGGCGAAATAGCCGATGAGTACGATGTGGAACGGCCGCCGGTCGAGTGGCTGGACGCCAACACCGCGCGGGTAGCTTCGCGACTGTCCTTAGAGGACCTGTCGGAATTGTTCTCCACCGAGGTGCCCGACGACGGCGTGGAGACCGTCGGCGGACTGCTTGCCCAGGCGTTGGGTCGGGTGCCGATCCCGGGCGCGCACGCCGATGTGCTGGGTCTGCACCTGATTGCCGAAAGCGCCGGCGGGCGGCGCAATGTGATTGACAGCGTGCTGGTCAGTCGGGTGCTGCCCGATAAGCCGGCGCGGCCGGAAACCTCCGTTGAGGAGCAACCCGTCGATGGCTGAGTTGGACGCTGAGGACGCGAAATTGGTGACGTTGGCCCGGTCGTCGCGGGCTCGTACCCAGGCCGCGGAGGGTGCGGCGGTGCGGGACGGCGACGGGCGTACTTATGCGGCGGCGACCGTTTCGCTGCCCTCGCTGGCGCTTTCGGCGTTACAGGCGGCAGTGGCCGCCGCGGTGTCCAGCGGCGCGACCACGCTGGAAGCGGCCGCCGTGGTCACCGAAGCGTCCACTGTGGACGGGATCGATGCGGTATGGGATCTGACCCCGACCGCGCCGATCGTGCTCGCCGGACCGGATGGCGCGGTTCGCTCGATCATCGACCAACAAACCGTCTGAACTCGCCGTACAGACCCGACGTTTTTTTCCGCGCGAACGTGACGTTGGTGCGGCTAGAGTGCCCGAACCCCACGACCGCAAGCGGAGCCAATGTCACATTCGTACGCTCTATGCGTACGAATGTGACATTGGCTCTGAAAGGGCGGGCCTGTTGATAGGTCAGAATGGCCCGATGGACACCGCGGCCACTGCGCATCGATCCGGGTTCGGCTGTTTGGTGGGTCGGCCGAACGTCGGCAAGTCGACGCTGACCAACGCGCTGGTGGGCGCCAAGATCGCGATCACTAGCGAGCGGCCGCAGACCACCCGGCACGCCGTGCGCGGCATCGTGCACCGGCCGGACGCACAGCTCATCGTGGTCGACACGCCCGGCATGCACCGGCCGCGGACGCTGCTGGGCGAGCGGCTGGATGACGTGGTGCGTACGACCTGGGCCGAGGTCGACGTGATCGGTTGCTGCCTGCCGGCCGACGAGCAGACCGGGCCGGGCGACCGGTTCATCCTCGCCGAGCTGGCCGAGCTGCATACCCCCGTACTCGCGGTCGTCACGAAGTCCGACCTGGTGAGCAAGGCGGCGCTGGCCGACAAGCTGGTCGAGGTCAGCGGGCTGGCCGACTTCGCCGAGATCGTGCCGGTGTCGGCGACGACCGGCTACCAGGTCGACCTGCTCGCCGACCTGATGATCGCCCGGCTGCCGGCCGGCCCGCGGCTCTATCCCGACGGCGAACTGACCGACGAACCCGAGCTCGTGATGATCGCCGAGCTGATCCGGGAGGCGGCGCTGGAAGGCGTGCGCGACGAGCTGCCGCACTCGATCGCGGTCACCGTCGATGAGATGAATCCACGCGAGGGCCGCGATCTGATCGACATCTACGCCACCGTTTATGTGGAACGGCCGACCCAGAAGGCGATCGTGCTCGGCAAGAACGGCACCCGGCTCAAGGAGGTCGGGATCACGGCACGTCGGCAGATCGAGGCGCTGCTGGGCAGCCGGATCTACCTCAACCTGCACATCAGCGTGCTCAAGGACTGGCAACGGGACCCGCGGCATTTGCGCCGGCTTGGGTTCTAACGCACTGACAGCAGCAAAGTGTCCAGATCGTACGCTGTGCCCATGTCATCTCGCCCCCAGAAGAATGCCCTGATCGCCGCTCTTGTCGCGATCGGCACCATCACAGCCGGCTGCGCGTCGAAGACCGGCGGTCACGCCTCTGCCGCAACGACGATGCCCGTCAGCTCGCAACCGTCGGTCTCGGCAAGCGGCTCGGGCACCGTGACACCAACAAAGGTTCCGGAAACACCTGACGTCACCGCCTCGCCGAGCCCCGCGCCGTCCTCGGCACCGCCGAAGGCCGCCATCAGTGGCTGGCAGCCAGTGGCCGATCACGTACGGAAGATCGCCTACGACGTGCCGCCCGGCTGGAAGCGGATGGACCCATCGGCGCCTCTCATCATTGGCACCGACAAGCGCTTGCAGATGTATGCCGGCTCGCTGTACCGAGAGGGCTTCTGTCCTGCGCGTAGCGGATCCTCGCGCGCCACCGCCGGCATCGCCGCGGCCTTCCAGGGCACGATGGATCAGGTTGCGCATACCCTGGCGCGCTTCTTCGCCCGCGAGGTCTACGAGACGGGCGCGAAGCACGCCAAGCTCACCGTCAGCAAGTCGAGGCCACTCAAGATCTCCGGTACGCACGCGGTCGAGGCACAGGCCGTCGTCACGAAGGCCAAGGGTGACCGGTGCGGTGCGCCAAAGGCGATCGCGGACCTCGTCGTGGTCGATGGTGGTGGCAGCAAAGGCATCTTCGTGCTGCTGGCCGACCAGGGCGTGGCCAGCGCGATCTCGGCGCACACCATCAGCCAGATCATCGGTACCGTGCGGCGTATCCCGTAAAACCGCAACCCGTAGGACAATGGCCGGGTGGCCCTATACCGAGACGACGGCGTGGTCCTGCGCGTGCAGAAGCTCGGCGAGGCCGACCGGATCATCACGCTGCTCACCCGGCGCGAGGGCAAGGTGCGGGCGGTCGGCAAGGGGGTGCGGCGCACGACGTCGAAGTTCGGCTCGAGGCTGGAGCCGTTCGGGCATATCGACGTGCAGCTCTACACCGGCCGCACGCTCGACATCATCACCCAGGTCGAGTCGATCGCGCCGTACGGCGCCGGAATCGTCGGGGACTATCCGCGCTACACGGCCGGGACGGCGATCCTGGAGACCGCCGACCGGTTGACCGAGGACCGCGAGCCGGCGCTGCGGCTCTACCTGCTGCTGGTCGGCGCGCTGCGCGCGCTGTCGACCGGCGAGCACGCGCCCTCCCTGGTGCTCGACGCCTTCTTGCTGCGGGCGATGTCACTGTCCGGCTGGGAGCCGGTGCTGGATGACTGCGCCCGATGCGGTGTGGCCGGGGAGCACCGGGCCTTCTCCGTTCCGGCCGGTGGCGTGGTCTGCTCCGGCTGCCGTCCCGGCGGCGCGGCGGCGGTCAGCGTGGCCGCGATGACGCTGATGCGGGCGCTGTTGCGCGGCGACTGGTTCACCGCCGAGATCAGCGAGCCGGCGGCCCGCCGCGATGCCAGCGGTCTGGTCGCCGCGCACCTGCAATGGCATCTGGAACGGGGTTTGCGTTCGCTCCGGCTCGTCGACCGGCGCTGAAGTGGCTATATTGATAATGAAATATATGGCCACAAGGAGTTGAGTCATGGATGTCGGTGTGCGTCAGTTGCGTGACGAGTTGAGCCGGCATCTGGCCAAGGTGCGGGACGGAGCGACCATTACGGTTACCGACCACGGTCGGCCGATCGCTCGGATCAGCCCAGTGGGCCGCCCAACGAAATTGGAACAGCTCATTGCCGAGGGCCGCGTCACACCTGCCAAGAAGACAAAGTCGCCGGCACCCGAGCCGGCCGCCGCCCGCGGGCTGGTGAGTGACCTGGTCGCCGAGCAGCGGCGGTGATCGGCTATTTCGATACCTCGGCGTTCGTGCCCCTGCTGGTAGCTGAGCCGAGCAGCCCATCCTGTCGACGGTTTTGGAACGACGCGGACGCGGTGATCTCCAGTCGACTGCTTTATGTCGAGGCTGCGGCGGCGCTGGCCCAGGCTCACCGGATGCGGAAAATCACCCAGCGCTCCCACCGACAGGCCCTGGGCCTGCTGGATCGATTCTGGTCAGAGCTTGATGTGCTGGACGTCGAGGACACGGTGGTGTTCGACGCCGCGAGGCTGGCACGCGAACACGATCTCCGTGGGTACGACGCGGTGCACTGCGCCTCGGCGGAACGCATTGCCGCCTCGGATCTCGTTGCAGCATCAGGCGATCGGCAGCTGTTACGCGCGTGGGCGGCTGTGGGTGTGGCGACCTATGACCCCAACGCCGGGTGAGAGCCCTAATCAAGGCGGCGCGCCCTCGATGAACTGAGGCAAGGGACGCCGCCATACGACTGGTACTCAACCTCTGAATTGGGTTCGTCGATACGGTGGTGCGCATGCCCAGCCGACCCGCCGTGCCGCCGAAACCGCCACGACCGCATCCGAGCGGCGAGCGCCCACCGCAGCTGCCGGCAGAGCTACTGCCGAAACACGTGGCGATCGTGATGGACGGCAACGGCCGCTGGGCCAAGGCGCGTGGCTGGCCCCGTACCAAGGGACACGAGGCCGGCGAGGCATCGCTGCTCGATGTGGTCGAGGGTGCGATCGAGCTGCGCATCCCGTGGCTCTCGGCGTACGCCTTCTCCACCGAAAACTGGCGGCGCTCGCCGGACGAGGTGCGATTCCTCATGGGGTTCAACCGCGACGTCATCCACCGCCGCCGGGACTACCTGACCGAGCTGGGCGTTCGGGTGCGCTGGATCGGCCGTCGGCCGCGGCTCTGGAAGAGCGTCATCGACGAGCTGGAAACGGCCGAGCAGATGTCGCGGCACAACGCCGTACTCAATCTCGGTTTCTGCGTGAACTACGGCGGCCGGGCGGAGCTGGCCGACGCGATGGCGGCGATCGCCCACGATGTCAAAGCCGGCAGACTCAAGCCCGAGCGCATCAACGAGCGCACCATCGGGCGATACCTGTACGACCCCGACATGCCAGACGTGGACCTGTTCATCCGATCCTCCGGCGAGCAGCGGACCAGCAACTTCCTGCTTTGGCAGTCCGCCTACGCCGAGCTGGCCTTCGTCGACACCTATTGGCCCGATTTCGACCGCCGTCATCTCTGGGCGGCAGTTGACTCGTTTGTCCGCCGCGACCGCCGCTTCGGCGGGGCAATTCCGAATCCCGGCTGAAGGGCAGGGTCCTGGACCGGTAACGTCGCGAGAATGACGAGCACGCCCCCCGTGGCCAAGCAGGTTGCCAGCACCCGGGTCCATCACGGCGACACCGTGGCGGATGAGTATGCCTGGCTGGCCGAGAAGGAAAATCCCGACACGATCGCTTACCTGGAGGCGGAAAACGCCTACACAGAGACGGCCACGACCCATCTCGCCGATCTGCGTGAGCGGATCTTCAACGAGATCAAGGACCGTACCCAGGAAACCGACCTCTCGGTGCCGGTGCTGCACAAGGGTTGGTGGCATTACTCCCGGACGGTTGAGGGCCAGCAGTACGGAATTCATTGTCGGTCCAAGGCCGAGGGCGATGTGCCGCCGCAGACCGAGAGCGGTGCCCCGCTTCCGGGCGAGGAGATCCTGCTGGACGGCAACGCGGTCGCTGCGGGGCACGACTTCTTCGCCCTGGGCACGTTCGATGTCAGCCCCGACGGGCGCTTGCTGGCCTATTCCACCGACTTTGCCGGCAACGAGCGCTTCACGCTGCGAGTGAAGGACCTGTCCACCGGCGGGGATCTCGACGACGAGGTGCCGGACACCTCCTACGGGTCGGCATGGTCGCTGGATGGCAGCACGCTCTATTACCTGACTGTCGATGACGCCTGGCGCCCGCACAAGGTGTGGCGGCATCGGATCGGCAGCGCGGCCAGCGCGGACACGGTGATATTCGAGGAGCCCGACGAGCGGTTCTGGGTCGGGTTGGGTGCCACCCGCAGCGAGCGCTTCGTGCTGATCGAGGCGGCGAGCAAGCTGACCAGCGAGGCGCTGGCGATCGACGCGGCCGATCCGGATTCGCTCCCGCGGGTCATCCGGCCGCGCAAACCCGGAGTGGAGTATTCGGTCGAGCACCAGTACACCGAGGGCGCCGACCGTTTTCTCGTCGTGCACAACGACCCGGATTTCGGGGGCGGCGCGAATTTCGCGGTGTCCACCGCGCCGGTCGACCGGCCCGATGACTGGCAGATCGTCATCCCGCACCGCGACGACATCCGGGTGCTGGACGTCGACGCGTTTCTCGATCACGTGGTGGTGTACCTGCGCCGCGACGGGCTTTCCGGGCTGCGGGTATACCGGGTCGGCGTCGATGGCGCGTTCGACGCCGGCGCCGACATCGAGTTTGCCGAGCCGCTTTATTCGGTGGGTCCGGGCGAAAACGCGGAGTACGAGGCGCATTCGTACCGACTCGGCTACACGTCACTGGTCACGCCCAGCACGGTTTATGACTACGACCTGCTCACCGGCGAGCTGGTGCTGCGCAAGCAGCAGCCGGTACTCGGCGGCTATGACCCGTCGCGGTACGAGCAGCACCGCGATTGGGCTACGGCCGAGGATGGCACAAAGGTGCCGATCTCGATCGTCTGTCTCAAGGGGACTCCGCGAGACGGCTCGGCCCCTGGGTTGCTTCACGGGTATGGCAGCTACGAGCACAGCGTGGACCCGAGTTTCGTCATCTCTCGTCTGTCGCTAGTGGACAGAGGGTTTGTCTTTGCGATCGCGCACATCCGCGGTGGTGGCGAGATGGGCCGGCACTGGTATGACGATGGCAAAATGCTGCGTAAGAAAAACACGTTCACCGATTTCGTGGCGTGCGCGCGGCAGGTGGTCGCGGCGGGCTGGACCAGCGCGGATCGCCTTGTGGCGCAGGGCGGTAGCGCCGGCGGTCTGTTGATGGGCGCGGTCGCCAATCTGGCGCCGGACGCATTTGCCGCCATTCATGCGGCGGTGCCTTTTGTCGACGCGCTGAATTCGATTCTCGATCCGTCGTTGCCGCTGACCGTTATGGAGTGGGAGGAGTGGGGCGATCCGCTGCACGATCCCGAGGTCTATGCGTACATGAAATCCTATTCACCGTATGAGAATGTCGAGGCAAAGGCGTACCCGGCGATCCTGGTCGAGACCAGCCTGAACGACACCCGGGTGCTGTATCACGAGCCGGCGAAATGGGTGGCCAGGCTGCGGGCGACGGCCACCGGTCAGCGCGAGCTGCTGCTCAAGACCGAGATGGGCGCCGGGCACGGCGGTCGCAGCGGCCGGTACGACGCCTGGCGGCAGCGGGCCTTCGCGCTGGCCTGGATCGTGGACACGGTTGGCGCCCCGGCCGAGCCGCTGCTCTAAGCGCTTTCCCTCGCCGATCTTGACCTTATTGCTGGACGAATCGGGCAACGGACCACGATAAGGTCAAGATCGATAACGGAGAGCGCTTTCCGCAGACCGTTGACCTGTTGCTACGAACGTCACGTTGGTACGGCTAGAACGTACGAACGCCACGTTGGCTCCAAACGCCATTCCGCACCAACGTCATGTTGGCTCCAAACGCCGTTCCGCGCGAACGTGACGGTCGCGCGATTAGAGTGCCCCAACTCCCCGTTCACGCAGCCACCCGCGCGGCAACGTTCCGCACCAACGTGACGTTCGCGCGACTAGGGTGCCCCAACTCCCCGTTCACGTAACCACCCGCGCGGCAACGTTCCGCACCAACGTGACGTTCGCGCGATTAGAGGGTACGAACGGCACATTGGCGCAGGTGGTCACGTTGCTACCGCCGCGCGCTGGTGAGTCGCAACGCCATCGTTGGGCAGGCGCTGACGGCAGCCTGTCCGTCCTTACGCAGCGCCGGCGGCACCGGTCGGTCGGAGACGATCGGATAGCCCCACTCATCCAGCTCGATCAGCTCCGGCAGCAGTTCGGCGCACAGCCCGCGCCCGTCGCAGGCGATCGGATTCCACTGCAGCGTCATCGGATGCACCTCCCGTTCTCATGCGCGGCGATCTCGGCGGCAAATACCCGCAACGCCGACCGAACCAGCCGTACCGTCCCGTCCGGGTGATGGCACGCGCCGCGCCCCTCGACCAGCCCGGCCCAGCGCTCGAGCCGGGCCCGTACCTCCGGCTGCGGTCGCGGCCCGGCGAGCACCTTGAGCCCGGCGGCGATCAGCGGCAACCCGGACAGGCACGGGCCGCAGTGCCGGGCCGACTCCGCCGCAAGGTAGTCCACGATGCGCGCGGTCTCGGCGATCCCACACTGCCGCGGCCCGAGCGCGACCACCACGCCGGCACCGAGCGAGGCCCCGTACGGCCGCAATGCCTCGTTGCTCAAAGGGAGTTCGGCCGCGAGTGGGCCTTGCAGCCACGCCCCGTGGTACCCGCCGATCAGCGCGGCTGCCGCGTCCGGGCCGACCAGATCGCCGAGCCGGCTGCCGATCGGCACCTCCGCCACCCGCGGCGGACCCACGACCGGCGTGACCGTGACCAGCATGCTGCCGGGCTCGGCCGGCGTACCGACCGACCGAAACCAGCCCGGGCCGTGTCGGGCGATCAACGCCAACTGGGCCAGCGTTTCGACGTTCTGCACCAACGTCGGCCGACCGTGCACACCGCGCTCGAACACCCGCGGCGGCGTGTAGGTCGGCAGCCCGGCGCCACCGGACAGTCGTGCGGCGACCGCGCTCTCCTCGCCGGCCAGGAATCGGTCCGGCGCAATCACCAGCCGCACCGCGTCGCCCCGCTCGGCGATCGCCCGCGCCACCGGTCCATGGGCCGCGGCCTGAACATAGAGGTACGCCGTGGCGGCCCCAGTGACGCGGGCCGCCAGCGCCAGCCCGTCAAGAACGAGGTGCGGGTTGTTGGTGAGCAGCGTGCGGTCCTTTGCCGACGCCGGTTCACCCTCGGCGCCGTTGCCGACCACGACCCTGCGGCCCCGCCCGGCCGCGACCGTCGCCAGCTTGCGGTGGGTCGGGAACGCCGCGCCGCCGCGCCCGGTCAGCCCGGCCGCCGCCACGGCGGCGAGCAGCCCGGCCGGGTCGGTCGCCGGCATCGGGCCGAAGCGGGCGCGATGCTCGGCCAGGCTCGACGCGCCGCTCAAGAGGCTCTGTCCTGTTTGGACGGTAGTGGCGCTCATCGAGCCGCCGGTTGCTCGACCCGGAGCGGCTCGGGGGAGCGGACCGTCCACCAACGCCACCCCATCGCCGTCGCGACGAGGCTCGCGCAGAATACGGTCAGCGCCAGCAGCCAGCCCTGTTGAACGTCGGTGCCGACGCCGAGCCCGTGGGTCAGCGCGATCGGCCAGACCGCGTACCCGGCCCAGTGCAGCGCTCGCCAGGTCCGATGGCCGAGGCGCGCGCGCAGCAGGCTGGTGATGATCAGCGCCACAATCAGATCGAGCGCGACCGCACCGAGACCCAGCCAGAATGGTCGGTACGCCGAGCCGAACGGGACGATCACGTCGATCAGGCTGATCGCAACGTAGGAGTCGGCGACCGCGGTCAGTATGTGCAGGGTCAGAAAAGCCAACGCCAGCAGGGAAATGTTGCGGTGCAACCCGGCCACCACGAATCGCGGGAGCCCCGGCAGCGGGCGCCCGGAGCGGTGCAGGATGCCGAGCAACACCACGCCGCTGAGCAGCACCAGGCTCACCACGCCGGCGCCGCGGCTGGCGTACCACAGTGCACTGCCGGTCATCGCGGCCAGCCGGCGACCGTGGTAACCACGCCGCGCCGGTCGACCAGCCGGGCCGGCAGCGACTGCCGGCCGAGCCAGCCGGGCGAGGCGGCATCGCGAATGATCGCCGTGGTGGCGGCGATGTTGGCATCCGCGCAGGTCGCCGCCGCGACCGAGACGGCCCGCCACCGGGTGCTGGCCGGCGTTCCGGTGCGCGGGTCGAGGATGTGATGCAGTACCTGGTCGCCGCGCACCCACTGCCGGGCCGTGGTGCTGGAGGTGGCCAGGCCGCCGTCGGTGATGCGGACGGTCGTCGTGGGGCCGGGATCCTCGGGCGTGTCCTGGACCAGGATCGGCCAACCCTTTGCCGGCGGCGGGCCGCCCACCGCGATATCTCCGCCAACACTCACCAGCACGCCGCAGTCCAATGCCTTGGCAAGCCGGCGCGCGGCCCGGTCGGCGGTCAGCGCCTTAGCGGTCGCGCCGAGATCCAGCTGTACGCCGACCGGCAGCGAGAGCCGGTTACCGTCGAGCCGGACACAGCGCCAGCCGGGGACCGGCCGGACCACCAGCCGGGCATGCGTACCGGAGCTGGTGATCGCGGCGAAGTCGCGGTCGTACCCGATCATCGACATCGCCTGTCCCACAGTCGGATCGAGGTCGCCGTCGGTGAGCCGGGCGGCCCGCAACGCGAGCCGGATCGCCTCGGTCAGCAGCGGGCCGATCGTGGTCTGCCGGGCGCCGTTGCGCTGCACGACCGATAGCTCCGAATCGGACCGGAATCGGCTGCACGCCTGGTCCATCGCGGCCAGCTCGTGGTCGAGCAGCGCCTTCCCCCGGTCAAGCTGCCGCGAGTCGGTCACGACGAGACGGATCGCGCAGCTCCAGGTCTGGAAATCAACGGCGGCCGTACCCATTACGAGCCGTTGGATTGCGCGAGCGGCTGCTGCTGCGTGGATTCCGGATTCGAGGACGGCGACTGCAGCGAGTCGCCCTGCGAATCGCTGGTCTTCGAGCTCGAGGACGTGCCGGCCGCGCTGTGTACCGCGACCGCAATGCCCGCCACGCCGGCGACCCCGACCACTGCAGTAAGCGCGGTGAGGTTACGCAGCTTGGCTCGACCTCGGGCCCGGCTCGATTGTGGGGTATCGGGTGGGCTCATCGGGACCATCCTCGGGGCGGTGGATGCTTGAGAGCTCAACCGTAGGTCGGGATGCTGAGAGCCATCTGTGCTTCTGCTGTGTGTTCGCACAGGCGCGTAGGGTTTGTTGAGAACCATGATCGCGGGAGGATTGCCAATGCCTGACTGGGACGGCGCCGGGTTGCCGCCCGCGGCAGAGGCGCGAATGCAGCGGTTCGCCAGTTCGGGTTTGAAGACCTCGCTGCTGCCGGTCGCGGGTGCGGCGGGTATCGAGTCGGTCGGGATGACGCCGGTCGGCGAGGTGATGGGTTGCATGGTGCAGCAGATCGGCTGGCAGGGATATGGCGGCTGCGGCTATTACGGATATGGGTATTCCGGCTATTACAACCCGAACGTTGTCACCAGCAGCGATCAACACCGTTTCGCCGGGTACCGGCCGTATGTCGACGCGCTTTACCGTGGCTATCGTACCGCGTTGGCCCGGTTGTCGACCGAGGCGAGTCGGATGGGCGCCGACGGTATTGTCGGCATCCGGCTGTCCGAGCGGCATTTGACCGGCAACAGCCGGGAATTCGTGGCGCTGGGCACGGCCGTCAGGGCGCGCACCGGCCCACATGTGAAGGCGCCTTTTCGCACCGACCTTGCCGGCCAGGACGTCGCCAAACTGATGGGCGCGGGCTGGGTGCCGGCCACGATCGGCATCGGGATTTCGGTGGCGGTGCGCCACGATGACGGCCGCACCTGGATGCAATCCCGTTGGGGCGCCGGCAATGTAGAGGTGACCGGATACACCGAGTTGGTAAATCAAGTGCGCGCCGACGCACGTGAGCGTTTTGAGCGTTCCATAACCAGCGCCGGCGCCGAAGGGGCCATCGTGTCGAAGATGGCATTGCGGATCTGGTCGATTGAGCCATCAGAGGGGCATCGCGACCATGTCGCCGAGTCAATGGTATTCGGCACCACGATCGCGCGATTCCACCGTGGACGGTCGGCGCCGACCTCGACCTTGACCTATCTGCCGCTACGAAACAAGACGGAGTCGAAATGACCGAGACACCGACGGCGGCGGGAGTACCGGCCGATGCAATGAAGCGGCTGGCCGAGATGCGGCCCGGGCAAAAGACGGCGCTGTTCACCTCGGATCTGAGCGTGAACGAGTTTTTGCTTGTACGCGAGTCGGGTTTCCGCCCACTCGGTTTGGTGCTCGGCTCCAGCATTTATCACGTCGGATTCCAACTCGGCCGGTGGAACAAGAACCAGGAGCTCGACGTGCTCTCCACCGCGATGTATCACGCCCGCGACCTGGCGATGACCCGGATGGAGGCGGAGGCCGATGTGCTCGGCGCCGACGGCATTGTCGGGGTCCGGCTGGAAATCGAGTTCAAGGAATTCGGCAACGATCTCGCCGAATTCGTCGCGGTCGGCACTGCGGTGAAATCGGAGGGTACGGAGAGCTGGCGTAACAACACCGGAAAGCCATTCACGTCCGACCTTTCCGGGCAGGATTTCTGGACGCTGATCCAGGCCGGATACGGGCCGTTGGGCATGGTCATGGGATCGTGCGTCTATCACGTCGCGCATCAGCGGTTCTGGCAGACCATGGGCAACATCGGGCAGAACGTGGAGATCCCCCAGTTCACCGAGGCGCTGTATGACGCCCGCGAGCTGGCGATGAGCCGGATGCAGGCCGAGGCCGAGCAGCTGGAGGCCGAGGGGATTGTCGGCGTGCAGCTGTTGTCGCTGCCGCATAAGTGGGGCGGGCATACCACGGAATTCTTCGCAATCGGAACCGCCGTGCGACCGCTGCGCGACGACCACACGATCGCGACCCCACAGCTCGTCCTACCCCTGACCGACTAGTCGCATCAGGCGCGCGGCCGGGTTCGGCAGTCCAATGTGGAGCGTCCCGTCGTTCCAATCGATGTCGCTGGCTGCCGCTGGGAAGACGGGCTCGATCCGGCTTGCGGCGCCTTTGAGGTGTGGTAGCTCCAGCGATATCGAGTCGGGCCCGCCGCGGCGCCATACGGCAAGCAGCGTCTCGTTCTCGTGCCGTAGCGCCAACGCGACCCACGGGTCGTCCCAGCCCGGCAGCCCGAGCGGCCACAGCGGACTCCCGACCCGGATCAGGCCGCGGATTCCCTTGTACGCCTCGAGTGCGTTCCGTACGTTCGCCAGTTGCGCCTCGTTCAGTTGGTCAATTCGGCCGGACAAATGCACTCGGCCGAGCAATGCATTCACGAGCGTGAGCGTGTTGAGCTCGTCGCTGTACGAGGGTTGCGGGTACGCCCAGTTAGCCGACTGTTCCGGCGTGACCGCGCTTGGCGCCGCGGCCGCGATCGGCACGTAGCGCAGCGGATCCTGCTGGTCGCTTGTGGACTGGAGGCTATGACGGGACAGCTGCGCGTAGTCGACCCGCATTCCGCCGGACGAGCAATTCTCGATAACCAGATCGGGATGACGGGCGAAAATTCCGTCCAGCCAGGCGGAGTAGGCGCGATTGTGCCCCAATAACCCGGCGCCCGGGCTGTCCGCGTCGATCTCGGTGCCGACGCCGATATTAATGTTGTAATCGAACTTGAAGTAGCCGACGCCGAAGTCGGCGATCAGTCGGTCGATGACGCCGTCCATTCGCTCTACGACGGCCGGGTGCCGGTAGTCCAGCTGGTAGCGGCCGTTCTCGACGATCCGCCGGCCGCCGCGAGTAAAGAACGCGGACGCCGGCAGCTCGCCGGCAATCGGGCTGTCCACGCCGACCACCTCCGGCTCCACCCACAGGCCGGGCACCATGCCACGGCCGCGAATGCGGTCCATCACCTCTTTCAGGCCGCCGGGAAAGCGCCGCTGCGACGGCTCCCATTCGCCGACCGTGGGCCACCAGTTGTCGGTCTCGGAATACCAGCCCGCGTCGATCACGAAGTACTCGCTGCCGACGGATGCGGCCGCGTCGATCAGCGGCAGCAGCTTCTCGGTCGTCGGATCGCCCATCAGGCAGTTCATGTAGTCGTTGAAGATGACCGGCAGATTTTCGTTGTCGGGGTTTTCCCGGCGGATCGCCCGTCGGTATTCGGTCAGGTCGGCCAGCGCGCCAGTGAGCCCGGCATCGGAAATCGTCAACGACACCGGGACGGTCGTAAACGCCGCGCCCGGATCGAGCACCGCAACGAATTGGTGCTCGTTGTCGGTCGGCCCGGCAACTGCGACCTGCAGATCATTCGCGACATCGGTGATCTCCCAATGCCAGGCACCGTTGTGCTCGATCTGCCAGAGCGCCGTACGACCGCTGGTCGGCTCGGTGATCGCGCCCATCGGAAGGTAGTTGCCGGTGGACCAACTGCCCGTGCTGGTGACCGGGAACCGGCCGCGGGACGCCGCCGAGCCGGCACCGAGCCCGGCGGTGACGACGCCGATGTCCGCCGTGGACAGCTCCCGCCAACGGAATTCCGTCAACCAGCTGTTGTACGGAATGTGCACGCGCAGCTTGGAAATGTCGCCACCCGTGAAACCGCTGATATTCAAGCTGGACACGTAATCCAACTGGTGTGGCTCGGCGCCGGCGTTCCGTACCGTGGAAATCACCGAGACCACGGAACTGTAGGCGGTGAATTCGGTCCCGACCTCGATATCGGTGGTTGGATCGCGCTGCATAACGGTCAGCCGCGCCGCGGTGGAGTCGTGCCGTACATAGCGCAGCCGTGAGCCGGCCACATAATTGCGGTGCTGGTCGCTCGACCCGCCCGACCGGCCGCCGTCGTCGAGGCACAGCTCGACGAGCCGCACCATCCCGGCGCCGCCGGTGATTCCGATCCGTACCGGCTCGTTGTCCGCGATGCTGAGCCGAATCGTATTCCAGGCAAGATCGCTCATGCCGGCAATGACATCGGCTGCCGGCGGCGGGTGTCAACGACCGCGACCGAGGGTGGTCAGTGCGGTCCGGCACACTTCGACCTATGACGGCTGATCGTAATTGGCATGTGCTGCTTGTCGGCGGGCCCTCGGGCACCGGCAAGAGCTCCGCGTGCGCCGCGCTGTTGCGCCGATATGAAATCGGCACCGCCGAGATCGACGACCTCGACGCCGCGGTGCGGGCCATGACAACGCCGGAGCAGCAGCCGGCGCTGCACTACTGGTCGCAGCATGCCGATACCGAGGAATGGACCGCCGAGCGCATTCTCGAGGTGACCGTGTCGGCGGCGCGGGCGTTCGAGCCGGCGCTGCGGGCGGTGGTGGCCGCGCATCTGGACAACGGCCCGCCGGTGATCATGGAGGGCGACTTCGTATTGCCGGCGCTGCTCGGTACGGAGCCGCTGACCGGGCCCGAGGTGCGCGCGGTGTTCGTGTACGAGCCGGACGAGGCACAGCTGGTTGCCAATTACGCCGGTCGCGAGCCAGCGTCGGGGCCGCAGTTGATGCGGGCCAGGGTGAGCTATCTCTTCGGTCAACGGCTGGTGGCCGAGAGCGCGCGGCTCGGCGTGCCGGTGCTGCCGGCCCGGCCGTGGGACACGCTGCCCGACCGCATCCACGCCGCTGCCGCGATCGAGCGGCCGGTCGGTTCGTGATCGGACGAAGATAACGCGGACTCGGGCCTGTCGACCAAGATCGTGAGTGGATTTGGTACCGATAATCAACACAAATCCGCTCACGATCATGAAACGCTCTACCCGACCAAGATCGGGATGGATTGCGTCAACAAATCGCGTACAAAACCGATCCCGATCATGAACGCCGCGGGTTTTCCGCGGCTCATTCCGCGGTAGGGCGCACTTCGATCGGCGGGAGTCCATGCGAGGGTGAGGGCGGGGGCGGTTCAGCCGAGGGTGATGACCGCGCCGCAGGTGATCGAGCCGCGTACCGAGACCGCGGCCGACCGGCCATCCGACCGCAACTGCCCGGCGAACGTGACCGTCTTGCCCGCGCGACGGATCTGCGGTTTCGGCCCGCGCTGCCCGCTGCCCCAGGAGCGGTCTGCCGGCAGTTGCAGCTCGATCGGGCTGAGCGTCGAGGCATCCGTGGCGACCCCGATAGTGACCGGGCTCGGGCTGGTGGGATCGCTGGTTCCCTTGGCCAGCAGGCCATTGGGCGAGTTCGGGCTATGAATGCAGCTGATCTGCTTGAAGCGGTACGTCGCCCGCACCGCCCCGCTGATCGTCACAAACCCAGTGCCCTGCGGCCCGCTCTGGGGTGCCCCGAGCGGCAACCCGGCGCCAGCACCGCCGCCGCCACCACCACCACCGGGACCCGACACGGTCGACGGCGCGCTCGCGGCCGGCTGCCCGCCACCCGGGCCGGCAGTGCGGGCGAAAATGGCGAACGCGAGCACGACCAGGAGCCCGGCCGCGATCGTCACCTGGCGACGCATAATCAGCTCTCGTACGGGTTGGTCGGGGCGGACACCGACTGCACGGTCTGGGCATGCAGGATCGGCAGCGGATCGTCCCCGTCGGCCAGATGTGCTTTGTCGACGCCGGCGTACGTGCCGGTGATCTTGAGCCAGCTATTGGCCGGCCGCTTCCCGATCGTTCCGGTGATGGTCACCTTGATCGGGCTCGCGTCCGCGGCGCAGCAGGTGATCATCATCCGGGTGAGATAGATCGTGGTGCCGTCTCGCGGGGTCACGAAACCGGTCAGGGTGATCTGCCTGCCGTGCAGGGTTTTCGCGTTGTCCCACAGCGCCCGCTGGGAGAAGTCGCGCACGGTATCGGACACCGGATTGCCGGCCGGCAGCGGCGAAAACCCGTTGGCGTCCGGCGGGGCCGCGCCGACCCCACCGCCGCCGCGGGACGCCGAGTAGGCGCCCAGCGCGCCGGGCGCAACGATGAATATCGCCAGCACGGGCAACACGAGCAGCCAACCGACCCGCAGCTTCTCGGTGGGTTCGTGCTCACCCCGGAATCGGCGGAGATTCTCCCGGACCAGCGCGTACAGGCCGACGGCGATCAGCACGACGCCGGCGGCGATCAGCCACGGCCGGAGCCCGGCGCGTACGTACTGTTCAAAGGTGTTGTCCGCCGCGATCCTGGTAATGGCCGCACCGAGCAGTACGAGCAGAATGCTTTGCGCATCACGGTTCACAGCAACCACGCCCCGACCGCGACGCTGCAGAGGATGCCGACCATCAGGACCAGCGGTGCAAAGCGGGCCGCAAAACCGCGGCCGAATGCGCCGGCCTGCATGATGATCAGCTTGATGTCGACCATCGGCCCGATGACCATAAACGTCAGCCGCGCGGTCAGCGAAAACTGCGTCAGGCTCGATGCAATGAATGCATCCGCCTCCGAGCAGACCGCCAGCACCACTGCTAAGAGCGCCATCCCCGGCACCGCGAGCCATTCGTGCTGGGCGAACGGACCCAACGCGTCGCGCGGGACCACGGTGTTGAGGGTGGCCGAGGTGATCGCGCCGATGACCAGGAAACCGCCGGCCTGCAGGAAGTCGTGCCGCACCGCGGCGGCAAAGAGACCGGTGTGCTCGTGCCCGCCGGTGCCCGCGGTAATCCAGTCGCGGCGGCCGAACCGGGCCCAGATCCAGCCGACGATCACCGCGGCGAGCAGCGACGCGACAAAGCGGGCGGCGACCACCTGCGGCCTACCGGGGAACGCCACCGCCGTGGCCACCAGCACGACCGGATTGATCGCCGGCGCGGACAGCAGAAAGGTCAGTGCGGCGGCCGGCGGCACGTCCCGGGAGATCAGCCGCTGCGAGATCGGCACCGACGCGCATTCGCAGCCGGGCAGCACGACGCCGGCCAGTCCGGCGACCGGGACAGCGATCGAGTTGCGTCGGGGGAGCACCCGGGCAAAGAACGTGGCCGGCACGAACGCCGCGATCGCGCCGCTGATCAGTACGCCGAGCACCAGGAACGGCATTGCCTGCACAGTGACTGCAACGAATACGGTCGTCCACGCCTTGATCGACGGGTGGTTGAACCAGCCGATGAACACATGCTGCCCGGCGAAGGCGAGGACTACGAGGCCGATCAGGATCTCAAGCGACCCGATCCGATGTCGACTCGGCGCCGCCGGTGCCTGCGCGTCCGGCGGGACCAGCACGCTCGACCGCGTCATGCCGGACATTTTGTCATGCGGACCGAGCATCGCCGGACCATCGGATCAGGGCGTGTCACAGCTTGGTGAGACGCCCGAACCCACTATCCCGTTGACCGTAGTGTCCTAGTTGAGCAGCCGCACGACTTCCCGGGCGCTCTTGGCCGAGGCTCGCGGGAACTCAAGCCGCCAGTGCTCGCCATTGGCCAGGGCGATCGTCAGCGACGGCGCGATCCCGCGGCCAATTTCGACCGATCGCACGTCGCTGCGTGGCACTCGGGTGACCACCTCGCCGAGCTTCACCTTGAGCAGGCCCGACCCGAGCTTGACCAATGCGATCTCGTGCGAGGTGACGGCCAGGTAGCCGATCCGACCAAAATCCGGCGTCTCGGTGCCCAGCGTTTTCTGGCGTTTCGCCGCCCGCATGCCGAGGGCGGTGCCGACAAGACCCCCGACACCCGCGGTGGCGACCTGCTTTCGCGCCGCACCCTTCGGATTGACCTTGACCCCCGCGAGTTGCGGCGCACCCAGCAGTAGCGAAGCATCGATTCCCATAGCAGGGAACGTAAGAGCCTGCTGAGCGGGCCGCATCGGGAGGTCATCCCTACATTTGTGCCGGCAAACCCCTAGTTTCGATCAGCCGGTTGCGGCGCAGGTGACGCTGAGCGTGATCGTGTCGGACAGCGTCTCGGGGTCTGACCCCGGATTCAGCACCTTGTAGTCGCTCCGGTACATCAACCGCCAGGTGTTGGTGCCCTCGATCCGGTTGTTGTTGAAGAACGAGAGGTTGCCGTCGATCGCGCCATTTGATACCTCGCTGCTGTAACCAGCAGCAAACGGGACAGTGCCGCTCGGGCAGTCGGCGTCGATCTCGTGCGAGTTGTAGTCACCGGCCGCCCGGACATCCGTCTCGGTGACGACCTGGAAGCCGGATACACCAGCGGGTCCGGCCGGACCGGCGTCGCCTTTCGGGCCCGCGGGCCCCTGCGCGCCGGCCGCCCCGGCGGCACCGTTCGCTCCTGGCGCTCCGGCCGGTCCCTGCGGGCCGGTCTGGTTCCAGCTGACGGCCGTCTCGGAGCCGGTGCACTGTTGACCCTTGGCGGTGTCGATGACGCGCAGTGAGCCGACCGGCGGAGTAAAGAGCCCGGCGTGCTTGGTGTAGCAGCCGTGAATTGCACCTGAGCTGTCTGGAATTGAGGCGTACGCCACGCCACCGGCGACCATCAGCACCCCGCCGGCAATTCCGGCCACAACTAATCTGCGCTTCATGAGAAATCCCCCAAAGAAATTCTTTCAATGACGTCCGTCCGGCATGCTATCGGGTTGCCGGGTACGTCCAATGCGGGAAAACCCTCGATTGTTACCAGATCACAAGTCGGCTCACGCCTGGCCGCAACAATCGTATTGCTATTTCCCAGTAGGGCAATGGACTGGCTGCGCCGGATTAGCGGGGAGACCTGGACGCTTCGATACGCAGCACAGCTGGCATGTCGGTCGGCGGATACGTGCAGCGCAGTCCTCCTGGTGTCCATTCGGCGGGGACCGGACCGTGACCCAGCAACGTGACCGACGTCTCCTGTCCTATGTCCGCTGTGGACAGCGGCAGGGTGATGGTCGGCTCGGCGCCATCGAGATGGGCGTAGAGGTGGTTGTCGGTTGCGGTGAATCCAACCGGGCCGGTCGCGTTCCAGGGCCGGGTGTCGAAGATTGCCTCGCCATTGACCGCCAGCCACGCACCGAGCTCTTCCAGCGGCCGCCGTTGCAGGTCGGGAATAGTGCCGTCCGCGCGCGGCCCGACATCGAGCAGCAGATTACCGCCGCGCACCACGATATCGACGAAATGCCGCACCAGCGCCGGTCCGGTTAGGCAATGCTCTGCGGTCTCGTTCTGGTTGTAGCCGAACGAATAGCCGATGCCGCGGTTGTGTTCCCACGGCCGTCCCAAGCCTTCTCGGTCCCGATGCGCGGAATATTCGCTGGTGAGGTAGTCGCTGCGACCGACTTCCCACCGGTCGTTGACCACGCCGTCCAGCACCGCTTTGTAGTAGCGGTCGAAGAAGTCGGTCAGCGCGGGCTTGCCGGCGTCGGGCCAGTTGATGTCGTTCCACAACACGTCAGGGCCATAGCGGTCGATGAGGTCCTGGACATGGCCTTCGGCGTAGCGTGCGTACGAGGCGTCAATCGGCCGGTATGTCTGCAGCTGTTCGGCTTTGCTGATCGGCGGAAATGCGCTCCGATGCCAATCCAGCCCGCCGGAATAGTAGGCGCCGAATCGCATTCCGGAAGAGCGCGCGGCGGCGGCCAATTCGCCAACAAGGTCACGATGCGGTCCACTATGGACGGTGTTGCGCACTCCGGTGTCGGGTGCGTCCCAGAGACAGATGCCGTCGTGGTGTTTGGTGGTGAGCACGACGTATCGGGCGCCGACACCGGAAAACAATGCGGCCCATTCAGCCGGGTCGAAATGTTCGGCCCGCCAGTCGTCCAGAAACGCGTCGTACGGGCGGCCGCCATACATTTCTGCATGATGCCGGGCGGCGGGGCTGTCAGGGATGCGGATCGTGTTGGCGTACCACTCCGCATACGGTGCGGTCACGAAGAACTCGTCGGGGTCCACCGCGCCGAGCTCGCCGAACGGCACCGCCCACGCCGGCACCGAATAGGCACCCCAGTGCACGAAGATGCCCAGCTTCGCGGCGCCGAACCACGCCGGCGTCGCGCGGGCGGCGAATTCCTCAGTCACGGTCCGGCCAGGGGCGCGGCTCGTCCGGCAGATCCGGGGGAGCGCCAGTGGCGAACGCCGCCCGCATCCAGTCCTCGACACCGGCGACGTGTACGGCGGCGCGCAACCGGGCCCGGTCGGGATCGTGATCGGCGAGCGCCTCGTAGATCGCCCGATGCTCCGCGACCGTCCGGTGTGCGACGCCGTCCAGCGTCAGACCGCGCCAGACGCGGGCCCGCAAGGTCTCCCCGGACATGTTGGCAATCACCCCGGCCAGCACCGGATTGCCTGAGGTGCGGGTGATTCGGGAATGGAAGGCGTGATCGTTGGCCACCATCCCGGCGTGGTCGACCGCGGCCGCGTCGGCGTACTCTTCGGCCTCGGTGAGCAGCCGGCTCAGCTCCGCCAGGTCGGCGTCCTCGATACGGGACGCGGCCAGCGCGGTTGCCTCTGGCTCCAAAAGTCGCCGTACCGCGAGGAAATCCAGCACGGTGGCGTCCTGGTGCAGATCGGCGACGAAGTTCAACGTGTCCAACAGCAGCTCCGGGCGCAGGCTGGTGACATACGTGCCGTCGCCCTGACGGGTTTGCAGGACCCGAATCGCGGTCAGCGTCCGAACCGCTTCCCGTACCGAGTTACGGGAAACCCCCAACAGGTCGGCGAGCTCCTTCTCCACCGGCAGCTTGTCACCCGGTCGTAACCTGCCCTCGGTAATGAGCTGTTTGATGTGGTCGACCGCTCCGTCAATACGTCCCATTGGCTTCACCCGTTTGTCTCATAACCGACGGCGGCCGGCTCGGCCGGCAGCTCCGATGGGGCGCGCCAATAACCGCCGTCGGGGAACACGTAGCGAGCCAGCGACTCCTCCCGAATATGCACACCGTATCCCGGATTGGTGGGCACCTGGTATCGCCCATTGCCGACCACGACCGGGTCGGTGAAATGATTGTGCAGATGGTCGATGTACTCGATCATCCGGCCATCCATTGCCCCACTGACGCATACGTAATCGAATATCGAGAGGTGCTGGACGTATTCGCACAGGCCGACCCCGCCGGCGTGCGGACAGACCGGCACGCCGTGTTTGGCCGCCATCAGCAGCACCGGGACAAGCTCGTTGACGCTGGCAATGCGGCAGCTGTCTATCTGGCAGAAATCCATCGCCTGCAATTGTAGGAACTGCTTGAACATGACCCGATTGTGCGCGTGCTCGCCGGTGGCCACCCCGACCGGAGCGACCGCGCGGCGGATCGCGGCGTGCCCGACGACGTCGTCCGGACTCGTCGGTTCCTCGATCCAGATCGGCTCGAACCGGCGCAGCGCCCGGACCCAATCGATTGCCTGCTCGACGTCCCAGACCTGGTTGGCGTCGATCATGAGCGTGCCGGTGGGGCCGAGCTCGACCCGGGCGATCGCGCAGCGGCGCAGGTCATCGTCGAGATTCGCCCCGACCTTCAGCTTGATCGCATGCCAACCGCCGGCGACCGCCTCGCGGCACAGCCGGCGCAGCTTGTCATCGGAGTAGCCCAGCCAGCCCGGTCCGGAGGTGTAGGCCGGGTAGCCGTCGCGGCGGAGCTCGGCGACTCGTTGTTCGCGGGTGGGCTCCAGCCGGTGCAGCATCTCCACCGCTGCCGCGGGAGTGAGCACATCGGACAGATAACGGAAGTCGCACGCCGCGACCAGCTCCGCCGGCGGCATGTCGCACAACAGCCGCCAGAGTGGCTTGCCGGCTCGGCGCGCCGCCAGATCCCACAACGCGTTCATGACCGCGGCCGTCGCCAGCGCTACTACACCCTTTTCCGGCCCCAGCCAGCGCATTTGGCTGTCGCCGACGATCCGCCGGTATGCCGCGCCCAGGCCGCCGGGCAGCAGGTCGTCGACATCCAGCCCGACGAGCGGGTCGGCCAACTGTTGGGCGGCTGCCACGCACAGGTCGGTGCCCCGACCAATCGTGAACGTCAGTCCGAATCCGGTCAGGTCGGGGTCGTCGGTGTGCAGCATGACGTAGGCCGCGGAGTGGTCGCCGTCGGCATTCATCGCGTCCGAGCCGTCCCGTTGCAGGGACGTCGGGAAGCGCACATCCAGGACGTCGACCTGTCGAATTCGGGCCACCGGACCTCCGCGCCGATCATGTCCCCCACGAGGCTGGGCGTCGTGCCGGGCGGCACAACGAACCGAACAGATCTCGAGTCTATTCACCCGGTGACCTGTCCCGATGGGACGACCATAGGCCGGCAGCTCAGCCGGGTCAATGACCCGATGTATCGAGGTCATGCTGTGAGTGGGGCGGCTGCCTCGTCGGCCTGGCTCACTACCGCCCTGGTGCCATTCGGCATATATAGCGGAATTCTAACTCATAACTAGAGCGTTAAGTGCGCTCGATGTTGTCGCCGCGCCCGCCGTTCCGAGTAGATCGCGGAGGGATACACCGGGTCATTGACCCAGCGATCAGGGCCGGCTCGCGCTCAACATAACCGGCTATTCATCGGGTTAATGCGAGCCCGCGTCGCTTATCCGGACACCCGACGAGCGTCAGCTTCCGGCGACCACCTTGTTGACCAGCGAGCCGATGGTGTCCTCCCGCACCTCGACCAGGTCGCCCGGCTGCAGGTACGTCGGCGGCTGCCTGAACGTGCCGCATCCGGCCGGCGTCCCGGTCGAGATGCAGTCTCCCGGCTCGCAGGTGATGATCGAGGTGATCCATTCGATGAGCACCGCCACCGAATTGATCATGTCCGAACCGCGCGCGTCCTGGCGGACCTCGCCGTTGACCAGCGACTGAATGTGTGTAGTGGCCGGGTCGGGGATGTCGTCGGCGGT
>Ga0137412_10000504_pt1 | contig 27629 bp, 19 predicted proteins | sample CZODoug2_1_16fun_FD_122160 | JGI IMG/M metagenome (GOLD analysis project Ga0137412, IMG submission 122160) | Vadose zone soil fungal communities from Angelo Coast Range Reserve, California, USA - CZODoug2_1_16fungal (Hybrid Assembly) | ecosystem: Environmental > Terrestrial > Soil > Vadose zone...
GGATATCTCCGGGGCCCGGACGGCGCGATGATTGAGAACGCTCAAAGCGGCCAGGTGGAACGGTTCAACCACATACACATGTATCATGAGCACCCGCTGTGTGCGATCCAATGGTATGTCACCCACCTTGGTGCGACCAAACCGCTAGGTAGCGGTGGCGCGCCCGCGGCGTCAACCTCTGGGGATTGCAAACAGCTGTACGCCCCGCCGACATGGCCGTCGTTCGCCAAGTTTCCTGGTTTTGTTCGCGAGCCGTCCGGGAGCGTCATGTTCGACGACATCAGCATTTTGATCCGGCCGTGGCCTGGAGGCGGGCTCGTCAGCACACGCGGGCATCTCGTTGATCATTGGGCGCTCAGCGTCGCAGACCTGATGCCAACTGTGGCCCGGTTGAAGAGCGAAGGGATAAAATTCCTCGAAGAGATCCACCCGTGGGGCAACACGCGGGCGGCCATGATTGAGGGACCCGATCGAATCGCGATTGAGCTCGTTGAGGTGAAATGAGTCGGTGGGAGTATCAGTTTGACTTAGGTATGGGGCTTGACCGCGCTTAACGGTCACAATCAACTGAGTATCTTGAGGAGGCAGTCATGCGGATAAAGATCCTGCAAACTTTGGCTATGGTCCTTGCGGCGTTCCCGGTAGTCGGGTTGGCCCAAGCACCAAAGGATGGCGTCTACATCAGCGACGACGACGTAAAGGCTGTGTTAAAGCACTCGGTCGATACGAAGCGCACGATTCCAGATAATACGCTCAGGGTGATCGATATGGATAAGTACCAGCTTGGTGTCGCCGTCATTCACCGCGGGGCGATGGGAGGCGGCGGTGGTGCCAATGCCGCCGCGGCGGCGAACCCCTCACCGGCATGCGGAGAGCAGCGTCCTGACGCGAAAGGCCCCACCGGCATCTTCCACGACGATACGGCCGAGAGTTACGTCGTCATATCGGGGAGTGCGACGCTGATTACTGGGGGCACCATCGTCAACGGGAGGCGTTCTGCGCCAGACAGCGAAGTGACGACAATCCTGAACGGTCCGTCCTGCAGCGGCACAATGGTGGGATACACGAGCCGTAAAATAAAGACGGGTGACATTATCGTCATCCCGGAGCACGTGCCGCATGGATTTTCGGACGTCCCCGATCACGTCACGTACCTGAGCATACGGCCGGATCTGAAAAAGGTCCTCCAGCACGGATATGTGAATCCAGCGCTCAAGAAGTAAGTAAGGTTAGGTTGGCGCGAAGCAGAACACTCCGCAGGCGTGAGCGACATTAACGTTGGGCTGAACCGGTTTGAAGAATTGAAGCGCTGCGTACCGGCGGGAAAACGAATAGGCCGTTGTCACTCTGAGGAGCGCGGCGACGAAGGTCTCTACTTTATGGCGGCAAAGAGGAAAAAAAGCCTGACATGATCGGCAAGACCATCCCGCGCTATCGCATCGTGGAGCAGCATGGGGGCGGCGGGATGAGAAGGAGGAGCATATGCATCACAGAAAGACTAATGGACTGAACCAAGTGTTTTTGTCGGTGATTTCTCTTGTCATCGGACTCCTGTGCATAACGGTGCGGGTATCGGGCCAGTCCGGCGCCAAGGACGGCGAATGGCCGACCTACAGCGCGGACCTGGCGGGCACCAGATACCGGCCGCTGGACCAAATCAACGCAACCAACTTTAACGAGTTGGAGGTCGCTTGGCGCTTCAAGACCGACAACCTGGGCCCGTTTCCAGAATACAAATTGGAAGGGACGCCGCTGATGGTCAATGGCGTGATCTATACGACCGGCGGCACGCGGCGGTCCGTGGTCGCGCTCGACGCCAAGACCGGTGAACTGAGCTGGGTGCACAGCATTCATGAAGGCAAGCGCGCCGCCGTCTCGCCGCGGCAGCTCTCGAGCCGCGGAGTGGCGTACTGGACCAGCGGAACGGGTGATGAGCGCGTGATCTATATGACGACCGGCTATCGGCTCGTCGAGCTCGATGCCAAAACGGGCGCCATGATCCGGTCGTTTGGCACAAACGGTGTCGTCGACCTGAAGGTCGGCGTGATGAAGGGAGTCGATCAACAAATCGATTTAGAAACCGGCGAAATCGGGATTCATTCGACGCCGATCGTGGTCAAGGACGTGGTGATTGTCGGCTCGTCCATGAAGGAGGGTCAAACTGTCGAGACCCACAACAACACCAAGGGCCTGGTTCGCGCCTTCGATGTTCGGACCGGCAAGAAACTTTGGCAGTTCAATACGATGCCAAGGCCGGGCGAATTCGGCAACGATACTTGGGAAGAAGGCTCGTGGGCCGTCAACGGCAACACCGGCGTCTGGACCCAGATCACCGTGGACGCAGACCTTGGGTTGGTGTACCTGCCGGTAGAAACGCCCACATCTGACTTTTATGGCGGACATCGGCCGGGGAACAATCTGTTTGCCGAGAGCTTGGTCTGTGTGGATCTAAAAACCGGGCAACGCAAGTGGCATTTCCAATTGGTGCACCATCCCATCTGGAACTTTGACATCTCGTCCGCGCCGATTCTGGCCGACATCACCGTCAACGGCCGGGCGATCAAAGCTGTGGCGGTGCCGAGCAAACAGGGATTCCTCTACGTTTTTGATCGTGTGACGGGCCAGCCGGTGTGGCCCATCGAAGAGCGCTCGGTGCCACAGTCTGACGTGCCGGGCGAGAAGACCTCCCCGACGCAGCCGTTTCCGACCAAGCCGCCGGCTTATGCCCGCAACTACTTGCAGGTTCCCGACGACTTGATCGACTTCACGCCCGAGCTGCGGGCGCAAGCGCTTGAAGTTATCAAGCGATACAGAGTAGGGCCGTCGCCGTTCACCCCGGCGATGCTCGGCGACGTCGAGGGCGTGCTCGGCGCGATTGGCGCCGGAACCGCGACGAATTGGCCCGGATCGGCCTACGATCCCGAGACGCACATCGTTTACGCGCAGGCAACAAACAACGCCATCCAGGCCAGGTCGCTCGTCGCGCCGCCGCCGGGATTCTCCGATATTCGCTACGCGTCGGGAATCGCCGGGCGACAATTCCAGGTAGTACTGGGTCCTGGCGATTGCTGCGCCGCTGATGGAGCGAGACGTCAAGTTTCGCCCCCACCTCCACCCCCGACGGCGTCTGCAGCTAATCGGCCCGCCGACGGTGGGGGTGGCCTGACTGTGCAGGGACTGCCAATCTTCAAGCCGCCTTACGGGACCCTGTCGGCGGTCAATCTCGACCGGGGTGAGATTATGTGGCAGGTGCCGCATGGCGACACGCCGGATAACGTCCGCAACCATCCGGCGCTCAAGGGTCTGAACATTCCGAAGACCGGCCAGGCTGGTACGTCTGGCGTCGGATTGATGGTCACAAAAACACTGGTCGTCATGGGTGACTCTCAGATCACTACTACGCCGGAACATCCACGCGGCGCGATGCTGCGTGCCTACGACAAAGCGACCGGCAAAGAGGTCGGCGCGGTTTACATGCCAGCGCCTCAGAGCGGCTCGCCGATGACATATATGTGGCAGGGGAAACAGTACATCGTTGTTGCAGTTGGCGGCGGGAACTACTCTGGCGAGTACATTGCGTTCACCCTGCCCTCTACTGGGGAAGGCAGTCCATCCGGGAAATAAAAGTGGGTGACGCTAAGGCTACGCATCCAGTCAGAGAGGCCCGCGAGAGCGGGCCTCTCTACACACCGATTTCAAGTCCGAACTCGAGTGATCGAGAGCATCCAAGAATTCCTGATTCCTCCGCTACGCTGTTTCGAGGAGCGAAAATGAGGGCCAACTTCGCGGCTGTGGCGATCGCCGGTTTGGCGGTAATCGGCACGTTCTATCCTGCACTTCGTGCGCAGGAAGCGCCCTCCGGTTCGCGATCGGTGTGGGACGGGGTGTATACACAAGAGCAAGCGGAGCGCGGCCATTCGCTTTATAGCCAGCACTGTGCGTCATGCCACGGTGACACGCTTGCCGGCGGCGAAGTGACTCCCCCGCTCGCGGGTGGTGATTTCCTCGCGAATTGGAATGGCCTGACGGTCGGCGATTTGTTCGAGAGAATTCGCCGGTCGATGCCGCAAAACGATCCAGGACGGCTAAGCCGGCAGCAGGACGCCGACGTGCTGACTTACATATTGAGCTTCAACAAGTTTCCGGCCGGCAAGACGGAACTGGCGCACAACACCGAGCTACTGAAGCAGATTCGGATCGAGGCGACCAAGCCAGACCCCAAAAATGACAAATAGGCGCCGCTCTCAGGTTTCAGCGCCCAGCAAGGCACCCGTTAGCAAAAGCCCGGAGCCGACTACTCGACCAAGCGATCGCCGAATTTCAGAGGCGGAGCCACGAGGCGCTGGGATCGTTTCCGAGCAGGAGACCATCCGAGAGTTAGAGGCGGAATCGCGGGGTGTTGAGGAATGGCTCTCTGCTGAGAACGGCTGTGAAGCAGTGGAAATCCTTACCAAGTTCTTATGCGCAGGATAAGGCGTTTCGATTGGACTTGCGGGTCACGTCCTCCTACTCTCATCTTGCATCGAGAAGCAACTACCCTGACAAAGACCGAAGTGTGGGATAGAATCCTCATCGTTTTCAAAGAGAAATTCCGACCTATTTCTTGGACTCGGCTGATAGAGACCGACACCGGTTGTCGGTGTCCTGGAAAGGAAGGGAGTCAAGTCGCATGGCGAAGGCGAAGGAGTTTACAGTAACGATCGAAGACAAACCTGGCGCCCTGGGCAAGTGCTTCTTCGCTCTGGCAGAGCGTGGAGTGAACATCCTGGCTTTTCAATCGTATGTAGAGGAGCGCGAGAGCCTGGTCCGATTCCTGGCAGATGATCCAGCTAGCGCCAAGGCGGTGCTGGGCAGCCTACACATGATCTTCGAGGAGACGGACGTCGCCGTAATCAGGCTGGCGCACCGTCCGGGTGAGTTGGGCCGCGCAGCCTCGCGGTTGGGCGAAGAGCAGATCAACATTGACTACTCCTACTGCGGACTGGAGCCGGGATCGACGCGGGCGCTGGTGGTCTTCGGGGTTGACACCTTGACCAAGGCGGCGACCCTGCTGGACGAGCTAGCGGCCGAAAATGCGTAAAATGAGAAACTCGGTCCAAAGTACAGAAAGCTGGTCGCATAATTGCCGCGAGCGGACTTCTGCTGATACGACAACCTAGGTTTTCTAATCGTAGCACCGATGAACCTCGCAACATCAATTGACGCAGCGTCGCGATTTCCCAATAATTCCTGGCTGGCCTTTCCTTTGAAATTCAGTCTCGGTGCGTTGTCGCCGGATTGCAACCGCTCCTGCGCACAATTCAGCCGGTTCATGACCCCCACGTCCTGAGAATCGGGATTCTCGGAATGTGAGGGAGTTCGCACCGATAGCTCCATGACTTGGTGAGCGTCGATTCAGGTGCCGTAGTGTTCGCCGTCCGCGCCCAGCCACATCCGAAACAGTGTCCCAGCATTGCCCTGCTTTGGGTCTTCTGTTTTCACCCGCCTACGCGAGAGGTCACGGAACATCTCCACTATCGTTGGGCCGTAGCAGGCGTATTGATTATTTGCCAAAGCGTAGACTTGAATCTTTCGCTGACAAATTTGACGGGGATGGCCGACAGAGGATGCTACCGGCAGGGCCTACAGCCTTCCGAGTAGGTACGCTGAAAACCTCTGCGTTGAGGAGGAAGACCTAGAGCAACTTGTCTTGGTTGAGCAAGCGGGACTATTTCCGGCGAAAAACTTCTCTGCGGATGTCAGGCCAGAATTCCTGGAAGATGTGATTCAGCACAGCGGATTCCATCTGCGTTCCCCAGTTCCTGGCCGTTTGACTCAGGCCGCGTTCCTGAGGCGGATAATAAGCGTTGGACAAACCCGCTTCCAGCGCATTGCCTACCACCTCAGACCAGTTGAAGCTCGTGCCTCCAGCATCTGTCTTGGTGAGGAAGGCACGGGAGATCGCGTAGCCCGTGCGGCGGAAAAAGCCTCCCTGCCCCATAGTGTAATAGCGTGGATCCTCGTGCGTGATCGCTGGGACAACGGCCTCGGTGAAAAAAACTCCCGACACGCCGTCCGTGAATGTGCGCCAATAATAGCGTCCGTAACCGACGATTCCGTGGCCCAGCTCCGGATCGGAATTCAAGGCCATGGCTTGTGCAGTTAAAATTCCGGCCCAAGTGAAGAAGGAGTAATCCACGATGCTGTCGTGCGTGGCCAGTACGAATTTCTCGCGGGTGGACAGCGGTGGAAGCTGCGTATTCGCGCTCACCGCTGCAAAGTTAGGAACAACCCAGAACATACGCTTGGTCTGCTGGCCCTGGGAATCGTCTTTTTTATCCTGGGGAGCCGGATTCTGCCTTGGCACCGCGACTGGGGTGTTGTCAGATGGCTGCGCGGAAGCCGGGTTACTCTGCGATGCGGGAGTTTGCTGGACATAATCGAGAGGATTGGCTTGGTCCGTAACCTGGGTCTGGGAGCATGCGACTGCGGGGGAGAGAAGTGTGAGGAGAATAAAAAGCGCACCTCTGATTTCGAGCACGGCTTCCTCCGAATCAAAGCAGGGTTCGAACTAACGCACAGATAAATTCGACCTGGGCCCCAATATGCGGGCCGGTTTAGCCACCATCAATAGACTATTGCAAATCAGTTATTTTAAAATCTGATGCGAAACTTCGAGGCGGTCGCTAAGTTCCGCCAAACTCTCAAGGACAGTCTTTTCCAAGGGCCAACCTGGCAAAATAGGCCTTTGAACATATTTTATGGTCTGGTAAAAGATGAAATTCGTTTTCATAAACCCGCTAGCCGCCGCGACTTGGTTAGCAGGTGACCCAGCGCCTCCACCGTTGTGTGCGCATCCACTCCAATACGCATGAGTGCTCGTGGGTTCGTCCACCGCGAATTGGCCCGCCCGCGGCCGAGCACCGCTGCTTGGTAGCCTGCTTGCCGAGCAAGCGCTCGCACAGTGGAATTTTGCTTGTTATATGGGTAAGCAAGTGTAACAACGGGTCGCCCGAGCAGAGCCATGAGAATAGTACGCGAGCGCTTGAGTTCGAGGAAAGCCTCGGTCGGTTGCATGTCGATTAGCGAACCGTGTGTACAGGTGTGAGAGCCGAACAGGATTCCTCCTGATTGCATGTCGCCAATCTCAGCCGGACCCAGGCGGGGCACTTGCCGTTCGCCAACATCCGAAGGGTTCGTCCCGCCTATGAGATCCGTAACCAAGAACACGGTTGCCGTCATACCATGGCGCCGCAACAGTGGCCATGCGATATCGTGATTCGATAGGTATCCATCGTCAAAGGTAAGCGCGATGGGTCGATGCGGCGGCTTGCGCCGCCCGGCCCGGAAGTCAAGCCAATCCTCCAGGGTAATGGGCACGTAACCCCATCTGGAGATCGCGGTGAGCTGCGCGTCAAACTGCTCAGGAAGCACGTAATTGCCGACGTGTCGCGTCCCAATGGGGATCTCTTCTACTTGGTGGTACATCAGAATGGGAAGCATTATCATGGCCGATCTGCGATCACTTTCCAGGATTCCGCTCGTGGGTCGATGCAGCCGGATAGGTAGGTTGTCGACCTTCGGTCTGCCACTCCATCGCAAAAAGGAATGCGTACTTGAGGAGCGCGGCGCAGGCACTGAGCGTCGCCACTACGAGCCCAGGTCGCCCGTCGCGCCATCCTGAGAAAATCACGTACTCACGGAAAAAGCGCCAAGCGGGAACCCCAGTCAGATCCCAGGCACCAGCCCTGCGTCCGCATTCGTAAAGGTCTTCAGCACCCCACCGGGCATAACGAATCATTTTCTCGAGATGGTGCGTGAGGTCGCGGTAGGGCCTGTGCTCAAGTTGCATGCTAAGCGACCCAACGTCGTCAATGGGTTCGAGACTTTCATGCACACGTCTTTCGACGAAACGCCGATCATGGGAGAACAGCCGCACGTGCCAGTCTCTTCCCCAGTGACCGTGCCGGAGCTCACGCCCCAAATAGATGTTCCTAAAGTGGATACGGTACGCTGCGTGTTGCGGTGCTGCCAGCACTGCGCCTAACTCGTCGCGGAGCTCATCCTCCACTCGTTCGTCGGCATCCAGCGCCAGGATCCAATCGTTTCTTGCGGCGACGATGCCCGCGTTGCGCTGAGCGGCTATGGTGCGCCGAGGAACTTCCAAGACTGTGGCGCCTGCGGAGCGAGCGAGAACTTGCGTGCCGTCCGTGGAACCACCATCGACCACAATCACCTCGTTAGCCCACCCGGCTGCACCCACTGCCTCGCAAATTTGCGTCGCCTCGTTGAGCGTCGGAATCACGACTGTGACTGGAAGCTTGTGCAACTGCATCAAGTCGGTGAGTATCTCATCGACCCGAAGGCATTCGTGTGTGCTCACCTCACGCCGCGGCATGGCGCGCTCCCCGGATTGCACCGCCACGATGATTTTTTCTCACCTAACCGTCTCCTTCGGAGCCCAGTGTATGAACGCTCATTCAAATGCAATTCTGGAACCACACTTTCCTACGCGGTCCGATCATTGCTTGCGCATTCGTGCTGCAGCATTGGCCCGCTGCTCCCGCACATCTAATTTGGTCACTTCGCGAGGCAGATGAAATCGCATTACTTGTGCACATTCAGTGGCATGGAGAGATTCAGTCAGTATGGAATACGAGTCGAGAGACGGACTTAGCGGGTAGTGATATGGATCAAACCGTACCATGCAATGTGCATGAAACTTCTTGAATGACGTTAGAAAGGGGAAGAGTGTGTCAAAGGGGGAAGAATGCGTCAAAAAATGTTCATCTGCGATTTCGTAAGTGCGGCAAAATGCCGCCGCTTCAAGTTTGAGCCTATCCCGCCGTTTGCAATATTGTCGTTGGCCGATAGCGTTTGTTCAGGACATTTTTCCAGATGGGCGGAAAAACCAGCGCCCGAGAGGCTTTACGGCCACGTGGAACATCCAAGAAATAAAGCCTAGTTGCACACCGGACTTTAAAAATAGGCCCGCCACATAGCCCGCGTTCTCCGAAGTCTTCGGGGCTCCTAGGTGGAGAAACACGATCAAGCCTATTCCAGCACCGACTACGGCTCCTACGCCGCAAAAGAGAAGGAGTTCCTTGGCAAATTTAAATGAGGTGGCGACCATATTGTTAACCTCTCGTCCGTGATGTGAAAGTTGGACATAGTCATTCGTCCAGTGCCGCGACGATGCCATAGGCTTTCGAGCCATTCAGGATCGTTGTCTAAACGCGCCGCGAGCGGCGTCGACCCTCGCCGACACCGCCCAGTCTCGCAGCGCGCTAACTTCATCGTGACATAGAGCAATTGCTATGCCATGCAGACTTCATCGAAGACCAGGCCGATGCTATTACGGAGACTTTCCGAGTTCTGCCCTTGACCGGATGAGTCTTGAAAGGACTCTCGACGCATGCCTCCATGAAGAGACTTAGTGCAAACCGACGACAACCGCAGGAATCTGTTTCCCCTGGCTTGCTCCTTCCCGCGGGCTGCGCATCTTGGCGAAACCGGACGGCCCCCCACGTTTGTTCTCGAGAGGCCCGTCATGAGATTCATATCGGTTGGTTGGTGAGTCTTGCGGGCCGTAAATTTCGGGAAGAACGAACCGAAGATCCATTCCTTAATGTTTGCCGAAGCGGAAGACGATTCCGCCCGTGACTTGAAGATCGTTGAGTGTTTTGCTGTCAGTTACGATGCCACCGGGGACTCCGGCGACATTGCTGAACGTAGCTTGGTAATGGCCGACCTGGTCGCACACGTCGAAGCGAAGGGCGAACCTCTCCGTGAAGAAGTACTTCAGTCCACCGCCGAAGTTGCCAGTGAAAATCGTCTGGCTGCGGTCGGGGCTCGTCTCCATCAGGTTGGGGTTTATTTGAGCCGGTTCGTTGTTATTGTCCAGTGCAATTTCGCGCCTGGCCCCGCCGATGCCTGCTGTCACATACGGTACCCATTTCCCTCGGATAGCGGAGAAGTTGTAGACATAGTTGGCGGAGAGCGAAAATGGATTGGCAATGCTGAACTCAGCTGCATTATGACGGTCGAAGTTGTAACTCACGCGCCCGCCCATGGGAGTGCCTGTATTTACCTCCAACGCAAAGCCATTACTTTCATGGCCAGCGGGAGCCGAAATTCCGGCGAACAAGGTAATTTCCGTGCTGCCAGGCCGTGTGCCAGAAGAAGTGGCAGTCTGCGCAAAAAGAACGCCTCCTGAGAAGCTTCCCAGCAAAAGGCCAAGTGCGAAGCGGAAAACAAATCGAGAGTTAGTTCTTATAGTTTGTCTTTTCCCCTTCATGGTTTGTTTATCCCCGTACGATGCCGTTTAGGAATGGTTCTTCTGATCTGATTCTAGTTTCCGGTTGATGACGAGACCTTTGAAGGCTCGTCTATCTTCGCCTTGTGATTCCCAGCCGACTCATTTCCAGAAATGCAATAGATCGGCCACAAGTTGGGACCGTCTAAGTCCTTTAGTTGTCGTTGGTTCGTGAACAGGCAGCTATGAATCTTGTCCCGGAAGCGGCACCGCGCCACAGTAGCCGCCATCGATCGCGGCAACCTGCCGCTCCTCCACTAGGACGAAAAGCTCACAAAGACCTTGAACGACCAAGAGTCGGAACCGGAACTATGGCCCATTGCATTCGACGACCCGAGCAGCCGCAGAGACCCCGGTTGACCTTGTTCCACAATTCGCTGTGCGAATGGAATAAACCCTTGAGGCTGACCGGATACCAGCATGCTAAGTGGTTGTGCGCTGTGATTCCTGCAGAGACAAAATTCATGAAGTGACTAAAGGCCCTCTCAAAGGGAAAAGGGCCGCCTCGATGTCGTGAAAGCGTGATCGCCGTCCAAGTGGTCGAAAGAGGCCAGGACACCTGTTCGAAATTCAGTTCTTGCGGCGAACCCCTGCGGGATCAGAGGGAGAAGGGAACACGAAATGATTCTTTGGCATCAAGCTTCTTTCGAAATTGGGAATGAGCATGGCCCCGCGAGCCACGTATCTCGTCTGGAGAGAAATCTCGCAGCTCGCGGACGCTTGTAGAATTTGAACGCCGATTAATGCTTCCGCACCCTCGAAGCCTCGAGAACCGGCAACATGGGCGTGGATTGCTTGAACAGCCAGCCACGGACGGAAACTGTGTCCGGCATTGGTGTCACGACCAGTGCCGCCACATTCGCAACCCCCTCGAACTTGGCGTGCGAAGCATCCACCGTGATTTCAGTGATGCCGACTGCAGTGAAGAAACTCATCTTGGTCGTATCGAGAGTAAACGTATTTGCGTCCGTGATTGCCTTTACGGGAGCCGTGAGGCGACTTTCTTGCAATTGCACACGATCCGTGACGAGGGGGGTGGCGGTACTGCCATCTCCGCTCACGCGGTGAACCTGAACTGTCTGCCCGGGCATGAGTGAGTTCACATCGAAGAAGGTACCGGTGAATCCCGAATTGTTCTCGGATTCCTCGAAGTCGACCGTGAATTGCGCCCCTGGTTGAATCTGAATCTGCATGGGGCTGCCAACAACAGTATTCGGCAGGGAACTCAGGTTTTCAGCAGCCACAAGGGTGAATGAAGCCATCTGCGTGTTTACAGAGGTCACGAAGCCATCGAGTTCTTCATCATTCCCCGTCGTATCGGCAACATTCATCTTGACCTTTTTTGCCACCAGCGCGCCGGTGGCCAGAACCGTCAGGTCCACGTCGACGATCTGGCCGTTCTGCAGGCAGGTTAGGTCCGGCGGGTTAGCTGTGCACGAACTGAAGCCTTTGAATATCGTATTTTTATCGACCTGGATTCCTGAAATTGTTTTCTGTGCCGTTTGCAAATCAAAGCTGTTGGTTCCTTTGTTCGCAACCTTGCCGGTAATATCTTCGACGTTCTCCATCTCTTGCGACTGGTTGTCCGGGCTTATCTGCGTCTGGGTCACGCTGAGTGCGCTTGCGACGCTAAAGTCGATCCCTAATACGTCGGTCAAGATCGTGTTGAGGTTCAGGTCCACCAGGAGTCCCACGGAATTGTTCGCGGTCAAACTCAAGGCGGGATTGAAATTTACGGTTGCCACGAGAGGGCCCGAAGGAGTGATCCGGCATACAGCGGCCGGTGCACATCCCGCAAGGGGATTTGCGGTGCCGTTCCTGATTGTCAACTCTGGTTTGGCAAACGTCAAAGTCAGACTTCCGAATGGACCTGAAGTGGCTGGGACGCTGGTTGTATTGAGGAATGCCGTTTCTATTTGGAGTCTCTTCACGTCGATATCTTGCGGTCCAGTCGTAGCGAGCAAGTCAATATTCCCCGGATTCAGTACCGCCCCCATTACCGCGACCTCGAAGGAGATCACGTCCACGTTTGCGGGAGGAGTGTCCTTCAAAGAAAGAATCACTCTTGTGCCACCCAGCGGTTGAGTGGGCATGAATGATTTGGAATTACCGCATCCAGTGATGACGAAGAAACTTAAAAGGACAACTGCCAGATGAATTTGCTTCTTTAACACGTCACACCTCCAGAGAGAGAAATGGGTACCGCTACGCGACCAACTCGCCGAGAGCGCGCTCGACGCACTGCAGCAAACCGATCTTGCGGCTCGCCTCGTGCGACGATAGCGTGCGGCCCTTGGTGATTACTGATTGCCGTCGAACCCTGCCCTGACTTCCCGTGAAATCCGCGTCGCGCGGCCACTTCGGTAGCGGCGGACATTCTCCGCGAAGATGCGTGACCTGCGCGAAAGTGCAGCGTCACTCTCATTCGGAGCGCTCGAATAGTTTCGCCTTCGACGGAATCTGCACTTCCATCTCGCTGGCGATTTTGTGAGCCTGTTCCGTGACGGACGCTTCCGTCTGACCGGCCGCCGCCTTAAACCCGATTCCAACCACGCCGATGAGCTTTCCCGTCGAATCGTGCAGCGGCAGGGAAACATCGAAGCCGTCTTTTTCTTTTTCCACAAATGGCTTCCCCGTTTGCATCGCCTCGACATCGTCCTTCTCGCATTTTTCTCCAATGTCACTCTTGTCGGTCGAGGCAATTCCGATGCATCCGTGACGAGTAGTGGCGGAAATGCCGATTTCATCTGCTTCGGCGTGTTTCATGCGTGTGGCTTCCACCAGTTTCTGGGCAAAGCTCTTGCCTACGCTCGCCGTCGTCTGGGCTAGGGGCCCAACTGGTTGCGAGCCTAGAGGGATGAGAACGGTGAAAACCACTGCCAAAATCCTCAAACTCCGGATTCCCCCATGTGGATTCATTGATTCCTCCTGGGAATTTAGCCTCATTGAGAATCAACATGTGTGCGACGGGCAACGAAATGCCCGGCTCATTCTGGCTGGGAACAGCACTCTGATTGCAAGAGGAACAGCGGGAACCGTCCGCCCCGGTGCTCAGTTCCATTGACCGGAGGTGGTCCTAACCGCCCCCTTCCTCACCCTCGCAGTTATCGTTGCACGCGCGAGGCCAGAACATTCGCTGTCGCAAGCTGTTGATTGAATTGCAGGTAGCCGTTTTGTGAGGTTGAAGAACGGACGTTTGGGGGCGGCAAACTGCCGCCCAGCCCTCGGGAATGTTGTCGCAAACTGCCACCCCTCCCTTTGGTGAGTTGCCGGCAAGAATGGAATGCACTTGCAGGTGCACCCTTTGGGAGGCAACGCAGAATTGTCAGTTTCCCGGTCAAAACCCCAGAATATTTGTTCAGTGCTCGCGTACTCCAAAGTTGTAGCGGAGCAAAATTACGTGGCTGGGCCGGGTAACGCCATAGTTGGTCGAAAAAACATACTCGGCGAGAAAATTGTTTGTAAACCGCCAACCCGCTCCAAACTCAGAATAATAGTTTGTCGAACGGTCAGTTGTGAGGCCATTCGGAGCAAAGGTACCGTCGGAAGTAAGCAAGCGTTCGAACTGATCTGGATAGAGAGTCAGGTTCGTGGAAAGAGTCTGACGCACGGTCAAGAGCGAGCCACTGATGAACATGCGCCTCCATACGTCAGCTTGTACAGCTTCATGGGCGGACAGGAAAGGACTGCTGCTGTAGTTGCGTTCCAAGAGGTTACCGGTGGCGTCCTCCGTACGCATGGTCGTTGTGTTGGAAAACCCTCCTGCCAGGTCCAATGTGAATACGATCCGCGGGCGAATGGCATACCCAAGACCCACTGCGAAGCTCGACCCCGTCGTACGGTCCTGCGCGTGAGAATTCACGATCGATGAAAGTTTCAGCTGATCGTCCAGGGAGAGGAGGAACCAGGATGCCTGGGCTCCGTAGAACAGCTTCCTCGTCAGTACTCCGCGAAACCGGATGCCCACTTCAGAAGAATGCCCTGTGCTGCGCGTGGTATCGAGGTTCTGCGGCTGTCCATTCAGCGTGTGGGAGACGTCGCCGAAATCCGCGGACACAATTCCATAGCTATAGTAGATTCCAAGTTTTCGATCTCCGGAAAAATCGTGTGAAACTCCCGCTCTTATTCGCGTCTGGACCAGATTCGAGTTCGAGTCAATTCTTTGGCTTGCTACGTTTCCCGCCGGATCTTGCTGAGTCAAAAAGGTAAGAAGAGATCCCCAGCCTTTCAAGTAATCCAAACCGAAGCCAAGACTCGTTCGTTTGTCGTCTCCAAACGCGCGAGCCAATGCAAATGAACCAGTGAGGAGAGAAGTTTTCGTGGTATCCGATGATGCTTGCGTTCCAATTGTTTCCGGAGGAAACAGAGGGCCAGAAAGACTTGCTGCATCATCCAGCGTGAAAGACTGGACGCCGCTGCGAAAGGCCGCTGCGCCTCCCCCAATCGCGGTGCGGTGGTCGGGCAGAAGTGTGAAGAATGATCCCTGGGGAGACAAACTGTAATCGAGAGACTGCCCGGGGCTGGGAACCAAGGCGGACTGATTTGCCCCGGCGCCCTGACTGCCACTAAACGATGGCAATAAAAAGACACGTCCCTCGGGAGCGGAAAATTCCGTTGCGTACGCAGGGTTTTCCAGGCTATCCAGAAAGGAATCCGGGTATGCCGTGTAACGGAGGAAGAGCGGGCCTTGCCGTGCGTCCATCACATGCTCCACGAAACGATCATAAATCCCGGGAGAATTTCGGGGTGAGTTTGCGTTCTCCGATTCTTGAGGATCGCTCCCTGCACCGGAGGATTGGCCTGGTTTGTTGCTACCGGCTTCTTGACTCCCCCCCAATCCCCCGATTTCACCGGCTGGATTGAATGCAAAATAATGTATGTCCTGATTGGGGCGGACGATAACACCTTGCCCGGGATTCACAAGGACTGTATTCTGCGGATTCGAAAGGTTTGTCACTTCAACAAGCCCTTCATACACCACTACTTCTGTCTCGCCGATTTCGTTTACGGCAACGCTGAATTCCGTACCGCGAACCGCGATCGATGCGGTCGGACTATTGATCCGGTACGGATTCGGTTTCCCTCCCCAATGGTTGATTTTGACGCGCACCCTCCCAAGAAGAATTTCGAACAGTTCTCGCACCGAACCGGCAGTTCGAAAATCTTTGAGCAAGATCCTCGATCCTGACCGAACCAAAACAATGCTCCCGTCGGTCAACTCAATCGTGACGTGGCCACCGCCTCTAGTATCAATTTCTTCTCCAGGGAAGAGCACATCTCCGCGCTTTGCGATACTTGGAGGCTGTGCGGCGGTCGAAAGTAAAGCTGTGCCACTCACGCTGGCGATGCGAGCCTCGACCGATGTCACTTGGGTACGGGCAGCCGGAACCGAACACGCCAAGGCGAGCGCGACTCCGATCAAAACGTGGATGGTTCTCCCGAGAATACGTCCCGACACTGATCCTGCGATCAAGGATTTCCGCCGTCTTCGTCATGTGGAATTTCAGGGTCAGCAGGGTCTTCGTTGTCCCCTTCGGCAGAGGCGAGCAGCCGATATTTGGCTACCAACCTTTGGACTGTTCGGCGGTCCAGGCCGAGGACCGCCGCCGCCCGTCTCTTCTTGCCTTGATTTTCATCCAGGACTAGCTGCAGATACCGGCGTTGTAGTTCGTCCATCGAAGGACGGTCGGCGATAATTGTCGCCTCGTTGTGAGAGGTGACGGACTCCGTCGGAGTTCCGAGGCCCACCGCGATTTCAGGAGGCAGACAATCGAGAGTAATCATCGCATTGGGGCAGAGGGCGACCGCGCGGCGGATGGCATTTTCGAGCTCGCGGACATTTCCAGGAAAAGGGTAGGAGCGCAAGGCTAACGCCGCTTCCCCGGTTAGACGGTACTGAGGCTTTCCTTCGGGTGTCGCGGCGCGCAAGAAATGAGCAATCAAAACATCTATATCTCCTCCGCGTTGGCGCAGCACTGGGAGTTCCAGTGTGATCACGCTTAGCCGATAGAATAGGTCAAGACGGAACGTGCCTGCGGCTGCCATCTCCCTCAGGGACGCATTGCTTGCCCCGATAACACGGACATCAATCCGTTTTGATTGTGTGGACCCAACTCTCCGCACTTCGCCAGACTGCAACACCCGCAAGAGACTAGTCTGAAACCCCGCGCTGGTCGAGGCGAGTTCATCGAGAAAAATAGTGCCGCCATCTGCCGCCTCGAAGAGCCCGGAGCGCTCCCCGACGGCCCCGGTGAAGGCTCCTCTCGTGTGACCGAACAATTCCGCTTCGAGAAGCGCGTCGGTCAGCCCGGAGCAGTTCACGGCCACGAATGGTTTCTTCTCTCGCGAACTAAAATCATGAATTGCCCGCGCCACTAACTCCTTGCCCGTGCCTGATTCTCCCATCACAAGTACCGGTGCATCACTTCTTGCTGCCCGCGCAATCAATCGATATACCCCCACCATAGCCGGGCTCTTGCCCACAAGGCCCGATCGAGAAATGTCGTCTACGAGAGTAGAAATATCGGTACCCGTGTCCGCAGCCTCCGATGCCGCGGATAGGTAACGGCGCAACAATGCCGCCACGGCGCTGACTTCGAATGGTTTGGCAATGAAATCCGTGGCACCCTCTTCGACCGCCCGGACGGCCAGCTCGACAGAGCCTTGGGCGGTCATCAAAATGATCGGCAAAGCCGGAAACAGGGCGCGCAGGTCCTGGACCAGTGTGAGTCCATCACCGTCTGGCATGTAAATGTCACTGATTACGGCATCGAATTCTTGGGTGGGGGCCGCGGCGAGCGCCTCGGCTCCATTCCTGGCGAAGCTCACTCGAAAGCCGTTGAGCGACAAGCCAGACTCCAGCATGAGCCGGATCGAGTGCTCGTCGTCAACAACAAGAATGTGGGGCTGTCTAGCCATCGGTTGACCCGTTGATTTTATGACTGTCTTTGAGTTCGAGCGGCAGGCGCAGAATGAACGTCGAACCCACGCCGAGTTCGCTCTCCACGGTAACATAACCGCCGTGGGCATCCATGATTTCACGCACAAACGTCAGCCCAAGGCCAGTGCCGGGCTCGTCGGTGTGCTCACCATGGGGCACACGGTAGAATTTTTCAAAGATACGCTTCACATTCTCGGGTGCGATTCCATAACCCTTGTCTGCCACTTCGATCCGAAGATCGTTTCCCTCCGTCCACACGGAGACAAGGATTTCTCTGCCGGGAGGGCTGTACTTGATTGCGTTGGCAATGACATTTGTGACTGCTTGAGCGATCAAATCAGAGTCCACCATTACCACAGGCAAATTCTTTTCAAATTCGCACTTGATCGGAACGCCGCGAGACACGGCAACTGGGTCAAGCAGCAAGAGTACGCGCTCAATCAACGGCTCCACTCGCAGCGGTGTTTTCCGCAGGGGGCGCGCCCCGGCCTCAAGGCGAGTAATATCCAAATATTCATCGATCATCCGGGCCAGACGTTTGGCCTCTTGGTTGATGGCCGCGTGCATCTCTCTGCGTCGATTGGGGTCTACATCGAATTTCGAGAGGACTTCGCTGAGGCCCTGAATCGCCGTGAGCGGCGTCCGCAGTTCGTGCGTGACCAGGGCCATGACTTCCGTCTTCATCTGCTGCAATTCCCGCTGTTTCGTTATTTCGGAGAGAGACGCGACAATCCCGACTACGGCGTCACGGCCGCGGTCGGCGTCATTCTCGCAAACAGGAGATAAACGCAAAATGAAATGTCGCGGTGAGGAACCCCCGAGCGTGATTTCCCGCTCGACCGTGGATCGATCGACCAACAGCCTTTCCAGCGTTTCTGACATCGTTTTCTCGGGCTGGTCCAAGCGTCCCAGAAGACTGCTCCCGAGCAATGAGCGTTGTTTGTTCCCAAGAATGTCCGCCGCTCGCCGATTCACAAATACAATCTGCCCTCCGGTCCCGGCGACCAGCAAGCCATCACCGACGGAGCGCAGGGATTTATCGACAAATATAGAATCGGAAAGAAGCCGCTGATTGAGTGAACGCAGCATGCGTGTCTTCCACGTAATTCCACGAGGCCACAGGCTCCAGGATTCTTGCCGCATGGATTTCGCGGCCTCGGCTTTCCCTGGGTCTCGGATTCCGAGGGTCACGATGAAACCATTGGCAAGTTCGACAGAGACACGAAGCACTTCGAGCGGCAATCGCCCATCCTTTTGATGCAGAAGAATGAGAAATCCAGTCGGGGATTCACTGTCGCCGAGAGGGCATTTCCATGCGGTCATCTGTTGCGCCTGAGGGTCATGATTTTCGCGGAACAAATGGACTAGCTCCTCATCCGGCTTGCCGGGAAATACATCTCCAGCTTCGTTCGGAACTGAGGATTGCGGCCATCTGATGCTTAGCCGGTCGCTCTCTGTAACCGAAGTCAGAAGTGGAAATCCCGAGCTTGCGGCCACGCGATACTTCCCCTCTGAAACGCAACGAAGTATGGCCACGCCGCTAGCATTCGTAAGCTGCATGATGAGCGCGGCCGGATCCGTTTTTGTCTCTCGCGCCGGAGGCCACATCCAGCTTTCGGCGTGAACCATCTGGCGGATTTGGACATCCAACTCGCGACTGGCAACCAGGGACCGGCGTAGCAGGACCAGCGGTATCACAAATATAAATGAAACACTACAAGGCACTATCGGTGGGAATACCAGCCAGTGAAGGAATGCGAAATAACTAAGGGCGAGGATCGAAACGCCGATCAGGACGATCATTGCCAGTTGTTTGAGGTTTTCTTGATTGCCCTGTGCGATGGAAAGTCCACCAAGCATCAAGAGTGCGACCAGCGCCGCACAGACCGCCGAGAGCCAGTCGGGTGTTTCCGAATACCATCTTCCACGCAAGAGCGTGTTAAGGGAATTGGCAAGGACCTCGACTCCGGGCACGAATTCTCCATATTGCTGACCATCCGGGCCTTCGATATGAACAAACGGCGAGGTGAATCGGTCTCCCAGCGCGGCGGCCGTCGCGCCGACGATGACGTATTTCCCGCGAAACGCGGAGGCCGGTACTTTACCGTCCAGGACATCTGCAAAGCTGAATGTGCGTGGTGCAAAGGAACCGGCGGGACCGACGTATTCGATGGGAATCCAGCTCGCTCTCAAACGTTGCGTGTTTCGCGGGTGGCTGGATTCAATCTCCATTGTGCGGGTTTCCGTTCTCATAGGAAATGTTTGCCCGCCAATGCTCACCGCTCCAGGCAGTTCTTGGATGGACTGATCGTTTACCCCTTCTCCGACGCGAATAATTTCGAGGGCCATGGCCCACTCGGCTTGGCCTTGGTCGTCGGCCTGACGAACCAGGAAGGAGCCCGCGACTCCGTCTACTTCGGTCGAAACGTGGACATGCCCGACCCCCGCGGCAATCTTTTCGATAGAGGGTAAAGGCCGAAGCCAGACGACCCGGCCGGATTCCGTGCGTGAGAGTTGGGCAGCTGTGACGACGTTTCCCGCTCTTGCAATCGCGGCAGCGAGGGCCGAGTCGTCTGCACTGTTTGTTGGTTCGCTGAATAACACATCCAATGCAATAGCCTTCGAGTGCGCACCGGTGAGCTGGTCAAGCATTTGCGCCGTGAGGCTGCGGCGCCAGGGATAGCGCCCGAACCTTGCAAGGCTCGCTTCATCAATCGCCACGATGGCAATATCATCCGGCAACGGCAGAGGACCCCTAGCCCGTACCAGCCAGGTCCTTGCATCGAGGTCCAGCCCGGGCACGCGCCAGGTAACGAACATTCCCAGCGCCGCACAAACGAACAGGAGACCGGCAACCCAACCGAACTGACTGAGTCTGCGGGCTGCTCGCGAATTATTCTTAGTAGGCATCCCTATCTAGTCACGGCTTTCGTTCAGAACAACCCATCCAAATCGCCCCGAAACCTGCGCGCAATCTCCGAAGAATACGTCGTTGATGTTTACTCGTAGGGTGCACAATTGTTGCGCCGAACTCACCAAAGAAAATCCAAAGACTAACAATATATGAATATGAGATAGGACCCGAGCCCAAATACTTCTGCCCGGCATCTCGATACATTTGAGCAGCCCGTTTCGCGAATTTGTCTTCCTCGGGCGATTTGCGAGGGCTTTCCGGTAGGGTGAAAGCAAGTTAACCGCCAACAGCGTCTCTCCCGAGGATCTGTAACTGATTGAACTTACAGGCTTTCATGAACGTAACGGCGAATTCTCCTAGTAGGACTGCGACAATTTGCCGCACCTCGAAGAGTCCAGCGAACAAATAAGACCCGGTCGACTGCTTCTCCAGGTGTTCACCAGTTTCCTTTAGCTCCGACGCACGGATCGGAATTTAACGCCCTAACCCTTGTAGTTCCTTATGATTGCAAGATTCTTCAAGATATTCGAGATGCGAGCCAAGGGGGTGGCGAAACGCCGCCCCAATGCGGGAGCCTTTGCGTAAAAGCGCCGCGCAGAAGGATTGCTCCACGAGCTAGTTTCCAGGAAAAGTTCTGATTCGCAGGAGTGTGTGCATTAGCCCGCCGCGCACTCCTGCACGCAGGGGGTATATTCTTTTGGATGGACGCCACGGCGGAAACCCAAAAACCGTGTGCCTCGGGTGATAAGGGTAACGGACTCAACGGGACTTTTGGTAGGCGCGGTGGGGATCGAAACTACGAAGGGACGGCGTTCCCAAGGAGGTGTAAAGAACACCCGAGAATACAAAGGTATGAATAGGAAGGGCGAGGAATTTACCTGTTGCCCGATTGTTCCCTCAATTTTCTAAACAGTAAGGAATGAATTTTTTCCTTCCTTTACAAGTCTCCAATACATTGCTAGCGTAAATGCCAATCCACCGGCCGGGAGTAAAGAAGCTCGGAGGGAAAATTGGACTTCCGTATACGCGCTGGAATTGTTTTCCTCGCGCTGATGTCGATTTGTCATGTTGCAACGGGCTCTTCGGTGTTTCTGCGCATTCCCTCCTCGACGACCCCAGGACTCGCACCTATCCAGACCTATGCGGGAAAAGCCGACCCTAGCACCGCACTTGCAAAGCTCTCGACCTCAGTGACCGTCGTAGTGCTCGCGGACACCCTGAGCTCCGATGCTTTCGACAGCGTTAGAAATGGACTGCTGGCGCTTCAAACTTCTCTGCATGGGCACCCATTGCGCGTCGCATTGATCCGGAATGGTTCGTTGGCGGTCACGGGCCCGTTTTCAACCCGAGCTCGCCTCAAGGCCGCCCTCGATCAAGTCACGCCCGTCTCCGATCCGTCCGCTTCCGTTCCTACTTCGACCGTCTTTGACACACTGAATGCTAGCGTTGGGCAGTTGGGCGCGGACGGGTCACACGTGCTATTGATCGGAGAATTTCCTGCACTGGATCCGCTGACCTTGGACTACGCGTCTGCCCTAATGTTGCGAGCTTTCGGCAGCCGGCACTTGCAAGTCAGTTGGTTTTCGCCGGCCGGTGGGAACGATAGTTGGCTTCCTCTCTTCGAGGCTACTGGCGGCACAATAGTTCAAGGCACACTGAGCAGCTTTTCTTCCTTCCTCGACAACCCTTCGGAGTCAATCGTCGAGGTGGATTGGACTCCAGCCACGCCGTCGGAGGGCTTTGTCGTTTCTCACGCCATTATCTCGGATCAAGCCGGCCATACGCTGCTTGATGTGCCAGACATCGCAGTCCCTCCCGCTGACTCTCTTCCCACTGTTGAGCTCTATGCCGACATGGTAGGCAAGGCTGCCGAAGCCGCCGATCTCCTCAATCAGGGTCCTATCACGGAGGCCAAGGCTCAACGCATTCGCGACGATATCCAGAAAGCCTTGGATGTAAATCCTCGCGATGCTGGAACGCTGCTCACTGCGGCCGCTTTCTACGAACAGCTTAAGGACTACACCACGGCTGCGAAATTCCGCTCATCCATGATCGAGGTCCGTCCATTAGACGGTGCTGGCTATGCCGTTCTCGGACATGTTCTGTTGCTGGGCGGCGATTTTAACAAGGCAGAATCAGCGTTGAACCACACCGCTGGCTTAAAAGCGGGTACGCCAGAGGTCAGCGAGGATTTTGCACGGATACACCTCGCACGAAACGATGACAAAGGCGCAATTTCTTACCTGGATGATGCACTTCGAGCCAATCCCAAGCGCCAAGATCTATGGTTTCTCCAGAGCGAGTCCGCAAACCGGTTACAGGATTCTTCGCTCGCCATTCGTTCTTTCGAGCAAGGATTGGCGCTGGGTGGTGTTCATGTTCCGGAAGCTTCGTCTCTTCTGCGACTCTATCTAGCCGCGAAACAGAATGCAAAAGCACTAGAACTTGCCCGCCTGGTGACAGCGAACCTCCCTTCTGACCTTGGTCCTCGCGCAGAATTCGCCGGCGTTCTCGATGACTTGCAGCAGAGCGACGGAGCGCTCGTCGCTTGGAGGCGGGTACTCGAAGTGCGGCCGGACTTCGAACGAGCTCACTACCGGATTGCTCGGTTGCTGCTGGAGGCAGGCGATGCTCGAGGGGCCGAAAAGGCGGCCGATTCCGGAATCACCGCGGCGCCAAAATCCGCAAACCTTTACATCGTAAAGGCGGATGCCCTGGAGAAACAGGCCGAAATGTACAGCGCACGCAGCGCGCTCAAACAAGGTGCAGCGACAGTAACGGACGGTGCCCTTCTTTCACGTCTTGCGAACACCGAGGACACTTTTGGCGGTTTGGCTGCGAGCGCGTATTCCCGGCTGGCCGAAGCTCTCGCAGCGTCTTCGCCGGAGCGCTTGCAAGCTCTGGAGCGAGGACTTGTTGTATCGTTGCGTGATGGTGATCTCAAGGATGCCCAATCGTTTGCCGGGCTGCTTGAATCGGCCGGGCACGTCGAGTTCCAAGGACTGTTGGGCAGCGCGGGGCAGGCTGAAAGCGGCACGATCGTACCTGGGGGGCTCGACGCGTTAGCCTTTGCCGCTCATGCTCAGGAGCACGTTCCGCCGGAAAAGTTCTTCGTTCAATACTGTCAGATGATTCTCGACCAAATCGGACCGTCCTTTGCCGATGGCAAGAATCAGTACATTGAAGGTATCGAGGGACACTTCCAACGCATATCCGCTCTTGAGGGGTACGGAAAACGCGATGGCAACCGCGTGGTCATCACTCTCTCTCTTGATGGAAAAAATGGCCGCCGAAATACAGAGAGGGTTCTAGGGCTGCTCGGCATCAAATTGCGCACTGCGCAAAACGGTGTGGAATTGGATCGCGGGGAGAAAAAAGCCCAGGCAAAGAAACAAGAGACCGTCTCGGCTCTGGCTCTCGATGAAGTAGGCATGGAGGAAGCCTTTCGGGCCGGGAAACCGTATACATTTGAGATTCCTTATGAATGGGCAGCAGTATATCCCAGCGAAAAACTGTGGCGTGAAACGTTCTACTCTTCAGACAATTCGCCAGGTGGTCTTGCGACTGCTGTGCTCCACATGCCAAAGATGGCCTCCCTTTACATCGCCCTCAGTTTTCTCGATCGGAAGACAGTTTCCGAGCTACTTTCCGCAGTCAATTTGAAGACACTCTACGATCATTACGCCGACCTCTTGTATCTTTTTGCTCCCGCCTTTTCAGTTCAAGCCGGCCATGCTGCGGTGCCTGGAGGGCCGCACGCCGAACAGATCTGGGAGCGTCTCGCAGGTGCGGGTCCAGGACAGCCCGGCGCTTTCTTTCGTGCTCTGCTCGAACGCGACAACGGCAAACTACTTGGATTCTTTTTCACTCTGTCGCAGCTGGATCGACCGCATCAAGCATTCTTTACTGATCACCTCTCTCGCACTGAACAATTCTATAAACTCTTCGCATCCTCCAAAGAAATGCAACGCGGGGCCACGGGCGTCATTCGGGATGAGGCCTTCAGGGATTTCCTGCGGTCCATGCCTCTTGACGGCAAAGGCCATATTGATTTTCCGGGATCAGCCGAGGTTTGGACAGTGGCCAAAGGCCGTTCGTCAAGCGACGCGCAAACTGCGAAATTGCTCAAGAAAGTCTCCAGGGCCGTCGCGCCAGAAGTCGAAGACGAGGTGTTGTTTCGCTTGGCGGAAACCCGTTACAAAGAAAGTGCCACCCACTACACCGAGCTCGACAATTTCCTCGCGGTATCGAGGATCGATGCGCACCGCACCGAGCCACTCGACGAAGAGGCAGTGTTGCTGCTGGCTCAGCACTACAGCGACTCTTCCAGCGCCTATGCATATTTTACCGACCTGACCTCTCTCAGTACGGCGGACTTCCGGGAGTTCTTCTTAGCAGTTGATCGGATCAGATCCCACTCTTCGCTCGAAGCTAACCTGGAGCTCGGGCAGTTGCAAGCCTTAGTTGAGTGGATCTGTCTCCTCAATCGCCGCGATGCGATTGGAGATAGCCAGGCTGAGCAGCTCTTCCACTACATCTGTGAACGCTTCACCTCCGCTGCGGACGGCGCAGTCTATGCTGCCGCTGCACTCGATTCGGCTCGCGCAATCCTGAGTCACTGTCTGCCGGGTGAAAAGATAGTCTCGGCCGAATTGGGGATTCGCACTTGCCTGCTTGGTTCCGCCGAACTTTCCAATCGGCAGGCGATTGAATTTCAGCACGTTCTGGACGAGCAAAAGGTGCCAAGCCTGGATGCACTACTTTCGATTTACGATGCGGTGGCGAAACTCTCGACTGAAACTACTGCGACAGTTAACTTGGCGGGAATCGAGTCAAGTATAAGCCGCCTACCTTCCGTCGAATTTCCGAAAGATTTGAAAGTCCGTGGCAAGGAGAAAGAATCTATCGAACGTTACGAGACGGCGGCAGCTTTGAAACTTGTAGCCCAACTCAAGCAAAAGCTTGCACAACGCAAAGTGAATCGAGAACAGATTGATAAGCTATCTCATGAACTCCTCGCGGAACTCGAACCACAGGTCACCCTCGCGCTTGTTGGTCCAATTTATGCGTACTTTCTTCGATCGGCCGACCTCGTTGTTTCGGCGGACCCTTTGCTCCTCCGCAAGCAGCATTACTTCAACTATTCAGGGGATGGACATCAAAGCGCAAACGTGGATTCTGAATTTCGCAAGGATAGCGAGGGGGTTGGTAGTTATCTTGTGGGAGGCTTTGGCCGGTTTGCGCTGGCCGCCGGAGCCGCTGCCGCGGTCGGATGGAAAAGAGGGGGCCCCGGTGCGGGTGAGTCAATCGTTGCGGAGGTTGCTGCCATCCGCGCGGCCCCCTGGAACCGTCTCGAGGAATCCGACCTGCGACTTGTGAGCCTGCGAATTTCAGTTGCTCGTGAATGGATATTCGAATCGGCGCGCCGCCCGGAGCTGCTTCAGGCGCTGGGTGAAGAGACTCAGGGTTTGCTGTCCCTCACTCGCCGCGCCGATCTGCTCAATGGAATCGAGTCGAGGAATTGGCGGAAAGTCTGGGCTTCAGCCCTGCTCCCCGATCTTTTCTCGCTCGGCGGCAGGTATCTCGATCATTTTAAGACCGATCCCTGGTCCTCGCCGGTTACGACAGCGCTGCGCGCCGTCGTCGCAACGAATGATGGTTCGCGCCTGCGAATACTTGGCTCTATCAAATACCACACATTTGGTTGCGGGCATCCCCACATTTTCACGGACGCCCCCTACGAAGAATATGAGCGGCAGTTTCTCCCCGCCGAAATTGCTGAACGCTCCGCCGAGTTCAAGCTCTTTCTTGCTTTCCTGGCCGACAACATTGGATTGCAGCCCTCCGCTCTGGTCAATGTGGCCGAAACTCTTGCGCAGAAGGCTTTCGGGGCTGCGCAAATGTCCAACTTCGGTGATTGGCGGTCGTTGCTCGCTGCTTATGCGTCCGTCACCCCCGACGATCTAAGACAGGCTCTCGAACAATGACGAAAAGTTACTTCGTGATTTGGCTGTTCTTCTTGTTCCTCGTTCTCCCGGTCGTTTTTGCTGCCCCTGTCCCGCAGTCGTCAGGAACGATCAAGGTTGAAGTTCGCTTGATTGAAGTATACGCGACGATTTACGACCAGAAGGGACGTTATGTTGACGGTCTCAGCCGCAATAGTTTTCAGGTCTTCGATGACGGCATGCCGGAGGAAATCGCAAATTTCGAGACCAGTGGCCAAAGTCTCTCCTGCGCCATTCTCCTCGATACGACCGGAAGTATGGCTGAGGCTCTTCCCCGCGTGAAGAATTCGATCGTGAAATTGATCGATGAGCTCGGGCCGCAGGATTCAGTGGCCATCTATACCTTCGATGAACGTTTGACCGTCCGTCAGGAATTTACTACGGATAAAGATGCCGCCAAACGAGCCATCTTGCGGACGCGCGCCCAAGGCCGAACGGCCTTGTTCGATGCTCTCTCTCAAGTTGCACAGGATATCTCGAAACGGCCGGGCAAGAAGACGCTCATCGTGTTCACCGACGGTGACGACAACTCGAGCGCTTTAAATGCGAATGCAGCGGTTGGGCGCGCCAAGAAGGTCGGCATTCCGTTATACGCAATTGCCGAAGGAGACGCAATGAAATCCCCGAACCTGAAGAAACTCCTTGAGGACTTGAGCCAGCGCACGGGCGGGTCAGCTTATCAGGTCAACAAATCTAGCGATATCGATCAAGTGTTTCATAAAATCGCGCAAGATCTCCTGCACCTGTACATGATCAGCTATCAACCACCTTCCGCGCCTGCAGACGAAAAGTGGCACAAGATCAACCTCTCCGTGAAAGGGCTAAAGGATTACCGTGTCCGAGCCAAGGAAGGCTACTTCCCCGACTGAATCTCCAACTCCATGCTTTGCGGGCACAAATCAGAGCTCGAACTCTCTCGTTTCATTGCCGGATACCATTTTGGCGAAGGACAGATTGTTGCGGCAGTTTGTAAGCGCTTCCGCGTGAATCAAGCAGGACTTCCGCCATCCCTTCCTGGTCTATGGGCTTTGAGAAGAAGTACCCCTGAGCATACTCACAACCAAACGATTCTAGTAGGCCCGCCTGTTTCGCGCCCTCCACGCCTTCCGCTACTATCTCCATGCCCAGGCTGCGTCCGAGAGATACAATCATTTGCACTATCGCACGGCTGTCGCTGCTGTTTTCCATTTCAGACACAAAGGACCGATCAATTTTCAGAGTGTCTAGCGGGAAGCGCCGCAAGTGACTTAAGGACGAATATCCTGTACCAAAGTCATCGATGCTCAAACCGACACCGAGCGTTCTGAGTTCGCCAAGGATTCGGGCCGTTCGTTCCACATCGCGCATGGTCACACTTTCCGTAAGTTCCAGCCTCAAGGATTGGGGATCAAGGCATGCTTCGTGAAGGATATGCCTCACTTGGCTAACTAGATCCGGTTGAGCAAACTGTTTGCCTGAGATGTTCACGGCTATGGT
>Ga0137412_10000505_pt1 | contig 27623 bp, 26 predicted proteins | sample CZODoug2_1_16fun_FD_122160 | JGI IMG/M metagenome (GOLD analysis project Ga0137412, IMG submission 122160) | Vadose zone soil fungal communities from Angelo Coast Range Reserve, California, USA - CZODoug2_1_16fungal (Hybrid Assembly) | ecosystem: Environmental > Terrestrial > Soil > Vadose zone...
TTCGACGCTGCGCCCGAGGCGATTCTCGACGCGCTCGCCGACATCGAGGAAGTGCCGTCGTGGTCGACGGTGCACCGACATGCCGAGGTGCTCGACCGATACCCCGACGGCCGTCCGCACCACGTCAAGGCGACGGTGAAGATCATGGGCTTCACCGACAAGGAACTCCTGGAGTACCACTGGGGCCGCGACTGGGTGGTGTGGGACGCGTCGGACACGTTCCAGCAGCGGGGTCAACACGGCGAGTACAACCTGACCCGCGAGGGAGACCAGACGCGGGTGCGGTTCGACATCATCGTCGACCTGGCCGCGCCGATCCCGGAGTTTCTGATCAAGCGCGCCAAGAAGATCGTGCTCGAGGTCGCGATCGACAGGCTGCGCCGCCGGGTGACCCGCTTCTACGGCTGACGCGCTTCTACGGATGAGGTAGACGATCAGACCTTCAGGTCGGGGTGTTCCTTGTAGATCTCGTCGATGATCGACAGGTCGAAGAGGTCGCCGGCGGCGATGTCGAGTTTCGCGGCCTTCAGTGCGGCGATGTTCTGGTCGACGAGGTTCTTGGTCATGGTGAACAGCCCGTTGGCCTTGGTGTCGTTGGAGACCACCAGCCCGACCTGAGCGGTCGCCTCCTGCGTCTGCTCGGCCACGTCGAGGTGCTGGTCCTTGCCGTACACCTCCGCTGCGAGGCGGGCGGATTCTGCCGGGTTGGCGATGGCGTCCCGCCAGCCCTTGATCTCGGCGATGAGGAATGCCTTGAGCTTGTCTCGCTCGTTGTCGATGGTCTCCTGTTTGACCGTGAAGCTCTCTGCGACCAGCGGCAGGTTGAAGTCGGCGAACAGCATGGCGTGGTTCTTGAATCCCTTGGACGCCAAGGTGATCGGCTCATTGGTCACATAGCTGACCCAGCCGTCGACCTCGCCGTTGGCCAGCGGGGATGGATCGAACTGGGCGGGCACCACGGTGATCGACTTGGGATCGATGCCGTTGGCGTCCAACAGCGCGCCGAACACCAGCTGATTGGAGTCCTGGACGCCGATCTTCCTGCCGACCATGTCCTGCGGCACATTGATCGGCTTGGCCGCCGAGCTGACGATGCAGAAGGGGTTCTTCTGATAGGTCGCGCCGACGATCTTTGCAGGCAGACCGTTGAGTACGGCCGGTGCGGTGAGTTGCGGCGCGGACATCCCGATCCAGATCTTCCCCGTGTCCAGCCCCGCTTCGACACCCGTGCCTGCGGCACCGCCCGAGACCAGATCGACGCTGCCGAACCCAGCCTCCTTGTAGTAGCCCTTCTCCAGCGCGAAGAACTCACCAGCAAATTCGATGTTCTTGATCCAGGACAGTTGGACCGCAACAGATCCGAACTTCGATCCGTCGGATGAACTGCCACCGGACGAACCCGCCGAATCGCTCGTGCTGCATGCGGTGATCAGCCCGGCTCCGCCGATGGCAAACCCGGCCATGGCGCTGTAGCGGAGGAACTCCCGGCGATGGAAGGAGGGTGTCATCGTCGAAGACTAAGCGCCAGGCAGGGAGTTGTCAGGATGGCCGCCCCGCGTCCGGACCGAAACGCGCAAGGACGAGACTCTCGAGCACGCCGACGACGGCGTAGAGCAGGATCGAGACGATGGTCACGATGGCGACCGAAGCCCACAGCTCGTTGTACTGGTAGCGCGGTATCGCCTTGATCAGGCTGGAGCCCAAACCTTCACCGCTGCCGAGCCATTCACCGATCAAGGCCCCGATCAGCGCGCCAGGGACCGAGATCCTCGCCGCCGCGAACAGTGAAGGCAACGACGACGGGATCGCGACCATGTACAGCGCGGTCCATCGGTTGCCGCCGTAGGCTTCGACGAGTTCCTGCGCCTGCCGTGGTGCTTCCCGCAGACCCGCCATGATCATCACCAGCGCGGGGAAGAAGACCACGATTCCGGCCATCACCGCCACCGCGCCAAGGCCGCGCCCGAACACCAGGACGATGATCGGCGTCATCGCCACCAGGGGCACCGATCGCAGTAACACTGCGATCGGCAGGAGCGTCTGTTCCAGGGTGGAGAACAGGACGAACAACGCGGCAACGATCAGTGCCGCACCGATTCCCGCGACGAAGCCGATCGCTGCGTCTCGCAGGGTGATCTGGAGATTGTCCAACAGGTTGGCGCGAGCAGTGTGACTCGTCGGGCCGCTGAACAGGTAGCTCCACACGTCCGTGGGTGACTTGCCGACGCGGGGACCGACCTGTGGGAAGGCCGCGAGGAACAGGTACCACAGCGCGAAGAGCAGTGCCATCGAGATGGCCAGCGGGGCCAGGAAGCGGCCGATCCGACGCAGGCTCGCATTCATCGTCGCGCCCCCCTGGCCGGGGACGCAGATGTCCAAGGCGTGACCAGCCGCGCCACCACGGCGACGATGGCATAGCCCAGGCCCGCCATGGCCGCCGCCGCGATGGCCAGACCCCACGTGCGCGGCACGTTGTAGGACGTCTGCGCGGCGGTCAGCGCGACCCCGATTCCGCTGTCGACACCGCCGAGGTATTCGCCGAGGATCGCACCGAGCACCGCCGATGGCGCCGCGATCTTCAGTGCTGCAAAGGTATTCGGCGCGGCAGCGAACAGCCGGACCTTGGTGAACTTCTGCCACTTCCCGCCACCGTAGGCCTCGACCAGGTCGAGGCTGGCCTTGTCCGCCGACCGCAGTCCGGTCAGCGTGCCGACCATCGTGGTGAAGAAGCAGTACATCGCCGCCAGGAATATCGTCGGCGCCCGACCGCCGAAGACCACCAGGATGATCGGGCCCAACGCCAGCAGGGGGGTGCAGTAGCTCAAGATCGCCAGCTGGGTGGCAAGGGACTCAACGGGCGGAATCAGGACCACGAGGACCGCGAGGGCGATCGCCAAGCCATTGCCCCAGAGGAAGCCCTGCAGAGCGCCGCTCGACGTGACCGCGAAGTTCGGCCAGTACAGGGCGGTGCCATCGCGGGCCATCGTGGAGATCACGTCGACCGGCGTCGGTATGGTTCCGCCTGCCGCCCCCAGTACGGCGAGGAGCCACCACACCAGAAGCAGGCCGACGATCCCGACGGAACCTCCGAACCATGGCGGACGACCCGTCACGCGATTCCCCGGGTGCCGTCGGACCGGCCGAACAACAACTCGGTGAGATAGTCGTGGATCCGGTGAAACTCGGGCGTGCGCATGATGTCGGGGGTGCGCGGACGGGGGAGGTCGATCGGCACCATTTCGATCACCCGGCCTGGCCTCGGGCTCATGACGGCGACGACGTCCGAAAGGAACACGGCTTCGGCGATGCCGTGGGTGACCATCAGCGTCGTCGCGGGCTTCTCGGTCCAGATGCGCAGGAGTTCGACGTTGAGTCGTTGCCTTGTCATGTCGTCGAGGGCGCCGAACGGCTCGTCGAGCAGCAGTACCGTCGGCTTGACGACCAACGCGCGGGCGATCGACACCCGCTGTCGCATACCGCCGGAGAGTTGCGCGGGTTTGGCCTTCTCGAATCCCTCGAGCCCGACCAGCTTGACCAGGTCGGCGATCAGGCCTGGTTCGGCGGGGATGCCCGCCACCTGCAACGGCAGCTTGATGTTGGAGACGACGCTGCGCCACGGCAGCAACGCCGAATCCTGAAAGGCGATGCCGAGTTCGTGATGTTTGCGCAGTTCGCTGGGTGACTCCCCGTTGATCAGTGCGGTTCCGCTGGTGGGCTGCTCCAAGCCCGCCAGAATGCGCAGCACCGTCGATTTGCCACATCCCGACGGTCCCAGCAGCGCGAGGAAGGCATCCTTCGGTGTGTGCAGGTCGACCGCTTGCAACGCCTCGACCGATCGGCGCCCCATCTTGAAGGTCTTGGTCAGCGCCGTGATGTCGATACCGCTCGCGGGGGCCGCACTGGTCATGTCGGCACAGTATGAGCCCGGCGAGATGGGCGCACGCCGAGTTGAAGGGAATGTCACCACCGGATCGGCGGGTTGGCATTCCTATGCCTACCGGAGTGGTTCTCAATCCAAGCGCGACCGCCACCAATGTCGTCGACGACGTCATCGCGCAAGCTCGCCGTGCATTCGAGGTGGGGGTCCGTCAGATCTGGCTGGCGCAGCGGTTCGACTACGACGCGATCAGCCTGGCCGGCCTCGTCGGCGCTGCCGTGCCAGGCCTCGGCGTTGGCACGTTCGTGGTGCCGATCAACCCGCGGCACCCGCTGATCGTCGCCACTCTGGCTCAGACGGCGCAGGCGGCCTCGCATGGAAACTTCAGCCTCGGGCTCGGCCTCGGAGCGCACGCACCCGAGCAACAAGCATTCGGTACGTCGTGGACGAATCCGGCGGGCCGGCTCAGGGAGCACCTCGAGGTGCTGCGCTCGATCTTCGACACCGGTGCCGTCGACTATCACGGCACGGAGTTCACCGCAGCGCCCGAATGGCCCGTCGCGCTGCCGGGTGGCACGCCTGTTCCCGTGTACGTAGCGGCGATGGGGCCCAAGGCATTACGGGTGACCGGTGAACTGGCGGACGGCACCCTGCCATACCTGGCGGGTCCGCGCACCATCGAGGACTTCATCGTGCCGACCATCGGAGAGGCGGCGACCGCGGCTGGGCGTCCCGCACCGCAGGTCATCGCCGCGGTCCCGGTGATCGTGTCTGACGACACCGACGCTGCCAAAGCTCTTGCGGCAGAAGAGTTGGCGTTCTACGCAGGCATCCCGTCGTACGCGAAGGTCCTCGAGCGCGAGGGTGTGCACCAGGCAGGCGAGCTCGCCGCCGTTGGCCCGGCCGATGCGGTGCGCAAGCAGTTGCAACGCTACCTCGACGCGGGGGCGACCGACCTGGTCTTGAGCCCGGTGCGCTCGAATTCGGCTGACCCCGAACTGCTCTGGCAGGTTGCGGCGTCTATTTGATGGTGTAGCCGCCGTCGATGACGAGGTCGGCACCGTTGACCATGCCCGCGGCATCGGAGGCCAGATACACCGCGGCAGCTCCGATCTCGTCGGGGTAGGCGAACCGGCCCGATGGGATGAGCTTCTTGAGTTCGTCACCACGCGGCCCGTCCCACGCCTGGCGTCCGAGTTCGGTCAGCACCACCGTCGGTGAGATGGTGTTGACCCGCACACCCCGGCCCGCCCATTCGGCGGCAAGGACTTTGGAGACGCCGACCACGCCGAACTTCGACGCGCAGTACGCCACGTGGGCGTCGAGTGCGACGGTGGCGGCCTGAGACGCCATGTTGATGATGACGCCGTGACCGGCGGCGAGCATCCGGGTGCCGACGGCCTGGCACATCAGGAACGTGCCCTTGAGATTGACGTCGATGGTCGCGTCCCAGTCCTTCAGCGACAGCTCTTCGGCGGGGCCGAGCCGCACGATGCCCGCACTGTTGACCAGGATGTCGATTCGGCCGTAGGCGTCGATGGCCGCGTCGACGGTGTGTTGCACCGAGTCGGGATCTGCGACGTTGCAATGAAATTCGCAGCCATCGGAGAGATCGGCAATGGCGACGGTGGCGCCCTTGGCGGCGAACGCCGCACCGATGGCGGCGCCGATTCCCGATGCGCCGCCCGTGATGAGGGCGACCTTGTCATCCAGCCGGAAGTCGAGATCTACTGCGGTTTGCGACATGTGGGGGGCCAATCCGGGATCAGGCCAGGACCGCGGCAGCGATCCCGGCGTCGGTGACGATGGACGAAACGAGTCCCGAGCGCAGTACCGCCCGGGTGGCGGCGATCTTCTGCGGGCCCGCGGCCACCGCGATCACCGTCGGGATCGCCCGCAGCGTCGCCTCGTCGACGCCGATCCGTCGCTCGTCCAAGCCGGGCATCCGGACACCGTCGACGTCCAGGAGCAGTGCGCAGGCTTCGGCACACACGCCGGCGCGCTCCAATTCGTGGGCGTCGTCGGTGGTCAGGGCCTGATAGACCTGGGACGCGCCGGGACGCCATGCGCCGATCGACACGATCGCGCAGGTGACCTTCGCGTGGCGGGCAACGGTTTCCTGGATCTGATGGTTGCCGTAGAGGCTCGCCGCGGTACGCGCATCCGCCACCACCAACGGCGCGTACATCGGCCACGTCTTGCCGCCGCTGATCTCACTGATCCGCCGAACCAGATCGGCCCCGTTCGAGTTGAGCGCGCCTGCCATTCCGGTCAACTGGACGACGTCGCTGCGCGGCAGGGAGGTCAGGTGGTTGGCCACCTTGTTCAAGGTGCGTCCGCAATCGACCCCGACGACGTCCTCCTCGCGGAGGATGGACTGCAACAACTCCGCGGTGGCCTTTGCGACGGCGTCGGCACGTTCGTCGGGGGTGTGTTCATCGGTCACGACGACATAGGCGTGTTCGAGTCCGAATTGCCGCTGCAGTTGCGTGGACAACTCCACATCGATGGAACCGGGGTTGTGGATGGTGATCTCGACCATGCCGGTGGACAGCGCTTCGTCGAGTTCACGGGCCACCTTGAACCGGGAGATGCCGAACTCCTCGGCGATCTGGATCCGCGTGCGGCCTTCGAGGTAGTAGCGGCGCGCGATGACGGCGCGCTGGAACAGTTCGTCCGGACCCATCCTCGCGCTCCCTTCGGGATCTGGTCGCCATTCTGACACTCCGCTCATGTGTGCGGGTGTGTTGACACATGAGCATAGGGGTTGCATGATCTGGATCACAACAACATGTGAGTATTGGAGACATCAGATGAGCATGGGCGACGGGGAGTTGGCCGATCTGGCCAGCGCCGTGCTGTCCAGGGAGGCAAACGCGCTGGCCGCGCTCGTCACCAGCGTGGAGACGGGCGTGATCCGCATCGCCCGCCGGGTATTGGCGACGCCGGGCAAGGTCGTCACCACCGGTTCGGGCACGTCCGGGATCATGGCCGAGCGTCTCGCTCATCTGTTGTCCGTGTGCGGAACACCCGCGGTCTACCTGCCATCGATGGACGCCCTGCACGGCGGCATGGGTGCCGTCACCGCGTCGGACCTGGTGCTCGCCGTCTCGAAGACCGGCCTCTCGAGCGAGCTGACCAGCCTGGTCGAGCGCTTCGTCCGCCGGGGCGTTGACGTCGTCGCTCTGACCGAGAACCCCACCTCGCCGTTCGCGCTGGCCGCCACCGAGGTGGTCGCCCTGCCTCCGACCCCGGCCGACGCCGACCCCGGCGACATGATCGCGATGGCCAGCACGCTCGCGGTCGGGGCATGGGGAGACGCGCTGGCCGTGGTCTCCATGTCACTTCGCGGCCACACCGTGGAAGACGTCGTCGACAGTCACCCCGCGGGTGGCGTCGGAGCCCGCGGCAGGCAGCCCGGCGACGAATCGGCTCAGGTGGTCCGACGATGAACGCCGTGCTCGGCGTCGATTCGTCGACGCAATCCTGCAAGGTCGAGGTGCGTGACGTCGACACCGGACAACTGCTGGGCACCGGCGCGGCACCGCACCCGCCCGCCTTCCCACCCCGCAGCGAGCAGCACCCCAGCGACTGGGTGGCGGCGTTCGTCGCGGCGACCCGCGCCGCACTCGCCTCCTGTCAGCGGCCCGTCACCGTCCGCGCCATCTCGGTGGCCGCGCAGTGCCACGGACTCGTGCTGCTCGACGCAGCGGGGCAGCCACTGCGGGCCGCGAAGCTGTGGAACGACACCACGGGCGCACCCAACCTGGTCCGGCTGGCCGACCGGATCGGTACGCGCCGCTGGGTGCTTCGCATCGGGTCGTTGCCGACGGCCGCGTTCACGATCGCCAAGCTCGCCTGGGTCGCCGAACACGAACCCGGCCTGCTGGACCGAGTGGCCACGATCCTGCTGCCCCACGACTACCTGACCTACTGGCTGACCGGCGCAAGGGTGACCGACCGTTCCGACGCATCCGGGACCGGCTACTTCGATGCCACTGCCCGTGAATGGATCACCGAGTATCTGAATCTGGCTGCGGGCGCCCGCGATTGGGCGCCGAAGCTGCCGACCGTCCTCGGCCCGACCGATGTCGCAGGAACCGTGCGCGCCGCAGCGGCCGACGAGCTCGGATTACCTTCAGGAGTCTTGGTTGGCCCAGGGGGCGGTGATCAGCACGCCGGCTACCTCGGACTCGGCCTGATCGACGGGGACCAGTACTTCGGCATCGGCACCTCCGGCGTCGTGGCAACGTCGTCGCGCACACCGGTGTTCGATCCCAGCGGGTTGGTCGACGGGGTGGCCGACCTGACCGGCGGCTACCTGCCCCTCGTCAGCACCCTCAACGCGGCAAGGGTCGGCGACGTGGCCGCCCGGCTGCTCGGCACCGACCTCGACGGGCTGACCGCGTTGGCGCTGGAGGCCGGCGACAACCAGGGGCCGGTGCTGGTGCCGTTCCTCGACGGCGAGCGCAAGCCCGACCGCCCCGATGCCCGCGGCACCTTCGTCGACATCACCTCGCACACCACTCGTGCAGAGTTGGCGCGGTCGTTCGTCGAAGGGCCGCTGCTGTCGCTGCTGAGTGGACGAGACAGCCTGCGCGCCTGCGGAGTTGAACTCAACGCGCGAATCACCGCGGTGGGTGGCGGGTCGCGCTCGCCTGCAACGCGACAGCTGCTGGCCGACCTGTCCGGTGAGGAGGTCGTCACCCTCGATGCCGAGGAGGCGACTGCTCGCGGGGCCTGCATTCAGGCCGCGGCGGTCGCTGCCGGTGCGGACACCGGCGGCCTCGTCGATCTCGCCAAGCGCTGGCAGCCCGCGGTGCGGGCCGCCTCGGTGCCGCGGCATACCGGTCGCGACGTGCCCGCGCTGCGCGCGCGCTGGGCGGCGGTGGCCGAGTCGCCGCTGATCGACGGCGGGCCTGCATCGTGACCGCGGCGCCCTACCTCGCCCCGTGGCACTACCGATTCCGCGGCCAGCTCGCCGGCTCGGTGTACGCCGCGCCGCCGGGATCGAGGGTCACTGCCGCCCAAGCCCTCTCGGAGGCAGGGATGGCCGTGCACGTCGACGTGATGGCCGAAACGGAGGGCTTGCCCGCCGGGGTGAGCATGGCCGAGCTGGCCGACATCGTCGCCGCCGTCGGCTCGTCCAGCGTCGAGGTGCACCTGATCGGTTCGGCCGAGTTCGTCGACACCAAGCTGCTCCGCGTCCTGCACTTGCGCCCCGCCAAGGTGTTTCTGCCGTGGGACGCGTTCACCGAGCGGCGGGCCAACGCCCTTCGGGCCGTGGGCAGCTCGGCCTGGATCGCGCTGTGGCGGGAGTGGGACGGCCTCGACCCGTCGGCGCCGCCGTGGCGTGCCACCCCCGACGGGCTCCTGGTCATGCTCATCGAACCGGGGAGCCGGGACCGCAGCACGATCAGGCGGCTGGATTACGTGACGGCTTGCGCGGGCCACCTGCCGGTCGCCGTCGACGGCGGCGTCACCGAATCGGTCGCCGAGCGCAGCGTGACCGCGGGTGCCCGCTCCGTCGTCGTCGGGCGGGCGCTGCTTGGCGACCTCGCTGAAACACCTGGCCTATTTGCCATCTCGAACGAAGGGACACCATGACTAACGCCACCCCGATCAGCCCCACCATGCGTGCGAGCGTGATGACAGGGGTCGGCACCCTCGTGATCGAGGACCGTCCCACCCCGTCACCCGGCCCGCACGAAGTCCTCGTCGAGGTCGCCGCCGTCGGCGTGTGCGGCTCCGACGTGCACTACTACCGGCACGGCCGGATCGCCGACTTCATCGTCGAGGAACCGATGATCCTCGGCCACGAACTGTCGGGACGCATCGTCGCGGTCGGTGACGGTGTCGATGCAGACCGGGTGGGGCAGCGTGTCGCCGTCGAGCCGCAGCACCCCTGCCGCCGGTGCAAGCAGTGCACCGCGGGCCGCTACAACATGTGCCCAGAGATGAAGTTCTACGCCACCCCGCCGGTCGACGGGGCGTTCTGCCGCTACGTCACCATCGGCGCCGAAATGGCTCATCCGGTACCGGATTCCATGTCGGACGACGCGGCGGCACTACTCGAACCGCTCTCGGTGGCGATCGCCACCATGCGCAAGGCCGGGATCGTGCCGGGCTCCTCCGTCCTCATCGCGGGCGCGGGGCCGATCGGCGTGATCTGCGCCCAGGCCGCCCGCGCCTTCGGGGCCTCCCGGATCGTGGTGACCGATCTGGTGCCGTCGCGTCGGGAACGGGCGCTGCGCTTCGGCGCCACCGAAGTCCTCGACCCCGCCGTCGACGACGTCGCAGCGCTCGACCCGCAAGTCGACGCCTTCGTCGACGCCAGCGGTGCGCCGCCTGCCGTGGTCAGCGGAATCATGGCCGTCGGTCCGGCGGGCCGGGTGGTGCTCGTCGGCATGGGCCCAGGTGACTACGCGCTGCCGATCGGCTACATCCAGATCATGGAGATCACCGTCACCGGGGTCTTCCGCTACACCGATACCTGGCCCGCGGCAATACATCTGGTGAGTTCAGGCGCAGTCGATCTGGACTCCCTGGTGACCGGCCGCTACGACCTCGAACACGTCGCCGACGCCCTCGACAGCGACACCGAGCCCACCAGTCTGAAGTCGATCGTGAGGCCGTCGTGACGGGACGCTCACCGTTCGACCTGACCGGACGCACCGCCCTGGTCACCGGCGGCAACCAGGGGCTCGGCAAGGCGTTCGCCTTCGGTCTTGCCGAGGCGGGCGCGCAGGTCGCGATCGCAGGACGCAGTGCCGAGCGCAACGACGAGGTGGTCGCAGAAGCGGCCGCCGCAGGCCACCGCATCCATCCGATCACCGCCGACATCACCCGCGCCGCGGACGTCGACCGGATGACGGGCCAAGCCATCGAGGCCCTCGGGCACCTCGACATCCTGGTCAACAACGCAGGCACCTGCTATCACGGTGAGTCCTGGACGGTCACCGAAGGCGAATGGGACGCGGTATTCGACCTCAACGTGAAGGCGCTGTGGGCGTGCTCGCTCGCCGTCGGCGCGCACATGCGCCAGCGGGGTAGCGGCTCGATCGTCAACATCGGATCGATCTCCGCGCTCATCGTCAACCGGCCTCAGATGCAACCCGCGTACAACGCCTCGAAGGCCGCTGTGCACCACCTCACCAAATCGCTTGCCGCCGAATGGGCTCCGCTCGGAATCCGGGTCAATGCGCTGGCACCCGGCTACGTGAAGACGGAAATGGCGCCCGTCGACCGGCCGGAGTTCAAACGGCACTGGATCGACGACACGCCGCAGCAGCGCTATGCCCTTCCGGAGGAGATCGCGCCGAGCGTGGTCTTCCTGGCGAGCGACGCCGCCTCGTTCATCACCGGGTCGGTGCTCGTCGCGGACGGCGGGTACACCGCATGGTGACTGGTACGGCGGTGAATCGGCGCATCCTGGTCAACGGGCTGCACGACGTCGTCGTGGAGACGGTGCCAGAACCGGTGCCCGTCGCAGGCGAGGCCCGCGTCCGGACCACCGTCGTCGGGATCTGCGGTTCCGACTTGCACGCCGCCAGCGGCCACCATCCGTTCATCGATCTGCCCTATCGGCCCGGCCACGAAGCGGTCGGCGTTGTCGAGGCGGTCGGGCCCGGCGTCGACGAATCCTGGATCGGGAGAAGGGTCGCGATCGAACCGAATCTGGCGTGCGGGCACTGTACGCAGTGCCGCTCCGGCCGGTACAACATCTGCCGTGAGTTGCAGGTGTTCGGCTGCCAGACACCCGGTGCGCTGGCCGACTCGTTCACCATCGCCGAGGACAGAATGGTCCGGTTGGCCGACGAGCTCGACGACCGGCACGCCGTCCTGATCGAGCCGTTGGCCACCCCGGTGCACGCGGTGCGCCGGGCCGCGGAGACGGTCGGCGATCTGCGCGACCGGCCCGTCGTGGTGATCGGCGCCGGACCCATCGGGCTCTTCGCGCTGCTCGCGGCACGGCACGTCGGAGCACGGGTGATCGTCGCCGACCTGCTGGAGTCCAAGCGGGCAAGGGCCGAACGTCTCGGTGCTGCTGGAACTTTCGACCCGACGGCACCTGACGCGATCGCCGCCGCACGCAGGCTCCTCGGCGGCCCGGCGGCAGTCGTGATCGACTGCGTAGCGCGGGAGAGTTCGGTGGCACAGGCCGTCGAGTTGGTCGACAAGGGCGGCGCGATCATGATCGTCGGCGTCGCCGCAGGCGCCACCCCGGTGCCGCTGGACCTCATCCAGGACCGAGAGTTGACCCTGATCGGCAGCCTGATGTACGTCCGCGAGGACTTCACTGCAGCGCTCGACATGTTGGCCTCCGGTGCGGTGCCCGTCGACGAGATCATCAGCGCCGAGTTCGATCTCGAACATTCCGCAGAGGCATTCGCCGCCTCGGCGGATGCGGAGAACGTGAAGGTGCTCGTCACCGTCGGAAGCGATCCGGGGAGATCCCGATGAGCCAGGCGGTGCTCGAATGCGCGGACATCCACAAGAGTTTCGGCGGGGTGCCGGTGCTCAAGGGCATCACCCTTGATCTCCAGCCGGGGACGGTCACCGCGCTTGCCGGCGAGAACGGCGCTGGCAAGTCGACGTTGATGAAGATCGTCAGCGGTCAGTACAGCGCCGATCACGGCACCGTGTCGGTCAAGGGCAGCCACCTCACCCCTGGCAATACCCGCGATGCGGTCAAGCACGGCGTGGCCATCGTGCCGCAGGAGCTGGCGTCCATCGAGGACATGACGGTCTACGAAAACCTGTTCGTCGGAAGGGAACTGCGGGTCGGCCCATTCCTGAACCGGCACGCAATGATCGGCATGGCCGCGGAGACCCTGGCGGCGTTCGACGTCGCGATCTCGCCGACGGCCCGGATGGGCAGCCTGCCGGTCGGCATGCGGCAGATCGTCGAGATCGTCAAGGCCTCTCGCACCGGTGCCCAGGTGGTGATGCTCGACGAGCCCACCTCGGCGATCTCCGAGCGCGAGGTCGAAGGCCTCTACAAGATCGTGCGCCGACTGCGTGAGCACGGCGTGGCGATGGTCTACACCACCCACAAGATGGCCGAGATCCGCGCCATCGCCGACCGTGTCGTGGTGTTGCGCGATGGCGGACTCATCCTGGACGAGCCCATCGAGGGAGTGTCCGACGACGACATCGTCACCGCGATGATCGGCCGCGAACTCGACACGTTGTTCCCCGAGCGTGGCGTGCCAAGAGCGGATACGGTGCTCGAGGTCAAGGACCTGCAGGTCGCGGGGGCTTCGGCGCCGGTGTCGTTCTCGGTGCGGGCCGGCGAGATCCTTGGTCTGGCAGGCCTTGTCGGTGCGGGCCGCACCGAACTGCTCGAAGCGGTCTTCGGTTCCAGGAAGACCACGGGTGGCGAGATCACGGTGAAGGGCAAGCGGGTCAAGCGCAATGCTCCCGCCGCCGCGATCACCGAGGGCATGGCGATGGTCCCCGAGGACCGCAAGCTCTCCGGCGTGGTGCTGTCGATGAGCGTGCTCGACAACGGCTCGCTGCCACGACTGTCGTCGTTGTCCGTCGCCGGCTGGCTGCGCGGCAAGTCGCGCACCAAGGCCGTCTCGGACGTGATGTCGTCCGTCCACCTGCGCAGCAACGGGTTGAAGCAGTCCGTCGGCACGCTGTCGGGTGGCAACCAGCAGAAGGTCGTCCTGGCCCGATGGCTCACCGGTGACGTCAACGTGTTGCTGCTCGACGAGCCGACCCGCGGCGTCGACGTGGGTGCGCGCAGCGAGATCTACCGCATCATCACCGATTTCGCGGCGGCCGGGATGGCCGTCGTGATGGCTTCTTCGGACATGCCCGAGATCGTCGGGTTGTCGCACCGGGCGTTCGTCATGCGGGGCGGCGCGCTCGTCGGCGAGCTGGACCGCGACGCCCTCGACCATCCCGAGGTACAGGAATCCGTCTTCCGGATGGCGACCGCCCTCGGCGGTCGGACACCCGAACCCTCGTCAACCGCCGTGCGCTCGCCAGAACCACCGGAGGCAGAATCGTGACAACCGGTCTCAGCACCGACGACACCCCACCCGAAATCGACAAGGCCTTCGTTCCATCGCCGACCACCGGTGAACCGGTCCGGCTGTTGTCAGGGGGGTGGTTCGCCGGAGTGGCGTTGCGCTACTCGATGGTCATCGTGATGCTGCTGGTGATCATGTACTTCAGTTACCGCAGTGCACGATTCAGCACTCCCGAGAACCTGTTGACCATCCTGGTCGCCGCCGCTCCGTTCGCACTGATCGCGCTTGGCCAGACCCTGGTGGTCCTCACCGGCGGCATCGACCTCTCGGTCGGAAGCGTGATCGCGGTTTCGGCAATGGCGTCCGCGGCGACGGCCAAGGCCAACCCCGGCCAGGTATGGATGACCGTGCTCGTCGCGATGGTGGTCGGGCTTGCGGTCGGTTCGGTGAACGGAATCCTGGTGTCGCGCATCAACGTTCCGCCGTTCATCGCGACGCTCGGCACGCTGACGGCGGGCTCCGGTCTTGCGTACGTCATCGGTGGCGGTGCCCCGATCAACGGCCTGCCCGCGGAGTTCGGCTCGATCGCCAACACGAAGATCATGGGACTGCAGATCCCGGTGCTGGTGATGATCATCGGCATCGTGGTTCTCGCCGTGGTGATGAAGCGGACCACCTACGGGATGCGGGTGTACGCCGTCGGCGGCAACCGCAGTGCCGCGGAGATCGCAGGCATCAACGCGAAGAACGTCCTGTTCAGTGTCTACGCCTTCTCCGGTCTGCTGGCGGGCATCTCCGGGGTGATGTTGGCCTCGCGCGTCATCTCCGGGCCACCCAACCTCGGACAGGGTTACGAGCTCGACGCCATCGCCGCCGTGGTCATCGGCGGCGCCAGCCTGATGGGCGGCCGCGGCACCGTATGGGGAACGGTGCTGGGCCTGTTCATGATCCAGACGCTGAACAACGGCCTGGACATCCTGGTGGTGCCTGCCTATTGGCAGGACGTCATCAAGGGTGTGCTCATCGTCGCGGCGGTGGCCGTCGACGTCTGGTCGACCCGAAGACGAACGTGATCCGTTGGCACGCAAAACCCTTCACCACCGAACGTCACCAAGAGAGTGAGAGATAGATGAGACTGACGACGAAGTTGGCCGTGATCGCCTCCGCAGGAATGCTGGGACTCGGCCTCACCGCCTGCGGCGCGGGTGACACCGAATCCAAGAGCGGTAAGACCCGGATCGGCGTGACGGTGTACGACATGAGCTCGTTCATCACCGCAGGCAAGGAAGGCATGGACGCCTATGCCAAGGCCAACAACATCGAGCTGCTGTGGAACTCCGCCAACGGCGACGTCTCCACGCAGGCCAACCAAGTCGACTCGCTGATCAACCAGGGTGTCGACGCCATCATCATCGTTCCGATTCAAGCGGATTCGCTTGGCCCGCAAGTGCAGACCGCGAAGTCGAAGGGCATCCCGCTGGTGGCCGTCAACGCCGCCTTGAACAACAAGGACGTGGCGGGCAACGTGCAGCCCGACGACGTCGCCGCGGGCGCGCAGGAGATGCAGATGATGGCCGACCGCCTCGGCGGCAAGGGCAACATCGTGATCCTGCAGGGTCCGCTTGGCCAGTCCGGCGAGATCGACCGCACGAAGGGCATCGAACAGGTCCTTGCCAAGTACCCCGACATCAAGGTGCTGGCCAAGGACACCGCCAACTGGAAGCGCGACGAAGCCGTCAACAAGGTGAAGAACTGGATCTCGGGCTTCGGGCCTCAGATCGACGCCGTGGTGTCCGAGAACGACGACATGGGCCTCGGTGCCCTTCAGGCGCTCAAGGAATCCGGTCGCACTGGCGTGCCGATCGTCGGCATCGACGGCATCGAGGACGGCCTGAACGCGGTGAAGAGCGGCGAATTCATCGGTACCTCACTGCAGAACGGCACCGTCGAGCTGTCGGCAGGGCTCGCCGTGACCAATGCGCTGGTCAAGAAGGAGAAGGTCAACACCGAGCCGGTCTACATCATGCCCGCGATCACCAAGGACAACGTCGACGTCGCCTACCAGCACGTCGTCAGCGACCGGCAGAAGTTCCTCGACGGCCTCAGTGAGCTGACCGCACAGAACCTCAAGACGGGCGACATCGCCTACGAAGGCATTCCGGGCCAGAAGCAGCAGTGATCACCCGGTGCGAAGCACGCCAAGACGCCTGATCGCCTCTTCCATCGTGTCGTCACGTTTGCAGAACGCGAAGCGCACCAAGTGATTCCAGTCGCCGATGTGCGGGGCGCCGGGATCGCAGAACGCCGACATCGGGATGGCCGCCACCCCGGCCCGCTCGGGTAACTCGGCGCAGAACGTCGTGCTGTCGGCGTACCCCAGCGGGCGTGGGTCGGCACATAGGAAGTAGGTGCCGAAGCTGTCGTGCACGCCGAAGCCGATGTCGGTGAGCGCGGAGGCCAGCCGGTCGCGCTTGGCCTGGAACGACTCCCTCAGCGCGGCCACCCATGCGTCCTCGGTTTCCAGTGCGTGAGCCACCGCGGGCTGGAACGGTGCGCCGTTGACGTAGGTCAGGTACTGCTTGGCGGCCCGCACCCCGGCGATGAGTTCGCTTGGCCCGCAAGCCCACCCGATCTTCCATCCGGTGCAGTTGAACATCTTCGCGGCACTGGAGATGGTGACGGTGCGCTCGGCCATTCCCGGGTAGCCGGCCAAGGGCAGATGACGGCGGCCGTCAAAGACCAGCTGCTCGTACACCTCGTCGGTGATCACCAGGAGGTCGTTGGCCACCGCGATCTCCGCGATCGCGGAGAGCTCCGCGTCGGTGGCCACCATGCCGGTGGGGTTGTGTGGTGAGTTGACGATCAGCGCGCGGGTCCGTGGCGTGATCGTCATGCGCAACGCGTCGACGTCGATCGCGAAGCCCCGGCCGTCGGCAACCAGGGGGACCGTCAGCCGATGACACCCGGCCATGGCGACGACGGGGGAGTAGGAGTCGTAGAACGGCTCGATCAGGACGACTTCCGATCCCGGCTCGATCAGACCGATGACGGCCGCCGCGATCGCCTCGGTCGCGCCGGTCGTGACGAGCACCTCGGTGTCCGGGTCGTACTCGACGCCGTAGTGGCGTTGGCGCTGCGCGGCGATCGCCTCGCGCAGCGCAGGGATGCCGGGTCCTGGCGGGTACTGGTTGATCCCGTCGGCGATGGCATTCTCGGCGGTCTTCAGCATTGCAGGCGGGCCGTCCTCGTCGGGGAAGCCCTGGCCGAGATTCACCGCGCCGATGCGCGCGGCCAACGCCGACATCTCGGCGAAGATCGTGGTGGCGTAGGGCTGGAGCCGGGTCACCGTCATGGCCGTCGAGCCTAGCCGCGCGCTGCGCGCGATCAGTGGCCAGCCGTCAACGCTTCGGTGGCCACACCGGAACCTCGCCACGTCCCGAGCGGAACCGCACGGCCTTCGACCGCACGAACTCGTGCAGCGTCTCGGGTGCGTTCTCCCGTCCGAACCCGCTGCCCTTCACGCCGCCGAAGGGTGAGCCGAGGAACGAGCGGCGCATGTAGTTGTTGACGAAGACCATGCCCGCCTCGAGCCGCTGCGCGGTGTGCCACGCTTGCGCCTCGTCGCGGCTGCAGATCGCCGCCGTCAACCCGTACGCGGTGCCATTGGCGATCTCGACAGCCTCGTCGAGCGTCGAGAATCGCATGATCAGGGCGATGGGACCGAAGATCTCCTCTTGTCCCACAGTCGAATCCGGGGTCACGTCGGCGAGTACCGTCGGCGGCACCCAGTAGCCGCCTGCGAATGCGGGGTCGGTCGGTATGACGCCCTTGCCGACGATGCGCGCGCCTTCGTCGATGGCCGTTTGCAGATAGCCGAGCACCCGGTCGCGCTGCTTGGCGTCGACCATGGGGCCGATGTCGGTGCGCGGGTCGAGTCCGTCGCCGACGACGAGGGCGACCGCCTTGGCGGTGAACTGCTCGACGAACGCGTCGTACACCTCGTCGTGCACGAGGATGCGCGCAGTCGACGTGCACGCCTCGCCCTGGTTGTAGAACATGCCCTCCACCGCGATCTCGACGGCCTGGTCGAGGTCGGCGTCAGGGAGCACCATGAGGCTGTTCTTCCCGCCGAGTTCCATGGTCGCGTAGGTGAGATTCTCGGCAGCGGATTGCAGGACGCGGCGTCCGGTGGCCGTCGATCCGGTGAAGCTGATGCGCTCGACCTTCGGATGTGTGGCCAGCGCGGCGCCCGCCGCGATGCCAGGCACCGCGTTGAGCACCCCTGGCGGCAGCACCTCGTTCGCGATCTCGACGAGTCGTAGCACCGTCAGCGGCGCCTGCTCACCCGGTTTGATCACCACGGTGTTTCCGGTGACCAGCGCGGGGGCGCCTTTCTTGGCGAAGTGGATCGGGGGCCAGTTGAAGGGCAGGATGCACGCCACGACGCCGTAGGGCTCGTAGATCACCCGGGTCTCGATGGGCCCTTGGTCGATGATCTCGCCAGGCAGCGTGTCGCCGAGGCCTGCGAAGAAGTCGAAGCAGTTCGAGCTGAATGCAACGTCGTTGGCCAGCGCGTCGCGCTTGGGCTTGCCGTTCTCGCGCGATACCAGCTCGGCCAGCTCATCGGCATGCGAACGAATGTGAGCGGCGACGTCGCGCAGATACGCGCCGCGTTGCCTGCCGCTCAGCGCCCGCCATGCAGGCAGGGCGGCGCGCGCCGAGCAGACCGCCTGGTCGACGAGGGCAGCGTCACCGGCGACCACCCGAGCCAGCGTTGCTGCCGTCGACGGTTCGATGACCTCGAACGTCGGGCGGTGGCCCATCGGGACGAACGCGCCGTCGATGAATGCGCCCCACTCCTGGCGTTCGAGGGGTCCATGCTCGGCGAAATGGGTGTCGGTCAACGTCATCTGCCACTCCGTTGGGTCTGTGTTCGTATGCGAAAATCAGTTGCAATCGATTGCGGGCAGAGCATAGCTCTGCTGGCGGCGAGCGCGAAAGGGGCCGTGGCGAATTCGTTCACACGAGACACACTGACCGAGCCAGTCTGTGTCCAAACCGTTGACGGGTCGCCTCGGACTGTGGCACGATTCACTGCAATCGATTGCAAATCGCAGTGACAATCGGTCTGACAGAGAGGTTGGACATGCGCAGAACAACTGCATTTCGCGCGATGGTCGGGATCGCCGCCATCGCACTCGCCGTATCGGCGTGTAGTGCGGACAGCCCGAACAACGGGGACACCATCACGATCGGCGCCTCGCTACCGCTGACCGGTGAGTTCAGCCAGGGCGGCCTTGACACCCAGCACGGGTACGAGACCTGGGTCGAGATGACCAACGAGGCGGGTGGGCTGCTCGGCAAGCAGGTAAAGGTCATCGTCCGTGACGACGCGACGACTCAGGACACGGCCGTCAGCAATTACAACAACCTGATTTCCAAGGACAAGGTCAATCTGGTGCTTGGCAGCCAGTCGTCGCTGCTGAACATCCCGTCCTCGGCGGTCGCCGAGAAGAACAAGATGCTGTTCGTCTGCCCGTCCTGCGGCTCGCCTGACATGTACAACCGGGGCTTCAAGTACATCTTCTTCTCCCAACAGACGGTCGCCACCGACCAGGCCAAGGTGTTCGCCGAATGGATCGCCAACCTGCCCGCCGACCAGCGGCCGAAGACCGCCGCCTACCCGACGCTGGATGATCCGTTCGCGGGCCCGGTGGTCGAAGGAGCCGAGAAGATCCTGTCCGCGGCGGGCATCAAGACCGTCTACAAGGACCAATACCCGGCGACGACCAAGAACTTCGACCCCATCGTCAACGCCATGCGCGATGCCGGGGCCGAAATCGTGGTGCAAGGCGCACAATTCGAGGATGGCGTCAACATGATCCGGTCGATGAACCGTGCCGGCTACAAGCCGTCCATCGTGTACCAGAGCAGCTCGCCCACCTACGGACAGCAGTACCTCGAAGGTGTCGGAGAGCAGAACGCCGAGGGCGTGTTCTTCTCGTCGAGCTACAGCTCACTTGCCAAGACGAATCAGAACGCCGAGTTCGTCAAGAAGTTCGAGGAGAAGTTCGGCGGGCTCCCGCCCGAGGATGCCGCCGACGGATTCGCCGCAGGGCAGGTGCTCGCCGCTGCCGTCACGGCAGTCGGCTCCATCGACGATCAGGCCAAGCTGGCTGACTGGCTGCGCAACAACACCGTCCAGACCATCCTCGGCCCGCTGAGCTGGAACGCCGACGGCAGCCCCAAGGGCAACTTCCTGGTGGGTCAGTGGCAGGGCGGCGTCTCGCAGGTCGTGCTGCCCCCCGATGTCGCCACCACCGACAAGATCGTGGGCTGGCAGGGCGGCCCGATCTGACGCCGCAGGACCGACGCAGCGCTAGGAGTCCCAACTCATGACCTCGTTCATCCAAACCCTCATCCTTGGCCTGCTGGTCGGCGCGCTGTACGCGCTGATGGCCTCAGGGCTGACGCTGATCTTCGGGGTCATGCGGGTGATCAACCTCGCCCATGGAGCCTTCGCGGTGCTGGCGGCATTCCTGACCTTCACACTGTGGAAGCACCTCGGCCTCGACCCGATCCTGTCGATTCCCATCGTGATGGCGGTGATGTTCGCCGTCGGCTGGCTGGTCTACGTAGCGGTGATCCGGCACGTCCGCGGATCCCACGTCAGCATGACGGTGTTGGCCACCTTCGGCATCGCTCTGATGCTGGAAGGGATCATGGGCTTCATCTGGGGCAACACGTCCACCGCGGTGCGGGTGTCGTATACCGATGCCTCGATTGCGTTGGGGCCGTTGTACATACCTCAGGTGATGCTCATTGCCGCAGGCATCGCGATGCTGATCCTCGGCGGTCTCTACCTGCTCCTCAACCACACCTGGGCGGGGCGCGCCATCCGCGCCGCCTCTGCCAACGAGGCCGGTGCGCTGTTGGTCGGGGTGAGCGTGGCCACGATCGCTGCGCTCACCTTCGCCATAGGTGTGTCGACGCTGGGCGCTGGCGGGGCGATGCTGAGCACCATCTACCCGTTCCTGCCCGGCTCGCACTACCAGTGGATCGCCCGACTGCTGGCCATCGTCGTGCTCGGCGGTCTTGGCAGCCTTCCCGGCGCCATCCTCGGGGCGCTCGTCATCGGCGTTGGTGAGATCGCGGCCACCAGCTACCTCGGCGCGGCCTGGCCCGTCGCGGTGCCCTTCCTCGTCATCATCGTCGTGCTGATCACCCGCCCGCAGGGCATCCTCGGCGCCCGGCTACGAGAGGACGCGGTCGCATGAGCATCCGACTGCTGGATCCCAGGCTGCAGACGCTGGTGACTCGGGCCGCTGTCGTGGTCGCTGCCGCCGTGATCGTGCTATTTCCGTTGTCGCCCAGCATGTCCGCGCAGAACACGATGATCATGACGCTGGTGCTGGCCATCGGCGCCAGCGGTCTCAACGTGATCACCGGCTTCACCGGCTACCTGTCGCTGAGCCAGGGCGCCTTCATCGGTATCGGTGCCTACGTCGGCGCAGTCCTGGCCATCCGGATCCCCGACGTTCCGCCGCTGGTGTGGGTGCCGGTCGCCGGCGTGTTCGCCGCGGCGATCGCGATGCTGCTTGGTCTGGTGACCTACCGCTCCCGGGGACCGGCGTTCGTGATCATCACCGTGGCCTTCCTGTTCCTTGCGCAGTTCGTCGCCATTCAATGGGTGCCGGTGACCAACGGCACCGCAGGTCTGACCCTGCCGCTGCCCGACTGGCCGGACGCCTGGGGCAACTGGCCCTTCCACTTGGTCCTCGTGACGCTGTTGGCGCTGTCGCTGCTGATGACGTGGGCCATCCGGCGCACCAAATTCGGTATGGGGCTCATCGCGATTCGCGAGGACGAGGGCAAGGCAGGCACGATCGGCGTCAACGCTCCCGTGTACAAGCTGCTGGCCTTCGGCGCCAGCGCGCTGTTCGTCGGCATGGCCGGATCTGCGTACGGCTACTACCTGTCGTTCGTCGACCCGACCGGCATGTTCTCGATCGTCACCAGCGCGCTGATCGTGCTTTCGGTCATCCTCGGCGGGCGCGGCACACTGTTCGGACCGGTGCTCGGCGCGTTCATCATCCAACCCGTCAACACCTTCGCCAATGACACCTTCGGAGGCGGCAACGCCCGCCTCGTGCTGTTCGGCGGTCTGCTGGTGCTGCTGGTGATCCTGCTGCCCAAGGGCATCCTGCCGACCGTGACTGCACTGCTGGAGAAGGCGAGAACCAAAGGCACCGTTGGTCTTTCCGGTGCTCGACTCAACCCGCTGGACCGCCCGCTCTTGCCGGTCGACGTCAAGCGGCCTGCGCCGACGGGGCGCATCCTGCTTGAGGTCCGCGGTCTGCACAAGAGCTTCGGCGGCAACCACGCCGTCGACGACTGCAGCTTCACGGTGCCCGAGGGCTCCATCACCGCGCTGATCGGACCCAACGGGTCGGGCAAGACCACGGTGTTCAACCTGATCTCGGGCACCATGACTCCCGACCAAGGCGAGATCCTGCTCGACGGCGAACGCATGGAACGTCTTTCGCCGTGGTCGAGGGCCCACCGCGGGGTGGGCCGAACCTTCCAGATCACCCGGCTGTTCCGCGAGATGACGGTGTTGGAGAACACCGTCGCCCCGTTGCGCGACTTCTCGGTGCGCCAACTGGGACTGGACGCGGTGAGCGGCTCGGAGGCCGCCCGCGCCGCCGAACTGCTCGAGTTCGTCGGGATGTCGGCCTACCGCGACGCGCGTGCCGGGTCGCTGTCGTATGGCCAGCAGAAGCTGGTGGAGCTGGCTCAGGTGCTCATGCTCGATCCGAAGCTGATCCTGCTCGACGAGCCGGCAGGCGGTATCAACCCGACCCTGATCGAGCGGATGGGCGATCTGATCCGCGATCTCAACGCCAAGGGCACCACCTTCCTGCTGGTCGAACACAACATGCCGTTCGTGGTGGGCCTGTGCGACCCGATCCGGGTGCTGGCGCGCGGCGCGGTGATCGCCAGCGGCACACCCGAGCAGATTCAGAAGGACCCGCTAGTGCTCGACGCGTACCTCGGCGACGACTACCTGCTCGAAGCGCCGTCGAAGGCCAAGCAGGCCGCGAATGTCCCTGCAGTGGAGAGGAATCCGGCATGATTCGGCTCGAAGGAGTGGTCGCGGGATACGGCGGCGGCAACGTCCTGCAGGGCGTCGACCTCGAGGTCGGGGCAGGCGAGCTCGGCTGCATCGTCGGACCCAACGGCGCGGGGAAGTCGACCGTCCTGCGTGCGGTCAGTGGTCTACTGAAGCCGAGCGCGGGCCGCATCCTGCTCGACGGCGACGACATCACCGGCCTTTCCCCCGACGCCGTGCTCGGCAGGGGCGTCACCCAGGTGCCGCAGAGCAACGGGCTCTTCTCCACGTTGTCCGTTCGGGAGAACATCCTGATGGGCGCCTACATCATCCGAAGGCAGCGCGCGTTGGTGCGGCAACGTTACGACGAGGTGCTCGACATGTTCCCGCTGGTTCGTGACAAGACCTCGATCCGCTGCGGCAACCTGTCCGGCGGACAGCGCCGCATGGTCGAGTTCGCCCGCTCGCTGATGCTCGACCCCAAATTGGTCCTGCTCGACGAGCCGTCGCTGGGCCTGGATCCCAAGTCGCTCACGGTGATCGACGAGGCGGTCGCGATCATGCGCGGCAGCGGCAAGGCCGTGCTGATGGTCGAGCAGAACGTGCGTTTCGGGTTGCGCATGGCCACCACCGGCATCGTGATGGAAAGTGGGCGGGTGCTGCTGACCGGTGAGGCCTCCTCGGTGCTGGCCAACCCGGAAATCGCCGACCTCTACTTCGGCGGCGCCGTGCACACCACGCCTGCCACCTGACCAGCTCCGAGAGTTAGGCGAGAAACTCCTTCAGGTCGGCGTCGAGCACTGGCTTCGGCTTTGCGCCGGTGATGCGCTTGACCACCTGGCCCCCGTCGAATACGAGCATCGACGGGATCGAAACGATGCCGTATCTCTCTACGGTTTCCGGGTTTTCGTCGACGTCCATCTTCACGATCGACAACTTGCCGGTGTTCTCCTCGGCGATCTTGTCGAGGATCGGTGAAACGGCACGGCACGGACCGCACCATTCCGCCCAGAAGTCGACAAGGATCGGAATCTCGTGATGGAGGACCTCGCTCTGGAAGGTGGCGTCGGTGACAGCCGTGGTGCTGGACATCGTTCCTGCTTTCGTCGTGGTGAACTCGGCGCGGGTCACACGGGTGCTGGGGCCGGGCTGCTGTGTGCCGCAAGCGCGGCGAGATAGTGCTCGGCGTCAAGGGACGCCACGGTTCCCGATCCCGCCGCTGTGATCGCCTGCTTGTAGGTCGGGTCGATCACGTCCCCTGCCGCGAACACGCCAGGAAGGTTGGTGCGGGACGAGCGGCCGTCGACCGCGATCGTGCCCTCGGCTGTGAGGTGAAGTTGTCCGTGCACCAGGTGGGTACGCGGGTCCGAACCGATCGCCACGAACAGACCCGCGACATCGAGCCTGATCTCGGCGCCGTCGTCGGTGCCGACAAGGCCGATACCGTCAACCTTCTCGTCGCCGTAGACGTGCGCAACCTTCTGGTTCCACGAGAACTCGATCTTCGGATTCGCACGCGCGCGGTCCTGCATGGCGGCCGAGGCGCGCAGACTGTCGCGCCGGTGCACCAGAAACACCTTGTCCGCGAAGCGGGTTAGGAAGGTCGCCTCTTCGAGGGCGGAGTCGCCGCCCCCGACCACTGCGACGGTCTGCTGTCTGAAGAAGGCGCCGTCGCACGTGGCGCACCACGACACGCCATGTCCCGAGAGCCGAACCTCGTCGTCGATGCCGAGCCTGCGGTACGCCGAGCCGGCAGCGTAGATCACGGTGAGCGCCTCGTGCACGCCGCCGTCGCCGAGTGTGGCGCGCTTGATGTCGCCGCCGAGCTCGAGTTTCGTGACGTCGTCATGGACGATCTCGGTACCGAAGCGCTCGGCCTGCTCCCGCATCTTCACCATCAAGTCCGGCCCCATGATGCCCTCGGGAAATCCAGGGAAGTTCTCGACGTCGGTGGTCTTCATGAGTTCACCACCGACGTCGACCGAGCTGGCGATGAGCAGCGGCCGCAGGCGGGCGCGGGCCGCATAGATCGCGGCCGCGTATCCGGCTGGCCCGGACCCGACGATGATCGTCTGGCGCATGGCGCGGAGTCGCTCAGCCGCGGGCGGGCGTTGCGAGGGATTCCGCCACCGCGGGCGCAAGGCCGGCGGTCGATGCCGTGCCGAGGTCGCCGTGCTGGATGCCGAGCGTCTTGAGGAACTTCTGCTGTCCCATGGTGAGGCCGATGAAGTAGCCGAGCTCGACGATCTCGGGCTCGGTGAACTCTGCGTGCAGTGCCGTCCAGACATCGTCGTCGGCCAGGTTCGGATCCCAGGCGATCGCCTCGGCGAAGAGCAGTGCCGCCTTTTCTCGCGGGGTGAAGACGTCGGACTGACGGAACTCGATGACGTCGTCGAACTCGCGCTCGGTCAGGCCTGCGGCGGTGGCGAGGTGCGATCGCTGGCCTGCGCAGTAGCCGCAGTCGAGCGACTTGGCGACGAACACGCGGGCCAGCTCCTTGATGGTGTGATCGAGCACGCCCTCGCGAAAGACCGCCTGCCACGACTGGTTGAACGAACGCAGTACGGCGGGGACGTGTGCGCGGATCGCCTGGCTCTCGACGCGGGGGGTGCCGTACTTCCGAGAGTCGGCGATGTACCCGGCGAGCTCGGGGTCCGTGATCGAGTCGGGGTCGACGTAGCTGATACGTGGCATGAGAACTCCTCCTAGCTGTTGGCAATCGATTGCCAAGAACCTAACTCCAAGAGCTCGGAAACACAACCCCGCCGCCGGATCCGACTACGATTGCCCGCGTGCCGAGGCCGACCATCCAGGACGTCGCGCGTGCCGCGGGCGTCCACCCAGGAACCGTGTCGCGCGCGCTGAACCCGGAGCTCGCAGGCCGCGTCACGACCGAAACCACGCGGCGCGTGGAGGAGGCGGCCGCGCGGCTCGGCTACGTACCCGACCAATTCGGCAGGAACCTGCGCACCCGTCGCTCCCACACGATCGGGGTCCTGATCCCAGACCTCGGCAACCCGGTGTTCCCGCCGATCGTGCGCGGCATCGAGGACACCCTGCGCGGCGCCGGCTACGAGGCGGTGATCGCCAACACGGACGACAGCGCGGAGCGCGAAGAGCGACTCATCGACTTACTCAAGGCCCGGCAGTGCGACGGTTTCGTCATCGCCTCGTCGCGGCGCGACGACCCCGCAGTCGAGAGCTTGGTGAGGTCGGCGACCCCCGTGGTGCTGGTCAACCGACTCGTCGGCGCCACGGCGTCCTCCGTCGCGAGTGACGACGCCGCCGGGATGCGGGCGGCCGTCGCCCACCTGGTTGAGTTGGGCCACACCGCGATCGCGCACGTGACCGGGCCCGACGCGCTGTCCATGACCCAGGTTCGGCTCACCGCATTCGAGGAGGCAATGCGCGCAGTCGGCCTCACCGCGGATCCGGCGCTCATCGAGACGGCCGAGCGCTACGCGGTCGACGAGGGCAACCGTGCCTTCACGAGCATCCTTGAGCGGCGCACGCCGACGGCGGTCATTGCCGGCAACGACATGATCGCGATCGGGTGTTATGCGGCGCTGCGAAGTCGAGGGGTCCGTTGCCCCGCCGACGTGTCGGTCGTCGGATTCAACGACATGCCGCTGTCGGGCTTTCTCGATCCTCCGCTCACCACCGTCGCGATCCCGCAATACGACATCGGAGCCTGCGCGGCCGAGTTGATTCTGGGCCGGATGGCAGAACGCGGCGAGCCGGTACATCGACTCCTGCCCACAGACCTCGTGGTGCGCCGGTCGACAGGTCCACCGCCTGCGGCTTAGCGGTGAGTGCAGTACTTAGACCTCCCAACCAACAGGTTGGGAGGGGCTGTTATTCTGCCATAAGAGGGGTCCCCAGATCTGACGAACAGGAAATTCACCATGTCCGAAGAAGCCTTCATCTATGAGGCCATCCGCACGCCGCGCGGCAAGCAGCGCAACGGTGCGTTGAATGAGGTCAAGCCCGTCAACCTGGTCGTCGGCCTGATCGACGAGCTGCGCGTCCGCTTCCCCGACCTCGACGAGAACCTGATCAGCGACCTCATCCTGGGCGTCGTCTCGCCGGTCGGCGACCAGGGCGGCGACATCGCCCGCACCGCGGCGCTGGTGGCGAAGCTGCCCGAGACGACCGGCGGATTCCAGCTCAACCGGTTCTGCGCCTCGGGCCTGGAAGCCGTCAACACGGCCGCCCAGAAGGTCCGCTCCGGATGGGACGACTTGGTCCTCGCCGGTGGTGTCGAGTCGATGAGCCGCGTCCCGATGGGCTCCGATGGCGGCGCATGGGCGACCGACCCGGAGACCAACTACAGCGTCGGCTTCGTGCCTCAGGGCATTGGTGCCGACCTGATCGCCACCATCGAGGGCTTCTCCCGCGAGGACGTCGACGCCTATGCAGCGCGCTCGCAGGACAGGGCTGCGGCTGCGTGGTCGGGCGGCTATTTCGCCAAGTCCGTGGTGCCGGTCAAGGATCAGAACGGCTTGGTGATCCTCGACAACGACGAGCACATGCGGCCAGGATCGACCGTGGAGAGCCTCGGCAAGCTGAAGTCCGCGTTCGAGGGACTCGGCGCGATGGGCGGCTTCGACGACGTGGCGCTGCAGAAGTACCACTACGTCGAGAAGATCAA
>Ga0137412_10000506_pt1 | contig 27620 bp, 23 predicted proteins | sample CZODoug2_1_16fun_FD_122160 | JGI IMG/M metagenome (GOLD analysis project Ga0137412, IMG submission 122160) | Vadose zone soil fungal communities from Angelo Coast Range Reserve, California, USA - CZODoug2_1_16fungal (Hybrid Assembly) | ecosystem: Environmental > Terrestrial > Soil > Vadose zone...
GTCAGATCGCAGACCAGTTGGACGACAGCTTCCGGCTGCTCACCGGCGGCGGACGCGGGCGCATGGCTCGGCAGCGCACGCTGGAGGCGTCGGTGGACTGGAGCTATGCGCTGCTGGAGGACCACGAACGCGCGGTGCTTCGTCGGCTCTCGGTCTTCGCGGGCGGATTCACCCTCGACGCCGTCGGCGGCGTCTGCGGAGTCGAGCCCGATGGGGACCTGCCCGCCGTCGACGTGCTCGCCGGCCTGGTGGACCGATCGCTCGTGCAGGTCGCCGACGAGCACGGCAGTCCCCGATACCGACTGCTGGAGACCATCCGCCAATACGCGGGACAGAAACTGGCCGACGCCGGGGAGGGTGTGACGGTACGTCAGCGCCACGCGGAGTGGTTCGCCGCCCGGGCGGAGGAGTGCTTCGCCGAGCTTCTCGGACCCGACGTGGCCCGCGCCGACGCCTGTCTGACGGCGGACCTGGACAACCTGCGGACCGCGGACGATTGGGCGGTGGAAACCGGGCAGGGCGAGCTTGCGCTGCGCTTCGCGGGGTTGAACTTCTGGCTTCGACGGCACTCCGGGGAAGGCCTGCGCCGCATCGGGCGCGCCCTCGAACTGCCGGGTGGCACACCACGGCAGCGGGCTACCGCGTTGTTCGCGTTTGCCGAGGTGGCCTGGACCGCGGGAGATCTGACCGCGGCCCAGGAGACCATCGCTCAGGCGGGACAGATCGCCCAGGACGCGGGCGAGACGGTGCTGGTCGCACTGATCACCGCGGGACAGGGCTGGTGCGAGTGGCCGCTGGACGAGCCGCAGGCCCGGGACACCTTCGCGCGGGGGCTGGCGATGCTGCGCGAGGCCGACGGGCCGCCCTTCTACATCGCGGACAACCTGCTCGGGCACGGCTTGGCGGACCTCTACGTGGGCGACCCCGCCGCCGCTCGCCACCACCTCGAGGAGGGAGTTGCGGTCGCGCGGGCCTGCGGCAGCCCGGTCGCGACCTCTCGCGGGCTGGTGGGACTCGGGCTCGGGTTGCTGTTCGAGGGTGAGTTCGATGCAGCCGATGCGGCGTGGACCGAGGCGGTGTCGCTGGCCAGCGGCGACGGCTGGGGCCGCCTCGCCGCGTCGGCGGGGCTGGCCTGGGTCGCCGCGCTGCGTGGCGACACGGAAGTCGCGCTGCTGCGCGCCGACGAGACGATCACGGAGGCTCGGCAGGCGGGTCAGATGTACGCCGTGGCCTGGGGCCTGCTGGCCAGCACGCAGGCTGAGTTCCGCGCCGGGCCACCGGATCGAACGCCGCCGAGCCGTGCCGAGGCCGAAGCCGTGTGCGGGTCCCAGGGCATCGGATGGGGCGTCGCGCTCTGCCGTGCGCTGGAGGCGGAACGACTGATTGCGGGCGACGACTTGGTCGGTGCGCACGCCGCAGCCCAGGGTGCGCTGGACGCCGTGGACTCGACGATCTACGCGGGCCATGCCCGCGGTCGGGTCCTGCTCGCGCTGGCCCGGGTCCTGCGCGCGGACGACGAGCCACTGGCGGCCGAGGACAGCGCGCACCGGGCACTCGTCGCGACGTCGGGAATCGGCGCCCGCCACGAGCTGACCGAGGTACTGGAGTTCCTGGCCGGGCTCGCCGCGCAGGCGCACGACGCCGAGGAGGCGGTCCGGCTGTTCGCGGCCGCGGCCGCCGCTCGCGAGCAGCTCGGCTATCCCCGCGCCACCGTCGAGGAGACCGCGGTGGCCGCCGACCTCGCCCGAGCGTCGAACGCACTGGACCCATCCGCGTTCGACTCGGCCTGGCACGCGGGCGCGGCCATGACTCTTCCCGAGGCCGTGGCCTACTCGTCGCGAGGCCGAGGCACCCGGAAACGACCCACCACCGGCTGGGCCAGCCTGACCCCCGCGGAGGAAGACGTCGTGCGGCTCCTCGCGTCAGGGCTGCGCAACGCGGAGATCGCCGCCCGCCTGTTCATCTCGCCGCAGACCGTGAAATCCCACCTCAGCCACGTGTTCGCCAAGTTGGGCGTCTCCACCCGTTCCGAACTCGCCGTTCTCGCCGCACGCCGCGGCTGAATCCCATCCACGCACATTCCGGAGGAAACCCATGTCCAACCACGCCCCGATCCGCCTGGCCGCGTCGGCCACCGCGGGCCTGCTCGCCGCGGCAATCCTCGCCGCTCCATCCGCGCAGGCCGCCGAGCGCACGTTGCGAGTGCGCGAGACGATCGTCGCGACCCACTCGGACGACGTCGGGAAGAAGGGCCCCTCGCTGGGCGACCGACTGATGTTCGTCAGCAAGCTCAGTTCGGGGACGTCGCGGACCGGCGCGGCCGTCGGCGACTGCACCTGGTATTCCGGGAAGTCGAAGGCGACCGCGCAGTACTACTGCACCGAGGTGTTCCGACTCCGCGGGGGTCAGATCGCGATCGCTGGGCTGTTCTCCTACACCCGGACGGTCAACACCTTCGCGATCACCGGGGGCACCGGCCGATTCCGGGACTCCACCGGCCAGGCCGTCGCACGCACGGTTGGCGCCGACGCTTTCGAAGATGCCTTCCACCTTGCCCGCTAGCGTTGTCGGGCACGATTCCCCGGCCGCTATCGCTGGAGCGGGTGACCGGGATCGAACCGGCATGGCCAGCTTGGAAGGCTGGAGCTCTGCCATTGAGCTACACCCGCAAGGTGCAGCCAAATGGTATCGGTCGTCGGCGCGTGGGGCGGCCGATCGATAATGGCGCGGTGAGCGTTCGCGTCGTCGAGATCGAAGGGCGCCGCACCCGGGTCCGGGAGGCGGGCGATCCGACGAAGCCGCCGGTACTGCTCATCCACGGCATCGGGCGCTTCCTGGAGGACTGGGAACCGCAGTTCGAGCGCCTCGCCGGGGACTTCCGGGTGATCGCGCTGGACCTGCCGGGCTTCGGCCAATCGCAACGCCTGCCCGAACCGATGAGTCTGTCCGCGCTGGCCCGCGGGACCCTGGCGACCCTCGATGCGCTCGACGAACGCCGTCCGCTCGCCTTGGTCGGCAATTCCCTCGGCGGGGCGGTCGCCATGCAGATGCTCGCGCTCGCGCCGGACCGGGTCAGCCGCCTGGTCCTGGTGAACAGCGCCGGCTTCGGACCGGAGGTCACCTACCTGCTGCGCATGCTGGCGGTGCCGGTGGTGGGTCGGCTGATGCTGCGCCGGCCGACCAAGGTCGGGGTCAAGCACATCGAGCGCGCGCTCTACGCCGACCCGGCGCTGGCCACGCCGGCGCGCGTCGCCCACGCCCTGCAGATCGCCCGGGACCCGGATGTCGCCACGGCTTTCGACGAGATCGGCCGCAACCTCGGCACGGTGCGTGGCGTGCGTTCGGCCTGGCGCGCCGAGTTGCTGGCCGCCGCCGCTGCGCAGCACCGGCCCGTGCTGATCGTGTGGGGCGATCGCGACCGCATCCTGCCGCCGCAGCAGCTGGAGGCCGCGCGGGTGGCGTTCCCGGCGGCGCGCACGCACGTCTTCCGCGGCGCCGGCCACCTGCCGCAGATCGAACGTCCGGACGAGTTTGCTGACGTGTTGCGGGCCTTCCTCACGGAATAGCCAATTTCGGTATTCGCCTGCGTAACACCAGTCACTCCAGTAACACTGGTAACACGACGCCGACGTTTGTTCGGGGGGAACTGACGCGGCGTCGGAAACCGGGGGGTTTCTGTCATGAATCGCGTGGTGGGGTCGATGGCGGCTGCCGTTGTACTGTTGTTCAGCTTCATGCTCATCGCGACGGTGACGTCGCAGGTCGGGGCGCAGGCGGCCTGTACCGCCGCACCGAAGCCGAAGGCGACGATCAACAAGCAGGTGGAGAAAGTGGCCAGGGCCGCGCATCTGACGAACACTCAGGTGGGCAACGCACGCACCATCGTGGCCATCGCGCTGCAGAAGAAACTGCCCAAACGGGCCGCGGTCATCGCGGTGGCCACGTCCATGCAGGAGTCGCGGCTGCGCGACCTGCCCTATGGGGATCGCGACTCCCTCGGGCTGTTCCAGCAGCGTCCCTCCTCCGGGTGGGGATCCGGGGACCAGGTCGTGGACCCGACCTACGCGACGAAGAAGTTCCTCGCCGCGCTGCAGCAGGTGCCGAACTGGCCTGCCCTGCCGCTGACCAAAGCCGCCCAGGCCGTGCAGCGCAGTGCCTTCCCGAACGCCTACGCGCAGTGGGAACCCATGGCCAAGAAACTGGTCACGGCGATGCTGCACCGACCCGCCGCGAAGGCCGGGTCCTGTTCGCGCTGAGCCACCCGGGGCAGGGTGAGGGGATGCGCGCATTCGGTCGGTTGCTGGCTCTGGTCGGCGCCCTCGGCGTGGTGGTCTCGACCTTCCTGCCGTGGGTGACCGTCCAGGGTGTCCCGCTGCACCTCGACCTGCTCGGCGGCACCAAGATCTCCGGGCTGCGCACGACCGTCTCGGGCACCGACACCAAGGCGTGGCCGCCGCTGCTGATCGTCGGGGGTGTGGCCGCGCTGCTGGCGCTGTTCGGTGTGCTGCGCAAGCTGCTCGTGCTGATCGGTCTGCTGACGGTGCTCGCCGGCGCGGGTCTCGTCTACTACGTCCAGCACGTCATCGACATCGAGACATCGGGCGACACTCTCAAGCGGACCGTGGCGCAACTGGCCGTGGAGAGTTCCACGAAGTCGGGGCCGTTCGTGTTGTTGGCCGGCGGCGTCTGCCTGTTCCTCGGCGCGCTGGCCGCCGCCGCTCCGGTCAGGCGACGCTGAACCCTCGGTAGTCGTTCTCCACGATCTCCGCGCAGATCGCCCGGTAGGCCGGGGCGCCACCGACGAAGGTCAACAGCCCGCGGGGCTTACCGGGGATGTTGGCGCCCATGTACCAGGATTCCGCGCGCGGAAACAGCGTCATGTCCGCCATCTCGTTGATCATCCGCACCCAGTCGGACTCGGCCTGGACCGACGGCTCGATCGTCGACAGGCCGCGCTCCAGCACGTAGCCGATGGCATCGGAGGCGAACTCGACGTGGTCCTCGATGGCCAACGGGTTGTTGTAGAGCGCGACGGCGCTCTGCGGACCGGTGATCATGAACAGGTTCGGGAACCCCTCCGACGCGATGCCGAGGAGGGTCCGCGGCCCTTCGTTCCACTTCTCGGCCAGCGTCACCCCGTCGCGACCGGTGGGGTTCATGGCCAGCAGCGCGCCGGTGAACGCGTCGAAGCCCATGGCGAGGATCAGCACGTCGAACTCGTACTCCTCCCCACCGGTGCGCAGTCCGCGCGGGGTCACTGCCTCGATCGGGTTGGTCTTCACGTCCACCAGCGTCACGTTGGGCCGGTTGAACGTCTCGTAGTAGCCGGTCTCCATGGGCGGGCGCTTGGTGCAATACGGGTGGTCCCGCGGGCTGAGCAGTTCGGCCACTGCCGGGTTGGTCACCCGCGCCCGGATCTGCGAGCGGATGAACTCCGAGATGGTCTCGTTGGACTCCTCGTCGAGCAGCAGGTCGGCATAGGACGACATCAGCAGGTGGAACCCGCCGATGGCGTCGTAGTGCTCGTAGCGCGCCCGCCGCTGTTCCGGGTCGGCGAGCTTGGCCGAGGGCTCGGGCGGGTCGGTGACGACGCCGAGGAAGTTGTTGCGCGAGGCGACGCGGATCTGCGGGTAGTTGGCCCGGATCTTCTCCCACTCCTCGAGGTCCGTGGGCCGGTTGCGCAACGGCGTCGCGAAGTTTGCGGTCCGTTGAAAGACCGTCAGATGCTCGACCTCCGGCGCAATGGCGGCGATCAGCTGGATGCCCGAGGCCCCGGTGCCGATCACGCCGACCCGCTTGCCGGACAGGTCCACGCCCTGTTGTGGCCAACGGTGCGTCGCGTAGACCTCGCCGGCGAAGTCCGCGAGGCCGGGGAACTCCGGCTGCTTCGGGATCGACACGTTGCCCGCGCCGGACACGATGAACCGCGCGGTGACGGTGCCGGTCGGCGTGTGCACCTGCCACACCGAGGCCGTCTCGTCCCAGGTCATCGACTCCACCGGGGTGTTGAACCGGAACGAGCGGCGCAGGTCGAAGCGGTCCGCGACGTGATTGAGGTAGGCGAGGATCTCCGGTTGCGCGGCGTACCGCTCGCTCCACACCCACTCCTGCTGTAGCTCCTCGGAGAAGGAGTAGGAGTAGTGCACGCTCTCGATGTCGCAGCGCGCGCCGGGGTACTGGTTCCAGTACCAGGTGCCGCCCACGTCCGACGCGGTGTCGAAGCCGAGCACCGAGAGGCCCATCCGGTCGCGCAGGCGGTGCACCGCGTAGAGGCCCACGAACCCGGCACCGATGACAACGACATCCACGTGTTCAGTCATGCGCGCAGTGTGTGCCCAGTGACGCGGAGTCGGGTAATACCGGTTGGTTATCGCTCGGGCGCCGGCTCCGCGTCGGCGACCATGGGCAGCAGCGTCTCGGCCACTTGGCGGGAAATACCGACCAGCGCGTGCACCCGCGGGTCGTCGGCTCGGTCCGCGCGGTAGCCGATGCAGACCATGGTGCGCGGGGAATCAACCAACCGGATGGCGCGCATGGTCTCGTCGCACCCGCCGAGGCGTACCCCGCTGGCGGCCATCGGGCTGAGCACCCCGGTGCGCAGGATGTCCAACGAGTAGCTGATCAGGCTGATCGCCGGCGACAGGATCGACCGCGACGGCTCGTTGCGCAGTTCGGACAGATTCCAGAACTCCCGCCAGGCCCGCGGCGCGCGGAACACCTCGAGCATCGGCTCGCCGCGCAGGGCGTCCACCGTGGTCTCGCCGACGTTCGCCAACCGGTGCTCGGGCCCGGCCACCAACATGCACGGCTCGCTGAACACCGGATCCAGGATCAGATCTGGCTCGTCACACGGCGCCCGCACGATCGCGACGTCGACGGTGCCGTCCAGCACGGCGTCGAACTGGTTGGCGAAGTCCAGCGTGCGGGCCTCGACGCGCACATCCGGGTTGGCCTTCTGGAAAGTCTGCAGGATCGGTCCGGTGATCTCCGCCGCCGCGACCCGGCCCTCGATCAGCCCAATGGTGAACACCGGGGCGTCGTCCTCGGCCAACAGCCGCGTCTCGGCCGGCGCCTGCTGGGCCAACCGCAGGATCTGCCGGGCCCGGGGGAGCAGCGCGGCACCCGCCGCGGTCAACGTCACCCCACGTGGGGAGCGGTCGAACAGCGCCGCCCCGACTTCCCGCTCGAGCTTCTTCAGCGCCACCGACAGCGCCGGCTGGGCGACCAGGGCCCGCCGCGCCCCGGCATGCACGCTGCCCTCCTCCGCGACGAGCACGAAGTAACGGAGCGCCCGCAGGTCCACGGGCCCTCCCTTCCTGCCGTCGGTGGCCGGGCCAGTTCGGTCGCGATACGTTCAGCTCAGTCGGCCTCAGACGAATGGCGGGTGCCATGCCTGACTATCGGACCGTCGATGACATCTTCCTCGGCGACCTCGAGTTCTGGAAGCGCCCGATCCAGGAGCGCCACGATGCCTTCGCCGCGCTGCGCGAGGACAGGCGCCGGGGTGGCGACATGTGCTTCCACGAGGAGGTCACGGTCATGGGCGGGGAGACCGCCGGGCCCGGCTTCTGGTCGGCGGTGACCTATGACGACGTGCGCGCGGTGACCCACGACCCGCTGTTCTCCTCGGCCACCGGGGTTATCTCCAACGACGCCGACCCGGACTACATCGCCGTCGGGTCGATCATCGTCATGGACGACCCGCGGCATGTGAAGCTGCGGCGCCTGGTGTCCAAGGCGTTCACCCCGCGGACGCTGGAAGCCGTGCAAAACTCCGTGCACGAGCGATCCCGCCGGCTCATCGAGGCCGCCAAACAGACCGGTGGCTCCTGCGATTTCGTCGCGGCCTTCGCCGCGCCCCTGCCCCTTCAGGTGATCTGCGACATGCTCGGCATCCCCGAACAGGACGAGGCGCAGGTCTTTCATTGGACCAACGTGCTGCTCGGGCTCGGGGACCCGGAGTTCGCTCCCGACCTGGCCGAACTGAAGGGCAGCGCCGCGGCGTTCATCGAGTACGCCGCGGCCCTGGGCGTCCAGCGCGCCGAGCATCCCGGTGACGACCTCAGCTCCCGACTGATGCAGGCCGAGATCGACGGCGAGCGTCTCACCCCGTTCGAGTTCGCCTGCTTCATCGTGCTGCTGGCCATCGCCGGCAACGAGACCACCCGCAACGCCATCTCCTGGGGCATGCAGCTGCTCACCGAGCACCCCGACCAACGAGCCCTGCTGCAGGCCAACTACGAGACGATGGCGCCGCGGGCGGTCGAGGAGATCGTCCGGTGGTCCTCACCGGTGATCCACATGCGTCGCAAGGCGCTGGCAGACACCGTGGTCGGCGACACCAAGATCTCGGCCGGCGAGAAGGTCGTCATGTGGTACTGGTCGGCCAACCGCGATGAAGGGGTGTTCACCGAGGCGAACCGCTTCGACATCGAGCGGCAGAACGCCACCGCGATGATCGGGTTCGGTGGCGGCGGTGGGCATTTCTGCCTGGGCGCCAGTCTGGCCCGGCGCGAGATTCACGTCCTGTTCGACGAGATCTTTCAGCAGCTGCCCGACCTGCAGATCACCGGACCGATCGACCGGTTGCAGTCGAACTTCATCAACGGCATCAAGCGCATGCCGTGCGAGTTCTCGGTCCGGTAGCTAGCTGACCGGGGTCCGCGGGCCTGGCGCCGATACCACCCGGATCCCGGCGGGCAGCCGGGGCAGCGGCGGTTGGATCAGCACCGGGGTCGGGCGCGCGACGGGGCGGCCCATCCCGGCCAGCAGCACGACGCCGATGCCCACGATGATCACGCCGACCACCGCGCTGAAGATCTCCCCGCCGGCCCGCAGCCCGATCTGCTGCATGGCGATCCCGGCGCCGATCACCGGCACGGACAGGCCCACATACATGACCGCGAAGAACGTGGAGTTGGTCGCGCCGCGGTGCTCGGCGGGGCAGTGCGTGTTGATCGAGGCCATGCCGTGCCCGATCGCCAGGCCGGTGGAGATGCCGACCACCAGGCCGCTGATCACCAGCAGGGCGGTCTGGGTGAAGGCCAGTGCGACCATGATCAACACCAGGGAGAAGATCAGCCCGGCACAGCACAGCGGCAACCGCGAACGTTCGGGCAGCCTCGGACTGAGCAGCTGGCCCAGCGCGATCAGGCCGAAGCATGGCGCCACCATCAGCCCGGCCAGGAACGGGTTGTGGATGCCGGCCAGGTGCCCCAGATACAACCCGGCCACCGCGTTGAGCAGACCGCCCACCGCGAACCCCAGCCCGCCGCCCATCGCGGCCGGCCAGAACTCCGCGCGCACCTCGGGCGGCACCATCAACCCGATGGGGCGCAGCCGCGCCTCCCGGTTGCGCGCCCGCGGCGGAACCGCGAACAGCGGCACCGCCACCACCACGGCCAGCAGGATCAGGTGCACCGCGTAGACCAGGTGCATCGGCTTGACGCCGTATTCGGCGAACACCCCGCCCAACACCGGGCCGGCGGTCAGCCCGCCCATGTTGCAGGCCAATGCCGTCATCGAGGCACGCACGCGCAGGTTCGGCGGCGCCAGGTCGACCATGGTGGCCGTGGCCGTACCCGCGATCAATCCGGTGGCCAGCCCGGACACCAGGCGGGCGATGATCAACATCGCCAGGTTGCGGGAGAACAGGTAGCCGATGTCGGAGAGGGCGCACGCGGCCACCGCGGCGACCAGCATCGGCCGCCGGCCCAGCGCGTCCGACCAGCCGCCGAGCCCCATCAGGCCGAACACCACGCCGGCCACGTAGATGGAGAAGATGACGGTGACGGTCAGCGGCCCGAAGCCATAGGCCTTGGCCCACAGCGCGTACAGCGCGCTCGGCACGGTGGCCGAGGTCATGATCACGAACATGGTGAACCCGACCAGCAGGCAGCGCGGGCCGAGCCCCGGGCGGGCGATCATGCCGACAGGTCCACCTTGGCGATGACCTTGTCGACCCGCACCCGCACCAGCACCTCGCCGGGCACGCCGTTGCGCGCGGCCATCTCCTCGGCCCGGTCCGGGCCCAGGTAGCGCCCGCCGAGGCGGCCGGCCCACTCCCGGACAGCGTCCAGGTTCTGGTCGATGCGCGCGGTGCCGTTGATGGTCACGAAGTTGAACGGCGGGTTCTCGTCGTCCCAGCACAGGCTGACCCGCGGATCCCGCCGGATGGCGCGACCCTTGACGGTGTCCCAGCCGGTGTTGAACACGATTTCCGGGCCGTCGGGTGTCAGATCCAGATCAACCCAGACCGGCACCACCTGGGGGGAGCCGTCTGCCCGCACGATCGCGAGCTTGGCGGTGCGCGGCGGGTCGGCGGAGACGAACTTCTCCCACCAGCCCTCGGACGCCGCCGTGTAGCCCACCAGGTGCTCCTTTCCTCGCCGAACGTCCCCGACGCCAACCCCTGGAGGCCGTCCAGGCTTCCCGCGGCCGGACACTAGACTCGCCAGCGCAGCTTCCGGGGCGTAGCGCAGTGGCTAGCGCGCCTGCTTTGGGGGCAGGAGATCGGGAGTTCGAGTCTCCCCGCCCCGACGGCTGCGTACGTACCAAGATCCAGCCAAATCCCGGTGCCAGCCGGGCCGACCGTCACGCAGGGAGAACCGTCGCTGTGAAGAGCGCTGTCGAGACCCTCAATCCCACGCGGGTCCGGCTCACCGTCGAGGTCCCCTTCGAGGAACTCAAGCCCAGTCTGGACGCCGCGTACAAGAAGATCGGCGGGCAGGTCAACGTGCCCGGGTTCCGCAAGGGCAAGGTGCCCCCGCGGATCATCGACCAGCGCTTCGGCCGGGCCGTGGTGCTGGACGAGGCGGTCAACGCCGCTCTGCCGCAGTTCTACGGCCAGGCGGTGGAGGAGGCCGAACTGCAGGTACTGGGCCAGCCCGAGGTGGACGTCAAGGAGTTCGCCGATGGCGCGCAGTTGACCTTCACCGTCGAGGTCGACATCCGCCCGGAGATCACGCTGCCGGACTACGACGGCCTCGAGGTCACCGTGGACCTCGCTGAGGTGACCCCCACGGAGGTGGACGAGCAGCTGGAACTGCTGCGCGAGCGGTTCGGCACCCTGGTCGGCGTGGATCGGCCCGCGGCGAGCGACGACCACGTCTCCATCGACCTGTCCGGGCAGACCAAGGAGGGTCAGGCCATCGACGACGCCCAGGCCACCGGGCTGTCCTACGTGGTCGGCTCCGGCTCGTTGGTTGCCGGTCTGGATGATGCGCTGGCCGGAATGGCGGTGGAGGAGTCGAAGGTGTTCCCCTCCACCTTGGTGGCGGGCCCGCGCAAGGGCGAAGAGGTCGACATCGAGGTCAAGCTGGTCTCGGTGAAGGTCCGCGAGCTCCCCGAACTGGACGACGAATTCGCCCAGACCGCGTCCTCCTTCGACACCCTGGAGGAGATGCGCGAGGACATGACCACCCGGATGCGCCAGCAGAAGAAGCTGATGCAGGGCGGGTCCGCCCGGGACAAGGTCATCGAGACGCTCCTGGAGAAGGTCGAGATCCCGTTGCCGGCCGCCTTCCTGCACCAGGAGGTGCACTTCCGGCAGGACTCCATCGCCCAGCAGCTGCAACAGGCGGGCGCCACGATGGAGGACTATCTGGAGCACGAGGGCCAGACCCCCGAGGAGTTCCACGCCGATCTGGAGAAGCGGGCCGAGGAGGCCATGCGGGCGCAGTTCCTGCTCGACGCGATCGCCAAGAAGGAACGGATCACCGTCGACCAGCAAGAGCTGACCCGGCACCTGATCCAGCGCGCGGCGGGCACCGGACTGACCCCGGACCAGTTCGCCCAGCAGATCGTGCAGGCCGGGCAGGCGAACATGCTGGTCGCCGAGGTGGTCCGGGCCAAGGCCCTGGCCCTGGTGCTGAAGGGCGCCAAGATCACCGACACCGCGGGCGCGGAGGTCGATCTGGCCGCGCTGCGCCCGGAGGGTGCCGAGGAGATCGAAGAGCTGGTCCGTGAGGAGATGGAAAAGCTCAGCGAGGCGGGCGGGGACCCCAACGAGGCGATGAACGAGGTGGCCGAGGCCGAGGCGACCGAAGCCGACCCGGCCAGCCCCATCATCCCGGCCGCTCCGGAGTAGACCTGCGCCGTCAGCGAAATCGGCCTTCCGGCCCGACGGGGGTCACGGCCCGCGCGTTATGGTCGGGCGCACATGACGTAGATCGTCCGCAGCAGCGCACCGAGGTGAGGATGACTGTGAACAGGAACGCGGAAGGCGGCGGCGGGCTCGGCGAGCGCGTCTATGAGCGGCTGCTGCGCGAGCGCATCATCTTCCTCGGTTCCGAGGTCCGCGACGACATGGCGAACGCCCTGTGTGCGCAAATGCTGCTGCTGGCCGCCGAGGACCCGGAGAAGGACATCTGGCTGTACATCAACTCGCCGGGTGGTTCGGTCTCGGCGGGCATGGCCATCTACGACACCATGCAGTACGTCAAGAACGACGTGGCCACGGTCGCGATGGGCCTGGCGGCCTCGATGGGGCAGTTCCTGCTCTGCGCCGGGGCCCCCGGCAAGCGCTACGCGCTGCCGAACGCCCGGGTGATGATGCACCAGCCGAGCGGTGGCCTGGGCGGTAGTGCCTCGGACATCAAGATCCAGGCCGAGCAGATGCTCTACACGAAGAAGCGTCTGGCCGCGCAGATTGCCGAGCACACCGGGCAGACGGTCGAGCAGATCGAGATGGACTCCGACCGCGACCGGTGGTTCACCGCCGACGAGGCCAAGGAGTACGGGTTCGTCGACCACGTCGTCAACAACGCCCGCGAGGTTGCCGGCTCTGGAGGGACCGCATGATGCTGCCCGAGTCCCGCTACGTGCTGCCGCGCTTCGTCGAGCGCACCAGCCAGGGTTACCGCGAGTACGACCCGTACGCGAAGCTGTTCGAGGAGCGCATCATCTTCCTCGGCGTCCAGGTCGACGACGCCTCGGCCAACGACGTCATGGCCCAGCTGCTCACGCTGGAGTCGATGGACCCGGACCGGGACATCCAGATCTACATCAACTCGCCGGGCGGCTCGTTCACTGCGCTGACCGCGATCTACGACACCATCCAGTTCGTCAAGCCGGATGTCCAGACGATCTGTATGGGTCAGGCCGCCTCCGCAGCCGCCGTGCTGCTGGCCGCGGGCACCCCCGGCAAGCGTCTGGCGCTACCCAACGCGCGCGTCCTGATCCACCAGCCCGCGCTGGAGGGCAGCGGCGGCCAGGCCTCGGACGTGGAGATCATCGCCAACGAGGTACTGCGCATGCGGGCCAAGCTCGAGGAGCTGCTGGCCCGGCACACCAACCAGGACATCGAGATCATCCGCCGGGACATCGAGCGGGACAAGATCCTCACCGCGGAGCAGGCCAAGGAATACGGCATCGTGGATGAGGTCATCAGCTCCCGGAAGACCTCCCTGTTGGCGCTGACCAAGGGCGCCTGAGCGAAGTTCCGCTTTGGGCGGAATCGTCCGACTCGCGCACGTAAGGTGATGTGAGCCGGGACGAACGGCAGGTAACGTCGAAGCGACCCAGGGCGGATCTGGCAAGGGAGACAATCGGCGTGGCACGCATCGGTGACGGTGGCGACCTGCTCAAGTGCTCGTTCTGCGGGAAGAGCCAGAAGCAGGTCAAGAAGCTCATTGCAGGGCCCGGCGTCTACATCTGCGACGAGTGCATCGATCTGTGCAACGAGATCATCGAGGAAGAGCTCTCCGAGACCTCCGAAATGCGCTGGGACGAGCTGCCCAAGCCGATGGAGATCTGCGAGTTCCTCGACCAGTACGTGGTCGGTCAGGAGGTCGCGAAGAAGGCGCTCGCGGTTGCTGTCTACAACCACTACAAGCGGGTGCAGGCAGGCGAGGCCGCCAAGGGCACCGACCAGGTGGAGTTGGCCAAGTCCAACATCCTGCTGATCGGCCCCACCGGGTGTGGCAAGACCCACCTGGCGCAGACGCTGGCCCGCATGCTCAACGTCCCGTTCGCGATTGCCGATGCCACCGCGCTCACCGAGGCCGGCTACGTCGGTGAGGACGTGGAGAACATCCTGCTCAAGCTGATCCAGGCGGCCGACTACGACGTCAAGAAGGCCGAGACCGGGATCATCTACATCGACGAGGTCGACAAGATCGCCCGCAAGAGCGAGAACCCGTCGATCACCCGAGACGTCTCCGGCGAGGGTGTCCAGCAGGCGCTGCTGAAGATCCTCGAGGGCACCACGGCGTCGGTGCCGCCGCAGGGCGGGCGCAAGCACCCGCACCAGGAGTTCATCCAGATCGACACCACCAACGTGCTGTTCATCGTGGGTGGTGCCTTCGCCGGGCTGGAGAAAATCATCGAGGCCCGGGTCGGCAAGAAGGGCATCGGGTTCTCCGCGACCCTGCACTCCAAGTCGGACCTGGACACCACCGCATCCTTCGGTGAGGTGATGCCCGAGGACCTGCTGAAGTTCGGCATGATCCCGGAGTTCGTCGGCCGTCTGCCGGTCATCACCAGCGTGCGCCACCTGGACCGCGAGGCCCTGGTGAAGATCCTGAACGAGCCGCGCAACGCCTTGGTGAAGCAGTATCAGAAGCTGTTCGAGCTGGACAACGTCGAGCTGGAGTTCACCGAGGACTCGCTCGAGGCGATCGCCGACCAGGCCATCCTGCGCGCCACCGGCGCCCGCGGTCTGCGCGCGATCATGGAAGAGGTCCTGCTCTCGGTGATGTACGAGGTGCCCAGCCGCAAGGACGTGGCCCGCGTGGTGGTCACCCGCGAGGTCGTGCTGGAGAACGTCAACCCGACCCTGGTGCCGCGCGAGGTGGAGCCCAAGCGCCGCGCTCCGCGCGAGAAGTCGGCCTAAGGCTTTATCCCGAGGAAGATGTGGTAGCCGCACAGCCCTTGTCTGAGGGCAAGATGCTGGTTTCGGGCAGCAATGATGTTGCCGTGCGCGGCCTTGCTGCGTAAGCGCAGGGCGTAGAGCAGGTACTCCAAGAAGCGCAGATGTGCCAAGCGAAACATGCGCCTCGAGGAGGGCAGCACGTTTTCGGTCGCATCCTGTTCCCGGGCAACGTGGAAGCCGGCCGCCCGCATACTGCTCCTGAACTGCTCCACCGTGTCTATCGACGGAACAGCCCACCCGTCCAGCCACGATCGCATGAGGGCGGCCTCGTCCGGCGACAGCTCGTCCTTGATCGCAAAGCCATCCGCGACGATGAGCCGACCGCCCGGCCGCAGGATGCGGTAGGCCTCCTGGAGAAAGTCCAGCTTCGTTTCGGCGTGACACACGCTCTCAATGGCCCACACGACATCGAATGAGGCGTCCGGTAGGCCGGTCGCGACGAAGTCCCGCAACTCGAAGTGGACCAGCTCAGCGACCTGCGATCTTGCCGCGTTCCGCTCCGCTGTCCGGACTTGAGATTCGCTCAGGGTGATCCCGAGAACTCGACAACCGATATTTCGGCCGAGGTATATCGCGCTGCCGCCCACGCCGCAGCCCGCGTCCAGGACACTGTCGGATCCCCGGATGCTCGCCCAATCGGCAAGAATCTGATTCTCCCGTTGCAATGCTGCGGCAAGCGTCCTCGTGGAGGAATCCCAATAGCCGAAGTGCATGGCCATCTGACTGCCCAAGCGCCAGACGAGCCGATAGTCCAACTCGGCCGCGCGGTAATACGTGACGATCGAATGAGCATCGGAACCGGGCTCGCCGCCGGGGATCGCTGGGCGGAGCTGCAGCACAGTCTCAGCTGCAGCGGAATCCGTGTCTGACACGCGAACCTCCGAGCATGCCGGGATCTCGACCGAACTGCTCCGACGCCAGGCCCGTGGTGGGGGAACGGGCCGCGGAGGACGGCCGGCCTCATGCTGTCAAAAGCGATGACGGTCCGTAAGGTCTGCGCCCCTGTTTCGTCATCCTGCCCGGGTCTACGGTCGCGACATCAGTAGCCCCACGGAGGGATCCGGCGATGGACGAGGCGAAGCTCGAGCAATTCATGGGCGCGATGGTCGGTCACATGACTGGTGCCATGGTGTGTTTCGGGGTTTGGCTCGGCGACGAGCTCGGCCTGTGGCGCGAGATGGCCGGGGCCGGGCCGATGAGCGCGGACCTGGTGGCGAAAACCGCCGGGACCAACCCGCGGCTCACCCTGGAGTGGCTCAACGGCCAGGCCGCCGCGGGCATGGTGACCCACGATGCGGCGGCCGGGACCTACGCGCTGTCCGAGGAGGCCGCACTGGCGCTGGCGGACGAGACCTCGCCGGTGTTCGTCGCCCGTGGCATGGCCACGTTGGCCTCGATGTTCATCGACCTGGACAAGATCGCCACAGCGATGCGCGGCGACGGCGCCCTGGCCTGGGGAGAGCACCACCCGCACTTGTTCTCCGGCACCGAATGGTTCTTCCGCACGGGCTATCGCGCTCACCTGGCGGCGGACTGGATTCCGGCGATGGACGGGGTCGCCGACCGGCTGCAGACCGGCGCCGCGGTGGCGGACATCGGCTGTGGACACGGCGCCTCAGCGGTTGTGTTGGCCGATTCCTATCCGGCCTCACGGATTCACGGGTTCGACTACCACGCTCCCTCGATCGACACTGCTCGCGCGCGGGCGGTCGAGGCCGGGGTGGGCGACCGAGTGGAGTTCGTCGTTGCCGGGGCGACGGACTATCCGGGCAGCTACGACTTGATCTGCTTCTTCGACTGCCTGCACGACATGGGTGACCCGGTCGGGGTGGCCCGCCATGCTCGGGAGCGGCTCAGTGACGGGGGATCGGTCCTGCTCGTCGAGCCATTCGCGTTGGACGGCCCGACCAACCTGGCCGACAACCCGATGGCCGCGATGCTCTACATCGCCTCCACCGGGATCTGCGTCCCGAACTCCCTGTCCCAGGACGTGAGTCTGGGCCTGGGGGCTCAGGCCGGCCCCGGGCGACTGCGTGAGGTGTTCACGGAGGCCGGCTTCTCCCGGTTCGACGTGGTGGCGACCTCGCCACTGAACATGATCATCCAGGCCCGCGTATGACGCCGGCGTCCGAAAAGCCGTGAGGTATAGCTCACGGTTGTTCGGACGCCCGGGCTGTGTGGGGGCGAAACGGGTTCGAGGGTAGGTCGGCGCGCTCCGTAGACTCGGGCCGTGAGTGACACGCCCGCCGCGATCGACCTGCCCACCCGTTACGCCCCGGCCGAGGTCGAGGCGACGCTCTACGACCGGTGGGTGGCCGCCCGGTACTTCGAGGTCGACCCGAACAGCGACAAGCCGCCGTACGCGATCGTCATCCCGCCGCCGAACGTCACCGGCTCGCTGCACCTCGGCCACGCCTTCGAACACACGCTGATCGACGCGCTGGTGCGCCGCCGGCGCATGCAGGGCTACGAGGCACTGTGGCTACCGGGCATGGACCACGCGGGCATCGCCACCCAGAACGTCGTCGAGCGCGAGCTGGGCAATCAGGGCCTGTCCCGCCACGACCTGGGCCGCGAGGCGTTCGTGGCGAAGGTCTGGGAGTGGAAGGCCGAGTCCGGCGGCAAGATCCTGGGGCAGATGCGCCGGTTGGGCGACGGGGTGGCCTGGGAGCGCGAGCGGTTCACCATGGACGAGGGCCTGTCCCGCGCCGTGCTCACCATGTTCAAGCGGCTCTACGACGACGGGCTGATCTACCGGGCCAACCGGATCACCAACTGGTGCCCGCGCTGCCACACGGCGCTGTCCGACATCGAGGTCGAGCACACCGAGGACGTCGGTGAACTGGTGTCCATCCGCTACGGCGACGGCGCGGACGCCATCGTGGTGGCGACCACCCGGGCGGAGACCATGCTCGGTGACACCGCGGTCGCGGTGCACCCGGACGACGAGCGGTACAAGCACCTGGTCGGCACCACGGTGGAGCTGCCATTGACCGGCCGTCAGATCCCGATCGTGGCCGACGAGCACGTGGACCCGGCGTTCGGCACCGGTGCGGTGAAAGTGACCCCCGCGCACGACCCGAACGACTTCGAGATCGGCCGGCGGCACGACCTGCCGGCGATCACGATCATGGACGACAACGCGGCGATCACCGCGCACGGCCCGTTCCTCGGCATGGACCGCTACGAGGCGCGCCCCGCGGTGGTCGCGGCGCTGCGCGCACAGGGCCGCATCGTCGCGGAGAAGCGGCCCTACCTGCACTCGGTCGGACACTGTTCGCGGTGCAAGACCGTGGTGGAACCGCGGTTGTCCCTGCAGTGGTACGTGAACGTCGCTCCACTGGCCAAGGCGGCCGGCGACGCGGTGCGCGACGGCCGGGTCACCATCCACCCCAAGGAGATGGAGCCGCGCTGGTTCGGCTGGGTGGACAACATGCACGACTGGTGCATCTCCCGCCAGCTGTGGTGGGGGCACCGCATCCCGGTCTGGTACGGACCCGATGGCGAGATCCGCTGCGTCGGCCCGGATGACGCCGAGCCGGGCGAGGGCTGGACGCAGGATCCGGACGTGCTGGACACCTGGTTCTCCTCCGGCCTGTGGCCGTTCTCCACGCTGGGCTGGCCGGAGCGCACCGCGGAACTGGAGCGGTTCTATCCGACCTCGGTGCTGGTCACCGGCTACGACATCCTGTTCTTCTGGGTCGCCCGGATGATGATGTTCGGCCTGTACGCAATGGACTCTGACGGGCCATCAGGTTCGATGCCGTTCCGCACGGTCGCGCTGCACGGCATGGTCCGCGACCAGTTCGGCAAGAAGATGAGCAAGTCCTTCGGCAACGCGGTGGACCCGCTGGACTGGATGGACGCCTACGGCTCGGACGCGTTGCGCTTCACCCTCGCCCGCGGCGCCAACCCCGGCACCGACGTGCCGATCGGTGAGGAATGGGTCCAGGGCAGCCGCAACTTCTGCAACAAGCTGTGGAACGCCACCCGCTTCGCGCTGCTCAACGGCGCCCGGGTGGGGGAACTGCCCCCCGCCGGCGAGCTGTCCGCGGCCGACCGGTGGATGCTCTCCCGGCTGCACGCCACCCTCGCCGAGGTCGATGCGTATTACGAGAACTTCGAGTTCGCCAAGGCCACCGAGGCGCTCTATCACTTGGTGTGGGACGAGTTCTGCGACTGGTATCTGGAGCTGGCCAAGGCGCCGCTGGCCGCCGGTGGCGCCGCCGCCGCGGCCACCCAAGCGGTGCTCGGGCACACCCTGGACGTGCTGTTGCGGGTGCTCCACCCGGTCGTGCCGTTCGTCACCGAAACCCTGTGGACCACGCTGACCGGCCAGGAATCGGTGGTCATCGCCGCGTGGCCGACGGTGCGTGCGGACCTGGCCGACCCGGACGCGGAGAAGCAGATCGCGGCAGTGCAGGACCTGGTCACCGAGATCCGCCGGTTCCGTGCGGACCAGGGTGTGCCACCGAGCAAGAAGGTGTCCGCCCGCATCGCCACCGACGGCTCGGTGCTCGGCCTGGCCGACTACGTCGGACAGGTCGCGACGCTGACCCGGCTCACTCTGGGCGACGACGACTTCACCGCCGCCGCTGCGCTCACCATGCCCGGCGCCCGGGTGGAACTGGACCTGTCCGGAGCGGTCGACGTCGAGGCCGAACGGGCCCGGCTGAGCAAGGACCTCGCCGCCGCCAAGGGGGAGATCGACGCCGCGAACGCCAAGCTGGCCAACGAGGCGTTCCTGGCCAAGGCACCCGAGCCGGTGGTGGCCAAGATCCGCGCCCGGTTGGCCACCGGCGAGGCCGACGTCGCCCGGATCAGCGCCGCACTCGAGGCCTTGGGGTCCGCGTGACACACCCGGAGCTGACCGTGGTCCCGGAGGTCGACTTCAAGACCGAACTGGCCGCGGTCGAGGCGGCGCTGCTGGCCCGCTGGCCGGAGTCGAAGCTGGAGCCGTCGCTGGATCGCATCGCGGCGCTGTGCGACCTGCTCGGCTCGCCGCAGCAGGCCTACCCCGTCGTGCACATCACCGGCACCAACGGCAAGACCAGCACCGCCCGCATGGTCGAGTCGCTGTTGCGCACGTTCGGGCTGCGCACGGGGTTGTTCACCAGCCCTCATTTACAGTCGCTGCGCGAACGGATTGCTTTTGACGGCGTGCCGATCGACGCCGAGCGTTTCGTGGCCGCCTACGCCGACATCGAGCCCTACCTGGCATTGGTCGATGCAGCCCAACCGCACCCGCTGTCGTTCTTCGAAGTGTTGACCGCGCTGGCCTACGCCACCTTCGCGGACGCCCCGGTGGACGTGGCGATCGTCGAGGTGGGCATGGGCGGATCCTGGGACGCCACCAATGTGGCGGACGGTCAGGTCGCGGTGCTCACCCCGATCGCGGTGGACCACGCCCAATATCTGGGCGATACGGCGGAGGTCATTGCCGCGGAGAAGGCCGGGATCATCAAGCCCGAGGCGTTCGCGGTGCTGGCGATTCAGCCACCCGAAGTGGCCGAGGTGATTTTGCGCCGGGCGGCCGAGGTCGGCGCCGCGGTCGGACGCGAGGGCGGGGACTTCGGCGTGCGCGGGCGGTTGGGCGCGGTCGGCGGGCAGGTGGTCGCCGTGGCCGGGCTCAGCGGGCTCTACGAGGACCTGTTCCTGCCGCTGCTCGGTGCGCATCAGGCGCACAACGCAGCGTGCGCGCTGGCCGCGGTGGAGTCTTTCCTGGGCGGGGCCCGCGAGCAGCTGGACCTCGATCTGGTGCGCGCCGGGTTCGCCGCCGCTTCCTCACCGGGCCGGCTGGAGGTGGTCCGGCGCTCGCCGAGCATCGTGTTGGACGCCGCGCACAACCCGGCCGGGGCGTTGGCTGCGGCGGCCGCGCTCGCCGAGGACTTCGCGTTCAGCCGGTTGATCGGTGTGGTCGGGGTGATGGCCGACAAGGACACCGTCGGCATTTTGGCCGCGCTCGAGCCGGTGCTGGACGAGGTGGTGATCACCCGGGTGAACGACCCGCGCGCCCTGCCGGTCGATGAGTTGGCGGCGGTGGCCGTGGAGGTGTTCGGGCCGGACCGGGTGCAGGTCGAGGAGCGGCTGGACGACGCGCTGGACGCCGCGATGGGGCTGGCCGAGGATGGCGATGACCCGGCCGGGGCCGGGGTCCTGGTGATCGGGTCGGTGGTGTTGGCGGGCGCGGCTCGCACGCTGCTGAAAGGTCTGTCGTGAGCGCGCGAACCCGGGCAGCACAGTGAGTCACGAGCGCCAGGGGTTGACCCGGGCGTCGCGGGAGAAAATGCAGCGGCGGCTGTGCAGCGTGGTGCTCATTTTCGAGGGCCTGGTGGTGTTCTTCGGCGCGTTGGTCGCCTCCCGGATGTCCGACCACACCTCGGCGGGCACCGCGCTGGCCGTCGGCGGCGGGCTGGCCTTGGCCTGCATTCTGGCCACCGGCCTGTTGCGCTCGCCGTACGGGATCAAGGTCGGCTGGGCGGTGCAGGTGTTGGTACTGGCCACCGGCGTGGTAGTGACGGCGATGTTCGTCATGGGGCTGTTGTTCGGGGCGCTGTGGGCGAGCGCACTGCGCATCGGGGACATGGTCGCCGAACCCACTCGGTAGGCTCGCGATCGTCATCAATTGCAGCCTTGAGGAGAAGTGCCCGTGTCCGAGAAGACCCTCGTCCTCGTCAAGCCGGACGGCGTCCGTCGCGGCCTGGTGGGCCAGATCCTCAGTCGCTTCGAGGCCAAGGGCTTCACGATCGTGGCGGCCAACCTGCGGACGCTGGACAAGCAGACGGCCGACCAGCACTACGCCGAGCACGTGGAGAAGGGCTGGTACGGAGAGCTGCGCGAGTTCATCACCTCCGGCCCGTTGCTCTCCCTGATCCTCGAGGGCGACCAGGCCATCGAGGTCGTCCGCCTGATGGTCGGTGCCACCGACGGCCGCAAGGCGGCGCCGGGCACCGTCCGCGGTGACTTCTCGCTGTCCAATCAGGAGAACCTGATCCACGCCTCGGACTCCGCGGAGTCCGCCGCGCGGGAGATCGCGCTGTTCTTCCCGGAGCTCTGATCCGGTAGCTCCACCGGCGCGCCTGCCCCGTAAAGCGGGCGCGCCGTTGCGGGGTTTGCGGGGTGCGCGTCGTTATCGTCGCAGAGTGACCCATCCGGTCACTTCAGTCACACCAGCACCTCGGAGGCCCACGGTGGCCATGACCATCCCCAGGCCGGCGACCTCGTCCAACGCCGGCTTCATCCCGACGCAGTTGTCGTCGTTCATCGGGCGCGACATCGGGGTGGATCTGGGCACCGCGAACACGCTGATCTACGTCCGCGGCCGTGGCATCGTGCTCAACGAGCCCTCCGTGGTCGCGGTCAACACGGCCACCGGGCAGGTCGTCGCGGTGGGCGCCGAGGCCAAGGCCATGATCGGACGCACCCCCTCGCATGTGGTCGCCGTGCGCCCGCTCAAGGACGGCGTGATCGCCGACTTCGAGATCACCGAGCGGATGCTGCGCTACTTCATCCAGAAGGTGCACAAGCGGCGCTACTTCGCCAAGCCGCGGGTGGTGGTCTGCGTACCGTCCGGCATCACCGGCGTGGAGCGCCGCGCGGTGATCGAGGCCGCCACCCAGGCGGGCGCCCGCGCGGTGCACATCGTGCAAGAGCCCATGGCCGCGGCCATCGGCGCGGGCCTGCCGGTCGGTGAGCCCACCGGCAGCATGGTGGTGGACATCGGCGGCGGCACCACCGAGGTCGCGGTGATCTCTCTCGGCGGCATCGTCTGCGCCCAGTCCGTGCGGGTGGCCGGCGACGAACTCGACGACGCGATCATCGCCCACATCAAGAAGGAACACTCGATGTTGCTCGGCGAGCGCACGGCCGAGGAGATCAAGATCGGCCTGGGCAGCGCGCTGCCCCTGGAGGAGGAGATCCACGCGGAGATCCGCGGCCGTGACCTGGTCTCCGGGCTGCCGCGCACCATCGTGGTCAGCACCACCGACATCCGCCAGGCCATCGACGAGCCGGTCAGCCGGATCGTGGACGCGGTGCGGGGGACCCTGGACGCCTGCCCGCCGGAGCTGGCCGCCGATGTCATGGACCGCGGCATCGTGCTCACCGGTGGCGGCGCCCTGCTGCGCCGGTTGGACGACCGGCTGTGCTGCGAGACCGGCATGCCGGTGGTGGTCGCGCCGTCCCCCCTGGACTGCGTGGCGCTCGGTGCCGGCCGCTGCGTGGATGAGTTCGAGGCGCTGCAATCCGTGATGGCATCCCACAACCCTTACCAGAAGCGATACTGAGGCGTAATCAGTGATCCGCGACACCCTGTCGAGCCGGCTGGCGCTCGGCGTGCTGCTGGTCGGCGCGTTGGGCCTGGCTGCGGTCGACTCGCATTCCGGGCCTGCGGATTCACCGCTGCACCCGGTGCGGGCCGCGGCCGCCACCGTGCTGTCCCCGGTGGAGTCCGGCCTGGTGTATCTCGCCCGGCCGGTCACCGGCACCGCCGCGGGGATGAGCCACGCCCGGCAGCGCGATCAGAAGATTGAGGCGCTCAGCCGACAGAACATCGCGCTGGCCGCGCAGCTGCGCGCCGCGCTGCGCCATGCCGCGGACACCAAGCAGATCGCCTCGCTCAGCGCCGCCGGCGGTGTGGCCGGCGCCTCCATCCGCCCGGCGCACGTGATCGGGGTGGACCCCGACCATGCCTACTCCGCCACCATCTCCATCGACGCCGGCGCCCGCGACGGGGTCAGCGCGAACACCGCGGTGCTCGACGCGGACGGCCTGATCGGCCGGGTCACCACCGTCTACCCGAGCACGGCCACCGTGCTGCTGCTCACCGACCCGCTGTCCTCGGTCGGCGTGCGCGTGGCCTCCTCCGGTCAGATCGGCACGCTGGACGGCACCGGCGACGGCAACGGTCGGCTGCGCATGTTCGACCCGCACGCCCAACTCGCGCCGGGGGACAAGCTGGTCACCTTCGGCTCCCCCGACGGTCTGCCGTACCCGGCCGGTCTACCGGTCGGCGAGGTGCTGTCGGTGACCCGTGGTTCGGCCGCGGCCGGGCCGGTGGCGATCGTGCGTCCGTACAGCCGCTTCGGCACCCTGGACGCGGTCGGCGTGATCGTGCCGCACCCGATGGGTCCGGCCCTGCGCGCCCGGGGTGCTGTTCGATGAGGGACGTGCGATGAGCCGGGCGCGGGTCCTCGCGCTCGGCGCGGTGCTGGTGTTGGCCGGGTTGATTCAGGTCGTGGTGCTCTCCCCGGTGGACTGGCCCGGTGCGGTGCCCGATCTGCTGGTGCCGATCGTGGTGGGCGTCGCGCTCGCGGCGGGTCCGATGGCCGGTGCCGCGGCGGGATTTGCCGCCGGTGGGGTGCTCGACGTCGCCCCGCCCGCGGGACACCCGCTCGGCCAGTGGGCGTTCGTCCTCGCTCTGCTCGGTTACCTGGTGGCCCTGCTCGGCACCGAGCAGGCCGGCACCGTGCACGGCGCGCTGCTCGCCGCCGCCGCCGGCGCGCTGGCCCCGCTGCTGTTCAACCTGCTCGGCGTGGTGCTCGGGGACCCGCGAGCCGGCGTGGCCGCGGCGCTGGACCGGGCGCCGGCCATGGCCGCGTGGTCGGCGCTGCTCGCGGTCGGGGTACTGCCGGGCATCCGGCTGTTGGTGCGCGGCCCGACCCGCCCGGTCGGTGGTGAGCTACTCGAGCTCGCGGTCGGACTGGGCCGATGAGGGCACAGCGGGTGCTGGTCGTGCAGGTCGTGGTGCTCGCCATGATGCTCACGCTCGGCGGACGACTCTGGTACCTGCAGACGGTGGCCTCACCGCAGTACGTCGCCGCGGCCAGCGCGAACACCGTGCGCGAAATGATCACCCCTGCGCCGCGCGGCCTGATCCTCGATGATCAGGGCCGCCCGCTGGCCGGGGACCGCAGCCGCATCCAGCTCTCCGTGGACCGAGCCGCACTGGCCGCGCAGCCGGACCGCGGCGAGGCAGTGCTCGACCGACTGGCGGGCTTGCTCCGGACCAAGCCGGCAGACCTGCGCCACGCGTTGCGCACCTGCACGGCCAAGGTCAAGGCGCCGTGCTGGAACGGCTCGCCGTACCAGCCCGTGCCGCTGGCCGGCGACATCGATCCGCAGTTGGCGCTGAGTATTTCTGAACGCCGCGAGCTCTACCCCGGCGTGCGCACCGACCAGATCGCGGTGCGCGAATACACCGCGCCCTACGGGGCGAACGCCGCGCACGTGCTCGGTTACGTGTCCTCGGCCAACGCCGACCAGTCCGGCGCGCAACGTAGTGCGGGCCGCCTGGACCCGCGGCTGGGCAACGCCGACCTGGCCGGCCAGACCGGCCTGGAGCGCCAGTACGACGACCTGCTGCGCGGCACCCCGGGCGTGACCAGGCTCGCCGTCGATCACCTGGGCAATGTGCTCGGCACCGTCGATGCGACCCCGGCGGTGCCCGGCAACAACCTGGTCACCACCATCGACGCGCGGGTGCAGGCGATCGCCGAGCGCGAACTGCTCGCCGCCATCGATCGGGCCCGCACGGTCAAGGACTTCCGGCACCGTACCTACCCGGCCGACTCCGGCTCGGTGGTCGTGCTCGACGTGAACACCGGCGCGGTGGTCGCCATGGCCAGCGCCCCGACCTTCGATCCGGCCGCGTGGGTGGGCGGGATCAAGCCCGGCGCCTACGCGATGCTCACCGACCCGAGCGCGAACTCCCCGTTGCTGCCCCGTGCCTACGGCTCCGGTGGCCCGCCGGGTTCCACGTTCAAGGTGATCTCCACCGCCGCTGCGCTCGGGGCCGGTTACTCCACGCTCAGCAAGTACGACTGCAACCGCACCTTTCGCATCGCCGATCGCGACTTCGGCAACTTCGAGTCCGAGGCATACGGGCCGATCACCCTGGAACAGGCCGTCGAGGTCTCCTGCGACACCGTGTTCTACAAGATCGCCTACGAGATGTGGCAGAACGATGGCGGTCTGGACCCGGTGGCCCACCCGTTGGACCCGATGCAAACCATGGCCAAGGCGTTCGGGCTGGGCGCGCCCACCGGCATCGACCTGCCGGGGGAGTTGGCGGGCCGGATCGCCGACCGGGACTGGAAGCAGCGCAACTGGCAGGCCACCAAGCAGCGCGACTGTGACCGGGCCCGCACCGGCTACCCGGATCTCGCGGCCACGGCACCCACCCGGGCGGCCTTCCTGCAGCGGTTGGCCGCGGACAACTGTGCGCGCGGCTACCGGTACGGTCCCGGCGACGCGGCGAACTTTGCGATCGGTCAGGGCGACACGATCGTGACGCCCCTTCAGTTGGCCCGGGTTTACGCGGCCATCGCCAACGGCGGCACGCTGGTCCGCCCCTATGTGGCCAAGGCGGAACTGGCCCCGGATGGTCGGGTGCTGCGCCAGTTCAAGCCCGCCGGGGTTCCCCGGGTGGCGGTCGACCCGTCGACGCTGGCCTACCTACATCACGTGCTGGTCGGGGTGACCACCGCGGGCACCGCGGCGGGCGTCTACGCGGGCTGGCCGTCCGACGCCGTCCCGGTGGCCGCCAAGACCGGTACCGCCGAGCACTACGGCCAACAACCCAGTTCCTGGTTCGCCTCGTACGCCCCGGCCGGGCCGCACCCGCGTTATGCGGTGGTGATGACGGTGTCCCAGGGCGGCACCGGCAGTGGCACCTCCGGGCCGTCCGTGCGGGCGATCGAGGCCGCACTGCTCGGCGTGGACCGTGCGCCGGTGCTGCCGCACGGCAAGCCGCCGGTTCGTCTGCCCACGCTGAACTCCGACGGCACCTCCCGGAAGCCGGAATGACCTACCCGTCGCTGCCACTGGGCAGACTGGTGCCCACCGCGGGTGTCTCGCCGTTGCGCGAGCGGGAATCCCGCGCGCTGCCCGCGCTGGGCCGTCGGCTTTCGGTCGTGGACCCGTTGCTGCTCACCGCGGTGCTCGGGTTGTGCGGGTTCGGCTCGTTGCTGGTCTATGCGGCCACCCGGGCCCAGGGCGCGGAGCGGCACCACGACCATCTGATCTACCGTCACCTGGCCACCGCGGTCGCCGGCCTGGTGGTCGCCGCCGTGGTCGCGGGCACCGATTACCGCCTACTGCGGGTGTTCGCCCCGATCGCGTATCTGATGGCATTGATCGGGTTGGTGGCGGTGCGCACCCCGCTGGGTGTCACGTTGAACGGTTCGCACTCCTGGATTGTCATCGGCGGCATGTCCGTGCAGCCGGTGGAGTTCGCCAAGCTGGCCCTGGTACTCGGCCTGGCCCTGCTGCTGGCCGAGCGGCGGGAGAACACCATCCGCACCCGGCCCGGGCACACCGAGGTGTTCAGCGCGCTCGGCCTGGCCGCGGTGCCCATCGGGTTGGTGCTGGCCCAGCCGGACCTCGGTTCGGTGATGGTGCTGATCGCGGTGGTGGCCGGGGTGCTGGTGGTGGCCGCGGTGCCGGTGCGCTGGATCATCGGCCTGGCAGTGACCGCCACCGTGGGTGCCGTGGTCATCGTGCAGGCACACCTGCTCAGCCAGTACCAGATCGACCGGTTCGCCGCGTTCACCAACCCTGACCTGGATCCGACCGGGCTGGGCTACAACGCCCACCAGGCACGCATCGCGGTGGCCAGCGGCGGGCTGACCGGTGCCGGACTGTTCCACGGTTCGCAGACCGTCGGCCAGTTCGTGCCCGAGCAACACACCGACTTCATCTTCACCGTCGCGGGTGAGCAACTCGGCCTGCTCGGGGCGGGCGCCATCGT